>Ga0081540_1000140_pt1 | contig 75770 bp, 73 predicted proteins | sample TabmetS2T1R1_FD_71024 | JGI IMG/M metagenome (GOLD analysis project Ga0081540, IMG submission 71024) | Tabebuia heterophylla rhizosphere microbial communities from the University of Puerto Rico - S2T1R1 | ecosystem: Host-associated > Plants > Roots > Rhizosphere ...
GAAGCGCGTCGGCGGTCGCGAGCTCGGCTACGTGCGGCTGATCTCGTTCAGCGAAGGCGTCCACGCCCTGGTGCGCGAAGCGGTCGAGAGGCTGCAGAAGAGGGGGGTGGAGGGGATCGTGCTCGACCTGCGTGAGAACGGCGGCGGCCTGCTCGACGAGGCAGTGCTGACCGCGAGCGTCTTCCTGCCCAAGGACGAAGTGGTCGTCACCACGGACTCGCGCACCCAGGGCCACGCCGTCTACAAGACGGTGGGCGACAACCTGCCCGCGGTTCCCGTCGTCGTCCTGATCGACCGCAACACCGCCTCCGCAGCGGAGATCCTCACCGCCGCGCTGGCCGACGACGCGGGGGCGAAGGTGGTGGGCACCAGCTCCTACGGCAAGGGGGTCTTCCAGCAGGAGCAGGATCTCTCCAACGGCGGCGCGCTGAAGCTGACGATCGGCGAGTACTTCACCCCCGACGGCGTCAACCTCGCCCGCAGCCACGGCATCCACCCCGACGTGAAGGCCAGCGGCGACCCACGCACCAAGCGCGACGAGGCCCTGGAAAGGGCGCTCGGCGTGCTCGCTGCCGGAGCCCGATGAGCTTCCAGTGCGCCTTTTCCGGCCCATACCCACATAAAGCGCACCGGAAGCGATGGTGGCCTTGGTGAGCCGGCGGGACTGGCGCTACTACCGGGAGCGGCAGCGGGCGCGGGGGCAACGCAGGAGGGCCGAGCCGGGCAATGCGCGTGAGGCGGTCGAGGCGCTGCTGGAGGAGAGGCTCGGCCAGCGCGGCTTTTCCGCCGCGCTCGAGGTCGAAGCGGCCCGGGCCGCAGAGGCCGGAGAGGGGGTCGCCGCGCGCCGCCGCGACCTGACCGAGCTGCCGCTCACGCAGCGCGAAGCCGCCTTCGTGCAGGACTTTCCCGGCAAGGTCGGCCGCTTCTCCGACGGCGAGCGCGAGATCATCATCCGCTGGGTCCGCACGCCGACGCGCCGTCTGCACGCCTCGACCGATTGTTTTCGCGGCAGCGGCTACAAGGTGACGCCTGTCCCGGTCAGGCGCGACGCGGCGGGAGCGCCGATGGGTTGCTTCCGCGCCAGCCGACACGGGAGCGATCTCATGGTGTGCGAGACGATCCGCGACGGTCACGGCGGGAGCTGGCCGGATGTGTCCGCGTGGTACTGGAATGCCGTGCTCGGCGTCAGCGCCGGCCCGTGGTGGTCGTTCGTGATGGCGGAGCGGAGCTAGGCGGACCGCGATCACTGGAGCGCATTCCGATTTCAAGGAATCGGAATGGGCTCCAGATTCTTTCATAGCGCATGTCCTTTCCGGAAAACCGGTGTCCACTTTCTTCGGGACATGCGCTAGTCGCGCTTCTCGGACACACCGTAGCGCTTCTCGAACTCCCACACGTCCGGGAAGCCGATCATCCTGGTGAACGCGTCGAACGAGTACATCGGCACGCGGTCGGTCGAGATGCCGCTCTCGCGGATCTCCGCATAGGCGCCCTCGAGCGCCGCGGCTGCCGCCAGGAATCCCGCCGTCGGAAAGATCGCCGCGGCGCAACCGATCTCGACAAGCCGCTCGGCGGAGAGCATCGGCGTGCGGCCGCCGTTGACCAGGTTGACCAGCACGGGCGCATCGATCCGCTCGGCGATGGTGATGATCTCCGCTTCGGACGTCGGCGCCTCGATGAACACCATGTCGGCCCCGGCCCTAGCGAACGCCGCGCCGCGGCGCAGCGCCTCGTCGAGACCGAGCGAGGCGCGGCTGTCGGTGCGGGCGATGATCAGGAAGTCCGCGCTCGAGCGGCTGTCGCAGGCGACGCGGATCTTCTGCACCATGTCGTCGAGCGGGATGACGCGGCGGCCCGGCGTGTGGCCGCACTTCTTGGGAAATTCCTGGTCCTCGAGCTGGATCGCGGTGACGCCGGCCTGCTCGTAGCCGCGCACGGTGTGGCGCACGTTGAGCAGGCCGCCATAGCCGGTATCGGCGTCGGCGATGATCGGCGTTTTCGTCATGCGCGCGATCTGGCCGATGCGGCCGATCATGTCGGTATAGGTGGCGATGCCGGCGTCCGGCAGGCCGAGATGGGAGGCGACCACGCCGTAGCCGGTGACATAGAGCGCCTTGAAGCCCATCCGATCGGCGATCAGCGCCGAGATCAGATCGTAGACGCCGGGCGCCGCGATGAAGTCGTGTGCGGCGAGCGCCGCCTTAATGCGCGGGTCAGCCATTGCAACAGACCCTCCCTGGTGAATCCGAAGCTTGCGGCGGTCCAATCAAGGCCCGGCTTGCAGCGCCGGCGCCACTGCCGGTGCGACGGTCGCCGGTTCACGTGTGGCAAAATACCGCCGCATCAGGATGAACGACGCGACCGCGCCGAGCAGCGACAGCATGATGCATGTGCCGATCGGCGCCCCAAGCGCCAGCAGGCCCGCCGCGATGAGCAGCGCGCTCGCGCCACCGAGATCCCAGCCGGCCTCCGCGGCGATGTGGAAACGCAGCGCGCAGGGCGAGTGCTTGGCCTGATTGTAGATCACGGTGCCGAGCGCCGGGATATAGAGACAGGACACCAGGGCGCCGGCCGCGTTGGCGATCACCGCGAACGGCGCGTTGCCGTAGCTGACGGCGCGCAGCACGGTCGTCACCACGATCGCGGCGAGCGCGACCCAGGCGGCGCGGGCGCCATGCCCTGCGTCGATCAGGCGGCCAAGGAACAGGCCGCTCAGCCCGCCGACCACCGCCGCCAGCGCCATCGCGCCGCCGAACGCAGAGAAGCTCTCCCCGAGCGACAGGAACAGGGCGATCTGCCAGACGAACACGAAGCCCGCCGCGCAGAAGCCGTCGGCTGCGAACAGGAGCGCACCGGACACGCTCGCCTTGAGCGCGCCGGACACGCGTGCGGCGACCGCGACATTCGGCGTCCACACGATCGGCAGGGCGGCGAGCAGCATGACGACCGCCGTCGCGCCGAACGCGACGCGCGGCCCGAGCGCGGTCAGCGCCCAGCCGGTGGCGAGCGGGCCGACGATGCCGACCGCTGCCGCGATCGCCTCCCGCGCGCCGACCTGATGCCCACGGTGCTCGGCATCGCCGAGCGACGCGAAGTAGGCGTGATAGGTCGTCCAGTACAACGTGTCGCCGACCGAGGAGAATGCGCACAGCACGAACAGGGCAGGGCCGATGCCCTGCACCTCGGCGAGCAGGGGATATTGCAGGCCGGTCGCGATCGTGCCGGCGATCAGCAGCGGCCGCAGGCCGAGCCGCTTGGCGAGCACCAGCACGCTCGGCCGGATCAGCAACCGCCCGAGCAGGATGGCCGCGAGCGAGGCAAGCACCGCCGGCGCCGGAACGCCGGACTTGAGCAGGAACACGGCGAAGAACGCACCGCTGCCGCTCAGCGCCAGCGAATGGAGGCCGTAGTGCAGGTTGAGGAGATTGACGGTGTTGTTGCGGAAAAAGGCCATTCGCCGAGCGTTCACAGTCCGAATTGAGACGCCGACCGATGCTGCTGCCGGCGGGTTGACGATTCTGCTCGATTATCAGCAAACAAAGAATAAACCTATCGTGACTTGCCTGGTCAGCGGCGGATTGGCCTGCCTTTCAGCTTGCCGGAGAGGTAGACTGGGCCGGTGCAGCTGGAAGGAGAGTTGCCGCCAACGGAAGGCAGAGGAGGTCCTCATGCGCTGGATCCACTTGGCTATCGTCATCCTGTTCGTTGCCGCAACACTCATCTTCGCCTTCCAGAATCGCGAGCTGGTCACCATGGAGTTCCTCGGCTTCAGCCTGCGCGCGCCGCTCGCGCTGCTGGCGGTCGGCGTCTACGTGCTCGGCGCGATCACCGGCGGCAGCCTGTTGGCCTTGCTGCGCCGCTCGGTCGGCCGGATGAGACCAGCGCCAGTGTGACGATCGGCAGCACGACGCTGCCCACCAGCCATGCATTTTGGACGGTTTTGCCCGGGGCTCCGCTGACAAGACAAGCCGGTCGGCCTTGGCTATAACGCCGCCACCATGACCGAGGCGATCGATCTCAAGCCGTCCGAGCTGCGTTCCAAGGACACAAGAATCATCGGGTTGGTCGGCGCGGCGCACCTCGTCAGCCACTATTACATCCTGCTGCTGCCGCCGCTGTTCGCGTTCGTACGCGCCGATTTCGCGGTCAGCTACACCGAGCTCGGCCTGGCGCTGACGGCGTTCAACGTGACGTCGGCAGCGCTGCAGACGCCGGCCGGCTTCCTGATCGATCGGGTGGGGGCGCGCCGCGTGCTGGTGGCCGGGCTCCTGCTCGGCGGCGTCTCCGTCGCGCTCGCCGCAGTGGTGCCGTCGTTCTGGGTATTCGTGCTGATGTTCGCATTGTTGGGCGTCGCCAACACGGCCTATCACCCGGCCGACTACGCGATCCTGTCGCAGGCGATCTCTTCGAAGCGGATGCCGTCCGCGTTCTCGATCCACACGTTCATGGGAATGCTCGGCTCGGCGATCGCGCCGGCCTCGCTGCTGCTTCTGCAAAGTCAGATCGGCTGGCGCGGCGCCTTCCTCGCGGCGGCCATTGTCGCGGCCCTGGTCGCCGTGGTGCTGATGATCCCGGAGGCCGATTCATTTGCGTCGGTTCGCCCGGCGCGAAAGAACGATGCTGAGGAGCCGGCTGCCGAAGGTTCCGCTGACCCTTCCTGGCGCATCCTGCTGCGCGGGCCGATCATCTGCAATCTGATCTTCTTCGCCACCGCGGCGGTCGCCAATGCCGGCTTGCAGAACTACTCGGTGGTCGCGCTCGGCGCGCTGCGCGGTACCTCGCCGGCGCTCGCGAATGTCGGTCTGACCGCGTACCTGTCCCTGGCGGCGCTCGGCGTGCTGCTCGGCGGCGTGGTGGCGATGCGGACCCAGCGCCACGACGCGGTCGCGGTGGTCGGCTTTCTCGTGGCGTCGATCGGAACCTTCGTGGTCGGCGCGGTCGACCTCGGCCCCGTGTTTTTGATCTGCGTCATGGCCGCGACCGGCCTGTTCTATGGCATTGTCATGCCGTCGCGCGACATGATCGTGCGGGCGGTGACACCGCCCGGCTCGTTCGGGAAGGTATTCGGCTTCGTCACCACCGGTTTCAACATCGGCGGCATGATTTCCCCGCTGATCTACGGGTGGCTGCTGGACAGCGGAAATCCGGCCGCCGTTTTTGTATTATCGGCGGCATGCGGCGCAGTGACGATTCTCGCGATCGTCATCGGCCGACTTTGGCCGACGCGCGTACCGCAATAGGGCGTGCGTAGATGGGGGTCGGTCCGTGGGCGCGCCTGCCACGGGCCGGGTGAGGTCGTTGGGAATGGCAGCCGTCGCTGGACTTTGGTGCGTTGCCGCGCTGTTCGCCACGGCGATCGTCGCGATCGCGGTCGGCCGCCTGGCGGCCGGCGGCTTTGTCGTCTACGGCGCCTGTTTCGCGATCTCGGTCGCGGCCTTTAGCTTCGCGTTTCTGCACCTTGACGCAGCGGCACCCCCCGCCGTCGTCGCCCTTCCGATCGGATTGCCCACCATCGGCGCGCATTTCCGGCTCGATGCGCTGGCGGCGTTCTTTGCCGCCGTCATCAATCTCGGCGGCGCGGTCGCGAGCCTCTACGCGCTGGGTTATGGCCGTCACGAGACGGCGCCGTTGCGGGTGCTGCCGTTCTATCCGCTGTTCCTCGGCGCAATGAACCTCGTGGTGCTGGCCGACGACGCGTTCAGCTTCCTGGTGTCCTGGGAGTTCATGTCGCTCGCGTCATGGGCGCTGGTGATGGCGAATCACCGGAACCCGGAGAATGCGCGGGCAGGCTTCCTCTATCTGGTGATGGCGAGCTTCGGCACCTTGTGCCTGCTGCTGGTGTTCGGCCTGCTGGCGGGAGGGCAGGGCGGCTATGCCTTCGCGAGCATGCGCGCGGCGCATCCGGCATCCGGCACGGCGCTGCTTGCCGTCGTGCTGGCGCTGATCGGCGCCGGATCGAAAGCCGGCCTGGTGCCGCTGCATGTCTGGCTGCCGCTCGCGCATCCGGCGGCGCCGAGCCACGTCTCGGCGCTTCTCTCCGGCGTGATGACCAAGATCGGCATCTATGGCTTCGTGCGCATCGTGTTCGATCTGGTCGGCGACGCGAGCCCCTGGTACGGCCTCATCGTGCTCGCGGTCGGCGGCATTACCGCTGTGCTCGGCATCCTCTACGCGGTGATGCAGCACGATCTCAAACGCCTGCTTGCCTATTCGACGGTCGAGAATGTCGGCATCGTCTTCGTCGCGCTCGGGCTTGCGCTCGCCTTCAAGGCCAACGGCATGGTGCTGCCCGCGGCGCTCGCTCTGACCGCGGCGTTGTTCCACGTCCTCAATCACTCGCTGTTCAAGAGCCTGCTTTTCTTCGGCGCCGGCGCCGTGCTCACCGCCACCAACGAGCGCAGCATGGAGCGCCTCGGCGGGCTCATTCACCGCATGCCGCAGACGGCGTTCGTGTTCCTGGTCGGCTGCATGGCGATCTCGGCGCTGCCGCCGCTCAACGGCTTCGTCTCCGAATGGCTGGCGTTCCAGGCGATCCTGGTGAGCCCGGATCTGCCGCAATGGGGGCTGAAGCTGATGGTGCCGGCGGTCGGCGCGGCGCTCGCGCTCGCGGCGGCGCTCGCCGGCGCCTGTTTCGTCAAGGCGTTCGGATTGACCTTCCTCGGCCGGCCGCGCACGCCGGCCGCCGAGACCGCGTCCGACGTCGACTTCATGTCGCTCGTGGCGATGAGCTTCCTCGCGGTGCTCTGCATCCTCGCCGGCGTGCTGCCCGGCTACGTGATCGATGTGCTCGCGCCGGTGACCAAGGCCCTGATCGGCGACGTCATGCCGCGCCAGGCCGGCGTGCCGTGGCTGTCGATCGTGCCGATCGCGGAGAGCCGCAGTTCTTATAATGGACTCATCATCCTCGCGTTCCTGCTGTGCGCGGGCACGCTCACGGCGATGGTGGTGCATCGGCTGGCGACGCGCGCGACGCGGCGCAGCGCCATCTGGGACTGCGGCTATCCGCTCGAATCGCCCACCACGCAGTACACCGGCTCGAGCTTCGTCATGCCGATCCGCCGCGTGTTCGGCGCCGTCGTGTTCCAGGTGCATGACCGGCTCGACATGCCGCGTCCGGGCGAGATGCGTGCCGGCCGCTTCCAGGTGCGCATGTCCGATCCGGCCTGGCGCTTCGCCTACGGACCGATCGCGCGCGGCGTCGGAACCATGACCACAAGCCTCAACCGGCTGCAGTTCCTCACCATCCGGCGCTACCTGACGCTGGTGTTCTGTGCCCTGATCCTGCTGCTGCTCGTGGTGGCCGCATGGCGCTGACCCTCGACCTCGTCCTGCAAGTGGCGCTTCAAGCCGTGCAGATGTTTCTCGTCGTCCTGATCGCGCCGCTGGTGCTCGGAGTGACGCGGCGCGTCAAGGCGCGTATCCACCGCCGCATCGGTCCGCCGCTGATGCAGCCCTATCGCGACCTGTGGAAGCTCCTGCACAAGGAGGCGGTGCTCGCGCACAACGCGTCGTGGCTCTACCGGGTCGCGCCGTATTTCGTGTTCGCCACCACCTGGGTGGCGGCGGCGCTGGTGCCGACCTACGCCACCGGGCTGCTGTTCTCGTGGTCGGCCGACCTGATCGCCCTGGTGGCGCTGCTCGGCACCGCCCGGTTCATGCTGGCGCTCGCCGGCATGGACATCGGCACCGCGTTCGGCGGCATCGGCGCGTCGCGCGAGATGATGATCGCCTCGCTCGCCGAGCCGGCCATGCTGCTGATCGTCTTCACGGTCGCGCTGGTCGCCGGCACAACGCAGCTCTCCGAGATCGCCGCGACATTCGTGCACAAGTCGGTCGGCCTGCGGGTATCGCTCGGGCTCGCCATGTTTGCGCTGGTGTTCGTCGCCGTCGCCGAGAACGCGCGCATCCCGATCGACAATCCGGCGACGCATCTCGAACTCACCATGGTGCACGAGGCCATGGTGCTCGAATATTCGGGTCGCCACCTCGCCATGATCGAGGCCGCGGCGGCGCTCAAGCTCGTGCTCTACTTCTCGCTCATCATCTGCCTGTTCCTGCCGTTCGGCATGGCGACCGGCGAGAAGACCGCCGCCGCACTGACGATCGGCATCGGCGCCTATCTCGTGAAGGTCCTGGTGCTCGCCGCGCTGCTGCCGATCGGCGAGACCAGCGTCGCCAAGATGCGCGTGTTCCGCTACCCGGTGTTCCTCGGCGGCGCCTTCGCCGCGGCGGCGCTCGCCGTATTCCTGCTGTTCGTGTCGCGGGGCTTCTGATGGACAAGCTCTCGTTCGACATCGCGCATCTTCTCGCCGGCAGCATGCTGGTGCTGAGCTTCCTGCTGCTCTACCAGGATCGCATCACCGCGGTGCTCAACGTGTTCGCGCTGCAGGCGATCGCGCTGTCCCTGTCGGTCGCGTGGCAGTCGGTCGCGCAGGGCGCGCCGCACCTGATCGTCACCGCGCTGATCGCGCTGATCGTCAAGGGCTTCATCATCCCGACGGCGCTGCATCGTATCGTCCGGCGGCTCGAGATCCACCGCGGCGTCGAGCAGGTGATCGGCGGCGGGCCGGTCATGCTGACCGGGCTCGGCCTGGTCGCTCTGTCGATCCTCCTGGTGCAGCCGATCAAGGAGGGGGCGAGCATCCTGACGCGCGAAGACCTCGCTTTCGCACTTGCCGTCATCCTGCTTGGCCTCCTGATGATGATCACCCGCCGCAACGCTGTCACGCAGATCGTCGGCTTCATGTCGCTCGAGAACGGTCTCGTGCTCGCCGCGACCGGCGCCAAGGGCATGCCGCTCGTGGTCGAGGTGTCGGTCGCGTTCTCGATCATCATCGCCTTCACGGTGTTCGGCATCTTCGTCTTTCGGATCCGCGAGCGCTTCGATACCGTCGACGTCGGCGCGCTCGACCGCTTCCGCGGCGAGCAGAGGGATCAGCTATGAGCTTCCTGATCCCTCCGGTCGACCTCGTCATCCTGCTGCCAGCGCTCGCCATCCCGGTCCTTGCCTTCGTCACCAATTACCGGCTTGGCGCCGCGCTCAACGTGCTGTTCTCGGGCCTGACGCTCGCCGCCGGCGTGTCGCTCCTGTTCGCCGAGCGCATCCGCACCGACCTGATCATCATCGACGACTTCAACATCTATCTCGTCACGCTGACGACGTTCGTCGGCTTCACCACCAGCATCTTCAGTGCGAGCTATATCGGCCACGAATTGGAGACCGGGCGTCTCACGCCGACCTTCCTGCGCTTCTATCATGCGATGTATCAGGCGATGATGGTCGCGATGAACGTCGCGCTCGTCGCCAACAATGTCGGCCTGATGTGGGTCGGGGTCGAGGTCGCGACACTGTCGACCGTGATGATGGTCGGCATCTACCGCACGCCCGAGGCGATCGAGGCGGCGTGGAAATACTTCATTCTCGGCAGCGTCGGCATCGCGCTCGCGTTCTTTGGCACCATCCTGGTCTATCTGATCGCCCAGGAGGTGATCGGCGAAGGGCTCCCGGCGATGGCCTGGGACACGCTGGTCGCCAACGCCGCGAAATTCGACGCGCCGCTCCTCTCGCTCGCCTTCGTGTTCCTGCTGGTCGGCTACGGCACCAAGGTCGGCCTCGCGCCCTTCCATGCCTGGCTGCCCGACGCGCATGCCGAGGGGCCGACGCCGATCTCAGCCGTGCTCTCGGGGCTCCTGCTCAACGTCGCGCTCTATGCGCTGCTGCGCTTCAAGATCGTCATGACCGGCAATGCGGCGACGCTCAATGTCGGCGCCATCATGATCGTGCTCGGCCTCGTCAGCCTGATCTTCGCAGGCTTCATGCTGTACCGGCGGCGCGATATCAAGCGGCTGTTCGCCTATTCGTCGATCGAGCATATGGGTATCGCCACGTTCGCGTTCGGCATGGGCGGCCCGCTCGCCAACTTTGCCGGCCTGCTGCACATGACCATGCACTCGCTGACCAAGTCGGCGATCTTCTTCGCCGTCGGCCACGTCGCGCAGGTCAAGGGCACGCAGCGCATTGCCGAGATCGGCGGGCTCTCCGCATCGCATCCGGTGCTCGCGGTCGGCTTCGCGCTCGGCGCCATCGCCATTGCCGGCCTGCCGCCGTTCGGGGTGTTCGCGAGTGAGTTCCTGCTGGTGTCGTCGACCTTCGCGCGCGCGCCGCTGCTGACCATTCTGCTGGTGATCGGGCTGCTCATCTCGTTTGGCGCGCTGGTGTTGCGGCTGCAGGACATTCTGTTCGGCGAGCCGAAAGGCCCGGTCGGTCCGGTCAAGGCCTCCTATGTGCCGCTGTTCTTTCATCTGGCGCTGGTGCTGATCGCCGGTCTTTGGCTGCCGGAGCCGATCGTGCAGTGGTTCCGCGCCGTCGCGCAGCAGCTCGGGTGACGGCCATGGCGCAGGACGGCATCGCTTCCGATCTCGGCCGGCTCACCGTGGTGCCGGGCGCCCGGCCGTGGCCGCGCTACGAGGTCGATGCGGAGACCTGGGAGGGGGTTGCGCGCCAGCTCGGGCAAGGCCACGGCGATCTGCTCAGCCTGTGGGGCGAGCGCGACTGCGTGCATCTCGCGTTGCGCGCGCCCGACATCAGCACCCCGACGATCTTTTCCCTGCGTATCGAGAATGGCGGGTTTCCATCGGTCGGGCGACACCACCCGCCGGCGATCCGGCTCGAACGCGCGGTCCTCGATCTCTACGGCCACGTTCCCGACGGCATGCCCGACGTGCGGCGCTGGCTCGATCACGGTGCCTGGGGCGTGCGCGCGCCGCTCGGCGCCAACGAGCCCGCCGAGCCGAGCGACCCCGCCGACTACGATTTCCTGCCCGTGGCCGGGCGCGGCATGCACCAGATCCCGGTCGGCCCGGTTCACGCCGGCATCATCGAGCCCGGTCATTTCCGCTTCACCGCCAATGGCGAGACGGTGGCGCGGCTCGAGGAGCGCCTCGGCTACGTGCACAAGGGGATCGACGGCCTGCTCACCGATACCGACCTCGCCAAGGCGGTGCGGGTGGTCGCGCGCGTGTCCGGCGACTCCACCGTGGCGCTGAGCTTCGCCTTCGCCCGCGCGGTCGAGGTGGCGCTCGACATCGAGGTGCCGAAGCGCGCGCAAATGGTGCGCGGGATCATGGCCGAGCTCGAGCGCATCGCCAACCATGTCGGCGACATCGGCGCGATCTGCAACGACGCGAGCCTGACGCTGGTGCACGCCTATTGTGGCATCTTTCGTGAGCGCGTGCTGATGGCGTGCGACATCGCCTTCGGCCACCGATTGATGATGGATGAGATCGTGCCGGGCGGCGTCGCCAAGGATCTCACCTTCGACGGCATCCGTGCCATCGTCGGCGCCGTGGAGTTCGTCGCCACCGGCTTCCCGGAGATCGTGCGTCTCTACGACGCGACGCCCTCATTGCAGGATCGGACCGCGACGACCGGGATCGTCAGCCGCGAGCTGGTCACCCGCTGGGGTGCCGGCGGCCACGTCGGCCGCGCCTCGGGACGCAATTTCGATACCCGACGCGATCTCGCCTATGCGCCCTATGACGACTCGCCGCCCGACGTGCCGTCCTACACGGCCGGCGACGTCGACGCGCGCGTGTGGGTCCGCATCCGCGAGGTCGAGGCGAGCCTGCGCCTGCTGCGGCCGTGGCTCGCCGGCCTGGTCGAAGGCGCGCACCGCGCCGACATGCCGACGATCAGCGAGCCGCGCGAGGGCGTCGCGATGGTCGAGGCGTTTCGCGGCGACGTGCTGGTCTGGCTGCGTCTCACCGCGGAGGGGCGCGTGGCGCGCTGCCACGTGCGCGATGCGTCGTGGTTCCAGTGGCCGCTGCTCGAAGCAGCGATCGAGGGGAACATCGTGGCCGACTTCCCGCTCTGCAACAAATCGTTCAACTGCTCGTACTCCGGACACGACCTCTAGGAGCATGATCCCGAAAAGTGGACGCCGGTTTTCGGATAAGATCATGCTCCAAAGGTAAAGAGCTATGCGCACGCTGCTGTTCAAATCGCTGTTCGCCGAGCCGGTGACGACCGACGCCCCGTCGGCGTCGGAGGCCGCGCTCGCGGAGGTCGGCGCCGTGCTGGAAGTGCGCGCGCGGCGCTTGTTCGGGCGCTCGGTGTCGATCCGCGAGATCGACGCCGGCTCCTGCAACGGCTGTGAGCTCGAGATCCACGCCCTCAACAATGCGGTCTACGACATCGAGCGCTTCGGCATGAAGTTCGTCGCCTCGCCGCGTCATGCCGATGTGCTGCTGGTCACCGGACCGGTGACGCACAACATGAAGGTCGCGTTGGAGCGCACCTACGCGGCGACGCCGGATCCCAAGTGGGTCGTGGCCGCCGGCGATTGCGCCTGCGGCTGCGGCGTGTTCGAGGGCAGCTATGCCGTGATCGGCGCCATCAGCAAGGTCGTGCCGGTCGATCTGCATATTGCCGGGTGCCCGCCGAAGCCGATCGACCTGATCAAGGGACTGATCGCGCTGATCGACAAGGCGACCACGCCGTCGCGCCTGGTCGCGGGGCGGATCCGGAGCTGATGGTGCTTGACCTGCATCAATACCCCTGGCTGCAAGCCCGCTAGGCTGCTCTCAATCATTCTTGACGGAGAGCTCCCATGAAAGCGAGCGATGTGATGACGCGATGCGTGGTGTCGGTCGATCCCAACGCGTCGATCCTCGAAGCGGTGCGGCTGATGCTGCAGAACCAGATCAGTGGGCTTCCGGTGATCGATGCCAAGGGCGCGCTGGTCGGCATTCTCACCGAAGGCGATTTCCTGCGGCGCGCCGAGCTCGGCACGGCGCAACACGGTCCGCGGTGGCTCGAGTTCCTGCTCGGGCCCGGCCGCCTGGCAAGCGAATATGTGCGCGCCTCCGGCCGCAAGGTGTCGGAGATCATGACCACCGAGCCGAAAACGATCGCCGCCGACACCGCGCTGGACGAAGTGGTGCGGCTGATGGAGCAGAACCACATCAAGCGCCTGCCGGTCATGGACGAGGGAAGGGTCGTCGGGATCGTCAGCCGGGTCAATCTGCTGCACGCGCTCGCCAGCATCGCGGCCGAGATGGCACAGCGTCCGGTCGGCGACGACGAGACGATCCGCGACCGGCTGCTGACAGAGCTCGAAGGCCAGCCATGGGCGCCGCGCGTCAACGTGATCGTGCGCGACGGCGTCGTCGAATTGTGGGGCACCATCACCGACGAGCGCGAGCGCCAGGCCTTCATGGTGGCGGCGGAGAACGTGCCGGGCGTCAAACAGGTGCGCGACCATCTCGTGTGGGTCGAGCCGACCTCGGGCCTGGTGTTCTATTCGCTCGAGGACGAAATGGCACGGGCCAAGGCATCCTAGATCGGCTCGTTCAGACCTCTGGTTGGCGACCGAGCGGCGTCGCAAGCGGCGATTTCTCGCGCGCCACATAGCTGCCGGCGCCCTTGGCGCCGACCAGCTTGCCGTCGCGCACCACGAACCTGCCGCGCACCATGGTGGAGACTGGCCAGCCCGTGACGGCGATGCCTTCATAGGGCGTGTAGTCGGAGCCGTGGTGCAGCTGCTTCTGCGAAATGGTGACCTGCCGCTCCGGGTCCCAGATCGCGATGTCGGCGTCCGACCCGACGGCAATCGTGCCTTTCTTTGGATAGAGGCCGTAGGTCTTGGCGTGGTTGGTCGCGCTCAGGGCGACGAACTCGTTGAGCGACAGCCGGCCCTTCTTGACGCCTTCGGAGAACAGGATGGGCAGCCGCGTCTCGACGCCCGGGATGCCGTTCGGCACCCAGCGGAAGCTGGTGCGGCCCTTCGGGGTGAGCTTGCCCTGCACGTCGTCGTAGCGGAACGGGCAATGGTCCGACGAGAACAGCGTGAAGACGTTCTGCTGCAATCCTTCCCAGCATGCCTGCTGGCTCGCCTCGTCGCGCGGGGGCGGCGAGCAGACATACATCGCGCCCTCCATGTTGAGGCCTTCGAGGTCCTTGGCGGTGAGCACGAGATATTGCGGGCAGGTCTCGCCATAGACCTTGAGCCCCTTCTGCTGCGCCCGCCGGATCTCCTCCATGGCCTCACGGTTCGACACGTGCACGATCATCACCGGCACATCGACCAGCTCGGCGAGCGATATCGCCCGGTGCGTGGCCTCGCGCTCGACCGGGATCGGCCGCGACGTCGCGTGGAAATGCGGCGCGGTCTTGCCGGCGCGCTCGAGCCGGTCCGTCAGGAAACGGATCGCGTCGTAGTTCTCGGCGTGCACCATCACCAGCGCCTGCGTCTCGCGGGCGACCGACATGACCTGCAGCATTTCCATGTCGGAGAGCGCGAGGCCTTCGTAGGTCATGAACACCTTGAACGAGGTGTAACCATCGTTGACCAGCGCCGGCAGCTCCTGGCCGAGCACGCGGTCGGACGCGTCGGCGATGATCAGATGGAACGACACGTCGACATAACACTCGCCCTCGGCCTTGGCGTGATAGTCCTTCACCACTTGCCTGAGCGATTCGCCCTTCTGCTGCATGGCGAACGGCAGCACCATGGTGTTGCCGCCGAACGCAGCGGCGAGGGTGCCCGAGGCGAAGTCGTCGGCCATGACGATGCCGGGTCCGGACGGCTGGGCGATGTGGACATGGCTGTCGATGCCGCCCGGCAGGATCAAGAGTCCTGTTGCGTCGACCACCTCCTTAGCGTCGCCGAGCTTCTCGCCGAGCGCGGCGATGCGACCGCCGCTGATGCCGACATCGCAACGGAACATGTCCGCCGCCGTCGCCACCGTACCGCCGCGAATGATGGTCTCGTAGCTCATGCCTTTATTGGGTCCCAAGCCATGTCGTGTCCCCGTTCCTCTATTCCATCTTTGCACGTGCTTTCAAAGCGGGAATGATCGATTCTGCGCCGGCCGGACGTCTCGAAGGGTGGAGCGATCCCGCCTGCGTTCCGGCATGCGCCCGGGTTACCGCAGTCGGTCATGGATGCCGCCACCTCCGAACCGCGTCTGCTGACGCACCGTGAAACGCAGGTCGTCATCCTCGGCGCGCTGCTGCCCGTGTTCATGGGCGCGCTCGACAACACCGTTCTCGCCAGCGTGCTGCCGACCATCGCCCGCGACCTCGGCGACCTTCACAACGTTCCCTGGCTGATCACCGCCTATCTGATCGCCGCGACCTCGGCGCTGCCTCTGCACGGCAAGATCAGCGACATCCACGGCCGCCGTGTCGCCTTGCAGATCGCGATCGGCATCTATATCGCCGGATCGCTCGCCTGCGCGCTCGCGCCGGACATGATTTCGCTGATCCTCGCCCGCGTGCTGCATGGCCTGGGCGGCGGCGGGCTGTCCGCGATCGGCATGGTGATCCTGGGCGACCTCGCCGCGCCAAAGGATCGCGCACGCTATTACGGCTACTTTTCCATCGTGTTCGCCTCTGCCGGCGCCTGCGGCCCGGCGCTCGGCGGCTTCATCGCCGATCATGTGAGCTGGGTCGCGATCTTCTGGCTGAACATCGGCATGGGCGCGATCGCGCTGGTGCTGACCTCGACCTTGCTTCGGCGCCTGCCGCGCCGCGAGCGGCCGCATCGGCTCGATTTTCTCGGCGCGGCGCTGATCATGGCGGCGAGCGTCGCCGCCATGCTGGCCATGAGCATGGGCGGCGTGCGCTACGCTTGGGGCTCGCCGCCGATCCTCGCCCTGGCGGCAGCCGCGCTCGCACTGGGCGCGTTGTTCGTGTGGCGCCTGCTCACCGCGCCGGAGCCGCTGATCCCGCTGTCGATCCTGGGCGATCCGGTCGCCCGCTACGCGGTCCTGGCGCACGGCCTCGGGTGGGCGGCTATCATCGGCCTCAACATTTTCCTGCCGATGTATCTACAGAGCGCCATGGGTTATTCGGCGACGACCGCTGGGCTCGCGCTGATGGTGATCATGGCCGGGGTCAATACCAGCGCCTGGGCCATGACCGCCCTGATCGGCCGCGTCGCCCGCTACAAGCTCGCGCCCATCATCGGTCTCTGTGTGTCGATCGCCGCGGTGCTCGGGCTCGCCTCGCAGACCGAGCGCATGACTCTGCTGGTGTTGGAGGCGCTGCTGCTCGCGATGGGGATCGGGTTCGGCGGCATTCCCGCGCTGACCACGGTCGCGCTGCAGAACACGGTGGCGCCGTATCAGCTCGGCACGGCCATGGGAACCATGACGTTCTGCCGAGGCCTGTTCGCCACCATGACCGTCGCGTTGTTCGGCGTCGTCGTGATGGGCGGCGTCACGGCGGAGCCGGCATCGATCGGGCGCGCCGTGGCGGCCATGAGTGCTGCCGATTTCGCGCGGGTGTTCTACGCCGCGGCAGCGATCCTTGCTGTTGCGCTTGCCTGCGTGGTGCTGACGGAAGAAAAACCGTTGCGCACAGGTATCACCGAAGGCGCGACGTAAGCGCGCAGATGTGATCATCACGGAATTGGCATCATTCGGCCGCTTTGTTCGAATTGATGGTCAATCCGACTCCGGATAGGCTCCGCGCCGCCTTTATCGCATGTCAGGGAGGCCGTCGTCCGTGCCCCGTGTTGCGTCGCATCGCCCGGTAGCAGCTTCGAAGCGAAGCTCCGTCCTGCCGGCGACGGTTGCGGCGGCGATCGTGCTGGTCGCCAGCCTGCCCGCCACACAGACATGGTCGCAACAGCGCCCGCACGGTGCCGAGCAGCGTTTACTGTTCGAACCGTCAGCGCTCGATGCGCGGCCGGGAGCGTTCAACCGCGGCAGCACGTCGCAGCCGGTTGGTCCCGCCAAGTCGGCCGACGACGAGGCGCGCAAGGCTCCGGAGCCGCGCTCCTTCGCGCCGCTACAGTCGAACGGCGCGCTGGCGCTGCCGCACACGCCCCGTGCGGTCCCCAAGTTCGGTGTCGCGGCCGGGGACGGTCCGCCGCAGACCAAGCTCGGCCTCGAGACCGAGCACAAGTTCAGGCCCGACGAGCTGCCGAACGGCGAGAAGATGCACGGGCTGTCCTACCAGCGCGAGTTGCACGTCAAGCCGTTCCTCGGCCTGTCGCTGACGTCGCCGATCGACTGAACGCCGCCGTCTTCGGCTCATCGCCCTCGAGGCGCTCAGTATTTCCAATCCTCGATCTTCAGCAGCGGGAACGCGCTGAACACGTGCGGCGGAACGGTCGGCGGTGCCGGATGCAGGTGCTGCTTGCCGAGGTCGCCGAGCTTGGTGACGCCGAGCAGGCCGAGGCACCGTTGTACCTCGTCCTCCAAAAGCTGCAGCAGCCGCACCAGTGCCGGCTGGCCGCCGGCACCGAGCCCGTAGCACTGCATCCGGCCCATGCCGACCAGATGCGCGCCGGCGGCGATCGCCTTGACGATATCGGTGCCGCGGTTGAACGCGCCGTCGACCATGATCTTGGCGCGCCCGGCGGCGGCCTCCACCACCTCGGGCAGCACGTCGAACGAGCCGCGGCCATGGTCGAGTTGCCGGCCGCCGTGGTTCGACACGTAGATCCAGTCGACACCGTGATCGATGGCGATCTTGGTGTCCTCGGCGGTGGCGACCCCCTTCAGCCCGAGCGGGATTTTGAAGTTCTTCTTGATCCGCTCGACCGTCTTCCAGTCGAGCGCCGCCTGGTATTCGCGGCCGGAGGCACGCTGGCGCCCGACCGTCACGTAGCGTTTGGAAATGTCGCGCTCACGGCGGCTGTAGTGCGCAGTGTCGACGGTGATGAAGAACGCCGCATACTTCTTCTCGATGGCGCGGGCGACGTGATCGTCGACCCAGGCGGCATCGCCGCGCACATAGAGCTGGAACAGCCGCAGCGTGTCGGGGCCGGCTTCGGCGACGCCTTCGAGGCCGGGATCGCAGACCGACGACAGCATATGGCCGACGCCGAACTCGCCGGCCGCCTTGACGACCGGCGCCGCGCCGTCGGGATGGAAGCTTTCGAGCGACCCGACCGGCGCGAAGAACATCGGCAGCCGCAGCCTGCGGCCGAACTCGGTGGTGGAGGTGTCGACCGTGGCGACGTTGTTGAGCACGCGGGGCCGGAACGCGACCGAATCGAGCGCCATGCGGTTGCGCCGGAGCGTGGTCTCGGTCTCGACACCACCGACGATGTAATCCCATTCGTCCTGGGCGAGACGCTGGCGCGCCTTGAGGATGATCTCGTGCAGGTTCATGAAATTGAGACCTGCTGCCGCGAGCTTCAGCGTCTGGGCCTCTTCGTAGGCGTTCAACAGATCGTTCATGTCGTTTCAACTCCCCCGGTACGTTGTCATGCTCCACGGCGTCGCCAGCAGCGGGACGTGATAATGCCCTTCCGGCTCGGCGATTGAAAAGCGGATCGGGACGACATCGAGGAAGGGCAGGGCTGCAGCGGCGGAACCGCTCGGCGACACCCCGCGCGCAAAGTATGCGCCGATGCCGAACTGAAGTTCGTAGGTTCCGATGCGCAGCGGCTCGCCGCTGATCAGCGGGCGCGCGGTGCGGCCATCGGCATTGGTGGTCGTGGTTGTCAGCAGGCCGCGCGCGCTGGCGCCGATCTCATAGAGCGCGATGGAGACGCCCGCCGCCGCTCGTCCGTGCAGCGTATCGAGTACATGGGTGGTGAGGGCGCCGTCGGTGTTCGGCTTGCCGGGTCCGTCGATCTTGGCGTTGAGCCGCAGCCGCGCGATGAATCCGATCTCGGCGAGCGCGGTCGCGAACTCGGTATCGACGTCGTTGTCGATGCGCCGCGCGAAATTGGCAAGGATCGAATCGCGGGTGTGGCGGCGCACGCAGATGATGAACGGAAAACCAAATTTGTCGCGATAGCCCGCGTTGAGACGCTCGAATCGCTCGAACTCGGCGTCGCTCAGGCGGTCGAGGCCGAGGCTGCCTTGCTCGGCTTCGGACTCATCGGTGAGGCCCTTGGCCCTCGCGAGGCGGTTGCCGAGTTCCGGATGGCCGCGCAGGAAGCCCAGCTTCTGTTCATGAGGGGCGATACGTACAGCGGCCATCATGGTTTCATGCAGGGCCGCGATCGTCGCATAGGGGCGTCCCGAAAATGCAGCCTCAGCGACCCAAGGCGCGTGCTCGAACACCCCCTCCAGAATCCCCACAAAATCGCTGCGCGGTACTTCGTTAAGGTCGTCAAGATCATCAGAAGTCATTGAAATCATGCGTCTTTCCACGAAAAGAAAAAGGTTTCAACGCACCAAGGGCAAATCAGCCGAAGTGTGATGCCCATTACAGGTTCGGTTTCAAGGTTGTGATGTCTTGTGATTGAGGGGTCGCTCGAGTCCTCGGTGGCGACCAGAGGTATCAGGGAGAATGGTAATATGATCGGATCTAAGGGCAGGGCTTCGCAGGCTACCGGATTTGCGCCGAATAGCTCGTTGAACCTCACCGCCGCCTCCCGCAACCAATCCATGAGCCGACCGTTGACCGCGACCCAGTCGACACCGGACGAGGTCCTGATCGAACGGATCGCGGGGGGCGACCGGCTTGCCATGCAGGTGCTGTTCGCACGGCACCATGTGCGGGTCTACCGGTTCGTGCTCCGCCTTGTCCGCAAGCCGGAAGTGGCGGAGGACTTGATCAGCGAAGTGTTCCTCGACGTTTGGCGTCAGGCTGATCGCTTCGAGGGACGTTCCGCCGTCACGACCTGGTTGCTCGCGATCGCCCGGTTCAAGGCCCTGTCGGCGCTGCGGCGTCGCCCGGACGAGGAGCTGGACGAGGACACCGCGGCGGCGATCGAGGATCCTTCGGATACGCCCGAGGTCGCCATCGAGAAGAAGGACAAGGGAAACGTCCTGCGCCAGTGCCTCGACTGCCTGTCGCCGGAACATCGCGAAATCATCGATCTCGTGTACTATCACGAGAAGTCGGTCGAGGAAGCAGCCGAGATCGTGGGAATCCCGGCGAATACAGTGAAGACGCGCATGTTCTACGCGCGCAAGAAGCTGGGAGAGCTCCTCAAGGAGCGGGGGATAGAACGAGGCTGGCCATGATGATGGTTGCGGAAGAGAGAGCGCCTGGGCGTCGAGACATAGAAGACTTGCTGCCATGGCACGCTGCGGGAACGCTCAATCACCGCGACGCAGTACGGGTCGAGGAAGCGCTCGCCCGGGATCCTGACCTGGCCCACCATTTCGAGGTCGTGCGCGAAGAGCTCGCGGCCACCATCAACCTCAACGAGACCCTCGGCGCGCCGTCCGCGCGTGCCATGGAAAAGCTGTTCACCGCGATCGATGCCGAGCCGCCCCGCGCTCGCTCCGTCGGCAGCGCGTTCACCCAGCAGATCATCGATTTCTTCTCCCGGCTGACGCCGCGCACGGTTGCTTGGGCGGCGGCCGCGGCGGCCCTGGCGATCGTCGTGCAGGCCGGCATGCTCGCCAATGTCTATCTCGGCCAAGGCAACAGCTTCGAGGTCGCCGGCGTGCAACAGGCTCAGCGTGGAGCGCTGGGCGAAGCCTCGCGCGCCGACGCGCTGATCCGCTTCGCGCCGCAGGCGAGCGCCGATGACGTGACCAGGTTCCTCGAGAGCTACAAGGCGACCGTGGTCGACGGCCCCATGCAGGGCGGTGTGTATCGCCTCCGGATCGTCAACATGTCCAAGGACGACCTCAATCGCATCATCGCGCAGATGCAGGAGAACCGGGCGGTCGTCGGCTTCATCGGCACGGCTCAGTAAGGCGGCGGGCGCTCGTATGAGCATTCCGCGCACAGGATTCCCAGTCAGCTCCGGTCCCCGTCGCATCCTGCGACGTCTCGCGCTTGCCGCGGCAGTGGCTGGGCTCAGCATCGCCTGGTCAGTCCCGTCGTCGGCGCAATACGGCTATGGCGGCAGCTATGAGAGCAGCCCCCCGCCACGCGCCAACACTGCGCGGCCGCAGCAGCCGCGCAGTGCGACGCCGCGCAATGCGACCACCCGCAGCGCCGCCCCCAACAGCGCCCCGGCGCCGGCGCCGCCCGCCGTCGGCATCCAGAGCGGCCGCGCGAACAGCGGTGCGCCGCCGGCCGGCGAACAGCGCCTGGTGACGAACGAGGTCCTGATCGAATTGTCCGGCAACCCGCCGCAGCGGACCGTCGACGCGCTGGCCAATCGTCATCGGCTGGAGCGCATCGAATCCCAGAACATGGGCTTGTCGGGCTCGACTTATTATCGCTGGCGCATCCCGGACGGACGCTCGGTCTCGGCGGTAATTCGCGACCTCGAAGCCGACCCGGAGATCGTGTCGGTACAGCCGAACTACGTCTACTCGCTCCAGCAGGGTGCGTCGCTCCAGCAGGGCGCGGCTCAGCAGAGCGGCGGAGCCGGCGACCCGGCGCAATATGCGCTCGCCAAGCTGCGCCTCATCGAGGCACACGGGATCGCGACCGGCCACAAGGTTTTGGTCGCGGTTATTGATTCCGGCATCGACGCGACGCATCCCGAGCTGCGGGGCACGGTCGACGACGAGCTGATCGCCAATGCCGGAGCCGGCGCTATTCATTCGCACGGTACCGGCATCGCCGGCGTGATCGCGTCGCACGGCCGCCTGCGCGGTGCTGCGCCGGGCGTGCGCATCCTCGCGGTTCGCGCGTTCGGCGGGACGACCGCGGCGGCGGAGGGCACGACCTTCCACGTCATCAAGGGTCTCAACTGGGCGACCGAGCGCGGCGCGCGGGTCATCAACATGAGCTTTGCCGGACCGTTCGACCCGGCACTGGCGCGTCTGATCGCCGATGCCCGGGTCAAGGGCGCGATTATGATCGCCGCATCCGGCAATGCCGGGCCGAAGTCGCCGCCGCTCTATCCGGCTGCCGATCCGAATGTGATCGCGGTTGCCGCGACCGATGCCGACGATCGCCTGTTCGCCAAGTCGGTGCGCGGGCGGCATATCGCCATCTCCGCGCCTGGCGTCGACATCCTGACCAGCTCCGCCGGGGGCGGCTACCAGGTCGTGTCCGGGACCTCGTTCTCGGCTGCCTATATCAGTGGCGTCGTCGCGCTGCTGCTCGAGCGCCGCCCCAAGCTGCTTCCGGAAGCCGTGCGCCGCATCCTCACGACCACCGCCCACGACCTTGGGCCGGCCGGCCGCGACGAACTGTTCGGCGACGGCCTGGCCGATGCGGCCCAAGCGCTGGCGACGTTCGAGACGTTCGAGAGGCTCGAGAGGCAGGAATCGGCCGACCGGGCCGGCAGGGACGGCGCGCGTTAACTGCAAGCTGCCGTTGCGCAAAGCGGAACCGGCGTCCGGACAAGATCACGCACCCGTCAGGCAGGGTCTCACCGTTTTCACGTTGTGGTGGGAAACGCTATGATCGAGCCGGACGCGGTGGCGGGGGGCGCCGAAAATGACCCACCGACAATTCAGATCCTGCGCGAAATGGCCGGAAAACGGCCGCTACTGAACCCCGGCGGCCGAATTGGCGACGAATGCACAGGCGGGAGACCCCGCGGTTTTGGCATGTTTTGAATCGGGAGGCGAAGATGACTACGCGTCTTAAAGCTGACCGCGGGAGCGGACTCCTCAACGTTCTGGGGATGACGACTGCGATCGGCGTTGTGTTTACCATGATGAATCCGGCTGGTGCGCAGGAGATCGCCGCGCCCGCCGATCCGGTCAGCAAAGCGGCCTTCCAGGCGCTCGAGAAGCACTGCTCGCGCTGCCACCAGGACGGCAAGCTCGCCGGGCGTGACAGGCCGGCGAAGAATTTCGGCTTTGTGCTCGACTTCGACAAGCTCGCGCACAATCCGAAATTCGTGCTGCCCGGCAATTCCAGCGGCTCGCTGCTGTTCCGGCAGATCGTCGACAAGGAGATGCCGTATGACGTGATCTACGAAGGCGCCGGTCCCGACATCAGCGCCGAGGAGATCACCGCCATCGCGAAGTGGATCGACAGCCTCGGCGGCCCGCAGCTTGCTGACGCTGGCCCCGCTGCCGCGCCGCCCGCGGATGCGCCTCCGCCGGTCGCGGCTGGTGCGCCGCCCGCGGATGCGCCTCCGCCGGTCGCGGCTGGTGCGCCGCCCGCGGATGCTCCTCCGCCGGCCGCGGCTGGTGCGCCGCCCGCGCCTGCCGTCGTCGCTGCGCCGCCTGCCGGGGTTGCCCCGCCGCCCGCCGGTGCGGCTCCCCCGCCCGTCGCAGTGGCCGGGTGCAAGCTCATCAGCCAGGAGGACGTGATCAATCTGATCGCGGCCGATCTCAACACGATCACGCCGCGCAGCCGGCGCACCAGCACGCGCTATCTCACCCTGACGAACCTGAAGAACGCCTGCCTGGATGAGAAGAGCCTGAACGTGTTCCGGCAGGGCGCGATCAAGCTGATCAACAGCCTCAGCCGTGCGCCCGACGTGGTGCGGCTCGAGGCCATCGACCCGGACGGAACCATCCTGCGCATCAACCTCGATGATCTCGGCTGGTCCGCCCAGGACTGGAACGACATCATCGCGACCTACCCCTACCGGGTGCAGCCTGACAGCCAGCTGGTGTCCGTCCTCGAAACCACGACGACCACCAAGATGCCCTATGTGCGTGCCGACTGGTTCGCCTTCTCGGCGGCGCGTCCGGGTCTTTACAACAAGCTGCTGAAGCTGCCGAAGACGTTCCAGGCGCTCGCCAAGGAGCAGGACGTCGACGTCGAGGCCAACATCAAGAAGTTCCTCGTGCAGCGCGCAGCCTTCCAGAAGTCCGGCGTCAGCCGCAACAACCGGCTGATCGAGCGCCATCAGTCGCGCAACGGTTACTTCTGGACCTCCTACGACTTCGCCGGCAACAAGGCGAACCAGAGCCTGTTCGAGCACCCGCTTGGACCGAGCGGCAAGGACGCCTTCAAGCACGACGGCGGCGAGACCATCTACAGCCTGCCGAACGGCTTCCAGGCCTACTACCTCAACAAGGCCAACGGCGAAGAGCTCGACAAGGGCCCGACCGAGATCGTGCAGGATCCGAGCCGCCGCGATCTTCAGGTGACCAACGGCATCTCCTGCATGGGTTGCCACGAGTATGGAATGAAGTTCGCCAAGGACGAGATCCGCGCGGCCGTGCTGGCCGGGCGGGACTTCGACAAGGCGACGCGGGAGAACGTTGATGCGCTGTACCCGCCGGTCGAGAAGATGGACAAGACTCTGAAGGACGACGCCGACCGCTTCGCCAGTGCCATGAAGCGCGCCGGGCTCGATCCGAATCTCAAGCTCGGCGGCGTTGAGATGATCAACGCCCTGTCCGATCGCTACGAGGGCAATGTCGATCTCGTGGCGGCGGCGGCAGAGCTCGGCTTGTCGCCCGATCAGTTCCGGGACGGCGCGACCGGCTCCGATACCAAGGCGCTGAAGACGCTGGTGCGCCGGCTCGCGCAGAAGTCCGCGGTGCCACGCGACCAGTTCGAGGCGAACTATATCGAGCTGGCCAAGGCCATCACCGACCAGGAGGAGATCAAGGTCGCCGGCGCTGCTGTTGCCGCTGCTGCGAAGACCGAGATCGCCAAGGTCGCGAAGAGCACGGATCTCGCTCTGAGTGCGGAAAGGGCGGGCTATCGGCAGAACGAGTTCCTGGTCCTGAGCGCCTTGTCGCCGCAGGACTGCTTCCTGACGGTCACGTCCGTGGACGAGAAGGGCGTGGGTACGGTGCTGTTCCCGAACAAGTTCGTTCCGGACAACCGCATCAAGGCCAACGTCGAGCTGCAGCTGCCGCCGAAGGGTGCGGGCTTCACGTACCGGCTGCTGGACAAGGGCAGCGAAACGGTCACCGCCGTGTGCAGTGACACGAAGGACGGTGACGGCATCAAGCACGACTTCGCCAAGGAGGCGTTGACCGTGGTGCCGGACTACACGCGCTCGATTGCTCGGACCCGTGCGATCGCGGTCGAGCAGGCCAAGGTAGCGCCGCCGCCCGTCGCCGGCACCCCGCCGGCGCCCCCGGCCGCCGGCGCTCCGCCGAAGGTGACACCGGTTGCGGCGCCGCCGCCCGCCAAGAAGGAGCTGTTCCGCACGGCGATCAAGATCAAGGTCGACTGACCTGATCCTTCCGGCCGCGGGCGTCCCCCGCGGCCGGTCCCATCCCGGTTCTGCTACTGCTTTTTGCGGTCCGGCTCTCGCTTCATGGCGATGGGCCGGACCGCGTGTTTCCTGGCCTGCTTCGCGATATTTTTCGCCGACTTGGATACACGTTTCGCCTGGTGCGCGGCCCGTTTCTTCGCCTTCGCCAACGAGCGCTCGACATGCGAGGCGGTCACCAGGAGCTGCGGCGGGTGACCGGAGCGCGCCGCGCAGAAGGCGTCGGCGGCTTCGACCACCGAGGCGCTGATGAGGGCCTGGCTCGCCGGGTCGGCGAGCTGCGGCGCATCGGTGCGATTGACGATCATGCCGCCCTCAAGCAGCACCGCCGGCATCCGCGTCGCCCGCAACACGATCAGCTTGTCGTATCTGTAGACGCCGGCCTCCGCGTCGAGGAGCTCGCGCTGCCGGCTACCCATGAATTTCTCGGTGTAGTGCGGCGTGTAGGTGAGGCCGTGCGCCTTCATGCGCAGGCCCAGCAACCGCGCGAACATCAGGCTGCCGGTCCGGTCCGGGTTGTCGTGCGAGATGAAGATCGAGTGCCCGCTGAACCGATCGCTATAGCTCAGCACCCGGCCATCCTCCTGCCAGCGTTGCTTGAAGATTTCCGGCACCGAGTCGTGATGGAGCGACAGATACAGCTGGGCGTTCAGGCTCGCGGCGCGCTGCACCCGTACGAACAGCGATTTGAGGGCAGGGCCGTCGGTCACCATCAACGTCGCTTTGGCGAAGCCGGCGTCGCGCAGCGCGCGCGTGACCACCCGGCCGAGCCGAAGGTTGAAATCATATTCGTCGATGCCGTGGGCACTGACCGCGCCCGGCGCCTCGCGCGTGTGCCCGACATCGATGGCGATGCGGAAAGCGGCGCGATTGCAGGCGTGCCGCTGCGCGCTGGTCGGTTCGGGCTCCCGCGCTTCGGCCGTGGCTTCTTCAGCCCAGGCGCTACCCTGCCCAAAAACGGGGAAAAGCAGGGCGAGCGCGAACAGCCAGCTGCGCCCGCGACCTGACCTCCCCGGGCGGGCCCGGTGTCTGAGGCTTGGTCTCATCGATTCGCCGGTGGTGACCGAACGGGAACCCTGCATGCGACTTTGGTAGATTGCGGCGGGCTTTGACACGTTTTCCTGGAACATGCGACCAATATCCCCCCGGGGGGCCCCTGCGTGTCGATGCGTTCCGACATCATCCTCGAAACCGAGGACTTGACCAAGGAGTTTGCCGGCTTTGTGGCCGTCAGCGGCGTCCGTCTGGCGGTCGCCCGGGGCACGATTCACGCGCTGATCGGGCCCAACGGCGCCGGCAAGACGACCTGCTTTAACCTTCTGACCAAATTCCTGCAGCCGACCCAGGGCCGCATCACTTTCAACGGCCGCGACATCACCTCGCTCGCGCCGGCCGAGGTGGCCCGGCTCGGGCTGGTGCGCTCGTTCCAGATCTCGGCGGTGTTTCCGCACCTGACCGTGCTCGAGAATGTGCGCATCGCTTTGCAGCGCAAGCGTGGCGGATCGTTCGATTTCTGGCGCTCGGCGCGCACGCTCGACAGCTTCAATGACCGCGCCATGTCGCTCATTGCCGACGTGGGCCTCGCGGACTTCGCGCATCACACGGCGGTCGAGCTGCCTTACGGGCGCAAGCGCGCGCTCGAGCTTGCGACCACCATCGCGCTCGATCCCGAGATGATGCTGCTCGACGAGCCCACCGCGGGCATGGGCCACGAGGACATCGATCGCATTGCCGCGCTGATCAAGCGCGTTGCCGCGGGTCGCACCGTGCTGATGGTCGAGCACAATCTCAGCGTCGTCGCCAACCTGTCGGACCGCATCACCGTGCTGACGCGCGGGCGTGTGTTGGCGGAAGGCGACTACAACACCGTCTCCAACCATCCGCAGGTGCGCGAGGCTTACCTGGGAGTCGGTCATGACTGACGCGCCGTTGCTCACGGTCGAGAACCTGCAGGCATGGTACGGCGAGTCGCACATTTTGCACGGCGTCGCCTTCGAGGTGCGCGCCGGCGAGGTGGTCACGCTGCTCGGCCGCAACGGCGCCGGCAAGACGACGACGCTCAAGGCGGTCATGGGGATCGTCGGCCGGCGGTCCGGCTCGGTGCGGTTCGAGGGCAGGGAGCTGATCGGGCGCTCATCCGACGCGATCGCGCGCGCGGGCATCGCCTTCTGTCCCGAGGAGCGCGGCATCTTCGCGAGCCTCGACGTGCTGGAAAACCTGCTGCTGCCGCCGGAGGTGAAACCGGGCGGCTTGGCGCGCGAGCGGATCTTCGAGCTGTTCCCCAACATCCGCGAGCGCCTGACCAGCCAGGGAACCAAGCTGTCCGGCGGCGAGCAGCAGATGCTGGCGATCGGCCGCATCCTGCGCACCGGCGCGCGCCTGCTGTTGCTTGACGAACCGACCGAGGGGCTCGCCCCGGTCATCATCCAGCAGATCGGCAACACCATCCGCGCCCTCAAGGCGCAGGGGTTCACCATCCTGCTGGTTGAACAGAATTTCCGCTTCGCCGCGACGGTCGCCGACCGGTATTATGTCATGGAGCATGGTCGCGTGATCGACGCGTTCGCCAATTCGGAACTGGACGCGAACGAGGAAAAACTGCACGACTATCTCGGAGTCTAGCGCATCGGCCGGACACGTGGACACCGGCGCCCGACAGCACATGCGCTAACGTAAACACGTGCCGACGGGCACGGAATAAGGAGGAATGCCGCAATGAAACGCCGCATGAAGCACCTCTTGGGTTACGCCGCCATTGCCGCGCTCGCGGCGTGCGGCACGGCGCAGGCGCAGACCACCGTCAAGATCGGTGTGCTGAGCGACATGTCGAGCCTCTATTCGGATATCGGCGGGCCGGGCTCGGTCGCCGCCGCGAAGCTCGCGATCGCCGACTTCACCGTGCAGAACAAGGACATCAAGGTCGAGCTGATCAGCGCCGACCACCAGAACAAGGCCGACGTCGGCTCGAGCGTCGCCAACCAGTGGTACGACGTCGACAAGGTCGACATGATCATCGACACGCCGAATTCCGGCGTTGCGCTCGCGGTCAGCCAGATCGCCGCCACCAAGAACAAGATCTTCATTGTGTCCGGCGCCGCCGCGTCCGATCTCACCGGGCCGAAGTGCAACGCCAACACCATCCACTGGACCTACGACACCTGGATGCTGGCCAACGGCACCGGCAGCGCGCTGGTGAAGACCGGCGGCGACAGCTGGTTCTTCCTGACCTCGGACTACGCGTTCGGTCACGCGCTCGAGCGCGACACGATGGCCGCGGTCGAGAAGGCCGGCGGCAAGGTGCTCGGCAAGGTCCGCCACCCGATCAATTCGAACGACTTCTCGTCGTTCCTGCTGCAGGCCCAGGCGTCGAAGGCGAAGGTCATCGGTCTCGCCAATGCCGGCGGCGACACCATCAACTCGATCAAGCAGGGCGCCGAGTTCGGCATCGTCAAGGGCGGCCAGAAGTTCGCGGGCCTGCTCGTGTTCGCGAGCGACGTGAATGCGCTCGGCCTCGCCACCGCGCAGGGGCTGACCTTGACCGAGACCTGGTACTGGGACGCCAATGACGCCAACCGCGCCTTCACCAAGCGCTGGCAGGTCGAGCGGCCCGGCAAGTTCCCGACGATGGTGCAGGCCGGCGTCTATTCGGGCGTGCTGCATTACCTCAAGGCCGTGGCCGAGCTGAAGAGCGGGGCCGACGGCAAGGCGGTCGTCGCCAAGATGAAGGCGACGCCGACCGACGATCCGCTGTTCGGCAAGGGCGAGATCCGCGCCGACGGCCGCAAGATCCACGACGCGTACCTGTTCGAGGTGAAGGCGCCGTCGGAATCGAAATATCCCGGCGACTTCTACAAGCTGCGCGCGACCATCCCAGCCGCCGAAGCGTTCCGTCCCTTGAAGGAAGGCGGCTGCCCGCTGGTGAGCGGCTGATCGTGGCACACTGACAGGACAAGGGGCGGGCCGGTGGCTCGCCCCTTTTTCGGCGACGCTCCCCGATGTTCGAGCTGCTCAACATTTCGCCGCAAGCGCTGTTCGGTCAGCTCCTGATCGGGCTGATCAACGGCTCGTTCTATGCACTGCTGAGTCTCGGACTCGCGGTCATCTTCGGCATGCTGAACATCATCAACTTCAGCCACGGCGCCCAGTACATGATGGGCGCGTTCGCAGCCTTTCTGCTGCTGGAGCTTACCGGCCTCAACTATTGGGCGGCGCTGATCATCGCGCCGATCATCGTCGGGGCGACCGGCGTCATCATCGAGCGGCTGTTCCTGCAATGGCTCTACAAGCTCGATCATCTCTATGGGCTGCTGCTGACGTTCGGTCTTGCGCTCATCATCGAGGGCCTGTTCCGCAATTATTTCGGCTCGGCCGGCCTGCCGTACCGCGTGCCGGACGAGCTCACCGGCGGGCATAACCTTGGCTTCATGTTCCTGCCGAACTATCGCGCCTGGGTGATCGTCGCGTCGCTCACGGTCTGCTTCGCCACCTGGTTCGTGATCGAGCGCACCCGGCTCGGCGCCTATCTGCGCGCGGCGACCGAGAACCCGACGCTGGTGCGCGCCTTCGGCATCAATGTACCGCGCATGATCACGCTGACCTACGGCTTCGGCGTCGCCCTCGCGGCGTTCGCCGGGGTGATGGCGGCGCCGATCTACAACGTTTCGCCGCAGATGGGCTCCGAGCTGATCATCGTCGTGTTCGCGGTGGTCGTGATCGGCGGCATGGGCTCGATCATGGGCGCGATCGTCACCGGCTTCGGGCTCGGCATCGTCGAAGGTTTGACCAAGTACTTCTTCCCGGAGGCGTCGAACACGGTGATCTTCGTCATCATGGCGCTGGTCCTGCTGGTCAGGCCGGCCGGATTGTTCGGACGGGCGCGATGACGAGCGTGGCGCAACCGGTGGACAAGGCCGCGCTCGCGAACGGCGAGCGCAGCATCGCCGTCGCCTTCGTCATCTTGCTCGCAGCGCTCCTGGTCGCGCCGTTGTTCATCTACCCGCTGTTCCTGATGAAGGCGCTGTGCTTCGCGCTGTTCGCCTGCGCCTTCAACCTGCTGATCGGCTATGTCGGCCTGTTGTCGTTCGGCCACGCGCTGTTCTTCGGCTGGGCAAGCTACATCAGCGCGCACGCGGCCAAGGTGTGGGGACTGCCGCCGGAGCTCGCAATCCTCGCCGGCATGGCGACCGGTGCCGGCCTCGGCCTCGTCGTCGGCGTGCTGGCGATCCGCCGCCAGGGTATCTATTTCGCGATGATCACGCTCGCGCTCGCGCAGATGATGTATCTCGTCGCGGTGCAGGCGAAGTTCACCGGCGGCGAGGACGGCATCCAGGCGGTGCCGCGTGGCAGGCTGTTCGGCGTGCTCGATCTCACCCACGACATGACGATGTATTTCGTTGTCGTGGCGATCTTCCTCGGTGCCTTCCTGCTGATCTACCGCATCGTCCATTCGCCGTTCGGCGAGGTGCTCAAGGCGATCCGCGAGAACGAGCCGCGCGCCATCTCGCTCGGCTACAAGACCGATCGCTACAAGCTGGTCGCCTTCATCCTGTCGGCGACGCTCGCCGGCCTGGCGGGCGGGCTCAAGGCCATCGTGCTGCAGATCGCCTCGTTGACCGACGTGAACTGGCCGATGTCCGGCGAGGTCGTGCTGATGACCCTGGTCGGCGGGCTCGGCACCATCTTTGGGCCGGTGCTCGGCGCATTCACCATCATTGCCATGCAGAATTACCTGGCCACCTTCGGCCAGTGGGTGACGGTGATCCAGGGCGCGATTTTCGTGATGTTCGTGCTGCTGTTCCGCCGCGGCGTGATCGGCGAGCTGGCGCACTGGCTGCGCATCCGCCTCTGATCAGATTGCAGCGCAACGACGGTCCGGCCGCTTGGCGGGAATATCCACAGGTATTGCCGCACTTGCCCCCGCGGAACGCGCGTGGAGATTGCGGCCAAAAGGCGGCAGGACGACCATGCCGTCGTTCTTTTCGGACCACAAACCGATTCGATGGCCACTCAGATCCCACCGCGGGTACCGGACGAGATCGTCCGCGGGTGGACTGTTCTCGCAGAACGGCGCCGGGCGCACTACGAGGAGCTGTACCGAAGCGGCCGCTGGAAGCTCTATTACTCCGAGACGCAATTCCGCATCCGAGTCCGGCAGGCGGTGGAGTTGTGCGACGCGTGGCGCGCCTTTGCCGCCGCCCTCGGCACGGATGTGCCGGCCGGCGCCATCCATCTCGGCGAGACCGCGGCTGACGAGGCGCTGCGCCTCGCCGAGCTGTCGCCGCCGCCGTTGACGGTGACCTCGTTTCGATCGCGGCTGGCCGGCCTCGATTCGCGCTTTGGCGGCCGCGCCCAGGCGCTGTGACGCTTGATCTGGCGCAATGTCGCCGCCCCGCGATTGGCTAATTTCGAGGGAGGACTGGACACAAGGATTTTCGCATGCGTCGGCGTGTGGGGTGGGCAGGTTGTGCGATCGTGCTGGTCGCGACGGCGGCATTCGCCGGGCCCGCGCTGACGGGCCGGGAGAAGCGTGGGGCGGCCCTGCTCGAGCGGATGTGCGCGACCTGCCACGCGGTCGGCCGCACCGGGACGAGCCCGCACCGGCAGGCGCCGCCGTTCCGCACCCTGAGCCGTCGATACCCCATCGAGTCGCTTCAGGAGACGCTGGCCGAAGGCATCATCTCCGGCCATCCCGACATGCCGGAGTTCAAGTTCGGCGCGACCGATGTCGGCGCCGTCATCGCCTATTTGCGGGTGATCCAAGAACCTTAGGTCAGCCGTAGAGACCAGCGTCAACGGCCACCCCGATCCGTCACCTGAATGCCCGGCCAGGTCACGGGCGCAGCCGTTGCGCCCAACACCGCATCTTCTATGATCGCGGCCGCTCTCTGTTCCCCTCCCACGCTACCACCCCCAAACCCGAGTTCCCGATGAGCAGCGTCCTGTTTTCTCCGTTCAAGCTCGGCAGTGTCGAGCTGGCGAACCGCATCGTCATTTCGCCGATGTGCCAGTACAGCGCCGACGACGGTGTCGCGAGCCCGTGGCACACCACCCACCTGGGCATGCTGGCCAATTCGGGCGCTGGCCTGGTCATCGTCGAGGCGACGCATGTCGAGCGGCACGGCCGCATCACCCACGGCTGTCTCGGGCTCTACTCGGATCACTGCGAGGCGGAGCTGCACAAGGTGATCGCGCACTGCCGGCGCATCGGCGCCGCGAAGTTCGGCATCCAGCTCGCCCATGCCGGACGCAAGGCCTCCTCACAGCGGCCCTGGGAAGGCGCCGGGGCGCTCAAGGCCAGTGAGGATCCGTGGGAGACGATCGCTCCGTCGGCCCTGCCGTTCGGGCCCAACTGGCATACGCCGCGCGCCATGACCGAGGACGACATGGCCCGCGTCAAGGCGGCCTTCGTCGATTCCGCCAAGCGTGCGGTGCGCATCGGCTTCGACGCCATCGAGCTGCACGGCGCGCACGGTTACCTCATTCACAGCTTCCTGTCGCCGATCTCGAACAAGCGCAATGACGCGTTCGGCGGACCGATGGAGAACCGCATGCGGTTTCCGCTCGACGTCGCGCGCGCGGTGCGTGCCGTCGTACCGGATGCAGTCGCGCTCGGCGCGCGCATCACCGGCAGCGACTGGATGGAGGGCGGCCTCGCGCCCGAGGACGCCGTGACTTTCACGCGCGCGCTCAAGGACGCCGGCCTCGACTATGTCGACATCTCCTCCGGCGGCGTCAGCGCCGAGGCGCGCAACCCGACCAACCCGGGCTACAATGTGCCGATCGCCGAGAAGGTGAAGCGCGAGAGCGGCGTGGCGACGCGGACGGTCGGGCTGATCGCGACGCCGAAGCAGGCCGAGGACATCGTGGCCGCCGGCAAGGCCGACATGGTGGCGATGGCGCGGGCGCTGCTCGACGACCCGCATTGGGGCTGGCACGCCGCGCATGCGCTCGGCGCCGACACGACCGTCAAGCGGCCGCCGCAATATCTGCGCTCCGCGCCGGCGATGTGGCCGGGCGCCGCCTACAAGGACTGACCGCCGCTTTACAAAACTTTACATTCGCGACAATCCGCCGAAACGGCTCCCTCCTAGGTTTCGCGGCGAAGGGCGGTCCACTTCGCAACGACCTAGGAGACAGTCATGAGCAATCCGGAAATCCCGGCGTCGCAACCACCGCGCCGCAGCCGCGTCCGCAGCGTGCTGGTCGGCAGCGCGCTGATCCTCTCCGGCGTGGTGATCGGCATCGGCACCACGGCGGTATCGCAGGACTATTACGGCCAGGGGCGTGGCGGCTGGTTCGACGGCCCGCGCTGGCATGACGGCGATCGGCGCGGTTTCCGCGACGACGACGATCGCGGCCGCGGCCCGCGCTGGTTCCACCATGGCGGCCGGTTCGGCGGCATGGGCGGGCCGTTCCTGACGCCCGGCCGCATCGAGCGCATCGTCGATCGGGTGGTCGCGCAGGTCGACGGCTCGAGCGACCAGAAGCAGAAGATCAATGCGATCCTGCGCGGTGTCGCCGACGACCTCTATCCGATCCGCCAGCAGCACCTCGAGGGCCGCAAGCAGATCCGCGAGGTGCTGGCCGCGCCGACCATCGACCGCGCCAAGCTGGAAGCACTTCGCGTCCAGCAGATGCAGCTCGCCGACGCCGTCTCGAAGCGGCTCACCACGGCCATTGCCGACGCCGGCGACGTGCTCACCCCGGCGCAGCGCGCCGAGCTCGGCAAGCGTTTCGACGACCACGCCCGCTAGTCCCCTCCCAACGGGCGTCCGCCGGCCGGTCGTTGCCCCTCGGCGACCGGCCGGCGCTTCCTTGAGCGCGTTTCGGCACCTCAGATGACAGGATCGCCATCCCCGGTCGATAATCGCGCGATGACCGGCCGAATCCTGATCATCGACGACGACACGCGACTCGCCGCCATGGTCGCCGAGTATCTCGGCACGGCGGGCTTCCGGGTAACGCAGGCCGCGACCGCGCGCGACGGCGAGCAGCGCCTCAAGCGCGAGACCTTCGACGCGCTGGTGCTCGACCTCATGCTGCCCGACGCCGACGGCCTCGAGCTGTGCCGCCGCGTGCGGGAGATCTCCGACCTGCCCATTCTGATGCTGACCGCGCGCGGCGACGCCATGGACCGCGTCGTCGGCCTGGAGCTCGGCGCGGACGACTATCTGCCGAAGCCGTTCGAGCCGCGCGAGCTGCTGGCGCGCCTGCGCGCCATCCTGCGGCGCAAGAGCGGCGCCAGGGCGCGCGACGTGCTGCGCTTCGGCCGGCTGGAGATCGATCGCGGCGCCCGCCAGGTGCGGCTCGACGGCGACGAGCGACCGTTGACCAGCTATCAGTTCGCGCTGCTCGATGCGCTCGCAAGCCACGCCGGCCGCGTGATGTCGCGCGACGCGCTGATGGACCTGCTCAAGGGCGAGGCGCTCGAGGCGTTCGACCGTTCGGTCGATGTGCATATCTCGCGCATCCGCGCCGCGATCGAGGACGATCCGAAGAAGCCGCGCCGTATCCTGACGATTCGCGGCGCCGGCTATGTGTTCGCGCGCGAGCAGGATCGATAGATGCGCCGGCTCTACCTTCAGATCTATCTGACGATCATCGCGATCCTGGCGATCACGGTCGCGACCGTCGGCCTGCTGTGGCACCTGGCCTCCGCTTCGCAGATCGAGGAGACGATCGAGGAGGTCAGTGAGTTCGCGTCGGAGGCATTGCCGCCGGCGCAGGCGGCGCCGGGCCTGCAGCAGGCAGCGCTCGACCGCCTGCATCGACGCCATCGCGTCGACCTCGGCCTTTACGCCGCCGCCGGCGACTTGATCGCGAGCGCGGGCCGGCCGCTGCCGCCGTTCCGGCCGGACCGCGCCGGGCCCGGTTTCCGCCCCGGCATGGGCGGACCGGTCTGGACCTTGCGGCTCAACGACGGCCGCTGGCTGGTGGCGCGCATACCGCGCCGCCCATGGCGGCCGGGCGTCGCGCTGTTGACGATCCTCGGCACCATCGGCTTTGCGGTTGCGATCGGCGCCTGGCCGATCGCGCGGCGCCTGACCCGCCGGATCGAACGGCTCAAATCCGGCGTCGAGCGGCTCGGCGGCGGCGACCTCGCGGCGCGCGTTGCGGTCGAGGGCAGGGACGAGGTGGCGGCGCTCGCCGACAGCTTCAACCGCGCCGCCGGACGCATCGAGGAGCTCGTCAAGTCGCACAAGATGCTGCTCGCCAACTGCTCGCATGAGCTGCGCACGCCGCTGACGCGCATCAATGTCGCGCTGGCGCTGGCGGGCGACGGCATGGACGGAGACAAGCGCGCGCAGCTCAAGGCGGACATTGCCGAGCTCGACCAGCTGATCGACGAGATCCTGCTGGCGAGCCGGCTCGACGCCACGCCGGCGCCTGAGCGCACCGAGGATGTCGACCTGCTCGCGCTCGCGGCGGAGGAGGGCGCGCGCTACGACGCTGCCGTGACCGGGACGCCGCTCATCATGCGCGGCGATCCGGCATTGTTGCGGCGGATGATCCGCAATCTCCTGGAAAACGCGCGCCACCACGGCGGCGGGGCACCGGAGGTCCGCGTATCCGCCGGCCAGGGAAGCCGCGCCGAGATCGAGGTGCGCGACCATGGTCCGGGCATTCCCGAGGCGGAGCGCGAGAAGATTTTTGCGCCGTTCTATCGCCTGTCGGGCTCGGCCGAGACCGGGCGCGGCAGCGGGCTCGGCCTGGCGCTGGTGCGGCAGATCGCGCGCAATCACGGCGGTGAGGTGCAGTGCCTCGCGGCCGACGGCGGCGGCAGTCTGTTCCGGACCACGCTCCCGCTCGCGCGTTAGAGTTTTTGATTGCGCATGTCCTTTTCGGAAAACCGGTGCCCACTTTTCCGGGACATGCGCTAATCCAGCGACAGCCGGTGATTGTCGATGGTTATGATGCCGTGCGGGACCTGCCGCGCAAAATCGTCGTCATGGGTGACGAAAACCACCCCGTAGCCGAGGCCGCAGAGCCGATCCAGCGCGGCCGCGAGCGCCCGGCACATGTCGCGATCCTGGCCGATCGTCGGCTCGTCGAGCATGATCCAGGGCATGACGCCGCTGAACGGCCACAGCCACGACAGCCGCTTGCGCGCCGCGAGCGGCAGCTCATAGAGGTGCTGGTCGAGGGAGGTGACGCCGAGCTTGCCGGCGGCGGCAGCGATCCGTGCGTCCGACACCTTCTCTTGGCCAGTCTTCAGGCTGGCGCGGCGGCGTTCGATATCCTCGCCCAGGGTCGCGCCGCACCATTGATGATCGGGATTCTGCATCGCCAGCGCGAAGGTGGCATTGCCGTCGCGCCACGGCGCATAGGATTGCTCGCCGAGCAGAACCTCGCCGCGCCCCGGCGCCAGCACGCCCACGAGAATCTTGAGAAGCGTCGTCTTGCCCGCGCCGTTGCGGCCGAACAGGCGAAACGCGCGGCCGGGCTCGAGGGTCAGCGCTGCGCCCTGGAACACATCGGCGCCTGGCCGGTAGGCAAAATGGAGATCGCTGATGACGATGCGCGGCGCTGCGCATGGCGCGACTCCGGCGACGAGGCTTTCGAGATCGCAAGGGAAGGCGGGCTTTTCCGGCTGACAGGCCAAACCGGTCCATCCGGGCGGCGCTGTCGCCAAGCGGTTGTCGATCAGCACAATGTCTCGCTCGACCCGGGACAGGTAATCGAGCGCCTGGATGCGGTTGTCGCCGTCGAGCTGCTCGAGTGCGGTGTCGATGCCGACCCTGCCATAGGCGGACTGCGAGAAGCACTGCAGTGCGAGCAGCACCTGCTCGCCGCCCGAGAGGGTCTGTGGCTTGCGGTCGGTATAGATCGTCAGATCGAGCGGAGCAAAGGATGCTGAATCGTCCGCGCCGTCGGCACGATAGACGGCAATCTCGTCAGCGACCGTGCTGGCGAGGCCGGACAGCGCGGCTTCCGCATAGGGCCCGATCACGAATGCCTTCGCGCCGGAGGCGAGGCTGCCGCGCAAGGCGTCGCTACGGCCTGAAAAATTCGGACCGGAGATGAGCGTGCGTACCATCAGCCGATGCCCAGGCCGAACAGCGCGGCGCCGACGCCGAGCGAGAGCCAGACCGCATCGCCGGGCGCGAGGCTCGGCGTGCGGGCGCGCTGGAACAGATCATCGAGCCGGCCGAGCGTGCCTTCGATCGGCCATTTGTCGCGCATGCGGCCGACCGCAATGGTGATGGCCGAGAGCCACACGGTCTGCACCAGCACCCAGCCATGGACGAGGTTGCGCAGCGACATGCGTCGCGTGATCACGCCGGCGGCGATCAGCGCGGTGCGAGCGCGGTCGACGGCCTGGCGCAGGGTCTCGGTGAGCGACAGGGTCAGCGCCAGCAGGCGTTTCGCCGTGACGGGGAGGCGCAGCGCGCAGATGAATTGCAGCGGGGTGAGGTGGACGAAGCGCAGCAGCACGAGCTGGATCGCGGCGACGATCAGGAACAGGCGCAGGCAGACGGTGAGGACATACGCCGCCGCGGCGGCGCGCGTGCCGGACGCGCCGGCGGCGATCTCCGCCGGCGACCGGCCAACGAAGCCAATCCAGACTGCGGCCATGAACGCGGCGAGCGGCAGGACGATCACGGCGGAGCGCGTCAGCGCGGTCGTCGTGCCGGCGCGGACCTCGACCAGCGCAAAGGCGACAAGCACCGCATAGAGCAGCGAGAAGCCGAGCGGGCCGGACGCGGCGAGCGCGCCGATCAGCATGACGATGACGAACAGAGCGGCGCCGTTCGGCGTCATCGCGCGGCGCTGGTCGCGGAGGTCGCCTCGCGCGCGGCCAGCATGGCGATGAAGTCGCCGGGCGTCGCGCGGTAGAGCAGGGCGGCGAACAGGACCTGGAGCACCTTGTCGATCGGATCGGCCGTCAGGCCGGACAACAGCGTCGCGTTGAGGAGTTGCTGGCCGGTCTTCAGAAAGAAGGCGACGACAAAGGCCGAGCCGCTGCCAGTCACGCCGCCGAACAGGTAGGCGACCACGGGGGCCGAGACGATCGCCGACACGACACCGGTGACGATGCCGCAGATCAGGACGATCGCGGCGAATTTCGCATTGGGAAGAGGCCGGGCCCGCAGCGTGTCGGCGAACCGTGCGGTGAGCAGCACCGACACGAGGGCGATCGCGATGACCGTCAGCTCGAACCAGATAAAGAACGGATTGACCAGCAGGAAGATGATCACGCAGCTGATGGTGCCGGCGACACTGGCGCAGGCAAAACCGGCCCACCGGTCGGACGCAAGCAGCAGCGCGCACAAGATGATGCCGACCGAGTCGAGATAGATCGGCAGCTTGAGCAGGTAGACGATCGAGCCGACCGCGACATTGAGTGCGGCGCACAGCGCAATGAGCACAAGGCGCGGCGTCGTGAACATGCATCCCCCAAGCAAGCGAACCGGCTCAGCATAGCCGAGCCGGCGCCAGCAGGGTGGTGAAACATTTTGCGTATATCTACCCGACCAGGTGCTGCAAACCGACACTGGGAAGGCGGTCAAGGTCGGCCGGCAGGTCGACGTCCCACAGGGGCGGCAGCTCTCGGTACGTCAGGCCGGTTGCCGCGAGCCGCCGGCGCGTCTCGGCCATGACGCTGGCGGTGCTCCAGGGAATTGCGTCGAACAGGAGCGGTTGCGGCGTGACTGTGCCGATCAGGGAATAGCCGCCGTCCTCGACCGGCAGGATCACCGCCTCGGCGCCGTCCCGGAGTGCGGCGGCAGCTTTCTGTAGATGCTCCGTCGTGAGCGCCGGACAATCGGTGCCAATCAAGACGACGGAACCGGGTGCGGCCGCCATGGCCGTCAGCATGCGCTGGCCGAGATCGCCATCCGGCTGGCGTGCCAGCGTGAGCGGGAACCGGGCGGCGAGATCACGAAAGCTGACATGCGTCTCGTTCGGCGCGCACCACAGGGTCACCGGCCCGATGCCGGACGCGCAGGCGGTCTCGACCGCGCGCTCGGTCATGGCCTCCTGCAGCGCCGCCGCGCCATGGGCGCCAAGCTCCGGGATCAGGCGCGTCTTGGCGAAGCCCGGCACCGGAGCCTTGGCGAGAATCGCGACGAAGGTAGTCTCAGGCGTCGCGCGGGACATAGCCATAGTCTCGTGCAAGCTCATCGGGCTTCACGCCGAGATAGAAGGCGAGGCGGAGCCGCCACATCAAGACAATGGTGCGGGCGACGCCGTTCTTTTCCCAGCGCCGGCCGGAGGTGGTCACGCGCTCGCGCAGGCAGAGCGGCGGCGTGAGGCGCTTCAGCCGCTGGGACATGACGATGTCTTCCATCAGCGGAATGTCGGGAAAGCCGCCGACCAGCGCGAAAGCGTCGCGCCGGACGAACATCGCCTGGTCGCCGGTCGCGATGCCTGTCACACGCGAACGCAGGCTCATCATGAACGCGACGATCGGCAGGAGCCAGTGTGTGCCAGTGATGGTGACGTCGAAGCGGCCCCAGGCGCGGTCGCCTGTCGCGAGGCCGTCGCGGACGAGGCGATCCGCGTCGGCGGGAAGCGTGGTGTCGGCGTGGAGGAACAGCAGGATGTCGCCGCGCGCTGCCGCGGCGCCGGCATTCATCTGTACGCCGCGTCCGCGCGGCGCGGTGACGATCTGGTCGCACAGGGGCAGTGCAAGCTTGACTGTCTGGTCGCCGCTACCGCCGTCGGCAACGATCACCTCGACGCCGCGCGCGCGATAGGATTTCAACGCGTTCAGGAGATCGGGGATCCCGACGGCCTCGTTGAGGACCGGAATGATGATCGACAGCCGCTCGTTACCGCCTGCAGTCATGCCGACGTGCGCGCCAAAGATGGCTCTCCCAGGCGCCCGCTCGCTCGGTCGATCGTGTAATCCGGGCCGGACACGATCCGCCGATGATAGGACAGGTGAGCCGGCGACCCGTGCGGCCAGCGCGCCAGGAAGCGATCGAGAAACGCAGCCTGGTCGTAGCGGATCGCGATGGCGTCGAGGTGAACGCCGTCGCGGATCGTGCCGTAGAGCGCAGGATGCGGCGACGCACGCGTCGCGATGCGCGAGAGAAGCCCGTACTGCGTGCCGGCGAAGTTCGCCATGCCGGCGGCGCCGTTGTTGATCACGGTCATCGCCCCGCTCGGCAGCGAGAAGTGGCGGAATGCGGCGAGGCAGGTGTGCGTCGAGGCAAACACGTCGATGTCGGACTGCCGCCGCACCTCGGAGAGCCATCCGAGCTGGTCGGGCGTATCGAGCCGGTCATGGGCGAAGCCCCAGCCGGCGAGCGCCGCCGCGTCGCCGTGGACGAGGCCGACCCGCAGCGGGCCCACCTCGGCGACGAGCTGCATCGGCAGCCGGGCGTAGCAGTCGAGCGGCACGGACGAAGCCTGCGCCGCCTGCCGCAGCCCGGTCAGGATGTCATTCGAGCGCTGCACGAAGCCGTCGTCGACGGATTCGGGATAGGCACAGCCGCAGCCGGCGCCGATATCGTCGCCGCGCGCGATCTCGGTCTCGACATTGCCGCGCAGCGCGCGATGGCGCGCGACGCCGTCGTCGATCGCGGCAAACCAGTCCGGATCGGCATCGAACCAATGGAAGTCGCCGTTGAAGACGACGGCGACCTGGTCGTGCTCGGCGGCCGCAAGACGCTCGACCTCCTCGAGCGCGGCCAGATTGCCGTAGAGCCCGCCGACGACGTAGAGCACGTCGACGGTGAGGTCGGGCTCGCGCGCAAACACCGAGGGCGAATAGCGATAGTCGACCGGGCACATGCGGCCGGCAGCCGATTGTCTTGGCGCGAGAGCAGACGTCATTCGGCGGCGTCCTTGAGCGCGCCGCCGCAGCTCGATCCCTGGCCGGCGGTGCAGCCGAAGCAGTGGCCGGCGACGCGGATCGGGTTGCCGTCGATGTCGTCGTTGATCAGCTCGGCGAGATGCACGCGCTCGCGCTCGCCACGGCCGAGCGGCAGGTCGAGCATCTGGTTGAAATCACAGTCGTAGACGAAGCCCTGCCAGTCGATCGAGATCAGGTTGCGGCACATCACGCCGGCGAGATTTTCCTCACGATGGGCGTGCAGGAGGAGGTCGAGGTAGCGGTCGAACTCGCCCTTGGAGAGCAGGACCGCGCCGAACCGCTGGATCGGCATGTTGGCGAGCGTGAACAGGCTGTTGAACACGATACCGTAGCTATCACCGAGGATGCGCTTGTAGTCGGCCTCAAGCGCCTGCTGTGCGGGCGGCAGCGACGGTCCCTGCGGATTGTAGACCAGGTTGAGCGTGAGGCCGGTCTCCTCGCGCCCGTAGCCCAACGCGTTGAGACGCCTGAGCCCACGGATGGAGGCCTCGAACACGCCCTTGCCGCGCTGGCGGTCGACGTTGTCCTGGAGATAACAGGGCATCGAGGCGACGATCTCGACCTGCTGCTCGGCGAGGAAGGCGGCGAGGTCCTCCTGACCCTGAACCTCGAGGATGGTCAGGTTGCAGCGGTCCATCACCTTGACGCCGAGATCGCGCGCCGACGTGACCAGCCGGCGAAAGTTCGGGTTGAGCTCCGGTGCGCCGCCGGTGATGTCGAGCGTCGAGATGTGCCGCCGCTCCATGAAATCGAGCACCACATCGACCGTCGCGGCGCTCATCTCCTCGGTGCGGTTAGGGCCGGCATTGACGTGGCAATGCACGCAGGACTGGTTGCAGCGATAGCCGACATTGACCTGGAGCGTGTCGAGCCGTTCCCGGCGGATCGCCGGGAACGGGATATTCTCAAGCAATGGCCACGTGTCGCGCATCGGAACTCCGGCGTCGAGAACGCAAGCTTGCATGATTGCTGGGGAATCGTCACCCCTTGGCCAGGGACATCGTCACAATTGGCTGTGAAACCGCCGTGACCGTGGCGGAGCTATGACCGGTTACCCGCCGCCGCAATGGGCGGCCACACGGCGTCGAGGCCGAGGCGGCCGAAGCCCGGCAACTTCAGCGCCGGGTGGCGCAGGTCGAGCCCCACCACGAGGCCGAGCAGGTTGAGCTCGACGCCCTCGACCCAGGCGAGCTTGATGCCGAGGATGCCCCAGAGACTCGCTTCGACGCCGGTGCCGCTGTCGGTCCAACCGGCGTAGAGCGTCGGGCGGAAATCGCGCCCCACGGCATTCGGCGGCATGGTCACGCCGATCTCGGGGATCGCGCGCAGCACCGACGCGACGAAGGTGTTGCTGTTCGGGCCGGGCCAGATCCGGTAATCGCCGGCGTCGGAAAACGGGTAGGCGCGGATCGCGCCCTCGACCTTCGGGATCAGCGTCTCGGCTTCGGCGCCGGAAATGTCGGCCACTACGGTCGGGCGGTCGCCGAACCAGCGTCCGTCCGGCGCCCAGCCATTGATGCGCACCGGGCTGCCCCAACCGACCACGTCATAGCGGGTCCAGCTGCGCGCATTCTCATGCTTGAGCACGATCCAGCTGTGCACCGAGAACACGCCTTTCCAGCCGCCGGTGCGGCCCGACATCACCAGCACCCGCGCGGCGGGGTAGTCGCGCGCCGCCGGCAGGCTGCCGATGCTCGACCAGTCGGCGTCGCGCCAGCTGCGCGGCCCGCCATCCAACGCGAACCAGGCGGCGCGCGCGGCGAGGGGGAGCAGGAAAAGGGCGATCAGCGACAGGACCATGAGCTTGCGGCGGGACCAGCGGGGTTTTGGAAGCGGTTGGGAAAGCGTTTGCGACATGCCGATCCCAGTATAAATGAGATCGGACTGAACCGTGACAAGGCCAATCGCCGTTACATGACAAATGCTTAATCCTGTCCTGGTCGAGGTGACCCGCGGCGCGCGGGTGGAGAGCCGCCATCGCGGCGCGGTCGCGGTCGTCGATGCCGACGGCAAGACTGTGCTCGCCGTCGGCGACATTTCGACGCCGGTCTACCCGCGCTCGGCCGTGAAGGCGCTGCAGGCGCTGGTGATGGTCGAGTCGGGCGCGGCCGACCGCTTCGGCTTCGGCGACGAGGAGCTGGCGCTCGCCTGCGCCTCGCATGGCGGCGAGCCGGCACATGTGGACGGCGTTGCGCGCATGCTGGAGCGCGCCGGGCTCACGCGCGCCGCGCTCGTCTGCGGCACGCACTGGCCGATGCACCAGCCGTCGGCACATGCGCTCGCCCGTAGCGGCGGCGAGGCCACGGCCTTGCACAACAACTGCTCGGGCAAGCACGCCGGCTTCGTGTGCGCGGCCTGCGCGCTCAATGTTGATCACCGCGGCTATGTCGATCCGGGGCATCTCGTCCAGCGCGAGATCAAGGCGCGACTCGAGCAGCTTATCGGCGCTGCGATCGGTGATGATTACCGCGCCGTCGACGGCTGCTCGGTGCCGACCTGGGCGGTTTCCCCCTATAACCAGGCGCTGGCCTTCGCCCGTTTCGCCACGGAGCGGGGGCTTTCCCCCGAGCGCGCCAAGGCGGCGCGGCGGCTCATCAAGGCCTGCGCGGCCAAGCCATGGTTCGTCGCCGGCACCGGACGGTTCTGCACTGGCGTGATGGAGCATTTCCGCGAGCGTGTGTTCGTGAAGACCGGCGCCGAGGGTGTGTTCTGCGGCGCGCTGCCGGGCATCGGGCTCGGCATCGCGGTCAAATGCGATGACGGCGGCGGCCGTGCGGCCGAGGTCGCCATGGCGGCGATGATCGCGCGCTTCCTGCCGCTCGACGACCGCGACCGCATCGCGCTCGATCGCTTCCTGCGGCCGACCTTGCGCAACTGGAACGGGATCGTCGTCGGCAAGATCGCGCCGACCTCCGAGCTATTGCCGAGTTAGCTTGTTCGCAGAGGGCTCGTGATCGCCAGCACGATCGCCTCGCCGGCGCGTGCAAGGTCGCCTGCGGTCATCATCGGCCGATGCTTGCCGCGTCGCGCGCGGGGCGCCGCACGCACCTTCGGCACATGGACGAACACGACGAGCCGTGGACCGCCCGGCTTGGCCGCGGCCTCGATCGCACGCCAGTAGAGATAGTTGCAGATGTAGCGTCCGGCGTCGCGCGAGAAGCGTGTGCTCACGCCGGTCGCGCGGGCGGCGGCCAGGAGGCGCGGAAACGGCACCGCCCCGCGGCGATGCGACGGAGCGCGCGAAGCTATCCGCGCCTTGTCCGGCACGACGCCGTCGACGTCCGGGAACAGGAGGGACATGGCGTTGCGCGCCTGCGTCTCGATACGCACGAATTTGGTGCGTCCGGCGAGGCCGAACAGGATCACGGCGTCGGGCCGATGTTTGGAAATCAGCTTCGGCAGGTCGCGATCGACCGCGGCATAGCTGGTCGCGAACACGTGCGCGACACGCGTGACCCCATCGAAGCTGGTGCGCCGCCGCCGCGCCAACAGGCGCGCGAGCGTGCCGCTCGGATTGGTCGGCGCGCCGGGGAAGCGGCCGAAGCCGGTGATGAGGAGCGTGGTCACAATCCGAGCGCCTCGACGATCTCGTCGACCGCGACGGCGGGCGACAGCTTGCCGGCTGCGACCGCCGCCTCGATCTTCGGCAGGCGCGCCTTCAGCCCATGATCCGACGCCAGCCGGCCGCGCAGCCGGTCCTCGAACATGGCCCACATCCATTTGACCTGCTGCTCGCGCCGACGCTGGTCGTACTCGCCGGAGCCGGCGAGGGTCTTGCGATGCTCGACCACTCTCTCCCACAGGGCCGAGATGCCGTTGCCGGTCATGGCCGAATAGGTCACGACCGGCGGCGTCCAGTTCGGCGAGCGCGCAGTGAGGATGTGCAGCGCCGCGCGGTACTCGGCGGCGGCGGCGTTGGCGCGCTGGATGTTGTCGCCGTCGGCCTTGTTGACCGCGATCATGTCGGCGAGCTCGACCACGCCCTTCTTCAGGCCCTGCAGCTCATCGCCGGCGCCGGGCAGCATCAGCACCAGGAAGAAGTCGGTCATGTCGGCAACCGCGGTCTCCGACTGGCCGATGCCCACGGTCTCGACCAGGATGACGTCGTAACCGGCCGCCTCGCACAGCAGCATGGTCTCCCGGGTCTTGGCGGCGACGCCGCCGAGCGTACCGGCGGCCGGCGAGGGGCGAATGAATGCGTTCGGATCGGCGGCGAGCCGCGCCATCCGCGTCTTGTCGCCGAGGATCGAGCCGCCGGAACGCACCGACGACGGATCGACCGCCAGCACCGCGACTTTGTGGCCCTCGCCGGTCAGACAGGTGCCGAGCGTATCAATGGTGGTCGACTTGCCGACACCCGGCGACCCGGTGATGCCGACGCGCATGGCCTTGCCGGTCGTAGGGAGGAGGTCCTGCACCAGGGCGTGGGCGGACTTCTGGTGGTCAGCGCGCTTGCTCTCGATCAGGGTGATGGCCCGCGCCAGCACAGCGCGGTCGCCGGTGCGGATGCCGCGGGCGAGCCGTGCAATGTCAGGACCGGCGGAAGCCGGTTCGGAACGCGCTGCCATTCGTGCGATTCCAGTGGTACGCGCATGATTTAGACGACAGCGCGGCCGTCGTCACGCGGCGGGGAGGCAGGGGGCCCTAGGTGGGCGGCGCGGCCACGGCGGCCGGGCGGGCGGTCCAGCCCCGCCACAGCATGGCGCCCCAGACCAGCAGGGTGAGGGCACCGAGCGTCCCGGCGATCGGGCGCTCGAAGAAGGTCAGAAACGCGCCGTCGGACTTGATCATCGAGGTCATGAAGTTCTGCTCGAGCATTTCGCCGAGCACCAGGCCAAGAATCGCCGGCGCGATCGGAAAACCGTGCTCCTCCATGATCCAGCCGATCACGCCCATGACCAGCATCATGATGATGCCGTAGACCGAGTTGGTCATGGCGTAGGAGCCCACCACGCAGAAGATCAGGATGATCGGCAGCAGCAGATTGCGCGGCACCCGCAGGATCTGCTTGCCGGACTTGATCGCCGCCCAGCCGAGCGGGAGCATCAGCAGGTTGGCGAGGATGAAGATTATGAACACCGCGTAGATGAACTGCGGGTTCTGCAGGAACACGGTCGGGCCCGGGTTCATGCCTTTCATGTAGAGGACGCCGATGACGATTGCCGTGATCGAGTCGCCGGGAATGCCGAACACCAGCGCGGGAATCCAGGCGCCGCCGAGCGCCGAGTTGTTGGCGGAGGTCGCGTCGACGATGCCTTCGATGTGGCCGGTGCCAAACTTCTCCGGCTCCTTGGAGAATTTCTTCGAGACCGCGTAGGAGATCCAGGCCGCGATGTCCGCGCCGGCGCCCGGCAGCGCTCCGATCAGGACGCCGATCGCCGAGCCGCGGATGAAGTTCTTCCAGTAGCGCTTCCACACGTCCCAGACGCCGACGAAGATGTTGCCGATCTTCTGCACCAGCACCGCGCCGCCCTCATCGACGGCGATCACGCCACGCAGGATTTCCGACACCGCGAACATGCCGATCATCGCCGGAATGAAGCTGATGCCTTGGAGGAGCTCGACGCTGCCGAACGTAAAGCGAGGAAAGCCGGCGGCCGGATCGATGCCGATGCAGTTGATGGCGAGGCCGAACAGCAGCGAGGCGAAGCCCTTGAGCGGCTGCTCGGTCGCGATGAACACGGCGCAGGTCAGGCCGAGCAAAGCGAGCCAGAAGTACTCGAACGAGGAGAAGTGGATCGCGACCTCGGCGAGCGCCGGCGCGCACAGGACGAGAATGAGAACGCCCGCCAGCCCGCCAATCACCGAGAACACCAGGTTGACGCCGAGGTTGAGATCGAGCTCGCCCTTTTTCGACATGGCGTAGCTCTCGTCGGTATAGGCGGCGGAGGCCGGCGTGCCCGGGATGCGCAGCAGGGCGGCCGGGATGTCGCCGGCGAAGATCGCCATGGCGGTGGCGGCAACGATGGCGCCGAGCGCCGGCACCGGCGGCATGAAGAACGTCACCGGCACAAGCAGAGCGGTCGCCATGGTAGCGGTCAGGCCCGGCATGGCGCCGACGAAGATGCCGAACGCCGAGGCGGCGAGGATCACCCACAGGACGAACGGATCGAACACCAGACCGGCGGCGGCGAGGATCGCGTCCATTCCGGCCTCACAACAGATTTGTCAGAAGGCCGCGCGGCAGCGGTACGCGCAACATGGATCCGAAGAACCAGTGAATGGCGATGGTGGTCGCGAGCGCGGTTGCGACCGCCGTGACAGGCCGCACACCGAGCCACAGGAACAGGCCGCCGAGAAACACGAGCGCAATCGGAATGAAGCCGATCGTCTCCGAAGCGACGATGTAGAGGAGCAGCATGGCGAGGACGAGCAGAAAGCTTCCCAGCCGCCACGGCTCGTGGACCCAGGGCGCGACCTCGACCCAGGCGGCCCCGGCGCGCCGTGCGACGAGGCCGTTGTGCACGAGCAGGATGCCGCAGCCGATCAGGCCGACGCCGAGGATGCGCGGAAACAGCGCCGGGCCGTATTTCTGGCCGGGGAAATCGGGAAAGCTGAGCGTCAGGGCGATCATCGCCAGCGACAGCACGATCAGCACCAGTCCGGCGATGGCGTCGTTGGCGCGCACGTGAGTCTCCGTATGGGGAGTGAGGAAGCGGCAAGCGGCGAGCCGCACCGGCCCGCCGCGAGATGTACAGGGGCCTAGGCGGCCTTGGCGAGGCCCGCCGCCTTCATGGCGTCACCCATCTTCTTGTCGCTCACGTCCATGAACGTCGCGAACTGTCCCGCATCGCCCCAGGTCATGCCGAAGCCGCGGTTGGTCATGAATTCCTTGAACTCTTTCGACTCCCAGGCCTTCTTGAGCGCGGCGGTCAGTTTGGTTCCGATCTCCGGTGGGAGGCCCTTGGGCGCAGCGATACCGCGCCATGCGCCGACCGAGTAGTCGATCCCAGCGGCTTCCTTAAGCGTGGGCACGTCCGGGAATGTCGGATTGCGCGCCGGCGCCATGATCGCGAGGCTGCGCGCCTTGCCGGCGTCGATCATCGCCTTGGCCTCCGGCACCGAGCAGGTCGTCAGGTCGATGCCCCCGGCGGCCAGGTCCTGCATCGCCGGCGCGGCGCCGTTCGACGGTACCCAGGCGACGTGATCGGGCTTGAGACCCATGGCCGTCAGCCAGCCGACCAGGGCAAGGTGCCAGATGCCGCCCTGTCCGGTGCCGGAAGCCTTCAACTTGCCAGTGGGCGCAACCTTGATCGCGTCGGCCAGCTCCTTCACGGTCTTGTATACCGCGTCCGACTTCACCTGGATGCCGGGCGGGTCCTCGTTCAACAGCGCGATCGGCGTGTAGCTGGTCGGCTTGAGCTCGGTGAGACCCTGCCAATGCATCATGGCGATCTCGACCGTGATCATACCGAGCGTGTAGCCGTCCGGTGCCGCGGTGGCGATCGCCGAATGGCCGACCACCCCCGAGCCGCCGGTGCGGTTGATCACGTTCACCGGCTGGCCGAAGTCCTTTTCCAGGAGCGCTCCGATGATGCGCGCGGTCGCATCGGTGCCGCCGCCGGCGCCCCACGGCACGATCAAGTTGACCGGCCGTGATGGATAGGCGGCCTGGCCGAGCGAGGGCTTAAGACCGAGACCGATACCGGCCGCGGCGGCGACCGTCGACGCAGCAAAGCTGCGACGCGTGAGCTTCGTCATGGCGTTCTCCCGGTGGCGGCCAAGGTTGACGGTGGCGGCCGCGTTTGTTTCATTTCTAACATGTTAGCGCCGGGTGACGCGCGGTGACAAGCGAACATCGCCGGTCGGGAGAACGAGGATGACGAGACGGAAACGCGCGCTGGCCAGCGCTGTTACATGTTGGCTTCTCTTCATCGGTGCGGCGGAGGCGGCATGGCCCGACCAGCCGGTGCGCATCGTCGTGCCGTTCGCGGCCGGTGGCACGACCGACGTGATCGCGCGGCTCGTCGGCGAGAAACTCGCGCCGCGGCTCGGCCAGCCGGTGGTGATCGAGAACATCGGTGGCGCCGGCGGCAACAATGGCGCGGCGCTCGTCGCCAAGAGCCCGGCCAACGGGTACACGATCCTGATGGCGACGCCCGGGCCGGCCGTCATGAACCAGTTCATGTACTCGCGCATGCCGTTCGATACGGCGACGGCGTTCGCGCCGATCGTCACCACCGCGTCGGTGCCGAGCGTGCTCGTGGTCGGGCCAAAGGTCGAGGCGAAGTCGATGGCCGAGCTGGTGGCACTGATGAAGGCGAGGCCGGACGGCTTCAACTTCGGCAGCGCCGGCAACGGCTCGACCGGTCATCTCGGCGGCGCGCTGTTCACCAGCGTCGTCGGCGTCAAGGCGCAGCACGTGCCCTATCGCGGCAGCGCGCCGATGCTGCAGGATCTCATCGCCGGCAATATCCAGTTCACCATCGACACGGTGACGGGCGTCATGAGCCTGATCAAGGGCGGCACGCTGAACGCGCTCGCCGTCACCACCAAATCCCGTTCGTCCGAGCTGCCGGACGTCCCGACCGCGACCGAGGCCGGCTTTCCCGACGTCGAGATGGCGAGCTGGGTCGCGCTGCTTGGCCCTGCCGGCATGCCACACGAGGCGGTCGAGCGGATCAATGCGGAGGTCAATGCCGCGCTGAAGGAGCCGGAGCTGCAGGCGCGGATCGCGGGGCTCGGCGCCAGACCGGAGGGCGGATCGCCGGAGGATCTTGCGGCCTTCCTCACGCGCGAGACCGAGCGATGGAAGCGCGTGGTCGAGATCGCCGGGATCAGGATCGATTGATCCGGGCGCCTACTCCCGGACCAGCTTAGAGGTCGGCTGGCCGAGCCTGACTACCGTGAACAGCGCCTGGGTGTGGGTGACCTTGTCGAGCACGCATTCGCTGTCGCGAATTTCGACCCCGAGCGACTTGAGCCTGGTCGCGTTCTGCTTGGCGCAGTCGAGCGCATAGACCAGCGTCTCGCCGGCTTTGATGCGCACCACCGCATAGCCGTAGTCGCCGCTCTCGAGGTGGGCCTGCGCGACGAACCGACCCCTGCCGAGCGGATGGAACGAGACTGGCATGGCCACGCCTTTCTCGTCGATGAAGTCGTAGACCTTGCCCTTGAGGCGCACCTCGAAGGGTTCCTTGTCACGCTCGAAGCGCTTGCCGTTGCGCGAGTAGGTGGCGAAACGCCCGCCGTCGCCGAGGGCGGTCACGGCCTGCGCCTCGTCGAACAGCGGTTGCTTCGAGGTGAAGCAGCCGGCGAGCGCGAGCGACAGCGCGGCCACGATGGCAAGACGGAATGCGCGCAGCATCGACATGATCAGAATTTCTCCGCGTCGTCCTTGGGGCGCTCGCCGCCGAAGATGTCCAGTCCTTCGGGCGAGAGGAACTGCTTGAAGCCGGTCCACGGCACGAAGGCGACGTAGTCGCCCTCCGCATAGGCGCCGACCACGTAGCGCGAGTAATGGAGCGTGAGACCGGAGCTCTTGTCTTTGACGGTCGACGGCGCGAGCGTCACCGGTCCGAGCTTGAGCAGCTTCGGCTCAATGCCGGTCTGGATGTCCTGGCTTTCCGCCGCGAATTTTTCCGGATCGAGCTTGTTCTTCTCGTCGTCATTGTCGTTGCGTTCGATCTTCAGCTTGGCCACAGCGATTCGCGCGAGCTTGGCCAGCGTCGTCATGGTCGGCCCGTTGTCGGCGGTCTCGTTGAAGAACGGACGGATGCTGATGCGCTTCCTGGCCGTGCTGTCCCAGACGATCGTGTCGGTAAAACCGTTCGGATGCGCGCCGCCGATGAACGTCCCATCGTCGCGGGTGATGCTGACGTAGCGCCCGACCACCGAGCGCTGCGAATAGGACCGCTCGAGCGTCCACTTGCGGCCGCCCTCGAAGCTGCTCGGATTCTCGCGCCGCTCCTTCTCGGCGTCGGCGCGCCATTTCGCGAGCTCTTTGCGGCCTTCGGCGAGCAGGTTGTCGTAGAGGCCGGGATAGGTCTTGAGGTCCTTGTCGATGCTGACGCTCGCCGACATCGTCTTCGTCTCGACCGAAGCGTCGGGCCGGTCTTCGGCATTGGCGAACTGGACGGAAAGAGCGGACAGTGCCGCGAACATGAGCGAGGCAATAATGCTGCCGGTCAGCCGCATGGAGCGTCCAATGGCGACGTGAAAATCGATATGACAAGTATTCTGTCGCAGCGGCGGCGAGCGCGGTTCATGTTCTCGGCTTGTCGGCAGATCCCTTGGTTCGTTCCCCGGATGCGACGTTCGGTGCGCGGCCGGCGTCATTGCGGTGCCACAAAAATCGGCTGTGCCATGTGCTGCGGGGGAGCCGAAACGGCGGCCGGCAGTCGTCGTCCCAGTCGCGGGAGGAAGTCATGGCTCCGTCCGTCATTCCCCAGCGCATGACAGCCGATGTCGACGGCGACTTCGTCGTGTTTCTGATCGGCATGCGGATCAACAAGCTCTGGAAGCTGAGGTCCTGGTGGCCTGCTTTCGCGGCCATGCGAGCCATGTTGAAGGAAATCGATGCCAATCCGCAGATTGGATGCATGGGCTACACATTCGGCTGGCCGGTGATCGTGCAGTATTGGCGCAGCTTCGATGACCTGGAGCGCTACGCCAAGGCGAGCGACCGCCTTCACCTCCCGGCCTGGCGCCGCTTCAACAAGGCCGTCGCCAATTCCCGTGGTGACGTCGGCATCTGGCACGAGACCTTTCACGTTCAGGCAGGCGCGTACGAGACCGTTTACTCCGGCATGCCGCCCTTCGGTCTGGGGAAGGCCGGCAAGCTTGCGCCGGCGACGGGTGCACGCGAGACCGCGCGACAGCGAATTGGTGGCGCAGCCGAGCCGGTAGCATAGGTCCGGTCACCCTCCGGCGGCCGCGGCTGCTCGCCTCCGCGTGATTTTGTCACCTGTTGACCAACGGACAGCCGCCGTCCTTGAGCGGACGGAACGCCTCGCTGGCGGGAATGGTGGCCCGCAGTTTGTAGACATCGCCCGGGTACTTCGACTCGAGGGGCGTTTTCACCTCGAACAGATATGCGTCGTGCAGCTTTCTGCCGTCTGCCCGGATCGTGCCTTTGCCGAACAAGACGTCATCGGTGGGCATCTCTTTCATCTTGGCGACCACTGCCTTGCCGTCCGTCGCAGTCTTCAGCGCTGCCACCGCCTTGAGGTAGTGCAGCACGCCGCCGTAGACGCCTGCCTGCTGCATGCTTGGCAGCTTGCCCGGGCGCTCCTGCTGCCATCGCCTGGTCCACGCGCGGTTGGCATCGTTGGCGTCCCAGTACCACGATTCCGTCAAGGTCAGGCCTTGCGCCGTCGGCAATCCGAGGGCGTTGACATCGACCACGGTCACGAGCAGGCCGGCCAGTTTCTGCCCGCCCCGCGTGATGCCGAACTCGACCGCCGCCTTGATGGAATTGATCGTGTCGCCGCCCGCGTTGGCCAGGCCGATCACCTTGGCCTTGGATGTCTGCGCCTGGAGCAGAAACGACGAGAAGTCGCTGGTGTTGATCGGGTGGCGAACCTTGCCCAGCACCGTGCCGCCACTGGCTTCGATCGCGGCCGAGGCATCGCGCTCCATCGCGTAGCCGAAATTGTAGTCGGCCGTCAGGAAGAACCACGTGTCGCCGCCGCCCTTGGTCACCGCCGTGCCGGTCCCGTTGGCCAGCATCCACGTATCATACGTCCATTGCACAGTGTTTGCGTTGCACTTGGGGCCCGTCAGATCGGATGTGGCCGCACTGGAGACGACGAACACCTTGTTCTTGGTGCTGGCGATTTGACTGACTGCCAAGCCTACGCCGGAATTCGGCACGTCGGCGATGACGTCTACCTTTTCCACATCGAACCACTGATTGGCGATGCTGGATCCGACATCAGCCTTGTTCTGGTGGTCGGCGCTGACGAGCTCGACCTTGATGTCTTTATTGCTGGCCATGAAGTCGGCAATCGCGAGCTTGGCTGCGGCCGTCGAGCCTGGACCAGTGATGTCGGAATAGAGACTCGACATGTCGCTCAGCACACCGACCTTGACCGTGAGTTGCTGCGCCTGCGGACTGCCACAACCAAGTGTGATCGTCAGCGTCGCCAGACTTGTCAAAGCGGTGATGTGCTTCATGGCTTTGCGCTCCTTCGGTGGGCCGGCCGGCATCCTGTTTGAACGACGGATATATAGGCGAATGCCCTGCCGGCCGCGTCGCGTTTCTCCCGGCGGCTCCGTTCGGCGGGTATGATGCGCCGAGATTGAAACACAAATGCTGGCGGGACGGCGAACGGGCTGCTCACTCCGCCGCTTCGCGGCCGTGCCCGAGCCGCTTGTTCAGCTTGCCGATCAGCTCGACGGCGGCTTCGGCGATCACCGTGCCGGGCGGGAAGATCGCCTCGGCGCCGGCTTTGGTCAGCGCGTCGTAGTCCTGCGGCGGCACCACGCCGCCGACCACGATCATGATGTCGTCGCGGCCCTGCCTGGTCAGCGCTGCCTTGAGTTCCGGCACCAGGGTGAGGTGGCCCGCCGCGAGCGAGGAGACGCCGACAATGTGCGCGTCGTTCTCGACCGCCTGGCGCGCGGCCTCGTCGGGTGTCGCGAAGAGCGGGCCGATGTCGACGTCGAAGCCGAGATCGGCGAACGCCGTGGCGATCACCTTCTGGCCGCGGTCGTGGCCGTCCTGGCCGATCTTGGCGACGAGCAGGCGCGGCCGCCGGCCCTCGTTCTGCTCGAACTCGGTGACCAGCTTCTGCACGCGCGCGACGGCCTCCGACATGGCGCCGACCTCCTGCTTGTAGGTGCCCGAGATCGACCGGATCTCGGCGCGATGGCGGCCGAACACCTTCTCGAGCGCGTCCGAGATCTCGCCGACGGTGGCTTTGGCGCGCGCCGCGTCGATCGCGAGCGCGAGCAGATTGGCATTGCCGCCCCCCGCGTTGCGGGTGAGCGCGTCGAGCGCATCGGCGAGCGCCTTGGGATCGCGCTCCGCCTTGAGCCGCTTGAGCTTGTCGAGCTGCAGCGTGCGGACCGCCGAGTTGTCGACCTTGAGCACGTCGATCGCCTTCTCGTCCTCGGGCCGATACTTGTTGACGCCGATCACCGACTGGCGGCCGGAGTCGATGCGCGCCTGCGTCTTGGCGGCGGCTTCCTCGATGCGCAGCTTGGGGATACCGGCCTCGATCGCCTTGGCCATGCCGCCGAGCGCCTCGACCTCCTGGATGTGGCCCCAGGCCTTCCTGGCGAGCTCGGCCGTCAGTCGCTCGACATAGAATGAGCCGCCCCACGGATCGACGATGCGCGTCGTGCCACTCTCCTGCTGCAGGAACAGCTGGGTGTTGCGGGCGATGCGGGCGGAGAAGTCGGTCGGGAGGGCGAGCGCCTCGTCGAGCGCATTGGTGTGCAGCGACTGGGTGTGGCCCTGCGTCGCCGCCATCGCCTCGACCGCGGTGCGCACCACGTTGTTGAACACGTCCTGCGCCGCGAGCGACCAGCCCGACGTCTGGCAGTGCGTGCGCAGCGACAGCGAGCGGGCGTCCTTCGGGTCGAATGGCTTCATCAGTTTCGCCCAGATCAGGCGCGCCGCACGCATCTTGGCGACTTCCATGAAGAAGTTCATGCCGATCGCCCAGAAGAACGACAGGCGCGGCGCGAAGCGGTCGACGTCGAGCCCGGCCTTCAGGCCCGCGCGCACGTATTCGACGCCGTCGGCGAGCGTGTAAGCGAGCTCGAGGTCCTGCGTCGCGCCGGCCTCTTGCATGTGATAGCCGGAGATCGAGATCGAGTTGAACTTCGGCATGTGCGCGGAGGTATAGGCGAAGATGTCGGAGATGATGCGCAGCGACGGCTCGGGCGGATAGATGTAGGTGTTGCGCACCATGAATTCTTTGAGGATGTCGTTCTGGATCGTGCCCGACAGCTTTTCGTGCGGGACGCCCTGTTCCTCGGCGGCGACGATATAGAGCGCGAGCACCGGCAGCACGGCGCCGTTCATGGTCATCGACACCGACATCCGGTCGAGCGGGATACCGGAGAACAGTGTGCGCATGTCGTAGATCGAGTCGATCGCGACACCCGCCATGCCGACGTCGCCAAGCACGCGCGGATGATCGCTGTCGTAGCCGCGATGAGTGGCGAGATCGAACGCGACCGAGAGGCCCTTCTGCCCGGCGGCGAGGTTACGGCGATAGAAGGCGTTCGAGTCCTCCGCTGTCGAGAACCCGGCGTACTGGCGCACGGTCCACGGCTGGGTGACGTACATGGTCGGGTAGGGGCCGCGCAGATAGGGCGCGATGCCCGGATAAGTGTCGAGGAAGTCGATGCCGGCGAGATCGTCCGGGCCGTAGACTGGTTTGACGGGGATGTCCTCGGGCGTGAGCCAGGGAGCGGCGTCGGCTCCGGGTGCCGGAATGTCCGCCTGCGAGAAGTCAACCTTGCTGAAATCAGGAATCATGGTTTTGCCCTGTCAACGCTGCGCAGCAACGCTTCACGCTTGCTGATGGCTTGCGCAAGCTTGGCTCTGCGGTCGGGCTTCTTCGGCTCCTTGCCCGGGATGCAGAACCAGCCGACGTCAAGAACAATGAACAACAGCACGAAGACAATCGTAACGGCGAAACCCAGATAGTGGCGGGCGATCCACCAGATCAGTGAGCCCGACGCCAGGGCGCCGAGCAATGCAAGTGGAAACGGTGGAGAGAACCACTGCGATGAGTGGATGGCGGCGAGGCACACCAGAGACAGGAGCAGGATGGCCAGGGCCTTGCGGATCGTATCCCAGAAGTGGACCTGGTCCTGCATCGCATGTAACGCGCGCAATTCGTGCTCGATGCGCCGGTAACGCCCGCGCGTTGGCAAGGAGATCTGCGCGGCCGCAACACTCATGTCGTCCTCCCGACTTGCCCCGCGAGCTTATCATGCGCCTCCCGGAGCGTTGCCACGACGTCGCAGCCGACATAGATAAAGCCTTGAACGCCCGACGCTTTCAGCGCCGCCTCGAGCTCACCGGGTCGGCCAGCCAGATACATATGTATTGCGCCAGCTGCTTGCAGCGCCTTGGCCGCGTCCGGGGCGTCGCTTGCATAGACCCTGTCGGACGAGCACACGCACACGAGCTTGGCGCCTGATGCCTCGAACGCGGCGACCATGTCGCTCCGGCTTGCGAAGCCGTCGTTGGTGACCGCTTCGATGCCGCCGGCCTCGAAGAAATTCTTCGCGAATGTTGCGCGCGCGGTGAACTCGGCGAGCGGGCCGAGATTGGCGAGGAACACTTTTGGCCGCGAACCGCTCGCACGCAACGCCAAGTCGGATGCTTCGCGCAGCTTCTCGAATGGCTCGGCGAGACGGATTGACGGCAACGGCTCGACGCTGACGGCGGTCGGGCCGTGCGGCGGCAGCGCGACCGGCGTTGCATCGAGCACCACCACCGGCAACTCGTTGATGTCGGGAAACTCGCTGGTGCCCGTCAGCGCGTCCTTGCGCCGTGCGATGGCCTTCGCGCGCTCGGCGCGTACGGCCGTGACCTTTTTCTGGATGATGCCCTGCTGGAGCGCTGCCCAGGCGCCGCCGGCCGCTTCGATCTCCTGAAACAATGACCACGCGGTCGTGCAAAGCTTCGCAGTCAAGTCCTCGATGCCGCCGGACCCTGCCGTCGGATCGGCCACCTTGGCGAGGTTCGACTCTTCGAGCAGCACGAGCTGAGTGTTGCGGGCGATGCGCCGCGCGAACCGGTCGGGCAGGCCGAGCGGCATGGTGTAGGGAAGCACCGTCACGCTGTCCGCGCCGGCGAGCCCGGCGGCGAAACTCGCGACCGTCGCGCGCAGCATGTTCACCCAGGGGTCGCGCCTGGTCATCATGCGCCACGCGGTCTCGGCGGCAACGTGAGTGGGCTTGGGTGCAAGGCCGCAGGCAGTCTCGACCCGCGCCCACAGCTTTCGCAGCGCGCGGAACTTGGCGATGGTGAGGAACTGGTCCGCATCGGCGGCGAGCCGGAAGTGGATCATGTCGCGGGCGCGGTCGAGCGCGACGTCCGACGTCTCGAAGGCGCGCAGATAGGCGACCGCGGCAGCGAGCACGAACGCAAGCTCCTGCGCCTCCGATCCGCCGGCGGCATGGATGACGCGGCCGTCGGCGAGTGCAAACGGTCCGCGAAAGCCTTGGCTCACGAACTCGCCGATCATGGTCGCAAAGCGTGGCGCGAGTGTCGGCCAGTCGACCAGGCTCAGGCCGCTTGCCGCGAGGCCGCCGATCGGATCGAAGCTCATGCGCAGCTCGATCGTGGCGGGGTCGAGCTTGCGCTGCTCGATGAGCGCGGCGATCTGCGCCGGCGCGTCGGTCGCGTTCCAGGCGAGGTCCAGGTCGATGGCGATCCCGGCGTCGAGAAAAATGCCGTCGAGCACGCGGGCGAGCGTCGCCGCCGCGCTGTCGAGACCGTAACGGTAGCTCCCGACCGAGCCGGCGAAGACGAGCGTGAGGCCGGTCGCCCCATTCTCGAGGTCGTGCAGCGCCTCGGCATTGGCGGCGGCCGGATCAGGGTGGTCGACCCGCTGCATGATCGTCCACGGCGCGCCAGGCGGCCGCGCGGCGACCGGCGTCGCGGTCAGGTCGCGCGGATAAAGCGGCTCGATGGCGAGGCCATCAGAGGTGCGGCCGACCAGCCGCTTGTCGAATGGCGCGCCTTTGAGCACGCCCTCGACCAGCTTGAGCCACTGGTCCCGGGACGCCGCCGGGAACTCGGCGGCTAACGGCAATTGGTCGCGATCCGGTTCGGGCATCGGGTCAAAAATGCCAGCGTTGTGAGTACGGGCCAATCAAACCTTATGCCAACCGGGGCAAATATGATCCAGAGCAAGGAAGATGGGCTCACCCCGGCGGCAGGCGCTCGATTCCGGCCGGATCGAGCCGGGCGAGCGCATCCCGGACCTTGACGCCTCCGATCACATGCTCTGGCGCGATGTCGGCGAGCGGCACCAGGACGAAGGCGCGTTGCAGCAGGCGAGGGTGCGGCAGCGTCAGCTCCGGCGTGTCGAGGCTCACATCGTCATAGGTCAACAGGTCGATATCGACCGTGCGCGGGCCCCAGCGAACCTCGCGCGTGCGGTCGCGGCCTAATGCGCGCTCGACCGCATGGGCGCGGTCGAGCAGTGCCTGCGCCGACAGCACGGTCGCGACCTTCACACACAGATTGATGAAGGGGGCCTGATCGGCGACGCCCCACGGCGGCGTGCGGTAATCGGCCGAGCGCGCGAGCAGGCGGACCTCGCGACCGTCGCAGAAGCTGACAACGGCGCGATCGAGTGTCGCGCGCGTATCGCCGACATTGCCGCCGAGCGCCAGAAACGCTTCCGTCTCTGCCTCAGCCATGACGCTGCGGCGCTGGCGTGAGCGCGGCCGCGACGCGCAGCGCCTGTACGGTCTCGGCGACGTCGTGGGCGCGGATGATCGCGGCGCCGTTCGCCGCCGCGATCAGGTGTGCGGCGAGCGATCCGCCGATGCGCTCTTTCGGCTCGGACGGCGATACGATGCTGATGAAGCGCTTGCGCGAGGCGCCGACCAGGAGCGGCAGGCCGAATGTCTTGAGGCGCCCGACCTCGGCGATCGCCGTCATGCTCTGCTCCGGTGTTTTGCCGAAGCCGATGCCGGGATCGAGCACGATACGGTCGCGGGGAATGCCGGCACGGTCGGCGATGTCGAGCGAACGGTGAAAGAACGCCTCGATGTCGGCCATGATGTCGATCGCCGGGTCGGCGGAGGTCCGATTGTGCATGACCACGACCGGCACGCCGTATTCGGCGACGACGCGCGCCATGTCGGGGTCGCGCTGGAGGCCCCATACGTCGTTGACGATGGTGGCGCCGCGTTCGAGCGCCCAGGCGGCGACGTCCGCCTTGATCGTGTCGATCGAGACCGGCGTGCCGAGGCCGACAACGGTCGGCAACACCGGCGCGAGACGGGCGAGCTCGTCGTCGAGCAGAACCGGCACCGCGCCGCCATACGGGCGGGTCGACTCGGCGCCGATATCGATGATGTCGGCGCCCTGCGCGATCATGTGGTGGGCCTGCTCGATCGCGATGCGCGGGTCGAGGAAGTCGCCGCCGTCGGAAAAGGAGTCCGGCGTGACGTTGAGAATGCCCATGACCAACGGGCGGCCGCGTGCCAGCAGATCGGCAAGCAGCGTCGGCGCGACGGGTTCCGCCGCGTGTCGGCCCGACCGGGTATCGCGATTGGGAGCTGCCATACCGGTCGCTTCGCGCAAACGGCCCGCTCGTGTCAAGCCGCGCAGCAAGGTCGCGAGGGGCACTTTATGGCGCGACTATCGATAGGTGATCTTCGGCGGCAGCATCTTGGCGTCCTCGATCCACTGCTCGACCAGCTTCTCGGAGGGCAGGAAGCGAACCAGCTTGCGCTTGATGTTGGCCTCGGCCATCGACTTCGCCAGGTTGCACGGATTGCGATACTTGAGATCTCGGATGGTCTCGACGCCAGCCGCCCGCAGCAGCTCGGCATAGGGCTCGCGCACGCCGCGGATGCGCATGCGGTCGGCGAGGTTGGCCCAGCGCAGGATCTGTGCTTCGTCATAGCCGGTCTTGGAGGCGAGCTCCTTGCGACCCCTTGGGTTCTTGGCGGCCTCAAGCAGCCTGCCGGTCGTACGGATGCCGACGGACTTCAGCATCCGCGCCACCCCCGGACCAAGGCACGTGAGGTCCGCAATAGAATAGGACATGGCCTCGTCGATCCTCCTCGATGCCGCCAGGTGGTCCGCCGCAACGCTCAAACAAATTGACCCAGGCCCGGGATCGCGGCGACGATCTCGCCGACCGCGTCTTCACCGACCTTTTCGCGGGTATACGCAATGATTTCGCGCGTAACGCTTTGAATCTCCCCCATGCCGAGCCCGATCCCCATCAGGCGCGTGCCGACCCCCATGATGCCGCCCATCATCCCGCCAAGTCCGCCGCCTTCCGCCTGAGCCGCCTGCACCAGCGCCTCGGCACCAGGCAACTGATCGATCAACGCCTGGACTTTGTCGGCCGGACCTTCTTTGGACAGGAAATCGAGGATGATGCCGATGGACTTCTCGGCGACAGCTCGGTCTATGCCGACGGCCGCGACGATGCGCCCAATCAACTCGTCCATGGCCCCTGACCCTCCTGCACTGACGCAGGTCTCCTCGCATTAATCTTGAACTCGAGCCGTTTTGAATACAAGCGTGCGGTGCAGCGATCAACGCGACAAGCAGCGATCCACGGAAATCTTTCGAGATGCGTTGCATGAACAACACAATCGCAGCGCGGTAACACGGCGATGCAGCAGTGGAATGCGTGCATCGCACGCTATAGATTGACGCCACGCAAGCGATGACGCCATTGCGTGCGCATATCGTACGAACGGCGGAGATGCGGGTGATGGCAGATCTCGACAGCGACGGCAGGATTTTTGTCGGCAAGAGTGGCAAGGCGGAATATCTCACGCTCAAACTCGCCAACCGGCACGGCCTCGCTACCGGAGCGACCGGAACGGGCAAGACCGTGACGTTGCAGGTACTGGCGGAGGGATTTTCGCGCGCCGGCGTTCCGGTGTTTGCGGCCGACATCAAGGGCGACCTGTCGGGAATTGCCGCAGCGGGCGAAGCGAAGGATGCTTTCGTCAAGCGCGCCAAAGACTTGGGCTTCGACTACGAGGTCGACGAGTTTCCCGCGGTGTTCTGGGATCTGTTCGGTGAGCAAGGCCATCCGATCCGCGCGACGGTGTCCGAGATGGGGCCGTTGCTGCTCGCCCGGCTGATGGATTTGAATGATGTGCAGGAAGGCGTGCTCAACATCGCCTTCCGCGTCGCCGACGAGCAGGGATTGCTGCTGCTCGACCTGAAGGATCTGCGTGCCATTTTGGTATACGTTGCCGAGCACGCAGCGGAGCTGACGACGCAATACGGCAACGTGTCGAAGCAGACGATTGGCACCATCCAGCGCCAGCTTCTCGTCATCGACAACCAGGGCGGCACCAAGTTCTTCGGCGAACCTGCGCTGGCGCTGAAGGATTTCATGAAAACCGATCGCGACGGCCGCGGCTACATCAACATTCTCGCCGCCGACAAGCTGATGGAGAATCCACGGCTCTATGCCACGTTCCTGCTGTGGCTGCTCTCGGAGCTGTTCGAGGAGATGCCGGAGGTCGGCGATCCCGACAAGCCGAAGCTCGTGTTCTTCTTCGACGAGGCGCATCTCCTGTTCAACGATGCGCCGAAGGCGCTGATGGACAAGATCGAGCAGGTCGTGCGGCTGATCCGCTCCAAGGGCGTCGGCGTCTACTTCGTGACGCAGAATCCGCTCGACGTGCCGGACAAGGTGCTGGCGCAGCTCGGCAACCGCGTGCAGCACGCGTTGCGCGCGTTCACGCCGCGCGATCAGAAGGCGGTGCGGGCGGCGGCGGAGACGTTTCGTCCGAACCCGCAGCTCGATACGGCGCAGGTCATCATGGAGCTTGGCAAGGGCGAGGCGCTGGTGTCGTTCCTCGAGGGGAACGGCACGCCGTCGATGGTGGAACGTTGCATGGTGCGCCCGCCGTCCGCGCGCGTCGGTCCGGTGACGCCGCAGGAGCGCACCGCGATCATTGCCAAGAGTCCGGTCAAGGGCAAATACGACCAGGCGATCGACTCCGAGTCCGCCTACGAGGTGTTGCAGAAGCGGGCGCACGACGGCGCGGCACCGATTGGCACCGCGGGCACCGGCGGCCCGACCGAAGCGTCGGCGGGCGGCGGCATCCTCGGCGGCATCGGCGGCTTCCTCGGCGGCATGTTCGGCACCAACCGGCGCGGTCAGCGGCTCTCCACCGGTCAGGCGATCGCCCGCGAGGTGACGCGCTCGATCGTCAATCGCGTCGCCGGCCAGATCGCTTCTGACCTTGGCAAACAGGTGCTGGGCAAGACCGGCAGCACGATCGGTCGTTCGATCGTGCGCGGCACGCTCGGCGGCATGATGAGGCGTTGACATGACTCGTTCCGAAGCGCTGCCGAAAGTCCTCGACCGCATCGACCGCGATCTCGACACCAGCCTGGAGCGGCTGTTCGCCTTCCTGCGCATCCAGTCGGTCTCGACCGATCCGGCCTACGCGCCGCACTGCCGGACCGCTGCCGAGCACGTCGCGCGTGATCTCGCCGGCATCGGCTTTGCGGCCGAGGTGCGCCCGACCGCCGGCCATCCGGTCGTCGTCGCCAAGAGCGACAATGGCAGCGGCAAGGATAATGGCCCACGCGCGCTGTTCTACGGCCACTACGACGTCCAGCCGGTCGATCCGCTTGATCTGTGGGAGACCTCGCCGTTCGAGCCGCGTATCGCCAGCCTGCCTGACGGCCGCAAGATCATCGTCGCGCGCGGCGCCTGCGACGACAAAGGCCAGGTCATGACCTTCGTCGAGGCCTGCCGCGCCTGGAAGGCGGTGACGGGCTCGCTGCCGATGGCGCTCACGGTCATGATCGAGGGCGAGGAGGAGTGCGGCTCGAAGAACCTCGGTCCGTTCGTGCAGAGCAACGTCGCCGACCTCAAGGCCGACATCGCGCTCGTTTGCGACACCGGCATGTGGGACCCGAAGACGCCGGCGATCACCACTTCGCTGCGCGGCCTCGTCTATGACGAGGTGAAGATCAAGGCCGCCGACCGCGACCTGCATTCCGGGTTGTTCGGCGGCGCCGCACAGAATCCGATCCGGGTTCTGACGCAGATCATGGGTGCGATCCATGACGAGAACAATCACATCACCATCCCGGGCTTCTACGACGGCGTGAAGGAGTTGCCGGCTGATGTGAAGAAGCAGTGGGCGTCGCTCGACTTCACGCCGCAGGCTTTTCTCGGCCAGGTCGGCCTCAGTGTGCCGGCCGGCGAAAAAGATCGCTCACTGATCGAGCAGCTCTCCTCGCGCCCGACCTGCGACGTCAACGGCATCTGGGGCGGCTACACGGGCGAAGGCTCGAAGACCGTCATTCCGGCCGAGGCTTCGGCGAAGGTTTCATTCAGGCTGGTCGGCGGACAGGATCCGGAGAAGATCCGCGACGCCTTCCGCGCCTTCGTGCGGGCGCGGCTGCCCGCCGACTGCAAGGCCGAGTTCATCTCGCATGCGGGCGCGCCGGCGATCGCGCTCGACTGGGGCATGCCGCAGCTCGCCGCGGCGCGCGCGGCGCTCACGCAGGAATGGGGCAAGGACGCGCTCCTGGTCGGCTCCGGCGCCTCGATCCCGATCGTCGCCGACTTCCGTCGACTGCTCGGCATGGACACGCTGCTGATCGGCTTCGGCCTCGACGACGACCGCATCCATTCGCCGAACGAGAAGTACGATCTCACGAGCTTCCACAAGGGCACGCGCTCGTGGGCGCGGGTGCTGGCGGCTTTGGCGGGGTGAAAGCTTTCTCCGATATCGCGCTTGTTGGTGCTGCCAACTCGTCACGGTCCCTTTGATTGCGCCTTATTGGGAGACGGTGGCGCAATCGTGAGCACGTCGGACTTCGGCGGCACGGTGCTGTCGGCACGGATGCGGACAGTACGGATGGTGCGAGGCACCGCTGCCGGGGAGGGCGGCGGACTGACGCCCATGACCGGCGCCGATGGCGTCGCTTCAGATCGCTGCGTCCGCGGCGGCTCCGGCCGTGCCGGCGTGTCGGGAAGGATCCGCACGGTCGGGATTGCGCGCGGTTGAGCCGGTTCAGGCGTCCTGCCAAACGTGGCATAGCCGGTGTCCTGCGCATATGTGCGATCGCTTGCGGCGATCACGATCGACGTCAACAAGGACAGCACCGCAACCGTCGCCCAATGGCGCATGGCACCCTCCAGTTGCCAGCAATCATAGCAATGGCGAGGCCGCTTGCAATCGACCCTCGCGAGCCGCCCAGATCAGCGCTCGGCACCGGTGACGCGCGATGGTGCGGGCTTCAGCACAAGCGCACTGCTCGGTCCGCCGGTCCGCGGCTGAGCTCGTCGTTGCCACGCCCGCACGACGTCGAGCGCAACGACGCAGAGCCCGGCGGCGAGCACGAACCAGCCCGGCCGGATGGTGGCGGGATCGAAATCGAACGCCGTCTCGAGCACGCGCAACGGCGACACGTTCAACACGACGCCAATGCCGATCGCTTCGCACAGGAAGGTCAGCACCGCGACCGCCAGGCTCAAGGCGAGCAGCGACCATGGCGACGGCTCGCCGCGCGTCCGCTTGAACTTGACGAGCACGCGATAGCCGATCAGCCAGCCGAACAGGCCGGCCGTCAGCGTGGGGACGCTCACGTCTGCCTTGGTCTGCTGGAAATAATGGACCAGCGCGAGGATGGCGATCACGTACACCACTTGGTGCAGTCGCTGCCAACCTTGCGCGCCGAGCCGCTTCACCATGCCGTCGGTTGAGGTGGCAGCGAGCGCGAGCAGGCCGAGCAGGGCGGTGAAGCCGACGGTGAGATAGACGCGGCGGACGATCTCGCTCGCGACTTTTGCGAGATCGTACATCTGGTCGGCGACATAGAGCGCGATATGCGCGCCGGCGTAGCAGAACGCGGCAACGCCGATCATGCGCCGCACGTCGATGAGGCCGCCGAACCTGGCGATCCGCCGCATCGGCGTCACCGCAAGCGAGGCCAGGAGAAAGATCAGCGCCCAGTAGCCGGTGCGATGGATCAGATCGTTGATCGGCCGTGCGCCGCGCGCGATCGCCTGTGCGTCGATAAGGGCGATGATGACGGGCGTGATAAGGACGAGGAGAGTCACGATGCGCAGCACCGAGACGTCGCCGCGCCGATCGCGCCAGATGCACAGGCTCCTGATCATGCCCTTGGTGTAATGCCGTGCCGCTTGCGCCGCCACTCACAGGCGCGCGGGCCGGCCGCGCAAAGCGATGACGCCGATGTGAACTGCAGCTGCGTAACCTAAGCGAGGGCGAGCACGCCGGTGAGATCGGACAGCATCTTTTCGGGCGCGCGCTCGTATTCGTCCGGCATGTTGGCGCGGTTGATCCAAGCGGGCCGAAAGCCGAACTGGGCCGCGCCCATCACGTCCCACCGGTTCGAGGACACGAACACCACGTCGGCCGGCGCGATGCCGAAGTGGTCGGTGACCAGCCGGTACACCTCGGGGCGGGGCTTGTACATGCGCACGGTGTCGACCGACAGCACCGCGTCGAGATCCGGGCCTAGCTTCGCCGCTTCGACCGCCGGGGAGAGCATGTGCGGCGAGCCGTTGGAGAGAATGGCCGTCTTGAGGCCCTTGGCCTTGAGCGACTTGAGCGTGTCGCGCGCATCGGGAAACGCCTCGAGCTTCAGGTAGGCGTCGAGCAGCTTCGGCCGCAGCGCCTTGTCGACCGAGGGGAACCGCGCAAACGTGTAGTCGAGCGCGCGCTGCGTCAGCGTCCAGAACTCGAAATACTGGCCGGACAGGGTCAGCGTCCAGGTGTATTCGAGCTGCTTGGTGCGCCAGACGTCGGAGAAACGGTCGGCGTCGGGTCCGGCCGCCGCACGGTGACGGCCGATCGCGGCGTGGACGTCGAACAGCGTGCCGTAGGCGTCGAAGACGAAGGTGGGAGTGGGCATGACTCGGCTCGTTCGTTGTGTGTCACGGGATGGTGACAAATCCCGCGCGCCGGAGCAAAGAAGAAACACCAGAAATTGCCCAGAGACTTGTCAGGAGTGAGTGATGGCCGCAGATGCAATTAAGCACCGGGGGGTGTCGGTCAGCGGCCACAAGTCGCTGTCGAAAACGTGGACCTTCTTCGAAGGCGATTGGCACGAGGGCAACGTGCCCATCATGGGGCCGCGCACCCACGCGGCCTGGCTCGGCAGTTGCGTGTTCGACGGCGCACGTGCGTTCGAAGGCACGACGCCCGATCTCGATTTGCACTGTGCCCGCGTCAACGATTCCGCGGTCAAGTTCTTCTTGAAGCCCGAGGTGTCGGTCGAGACGTGGCTCGGCCTGGTCGCGGACGGCATGAAGAGGTTCGACAGGGAGGCTGCGCTCTACATCCGGCCGATGTACTGGGCGGCCGACGGCGCGCCCGGCGGCATCCGCTCCGATCCGGATTCGACGCGCTGGTGCCTGTGCCTCTACGAGGCGCCGTTCCTGCCGGCGAGCGGCTCGTCCATCAGCCTATCGCCGTTCCGCAAGCCGACCTTCGAGAGCGCGCCGATCGACGCCAAGGCGGGCTGCCTCTATCCCAACAATGCGCGGGCGCTGTTCGAGGCGAAGGCGCGCGGTTTCGACAACTGCGTCATGCTCGACATGCTCGGCAACGTCGCCGAGCTCGGCACCTCAAATGTGTTCATGGCGAAGAACGGCGTGGTCTACACGCCGGCGCCGAACGGCGCGTTCCTCAACGGCATTACCCGTCAGCGCATCGTCAAGCTGTTGCGGGACGACGGCGTCAACGTGGTCGAGACGACGCTGCGCTATGCCGATCTTCAGAAGGCCGACGAGATCTTCAATTCGGGGAACTACATCAAGGTGTCGCCGGTCACCCGCATCGAGGACCGCTCGCTGCAGCCCGGGCCATTCTATCGCCGCGCACGCGACCTCTACTGGGCCTACGCGCACGGGTGAGCGCCATCGGCGCGGCGCTTTTGCTTGAGCATGATCTTTTCCGAAAACCGGGATCCACTTTTCGGGATCATGCTCTACTTCTTGTCGTCGCGCTCGACCGGAGGAATGGTGAACATGTTTTGCACGGTGCGGCCGCGCAGATCGTATGCGCGGGCGAACACCACGCCTTCGCGTACGACCTCGGCGAGCACCGGGGCATTGAACGACGCGCAGTAATACTCGCCGAGCATCAAGGCAAAGTCAGCGCCCTTCGGGTCCCAGGTCGGCGTGAACTGCGGACCGAGCACGACCTGTGCCGGCGGATGCGGGCCGCACACGGCGATACGCCACGGACGATCGGCGGGCGGGTTTTCGCCGCGCTCGGCAAGCCGCGCGCGCAGCGCCTGGCCGGCCTGCTTGAACGAGAGGCCCCAGTAATCGAGCATGTAATCCTTGTCGGCGGCGGCGATGCCGCCTTCGATGCGATTGAAATAGACGTATTCATAAGGATGCAGGCGCACGATCTCGGCGATCGTGAGCGCGAGCCCTGCCGCAATCGTCACCGCGACTGCGGCAACCGCAGGACGGCCGATGCGGCCGGCTTGCGCGATCAGCCACGCGCCGCTCAGTCCGGCGAGAATGGTGATCGGTGGGATCAGAAACACGAAATGGCGGATGCCGTTGTACATCGCCGGCCGCTGGACGACGGTCAGAATGATGGGCAGGGTGGCGGCGAGCAGCACGACCAGCACGCCGGCGCGCCATCCGCGCGGCGCGGCACGCCGTGCGACGGCGACGAACGCACCCGCCGCGCCAAGCAGCGAGAGTGCGAGCGTGATCTCGGGCAGCTTCAACGCCAGCAGTGTCGGGAGATAGGTGCGCGGCATGTCGTACACCATGAGCGGGACGCCGTTGAAGACTTCTCGCCACGGCTTCTCGAAGAAGGCCGAGAAATAGGAGAGGGCACGGAATGGGTTGAGCGGATCGATCACCGACCACGGCCACACCAGAGCCATCATCGCATAGGCAAGGAGGGCGATCGGGACGAGCCGCAGCAGAAAAACGCGCAGGTCCTTCCAGGAGCTGCGCAGGCCCTCGGCGCGGGCCTGCGTCGCGACAAGCAGGCAGAGCGCGGCGAGGGCGTAAAGCAAGCCGAGCGCTCCCATGACGCGCGTGCCGATTGAAAGGCCAAGGCCGAACGCGATGAGAACGGCGGTCCCCGCCGAAAGCCGCGGATACTCCTCGCAGCCGCGCACGAGACCGAGCAGCAGCAACGTCATCACGACCGCGAAGGTCGCGTCCTTGGCATTGAAGAACATGTGCCCGTAGAACGTCGGCGAGACCGCAAGAAGGAGGAGCGCGATCAGTCCGGCGCCCGCGCCGCCCAGCCGTCGTCCGATGCGCCAGGTGACGGTCAACCCGACCAGGCCGACCGCCGCGCCGACCAGCCGGCGCGTCTCGAACAGATCGAACGGCAAAAGCTTGGCGACGAGCGCCGCGACCATGTCGAAGCCGCCGCCATACATGAAGAGATTGACGAACGAGAACGCGCGCTGATCCGCGAAACCGGACCCGTAGAACGCGAGCAGCAGGTCGCCGTATTGGGCGTGTGTGTAATCGTCCCAACCAAGACCATAGTCGCGAAAGGTCAGGGCGGCCGCCACCGCGACGAGCGCGATCACCGCGACGGCAACGCGATCAGCAACCTGATCGACAGACCAGTCTTGTTGCGCGACCCCGCGAAGCGGGGGAAGGGTGTTGACTACCATTGCCCGGCTGCGCGGTAGAAAACAGAGGCGGGACCATGAGGTCCCGCCCGCCAAAAATGGCGTTGCCGGGGCGGCAATGGAAGGGCCGCCCCCTGCATTACTTGGTCGCAGCCGCGTACATCTCGGCCACGTGGTCCCAATTGACCAGATGGTCGACGAAGGCCTTGAGGTAGTCGGGGCGGCGGTTGCGGTAATCGATGTAGTAGGAGTGTTCCCACACGTCACAGCCCAGGATCGGCTTGGCGCCGTGCACCAGCGGGCTCTCGCCGTTGGCGGTCTTCATCACCGTGATCTTGCCGTCCTTCACGGCAAGCCAGGACCAGCCCGAGCCGAACTGCGTGACGCCGGCCTGGATGAAGTCTTCCTTCATCTTGGCGACCGAGCCGAGATCGGCGACGATCTTCTTCTCCAGTTCGCCCGGAAGCTTGTCACCGCCGCCGCCCTTCTTCATCCATTTCCAGAAGTGGAGATGGTTGTAGTGCTGACCGGCATTGTTGAAGAGACCGGCGTTCTTGCCGAACGAGCCCTTGACGATGTCTTCGAGCGGCTTGCCTTCCCACTCGGTGCCCTTGAGCAGGTTGTTGCCGTTGTTGACATAGGCCAGGTGATGCTTGTCGTGATGGTACTCAAGCGTCTCCTTGGACATGTAGGGCGCGAGCGCGTCGTGCGGATAGGGAAGGTCGGGAAGCGAAAAGGACATCGGTTTTCTCCTCAAGGACTCGAAATCGGCCGGAAATGGACCGGGGAACCCCATGCGACCGGGGAAGGGCTGGGCGGTCATCTTCTTAAAATGTGGCGGGCCGAGGGGCAACGTGCACTGTGCAACGTTTGAAAGGCAACGCTCAGATCCCCGATGTTCCGACAGCAACGTTTGACCGCAGGATTTGATCCCGTAGACTGCGACTGAGACTGTGACCTGCGGCCCGTTTGCTGGCGCATTTGGCGTGCCCGAACCTGGAGCGGATCGTGGTAAACGCCTGTTAATCAAGTTTGAAATCAATTCGATCGGGCGGACGTTTGACCCTTGCTCGCAAGACGACGCCCGGCCAAAATCCTTAACAATCCATTAAGATAGGCCTCATCGTGATGGGGATGAGGGAAACGGCCGGACGATGTACGCAATCTTGTTGCCGCTTGGTGTGATAAGCGCTGTAGCGGGACTGGTCTTGATCGGTTTCGGCGTGCCGATCAAGGAATTCACACTGGGCAACACGCTGATCATTGCCGGCACCACCGCCTTCACCGGCGGGCTGGTGGTGGTCGGGCTTGCCGCAGCCGTTCGTCAGCTCAACCGCATCGCCAATGCGCTCGCTTCGCGGCCGCCGGTCCGTGCCGCAGGCCGCGCCCCCGAGGCCGAAGCGCCGCCACCGCCTGTGCCGGCCCGTGCCGCTCCGCCGCCGCAGCCGCGTCGAGCGCCCGCACCGCCGCCTCCGCCGCCCAAGCCCCCGGAGGTCCAGGCCCCCGAGCCGCCAGCCTACGTGCCGCCGTCGACGCCCACGTTCATTCCGCCCGAGGAGCCGCCGCCGGCCCCGGCGCGCCCGCGGCCCAACGTGTTTGCCATCAACCGTCCGCCTGAGGCGCCGCCGCCCGCCGAGCCTGATCTGCCGATGCCGCAGGTCGTGACGCAGCGACCGCCGGTCGCGTCGCGGTCGGCATCCGCCGACGTGAGCGCGGAGCCGAAATTCTCCCCGACCGAAACGCCTGCCTGGGTCTCAAATGGCGGCGGCACCACGCCGCCGCCGCTGACGGCGCCGCCGGACATGCGCCCGCCGGAGCCCAAGCCGGCCGAGCGTCCGGCGCGCAGCAGCCCATTCGATGCCGTATGGCCGGCGCGCTCGCGTCCGGCCAAGACCGCGACCGCCGAGGCGCCGCGGCCGTCGGAGGCCGAGCCCACCATATCTGCTCCCGCGGCCGAGCCGCGCGAGCAGGCACCGGGGGAGGGCAGGCGTGAAGCGCCGCGCGCGGCCGCGGATACGCGTCAGGTCACCATTCTCAAGTCGGGCGTGATCGACGGCATGGCCTACACGCTCTACACCGACGGTTCGATCGAGGCGCAACTGCCGCAGGGCACGATGCGCTTTGCCTCGATCGAAGAGCTCCGGGTCTATCTCGAGCAGAATCCGTAGCGCAGCATCCAGGCATCGCCGGCGGCGTCTTGTTCAGCTCAGCGACGTTCCCGTCACCTTGATTGCAAACGCATAGGAAAGCGCGACCTCCTTGAGGCGGTCGAACCGCCCGGCCGCGCCGCCGTGGCCGGCGTCGAGATTGGTGCGGAAGGCAAGCAGCTTCTTGTTGGTCCGCAGGCTGCGCAGCTTGGCGACCCATTTGGCCGGTTCCCAATACGTCACGCGCGGGTCGGTCAAACCCGCGAGCACGAGCATCGCCGGATAGTTCTGTGCGCGCACGTTGTCGTAAGGCGAATAGGACAGGATCGTCTTGAATGCCTCGACATCGACGATCGGATTGCCCCATTCGGGCCATTCCGGCGGCGTGAGCGGCAGGCCGTCGTCGAGCATGGTGCAGAGGACGTCGACGAACGGCACCTCGGCAATGACACCGGCATAGAGGTCCGGCCGCTGGTTGGCGATCGCGCCCATCAGCATGCCGCCGGCCGAGCCGCCATGCGCGACCGCCTTGTCCCTCGCAATCCAGCGGTTCTCGACCAGATAATCACTCGCGGCGATGAAATCGGCGAACGTGTTCGGCTTCTTGGCGAGCTTACCCTCGCGATACCAGCGCCAGCCTTTCTCGGTGCCGCCACGGATATGGGCGATGGCAAAGACGAAGCCGCGGTCGACCAGCGACAGGCGGCTGGTGGAGAAGGCCGCTGGAATCGCCATGCCGTAGGCGCCGTAGCCATAGATCAGGCCCGGCGCGCTGCCGTCCTGCTTGTGGTCACGGCGATGCAGCAGCGAGATCGGCACCAACTCGCCGTCGCGCGCTGGAGCGAGCAATCGCCGCGTCACGTAGTCGGCGGGATTGTGGCCGCTCGGCACCTCCTGGCGCTTGCGCAGCGTGCGGGCGCGCGTGGCGAGGTCGTAGTCCCACACTTCGGACGGCGTCGTCATCGACGAGTAGCTGAACCGCAACAGGTTGGTTGCGAACTCGTAGCCGCTGTCCATTCCGAGCGAATAGGCTTCCTCGGCGAACGCGATGCTGTGCTCGTCGCCGGTCGATATCCGCTGCGCGACGATGCGCGGCAGCCCATCCTCCCGCTCGAGACGAATGAGCCAGTCCCCCAGCACGGCGAGCGACAGAATGAAGATGCCGGGGCGGTGCGGCACCACGTCTTGCCAGTTGTCGCGATCGGGCGTCGCGAGCCGCGTCCAGGCGATCTTGAAGTCCTCCGCGCCGCCGGAATTGGTCAGCATGATCAGCGCCGGGCCGCCACGGAAGTCGGGATGGTGCTCGACCTCGTAGCGGACGCCGGTTTCGCGCGCCGCGACCAGGGTCGGCTTCGCCTCCGGATCCTGGAGATCGAGCAGGAAGACCTCCGAGGTCTCGTGGTCGTGCTGGGAGATGGTGACGAAGCGTGCGGATTGGGTCTGCGACAATGCGACGAAGAAACCCGGCTCGGTCGCTTCGAAGATCAAGGTATCGGCGCTGGTCGGAGTGCCGAGGCGGTGGCGATAGACGCGCGACGGTCGATGATGCTCGTCGAGCCGGACGTAGTAGAAGGCCGTCGCATCGGACGTCCATTCCAACGGACCGGCGACGTCGGGGATCACGTCGGCGATGTCGGCGAGCGTCTCGAGATCGCGAACCCGGGCCGTATAATATTCCGAGCCGGCCTCGTCGCAGGTCCACGCCAGCAGCCGATGATCCGGCGAATGCCGGGTGGCGCCGAGCTGGAAATAGGCCTTGCCTTGCGCCAGCGCGTCGCCATCGATCAACACGCGTTCGTCGCTGCCATCGCGTCGCTGCCGGCAGATCAGCGGGTGCTGACCGCCTTCGCGGTAACGGCCGAAATAGGCGTAGCCCCCGTCGACCGCGGGGACCGAGGAATCGTCCTCCTTGATGCGGCCTTTCATCTCCGCGAACAGGCGTTCCTGCAGCGCGTCGGTGTCGGCGAGCGTTGCCGCCGTATAGGCGTTCTCGGCCTCGAGATAGCCGCGGATTGCCGGATCGAGCACGTGCGGGTCGCGCATGACCTCGCGCCAATTATCGGCGCGCAGCCAGGCGAAATCGTCGGTCAGCGTGACGCCATGGCGCGTCGTGCTGGCCGGGCGCTTTTCGGCGCGCGGCTCGGGGGTATCGGCGGTCACGTCTTGTCGCCCGTCGGAGTGAAGTTCAGCGCGGTGCCGTTCATGCAGTAGCGCAGGCCGGTCGGCTTCGGTCCGTCGGGAAAGACATGGCCGAGATGCGCGTCGCAAGCGGCGCAGCGGATCTCGGTACGCCGCATGAAGAACGCGCGGTCGTCATGCTCGCTGACCGCCTCGGGCGCGAGCGGCGCGACGAAGCTCGGCCATCCGGTGCCGGAATCGAACTTGGTCTCCGAGGCGAACAGCGGCGCGCCGCAGCACACGCAGGCGTAGGTTCCGGCGCGCTTTTCGTTCCAGAACGGGCCGGTGAAGGCGCGCTCGGTGCCGTGCTGGCGGGTGACGTAATAGGCCTCAGGCGAAAGCTCGGCCCGCCACTCCGCCTCGGTCTTGCTGTTGGGCTCACCCTCCCTGCGGCCGCTGGTCTTGGCGTCATGCGTCATGAGAGACCATCCTTGTTCGTTGGTTTTGTCGGGATTTGCCTTAAATATGGGGCGCGTGCGCCCGATCGAGAAGCCAGGCCACACTTTCTCCCTACGCCCGACTGGATCATAAGGAAAACTACGGTGAGGCTTGAAAACCCCGGCTCGTGGCAGAAAGAGCACAGGCGCAGTTTACTGTTCTCGGGCATGCAATCGAGAGGAGACATCGGGCATGCCTTGGATGTAACCGTAATCTCACCCAGCACACAACCGAAGCAGCCCAAAATCGCGTCCGGTGATTGCGACCCGAATCAACCTGGCAGCAACTTGCCGCAGAGATCATTCGTTCACGAACATATAAAAGGTTGCGCGACTCGCATTGACCTGGCGCGAGCGCGCCCGCAACAGCCAAGTGGAAAATTGACCCGCAATGCCACACGAGCAATGGCAACGCCCCGAAATTCTGGCCGCTTTGCGGATCACGCCAGCATTTCTGTTCGCTGTCGTGGCATCTATGCCGTCATCGCTGAGCGCGGCAGAGGCGGCGCACGGCATAGACGGGGCGGGGCTGAGCCTGCTCTGGGTTTTGCCTTTTGTCGGCGTACTGCTGTCGATCGCGTTATTCCCGCTCCTTGCGCCTGATCTGTGGCATCATCATTACGGGAAAATCTCGCTCGTCTGGGCGCTGGCGATTATTGGACCAATGCTGGCCCAATTCGGCGCGAACGCCACGATCGATCAGCTCCTCCATGTGCTGCTGCTCGAATATCTGCCCTTCATCGTGCTGATCGGGGCGTTGTTCACCATTGCCGGGGGCATCTATGTGCACGGCAATCTGCACGGCTCGCCGAGGGTGAACACCGCGCTGCTCGCCGTGGGAACGCTGCTGGCGAGCTTAGTGGGCACGACGGGCGCCTCGATGGTGCTCATCCGCCCCCTGCTGCGCGCCAATGATGATCGGCGCCACTGTGCGCACACGATCGTGTTCTTCATCTTCCTGGTCTCCAATATCGGCGGCTCGCTCACTCCGCTTGGCGATCCGCCTCTGTTTCTTGGCTTCCTCAAGGGCGTCTCGTTCTTCTGGCCGCTCTTTGCGATGTGGCTGCCGATGGTCGTGGTGGCGGGAATATTGCTGGCGCTGTTCTTTCTCCTCGACAGTTACATTTATGCGAAGGAAGGACACCTGCGCCGCGATCCCACCCCCGATCGCCCGCTCGCGGTGACAGGGCTCGCCAATATCGGCCTGCTCGCCGCCCTGGTGGGCGTGGTTCTGCTCAGTGGGGCGGTCGATATGGGCGAGGTCCCCGTGCGCAGCTTTATGGTCGATGTCGCCGGCCTGGTGCGCGATGTGGCGCTCGTGCTGCTCGCCGGCGCCTCGCTCGCGATCACCAAGCCAGCCATCCGCGAGGCGAATCGTTTCGGCTGGGAACCGGTCATCGAGGTCGCCAAGCTGTTCGGGGCGATCTTCGTCACCATCATCCCCGCGATCGCCATCTTGCGCGCCGGACAGGATGGGGCGCTGGCGCCGCTGCTCAGGCTCGTCTCTCAGCCGGATGGCAGCCCCAATAACGCGATGTATTTCTGGCTGACCGGTATCCTGTCGAGCTTCCTCGACAATGCGCCGACCTATCTCATCTTCTTCAACACCGCAGGCGGCGATCCGGTCGCGTTGCAGGGGCCGCTCGCGAGTACGCTGCTCGCCATTTCGGCCGGAGCGGTGTTCATGGGGGCCAATACTTACATCGGTAACGCGCCAAACTTCATGGTGAAGTCAATTGCCGAAAGGCATGGGGTGGTGATGCCGAGCTTCTTTGGGTACATGGTCTGGTCGGGCGCGATTCTGCTTCCCACTTTCGCGCTCATTACCCTGCTCTTTTTCACATGAAGAAAAATGCGCCTTGAAGAATCATACGGTTTCACTATACCGGCCCAAACGAGATCTGCGGCATACGGCCGCAACTGGGGGCTTTTACCCGGAATTTCGCCAAGGCTCCTTGGCAGCATGTGGATAAGCGCCAAGGTTATTTTGCCCCGGCAAGCCGATGGTGAGAAGAGATTACCGGAATGCGCCGAAAGCGTGGCATTTACCACTTTAGTAGCATTCAGAACCGACTTGTTGTAGGAATCGGCGAGTTGATTGACCGAATAGGCGCGTATTTCACTCAGTCGAACTGAGTTTTCAACGTTTCTGTTACCCAATCTGCGGACTGCAATTGAACAGCAGCCGTTAATTTTTTTTGTCATAAATTTCTTGTGTTTGTAGCTATCGTGGAATGAGGGTAACAGCCCGCTTTATATCTTGATTATCACCGCTCTTTCTCTTGTAAATTATCAGCTTTTGAATATTATGTTTGGAGGAAGATCGCGGGTGTGCGCCCGCAGCTATGAAAAAACCTCAATGATGGCAAAGGCGCACCGCCTAATCTTCCCCCTTCTGAGATGTTGGTCAGGCATGAGCCCCAGACTTGCCGCGGCCGCAGTTAAAGTCAGAACAATGTCCATTAAGGACACCAGGAGACCGCAAAATGATGGACATGAAGTCCGATAGCAGTGATCTGGTCGAGTTCACGACCACAATCGTGTCGGCCTATGTGAGTAATAACACCGTGATCGCCGGGGACCTCCCCTCGATCATTAACGACGTGCATGACGCGCTTGCCCGTGCCTCGCTCCATGCCACTCAGCCCCCGAGCGAAGAACTGAAGCCGGCCGTGCCGGTGAAGCGTTCGGTGACCCCGGAATATATCGTCTGCCTCGAAGACGGCAAGAAGTTCAAGTCGCTGAAGCGCCATCTGCGGACGCACTACAACATGTCGCCCGAGGAATACCGCGAGAAGTGGGGCCTGCCGCCGGATTATCCGATGGTCGCGCCGAACTATGCCGCCGCCCGCTCCGAGCTGGCGAAGAAAATGGGCCTCGGCCAGCGCCGCAAATAGAGTGAGATAGCGTCAACCCGGACAAGCGACAGACCACGGGGCGGCTGCAAGCCTCCAACCGTGGTTCATCGCTTATCTG
>Ga0081540_1000141_pt1 | contig 75070 bp, 71 predicted proteins | sample TabmetS2T1R1_FD_71024 | JGI IMG/M metagenome (GOLD analysis project Ga0081540, IMG submission 71024) | Tabebuia heterophylla rhizosphere microbial communities from the University of Puerto Rico - S2T1R1 | ecosystem: Host-associated > Plants > Roots > Rhizosphere ...
CTCGCCCTCGCCCGGCTCCCCCGGATCGATCCTGGGCCCAGCAACCGCGACGGGAGCTGGGCGGCGCTCGCCCTCGCCGGGCCAATCGGCACGGTCCTCTTCTACGGGCAGGTGGACCTGTGGCTCCTCGGCCTGCTGGTGCTGGCCGCAGCCGCGACCCGTGCGCGCGACGGGGGTGGCACCGCGCTCGGGCTCGCGGTGCTCACCAAGCCCCCGGCGGTGCTCGCCGGGCTGTTCTTCCTCGGGCGCCGGCGCTGGCGGACGCTCGCGGTCGCAGCCGGCGTGGTCCTCCTCGCCTGCGCGCTCTTCGCGTTGCGGGTGGGCGCCGAGTCGTTCGGCCGCGAGGTCACGTCCTGGCGCACCCTCGTCGAGCGAAGCACCCTGGACTGGGTGATCGGGCCGAACCCCCAGGGGTTTCCGACCCTCGTCCTCGACGTGGCGGGCTGGCTCGGCACGCGGCCCACCCCGGAGACGCTGGCGCTCGCGCAGCTCTCCGCGGTGCTCTTCTTCGGGGCGCTGGTCCTCGCCCTTCGCGAGGATCCGGGCTCTGCCTTCCGGATGACCTGCCTCGCCGTCTGTCTCTGCTCGCCGCTCGCCTGGCGCGCGAACTTCGTGCTCGCGCTGCCCGCGGTGCGTCGGGTGGTGGCCACCGCCCGGGCTGGTGACGGGTTCTCCCGCCTGCTCCTCGCGCTGATCGCGCTCGCGAGCGTGCTCACCTCGGGAGTGCTGCTCGATCGCACCTGGACCGAGCGACTCCTCGCCTTCAGACCCTGGGGGTTGCTCGGGCTCCTCCTCGTGGTCGTCGAGTTCTCGGCGCCCCGGGTCGCGCCACCCGTGCGCGGTGCCGCCTCCCCTGGCTAGAACGGGCCGGCGCCCAGGATGGACGATCTCCTCACCATGACCCCCCAGGGCCTTTACTGCGCCCGGGGGGGGTTCCACGTGGACCCCTGGGCCCCGGTGCCCCGCGCGGTGCTGACCCACGCCCATGCCGATCACGCCCGCGAGGGGAGCGCGGCCTATCTCTGCGCAGCCCCGGGGCTTCCCATCGCCCGTCAGCGGCTCCCCAGAACCGTCATCGAGGCGTGGCAGTACGGCGAGCGGCACACCATGGGTGAGGTCCAGCTCTCCTTTCATCCCGCCGGCCACGTGCTCGGCTCGGCGCAGCTCCGGATCGAGGCCGGCGGCGAGGTCTGGGTGGTGAGCGGCGACTACAAGCGCGCGCTGGACCCGACCTGCGCCCCGTTCGAGCCCCTGCGCTGCGATGTCTTCCTGACCGAGGCCACCTTCGGTCTCCCCGTGTTCCGGTGGGACCCGACGGCCGCGGTCCTCGAGGATCTGCTGGGCTGGTGGGAGGCGAACCGCGAGGCGGGCCGGGCCTCGCTGCTGTTCTGCCACGTGCTCGGAAAGTCGCAGCGTCTGGTGGCCGAGCTGGGGCTGCGGACCGAGCGCCGGCTCTTCGCGCACGGGGCCATCGCAGGGATGTGCGACGTCTACCGCGACGCCGGAGTGAAGCTGCTTCCGGTGGACCGGGTGGCAGAGACCGCGAAGGGGAAGGACTTCGCCGGGGAGCTGGTGCTCGCGCCCATCACCGCGCGAGGCACGACGTGGATGCGGCGCTTCGGCGACGCGGCCGTCGCGCTGGTGAGCGGCTTCATGCGCGTCCGGGGCGAACGGCGGAGGCGAAGCGTGGATCGCGGCTTCGCCCTCTCGGACCACGCCGACTGGCCGGCGCTGCTGCAGACCATCCGCGAGACCGCCGCCCGTCGCGTGCTGGTGACGCATGGGTACGCGGTGCCGCTCGCCCATCACCTCCGGGACTCGGGCCTCGACGCCGAGGCGCTGGAGACGCCGTACGGGCGAGATCAGGAGGAGATGGTCACCGGCGAGGAGGCCCGATGAGACGCTGGATCCGGCGCATCGCCCTTGGCGTGGGGGGGCTCGTGCTCGCCGCGCTGGTGCTGGCAGTGGTGGACGTCCGGGAACAGCTCCCGGACCGGAGCACGCCTCGCCTCCCCGGCCTCTCCGCGCCAGCAGAGGTTCGCTTCGACGCCCGCGGCATCCCGATCATCCGCGCCCGGACGCTGCAGGACGCATTCCGCGTGCAAGGCTACCTCCAGGCCCGCGAGCGCCTCTTTCAGATGGAGCTCGCTCGCCGCCTCGCCGGAGGAGAGCTGTCCGAGCTCGTGGGTGCGGTGGCGCTCCCGCTGGACCGCCGGCAGCGGGTGTACGGGTTCGCCCACGTGGCCGAGGAGGCGGTCCGCGCCGCGCCGGAGGAACAGCGCGGCGACGTGCAGGCGCTCGCCGACGGAGTCAACGCCTTCATCGCCTCGCACCGGGGGCGCTGGGGCGTCGAGTTCCAGATGCTCGGGCTCGAGCCCCGCGCGTGGACACCGGCGGACAGCATCCGCCTGCTCCTGCTGTTTCACCAGCAGCTCTCCGAGAGCTGGAAGAACGACCTGGTCAACGAGACGCTCGCCGCCCTCCCGCCGGCCCGCCGTGACTTCCTGACGCCCGACGTGAGCACCGACGACGTGCTGGTGCTTCCGGACGCCGACCCGCGCCCCGCGCCGAGCACCGCCGCGCTGCTCACCCGCGGCGCGCCCGCTGCCCCTCCGCTCGTCCCACCGCCGGTGGACGTGCCGCTCGAGGTGCTCGGGGTTCCCCTGGAGCCGTGGAGCGGCAGCGCGCCTCCGGACGTCGGCAGCAATGCCTGGATCATCGCCGGCGCCCACACCACGAGCGGCAAGCCCATCCTCGCCAACGATCCTCACCTCGGCTTCGGCATGCCCGGCACCTGGTACCCGACGCGGATCGAGCTGGTCGACGCCGCGGGGAACGTCCAGCGCTGGATCCAGGGCGTCGCGCCCCCCGGCCTCCCCGGGCTGGTCATCTTCCAGAACGACCTGCTGGCGATCGGCCTCACCAACGTCGGCACCGACGTCCAGGACCTCTACCGCGAGCCGGAGATCGGCCAGCGGGTCGAGACCATCCGCGTGAAGGGCGCCCCCTCCGAGACGCTCACCGTCCCGCTCGGCCGGCACGGTCCGATGGTGCGCCCCGGCCTGGCGCTGGCCTGGGCGGCGCTGGACCCGTCCACGCTCCGGGCCCCGATCGCGAAGATGATGCTCGCCACCGACTGGGCGAGCCTGAACGCCGCGCTCGACGGGTTCCTCGGGCCGGGACAGAACTTCATGTTCGCCGACGCGGCGGGCCACATCGGCTGGCGAACGTCGGGTGTGCTGCCGCTCCGCGCCCGGGGAGACGACGGGCGCACCCCGCTGGACGGCTCCGGCACCGCCCACGACTGGACCGGCTACCTCCCCCAGGAACGGATGCCGCGACTGCTCGATCCGCCCTCGGGGAGACTGGTCACCGCCAACGAGCGGGTGATCGGCACCTCCGTCGGGTTCCGGTGGCCCTCCACCTGGGCGTCGGCGACGCGCGCCCGCCGCATCAGCGAGCTCATCGCGAAGGAGGGGATCGACGCGCGACAGGTGCGCGCGATGCAGCTCGATCCCGTGGGCATCGTCCACCGCGAGGTGGTGCAGCGGCTTCTGCCGCTCCTCCGACCCGAGGTCGCCCGCGCGTTCGAGGGATGGGACGGACGGGCGGACGCGGACTCCACGCTGTTCCGCGCGGCCGAGGAGATTCGCCGCCGCGCCTACGAGGCGGTGGTCGCCGCGGCGCTCCAGGGTTCCACGGTCCGGGCGAGCGATCTCCATTGGTACAACAACGACCCCACCCTCCTCGCCGCCGTGCGGGCCTCTCCCGAGGCCTGGCGGAAGGCGGGGCTCGGCGATCGGGACGCAGTCCTCGGCGCGGCGGTCCGCGACATCGCGCTCGACGGGACCTGGGGCGAGCGGAACCGGCTCGGCGTGCAGCACCCCTTCGGCCGTGGCGGAGGTCTGCTGGGGTGGATCTTCAATCCGCCTACGCCACCGCTCTCGGGATGCGACCGCTGCGTCCGCGTCGCGACTCCGGAGTTCGGGCAGAGCATGCGCTTCGTCGTGGACTTCGCCGATCCGGACGCGACCACGCTGGTCCTCCCGCTCGGGACCTCGGGGCATCTCTGGAGCGCTCACCGCACCGATCAGCAGCGCGAATGGCTGGCGGGAGATCCGGACGGACACCGGACCCGGCTTCACGCGCCGGCGGTTGGCCCGCCGATGGTCTTCTCGCCATGAAGCGCTTCGCCGACCTCTACGAGGCGCTCGACTCCACCACCTCGACGCTGGCCAAGGTCGCTGCCATGCGCCGTTACTTCCACGAGGCCCCGCCGCAGGACGCGGCCTGGGCGCTGTGGTTCCTCACCGGCAGGCGCCCCAAGCGCCTCCTCGGCGTGCGCGCGCTGGTGGGCTGGACGCTGGAGCTCACGGGAACGCCGGACTGGCTCTTCGGGGAGTGCTACGCGGTGGTGGGCGACCTCGCCGAGTGCATCGCGCTCCTGCTCGACGACGGGACGCGGGTCACCCACCCCGACGAGACACACCTCTCGGAGTGGGTGGAGCAGCGGATCCTCCCGCTGCGCGGCCTCGAGGTGGAGGAGCAGCGAGCCCGGGTCACCGGATGGTGGCGCGCGCTCGACCGGCGCGAGCTGTTCCTCCTCAACAAGCTGCTCACCGGAGAGCTGCGGGTGGGCGTCTCGGCGACGCTGGTGCTCCGCGCGCTCGCCGAGGTGGCCGACCTCCCGCCGCCCCTGCTCGCGCAGCGGACCATGGGGGACTGGACGCCCTCGGCCGGGTTCCTCGAGCGGATCCTCGCCCGCGAGCACCTCGGCGACGATGCGTCGCGGCCCTATCCATTCTTCCTCGCCTCGCCGCTCGAGGACCCACCGGAGTCGCTCGGGGAGCGCGCGGCGTGGCAGGCGGAGTGGAAGTGGGACGGCATCCGGGGCCAGCTGATTCGCCGCGGAGACCGTGTCTTCCTCTGGTCCCGGGGTGAGGAGCTGATCACCGAGCGCTTCCCCGAGGTGGTCGAGGCCGGACAGACGTTGCCGGAGGGCACCGTCCTGGACGGCGAGGTGCTGGCCTACGGTGAGGACCGACCGCTTCCGTTCGCGCTGCTCCAGACCCGCATCGGCCGCCAGACCCTGACCCCGAAGGTGCTGGCCGAGGCGCCCGCGGCGTTCATGGCCTACGACCTGCTCGAGCACGAAGGAACCGACGTCCGCGAGCTGCCGCTCTCCGAGCGCCGCGCGAGGCTGGAGGCGCTGCTCGCCGGCCGGCACCGCCGTTTCTTCCTCTCCGAGGTCCTCGCCGAGCCGAGCTGGGAGGCGCTGGCCGCCCGCCGCCTCGAGGCGCGGGAGCACAAGGTGGAGGGGCTGATGCTCAAGCGCCTCGATTCGCCCTACCGCACCGGACGACGCCGCGGTGATTGGTGGAAGTGGAAGATCGACCCCTTCCAGGTGGACGCGGTCTTGCTCTACGCCCACCCGGGAAACGGCCGCCGCGCCAACCTCTTCACCGACTACACCTTCGCGGTCTGGGACGAGGGGCAGCTGGTGCCGGTGGCGAAGGCCTACTCGGGCCTCAGCGACGCGGAGATCCGCCAGCTCGACGGCTGGGTGCGCTCGCACACGCTCCAGCGCTTCGGGCCGGTGCGCGCCGTCGAGCCGACGCAGGTCTTCGAGTTGCACTTCGAGGGCATCGCCCGCTCCACCCGGCACAAGTCAGGGGTCGCGGTGCGCTTTCCTCGCATCGCCCGGTGGCGCACCGACAAGCCGGCGAGCGAGGCGGACACGCTCGAGTCGCTGAAGCGGATGATCGCCGGCCCGGCCCGCGCCGGATCCTGAGACAGCCCCTGTCGCAGGTCCTTCGATGCGGGCCTCGACGAAACGGCCAGTTCCGTCACCCGCATTCTCCTGCACGCGCTGATTCCCCCTCGTCGATGCCCACTGTCCCCACCCCTGAACGGGTGCGGGCGCCGGGAACGACTCTGGGATAGACCACACCGACCGGGACCCCGCGCGGTGCGCATCGTCGACGCCCACACCCACCTGCTTCCCGACCGGCTGGGCCGCGCCATCCGGGCCTACTTCCTCCAGGCGCTCCCGCCCGAGTCGTTTCCTTACGCCCCCGAGCCGGACCTGGCCCACGCCGCGCTGCGGGCGGCAGGTGTCGCTCGCTGCTGGTCGCTGCCCTACGTCCGGCGCCCCGGGTCGGCCTCCGCGCTGAACCGGTGGATGGCCGAGACCTGGCGTCACGACCCGCTGGTCGAGCCCGCCGGCACGGTGCATCCGGGAGACGACGTGGCAGCAGTGGTGGACGAGGCCCTCGGGCTCGAGCTTCGACTCTTCAAGCTCCACTGCGCGGTGGGGAGCTTCTCGCTGGACGACGAGCGGCTCGCCCCCCTCTGGACCCGGGTGTCCGACCGCGGTCTGCCGGTGGTGGTGCACCTCGGACACTCGCCGGCCGGGCCCACCGAGCCGGACGAGCTGGCCATCCTCGACCGCGTCGCGACGGCCTGGCCCGAGGCCCGCATCGTCCTGGCGCACCTCGCCGCCCCGTCGGTGCAGGAGGCGCTGGCCCTGGTCCGCCGCCATCGCTCCCTGCATGCGGACCTCACACCGGTGGTGTTCCATCCCGTGCCTGTGGGACCCGGGGACCTCGCTGGCCTGACGCATAAGATCCTCTTCGGTTCGGACCTCCCGAGTCTCGGTCTCCCTTTCGGCGCGGTGGTTGCCCACGTCCACACCCTCGGGCTCACCTCCGAGGAGGAACAGGCCATCCTCGCGGGGAACGCCGACCGGCTCGTCCCGCCCCGGTGAGCCTCGCGAACTGCCTGCGGCGAGGAGCCGAGGGCGGCGCACCTGTCCGACGGACGGACCGCCCGGTCGGACCGCAACCTCCGCTACAGGCGTCGATGAACCCCGATCGAGGGATCACCGTGACTTAGAGATTGAAGGTTGCTCGTGCGTTCCGTAGAACGCGCCCCGCAGATTCCGCGCTCTCCCCTCGATTTCCAGGCAACGAGATGCCCCTCTTCCCACGCTGGACGAATACGGTCTCACGCCTGAGCGGCGTGATGCTCCTCGCCCTCCCCGCAGTCGCGATCGCGGGTCTGATGATCGTCGTCCGCTCGACCTGGGGAACCAAGCAGGACCGCGAGGTCGTCCAGCCGATCGAGTTCGACCACCGCCACCACGTCGGCGACGAGGGCATCGACTGTCGCTACTGCCACTTCACGGTGGAGAAGAGCCCCTACCCGGGCCTGCCGGCGACCACCATCTGCATGAGCTGCCACGCGCAGGTGTGGAACAAGAGCCCGCTGCTCGGGCTGGTCCGCGAGTACTACTTCAAGGACAAGCCCATCCCCTGGAACTCGGTCCACAACCTCCCGGACTTCGTCTACTTCAACCACTCGATCCACGTGAACAAGGGCGTCGGCTGCGTGACCTGCCACGGCCGGGTGGATCAGATGGCGATGATCAACCAGAAGGCGCCGCTCTCCATGGGGTGGTGCGTGGATTGCCACCGCCACCCCGAGCCGCAGCTCCGCCCGGTGGAGTTCATCACCAGCATGACCTGGCAGCCCGCTCCGGGCGTCGACCGGGAGAAGCTCGGGGCTCAGCTGGCCCAGCAGTACAACGTCCACACGCGCACCTCCTGCGACGCATGCCACCGATGACCACTGACCGGTTCCCGCTCCCCGTCCTCGGCACGAGCGCCCCCGTCGATCCTCCGGCGGTCGAGCTCCCGGACGAGGCCAGCTTCGCTCCCGGCCGTCAGCCCGGCTCCGAGCACGGCTACGGACGCAACTACTGGAGGAGCGTGGAGGAGCAGCTCCACGGCGAGGACGCCCTTCCCCACCGCGACCAGGAGTTCCCGCCCGGCGCCTTCGACGCGCCGAAGGGCTTCGCACGCCGCGACTTCCTGCAGCTGATGGGCGCCTCGGTCGCCCTCGCGGGACTGACCGCCTGCACCGAGAAGCCGGTGGAGCGCCTCGTCGCGTACACCAAGACCCCGGACGGGATGGTTCCCGGCAACCCGTTCCACTACGCCACCGCGGTCTTGCAGGATGGGCTCGCCCTGGGCGTCGTGGCCACCAGCTGGGAGGGCCGCCCGGTGAAGGTGGAGGGCAACCCTCTCCATCCGGTGTCCCGCGGCACCACCGGCCCGCACGCGCAGGCCGAGCTGGCCACCCTCTATGATCCGTTCCGCGCCCGTGTGCTCAAGGAGCGCGGCGCCGGCCGCAGCTGGCGCGGGTTCCGCGAGACAGTGCGCCTCCGCGCCGCTGCCTGGGAGAAGGACGGCGGCACTGGACTCCGGTTCCTGCTCGGGCCGAGCAGCTCGCTGCTGACCGGCTCGCTGCGCAAGGCCATCGCCGAGCGCTTCCCCAAGGCGCGCTTCCACGCCTGGAGCGCGACGCCGCGCGACTCGGTCTACGACGGGACCGCCCTGGCGTTCGGAAAGGCGCTCGAGCCGCACTACGTCGTCGAGAAGGCGGACGTCCTCCTCTCGCTCGACGCGGACTTCCTCGAGGCGAGGCCGGACACCGTCGACCAGAACCTGGGCTTCGCCAACCGCCGCGAGCCGCAGCACCCCTCGGGACTCAACCGCCTCTACGTGGTCGAGCCCCGCTTCAGCATCACCGGCGGAATGGCCGACCATCGGCTCAAGCTTCGCAGCGCGGACATCGAGGGGTTCGCTCTGGCGCTCGCCGCCGAGCTGGGGAAGAGCCTCCCTGCGCTCTCCGGCTTCAAGAGCCCCGCGCCGCTCGATGGCGAGAAGGCGAAGTTCGCCGCCGCGGTGGCCAAGGACCTCGCGGGCAAGCGGGGCGCGGCGCTGGTCATCCCCGGCGAGCGGCAGACCGCGCTCACCCATGCCGTGGCGCACGCGATCAACGCCGCGCTCGGCGCCATCGGGACGACGGTCACCTTCACCGAGCCCGCGGTGCTCGACACCGCGACCGGCCGCGCGGGCTGGCAGTCCCTGGTGGACGACCTCCGCGCCGGCAAGGTGGACACCCTGGTCATCACCGCCTGGAACCCGGTGTTCACCGCCCCGGGCGACGTGGACCTGCCGACGCTGCTGCGGAAGGTGCCCAACGCGATCTACCTCGGCCTGCACGACGACGAGACCTCGCGCGTCGTGAACTGGTTCCTGCCCGCCGCGCACGCCTTCGAGAGCTGGAGTGACGCCCGCTCGCGCGAGGGCACGCTCTCCATCGTCCAGCCGCTCATCCAGCCGCTCTTCGGCGGCATCTCGGAGGCCGAGCTTCTGGGCAGCTTCCTCACCGACGAGGTCAAGCCCTACGACCGGCTGAAGGCGCTCCACGAGTCGCGGGCGAAGACCGACTTCGACAGCGAGTGGGAAGTCTGGCTGTCCAGGGGCGTGGTTCCCGGCACCACGAGCCCGGCGGTGACGCCGTCGCTGCAGACGGACCGGGTGCGCTCCGCGGCGGGTCAGGCCCGGCCCGCGCCGGCCGGCCTCGAGCTGGACCTGGTGCACGACTACAAGATCCTCGACGGCCGCTACGCCCTGAACAGCTGGCTCCAGGAGCTGCCGGACCCGATCACCAAGGTGACCTGGGACAACGTGGCGCAGGTCGGCCCGGGGCTCGCGAAGCAGCTGGGGGTGGCGAACGGGGATCTCCTCCTGCTCTCGGTCTCGGGGCGCTCGGTGGAGATGCCGGCCCTGGTGCAGGTGGGTCACGCCGACGACGCGGTGACGGTGTCGCTCGGCTACGGCCGCAAGCAGAACACCCTGGGGGTGAAGGACGCGGACGAGCCGGTGGTGGTGGGTCACGACGTGTACCCGCTCCGGAGCGCCGCCAGCCCCTGGTTCCTCACCGGGCTGGAGGTGAAGAAGACCGGGCGCAAGTACACGATCGTCACCACCCAGGTGCACAACGCCACCGAGGGGCGGCCGATCGCGCTGATGCAGACCCTCGAGGAGTTCGAGAAGCACCCCGAGGCCCCCGAGCTGCGCCCGCCGGTCAAGCTCGGCAAGATGGAAGAGCCGGGAGTGTTGCTCCCCTCCGTGCAGCCCGAGGTGGAGTACAGCAAGCAGCAGTACAAGTGGGCGATGGCGGTGGACATGAGCCGCTGCACCGGGTGCAGCGCGTGCGTCGTGGCCTGCCAGGCGGAGAACAACATCCCGGTCGTCGGCAAGTACCAGGTCGGCCGCGGGCGCGAGATGCACTGGATCCGCATGGACCGGTACTACTCGGGACCGGCGGAGTCACCGGAGATGGTGAACCAGCCGATGTTCTGCCAGCACTGCGAGACCGCGCCGTGTGAGTACGTCTGCCCGGTGAACGCCACCGTCCACTCGGACGAGGGCCTCAACGACATGGTCTACAACCGGTGCATCGGCACCCGGTACTGCTCCAACAACTGCCCGTACAAGGTCCGCCACTTCAACTACCTCCACTGGACGCAGGACAAGAGCGAGGTGGAGAAGCTGATGATGAACCCGGACGTCACGGTCCGGGCGCGTGGGGTGATGGAGAAGTGCACCTACTGCGTGCAGCGCATCGAGCGGACGCGCATCGCGGCCCGCATCGAGAACCGGACCATCGGTGACGGTGAGCTCAAGACCGCCTGCCAGCAGGCCTGCCCGACGAATGCCCTGACCTTCGGATCGCTGCACGATCCGAAGACTCAGATCAGCCGGCGCCACGCCGACCCACGGCGCTTCGACGTGCTCCACGAGCTGAATACCCGGCCTCGAACCGTGTACCTGACCAAGATCAAGAACCCGAACCCGGAGCTCGGCTGATGGCCGCCGCCGAACACGCCGCTGCCGCCAGCGCCGCCGACGCGCTGGACTCCTATCCCCTGATGACGGGGAAGCAGGACAACACCACCCTCACCGGGAATCTGCTCGCGCACGTGTGGGCGCGGCCGGACAAGGGCTGGCTCCTGGCCTTCACCATCGCGCTGGCCGGGTTCGGCATGCTCGGCCTGGCGATCACCGTCACCCTGGTGGAGGGAATCGGCGCCTGGGGCAACAACATCCCCATCGGCTGGGCCTTCGACATCACCAACTTCGTGTGGTGGATCGGCATCGGTCACGCCGGGACGCTGATCAGCGCCATCCTCTTCCTCTTCCAGCAGCGCTGGCGGACGGCGATCAACCGCTTCAGCGAGGCGATGACCATCTTCGCGGTGATGTGCGCGGGCCTGTTCCCGCTGCTGCACACCGGGCGGCCGTGGTTCGCCTACTTCATGTTCCCCTACCCGAGCACCCTGGAGATGTGGCCGCAGTTCAAGAGCCCGCTCATCTGGGACGTGTTCGCGGTCTCCACCTACTTCACGGTCTCGCTGCTCTTCTGGTTCCTGGGCCTCATCCCCGACCTGGCCTCGCTGCGCGACGCCAGCAAGAGCCCCATCCAGCGGAAGATCTACGGCATCTTCGCCCTCGGCTGGCGCGGCTCGGGACGCCACTGGCACAACTACAAGGTCGGCTATCTCCTGCTCGCTGGCCTGTCGACCCCGCTGGTGCTGAGCGTCCACACCATCGTGTCCTTCGACTTCGCCGTGTCACTCATTCCCGGGTGGCACACCACGATCTTCCCGCCCTACTTCGTGGCCGGCGCCGTCTTCTCCGGCTTCGCCATGGTGATGTCCTGGATGGTGCCCGCCCGGCACTTCCTGGGCCTGAAGCACGTCATCACCATGAGGCACCTGGAGAACATGAACAAGATCATCCTCGCGACGGGGATGCTCGTTGGCTACGGGTACCTGATGGAGCACTTCATCGCCTGGTACTCCGGGAACCAGTTCGAGTGGTTCGTCTTCTTCAACCGCGCCACTGGCCCTTACCGCGGCGTGTACTTCCTGATGCTCTTCTGCAACGTGCTCACCCCTCAGATCTTCTGGTTCAAGTGGGCGCGGACGAACATCCCGCTGATGTTCATCGCCAGCATCTTCGTGAACATCGGAATGTGGTGTGAGCGGTTCGTGATCATCGTCACCTCGCTCCACCGCGACTTCCTGCCGGCTTCGTGGGACATGTACTACCCGACCTGGGTGGACATCACTCTCTTCCTGGGAACGATCGGGTTCTTCAGCACCTGCTTCCTCCTCTTCCTCAAGTTCATCCCCGCGGTCGCGGTGAGCGAGGTGAAGGAGCTCAACGAGGAGCTCCAGCACCGTCCTGCCCCGGTCACCGTGGTCACGGGAGCCTGATCGATGGAACACGCCGCGGAACATCACGCCGCACCGGTCGGAAGGACCTACGTGCTCGCGCGGTTCGAGACCGGGGAGGCGCTGCTGGACGCCTGCTACAAGGTCCGGGAGAAGGGCTTCGAGTCCATCGACACCCACTCGCCCTACCCGCTGCATGGCGGTGACGAGGCGCTGGGTCTGGGACGGAGCCGCGTTCCTCGCATCGCGCTCGCCGGCGGGCTGACCGGGATGTTCGGCGGCTACATGATGATGGTCTACATGAACAGCCTGAACTGGCCGCTCAACGTCGGCGGCCGGCCGCCGCACGCGCCGCCCTCGTTCATTCCCATCACCTTCGAGACCACCGTCTTGCTCGCCGCGCTGAGCATCTTCTTCGGTCTCTTGACCCTGATGCGGCTGCCGCAGCCGTACCACGCCGCGTTCGAGCACGAGGAGTTCCGGAGCGCGGTGAACGATGGCTTCTGGATGAGCATGGCGCTCCCCGCGGGCAGCGACGGAAAGGACGCCAGGGCGCTCCTCTCCCAGCTGGGGGCCAAGGAGGTCAGTACCGTGCAGGAGGACGTCCAATGAGGGCGGCCCTCTTCCTCCTCGGGCTGAGCGTGCTCTCCGGCTGCAGCTGCTACGGCACCCGGGCGAGCGACGTGCTGCAGCGGATGGAGACGCAGGACAAGGTCCTGCCCTACGGCACCAGCAGCCTCTACGCCGACGGGCGTGGGATGCGGACCCCGCCCGAGGGCACCGTCTCCCGCGAGGCGGTGGTGGGTGCGCCGGGCATCAGCACCGGGATGGTGAACGGCATGCTGGTCACCCAGATCCCCATCCCGGTCACCTCCGAGCTGCTCGCCCGTGGACGGCACCGCTTCGAGGTCGTCTGCTCCAACTGCCACGGCCTGGTGGGCAACGGGGACAGCATGGTCGCGGACAACATGGCCACCCGGCTGCCGCCGTCGCTGGTGGCGCTCGGTGACCGCCCCGCCGGGTTCTTCTACCAGGCCATCACCCAGGGCTACGGGCTGATGCCGTCGTTCTCGGGCGAGATTCCCACCGACGAGCGCTGGGCGGTGGTGGCCTACGTGCAGGCGCTCCAGCTCAGCCAGAACGCGCCGGTGAACTCGCTGCCTGCCGACGTGCAGCGCCGCCTCCGGGAGGGGCAGACATGGTCGAGGTAGGGCCAACCACCATCACCCAGGACCGGCTCAAGCCGGGCGGGAGGACCTTCACCCTCGCCGCGGGCCTCGGCGTCGTCGGTCTGATCCTGTCCGGCATCGGCTACGCGGTGGGCGGCCCCGCCGACCGCCCCACCATCCTCGCCGGCTACCTGGTGGCCTTCGCCTACTGGGTGGGCATCGCCATCGCCGCCAGCATCTGGAACGCCATCTTTCACGCTTCCGCGGCGCGGTGGATGACCGTCTTCCGCCGGGTGTTCGAGTCGATGGGCGCGGCGATTCCCATCTTCATCCTGCTCTTCATTCCCATTGCCCTGGGGATGACGGTGCTGTTCCCGTGGGTCAGCCCCTCGAACAAGATGAGCCACGAGCAGCTCGAGCTGCTCACCCACAAGGCGCTGTGGCTCAACGTTCCGGGCTTCCTCATCCGGGCGGCCGTCTACTTCGCGATCTGGGTGGTGGTGAACCAGCTGCTCCGGGGCTGGTCGCTGCGGCAGGACCAGGAGGGCGGCCTCGAGCCCACCCGGCGGATGCGCCGCTACGGTTCGGGCGCGCTGCCCTTCCTCGGGCTGTCGATCACCTTTGCCGCCTTCGACTGGCTGATGTCGGTGGACCCGTTCTGGTACTCCACCATCTTCGGGGCCTACTACTGGGCCGGCAGCTTCGTGGCCTGCATCGCGCTGCTCACCGTCATCACCGTGCGAAACCGTCACGAGCAGCGCCAGTTCGGCGGACTGGTCACCCGGCATCACACCCACAACCTGGGCAAGCTGATGCTGGCCTTCATCGCCTTCTGGACCTACATCGCGTTCAGCCAGTTCATGCTCATCTGGATCGCCAACATCCCCGAGGAGGCGTCCTGGTACGTGGTGCGGATGAAGGGGGGCTGGGCGAGCGTCGGCATCTTCCTGGTCATCACCCACTTCATCATCCCCTTCTTCACGCTCCTGAGCCGCGGGCTGAAGTTCAACCCGCGAGGCCTGGCCTTCATCGCGGTGTGGATCCTGGTGGTGCACTGGGTGGACCTCTACTGGCTGGTGTTCCCGGCGCTGCACCCTGAGGGCTTCTCGCTCCACTGGACGGCGATCACCTCGATGATCGGGGTGGGCGGGGTGAGCATCGCCTTCGCCCGCTGGCGCGCCGCCGGTCACTTCACTCTCCCGGTCAAGGATCCGTACCTGGCCGATTCCCTGAGGTACCAGCAGGCATGAGCACTCCCGCGCAGAGCTCGCATGCTGCCGGCCACGGCACGGCCGACGTGGCCCAGGCCCAGCAGGAGATGAACTGGCCCTGGATCATCGGGGTGGGCGTCGGCTCCATCGCGCTCTTCGCCCTGGCCACCGTCTGGTCCACGCACATCCTGAACACCACCCGCTCCGAGCTGCAGCCGGCCGGACCGCCGCCCATCCCGGCGCAGGTCGACCAGTACGAGGTCGGCATCGTCAACCTCCGCGTCTTCGCGGCCGACCAGCGCGCGGCGCAGAAGCGCCTCCAGCAGATCGAGCGGCTGCGCAGCTACGGCTGGGTGGACCGTGAGGCCGGGGTCGCGCACATCCCCATCGACGAGGCGATGAAGATGTACCTCGCCGACCAGCAGAAGAAGGGAAACCAGCCGAAGTGAGCCGTCCGGTCCACATCCGGCGCCGGCCTTCCTGGCCCGGCATCGCGCTCGTCGCCGCCACGCTCCTGCCGCTGATGGCGGGGGCGCAGGGGAACGTGCGTACCCGGGTGCAGGCCGTGGACGTGATCGAGCAGCTGGGGGACCGGGTGCCCGAGGACGCGCGGCTCATCGATTCCGAAGGGCAGCCCTTCCGCCTCAAGGACGAGCTGCACCGCGGGAAGCCGGTGGTGCTGGCGCTCGTGTATTACCGCTGCCCGCAGCTCTGCAATTTGACGCTCAGCAGCCTCACCCGGACGCTGCGCGACTCCGGCATGAAGCTCGGGCGCGACTACCGGGCGGTGGTGGTGAGCATCGACCCCGGCGAGACGCCGCGTGACGCGGCCGAGTCCAAGCGCGGCCACATGCAGGCCCTTGGCGTCTCGCCGACGACGCCGGACTGGCGGTTCGCGACCGCGGCCGAGCCCGAGATCCAGGCTCTCGCTCGGGCGACCGGGTTCAAGTACCGGTACGACGCGCCGAGCAAGCAGTTCGAGCACGTGTCGGTGGCCTTCGTGCTCTCCGAGGACGGCCGGCTGTCCCGGTACCTGTACGGGATCGAGTACCCGGCGCGAGACATGAAGCTGGCCCTGGTCGAGGCCGGCAAGGGCAAGGTGGGCACCGCGTTCGACCGGGTGATCCTCACCTGCTTCAAGTACGACCCGGCGAAGCGCAGCTATGCCCCCTACGGGCTGGCGTTCGTCCGCATCGGCGCGCTGCTTGTCTTCGCCGCCCTGGTGGTCTTACTGACGATTCTCTGGAGGCAGGACTTGAAGCTCAAGAAGCAACGGGGTGCGACGGCATGAACGAGCTCATGAGGCGCATGCTGTTCCTCCCCGAGCAAGCATCGACGTTCGCCCTGGACGTCGACCGTCTCCACTACTTCGTGATCACCGTCACGATGGTCGCGAGCGCCGCCGTGGCCATGGTCGCCATCGGCTTCTTCTGGAAGTACCGCCGGCGCCGGGAGAACCAGGCCACGCCCTTCATTGCCCCCACCGCGATGTTCGAGGTGCTGGCGATCAGCGTGCCGCTGGCGTTCTTCCTGCTCTGGTTCGCGATCGGCTTCCGGGACTTCGTGAAGGTCTCCTCGCCTCCGCCGGACGCGATGGACGTCTACGTCCAGGGCAAGCAGTGGATGTGGAAGTTCGCCTATCCGGAGGGACCCAACTCGCTCGGCGTGCTGCACGTTCCGGCGAACCGTCCGGTACGTCTGCTGATCACGTCGCGGGACGTCATCCACTCGTTCTTCGTCCCGGCCTTCCGGATCAAGATGGATGCGCTGCCGGGGCGCTACACCGAGATCTGGTTCACCGCGACCAAGGCGGGCCGGTACCAGATCCTCTGTACCGAGTACTGTGGCGCGCAACACAGCAAGATGTGGGGTGAGGTCGTGGTGATGGCCCCCGAGGCCTTCGACGAGTGGATCAAGGAGCAGCAGCGCGGCCTGGTCAGCCGGCAGGACGTGCTCGCCGACGAGATCGGCCAGGTCAGCCCGCAGGGGAGCCTGACCCAGTGGGGGAAGCAGGTCGCCGTGGCCCAGGGCTGCCTCCGCTGCCACAACGTGGACACCCGCGAGCCGTCCACCGGGCCGAGCTGGGTCGACCTCTACCAGCAGACGACGAAGCTCACCGACGGCCGGGAGATCATCGCCGACGAGGCGTACCTGACCGAGTCCATGATGGAGCCCACCGTGAAGGTCGTCGCCGGCTACCAGCCGCTCATGCCCAACTACCAGGGCAAGCTGAGTGGCCCCGAGGCCGCCGCCATCGTGGAGTACATCAAGAGCCTCCGGTCCGACCGGACTGCCCAGGCCATCGGGGGTGCAGAGCAATGACCGCGCCGATCACCACCACCGCCCTGCCACCGTCGGAACCGGTATTCCCCAAGAAGAGCTACCTGAACGACGGCACGACCATCCGCTCCTGGCTGCTCACCCACGACCACAAGCGGATCGGCCTCCTCTACCTGGTTGGATCGATCTTCGGCCTGTTCCTCGGCGGCATCTTCGCCATGGTCATTCGACTCGAGCTGCTCACGCCCGGTCCGACCATCATCGAGGCGCTGACCTACAACCGGATGTTCACCCTCCACGGCCTGGTCATGATCTTCATCTTCATGATCCCGGTCATCCCGAGCGTGTTCGGGAACTTCTTCCTCCCGATCATGCTGGGGGCCAAGGACGTGGCGTTCCCAAAGTGGAACCTGACGTCCTGGTACATCTACATGTTCGGCTCGGCGCTGATGCTCTGGGGGCTGATCACCGGAGGCGCGGACACCGGGTGGACCTTCTACGCCCCCTACAGCACCACCACGACCACCAACATCACCCCGGTGCTGCTGGGGGTGTTCATCATCGGGTTCAGCTCGATCCTCACCGGGCTGAACTTCATCGTCACCATCCACACCCTGCGGGCACCCGGGGTGACCTGGTTCAAGATGCCGCTCTTCATCTGGGCGGTCTACGCCACCAGCATCATCCAGGTGCTGGCCACGCCGGTGCTGGGACTCACCACGCTGCTGGTCTCGGCCGAGCACACCTTCGGCTTCGGCTTCTTCGATCCCGCCCGCGGCGGCGATCCGATCCTCTTCCAGCACCTGTTCTGGTTCTACAGCCACCCCGCGGTCTACATCATGGTGCTGCCGTCGATGGGCGTGATCAGCGAGGTGATCTGCGCCGTCGCCCGCAAGAACATCTTCGGCTACAAGATGATCGCCATGAGCTCACTGGGCATCGCCTTCGTGGGCTTCTTCGCCTGGGGACACCACCTCTTCACCTCCGGCCAGAGCCCCTTCGATGCGGGTGCCTTCGCCGCGATCTCGATGCTGGTGGGCATCTTCACCGCCATCAAGGTCTTCAACTGGGTAGGCACGCTCTACAAGGGCGCGATCGCCTTCACCGCGCCCTTCGCCTACATCTGCGGGTTCCTCTTCTTCCTGGTCTTCGGCGGAATGACGGGCGTGGCGCTCGCCACCGTCTCGCTGGACGTGCACTGGCAGGACACCTACTTCGTCGTGGCCCACTTCCACTTCATCATGGTGGGCGCGGTGATCATGGGTTTCCTCGCCGCACTCCACTACTGGTTCCCGAAGATGTTCGGACGAAAGTACCCGGAGAACTGGGCGCTCCTCGCCGCCGGCCTCATCGTCCTCGGATTCAACGCCACCTTCATTCCCCAGTTCCTGCTGGGGAACGCGGGCATGCCGCGCCGGTACTACGAGTATCCGGAGCGGTTCACCTCGCTGAACGTGGCGTCCACCGCGGGCGCCTCGCTGCTGGCCTTCGGGTTCATCATCATCGCCATCTACCTGGCCATCTCCCTGAAGTACGGCGAGGTGGCGGGGCGGAACCCCTGGGGCAGCCGCGGCTACGAGTGGGACGTGCCCTCGCCGCCCCCCACGGAGAACTTCGACGCGGTCCCCGTCTTCACCCGGGGCCCTCACGAGTACCAGGACGTCCCGGAGGAGCTCGCCAAGGTGGGCCATGCAATCTAGCGCGGCACGAAAGATGACGGCGGAAGGCTGGCTCGAGCCGCCTCCGGTCCCGCATCACTACGAGTCGGAGGAGAACCACAAGCACGCCCTCCGCCTCGGGATGTGGCTCTTCCTGGGGACCGAGGTTCTGCTCTTCGCCGGGATCTTCGTCGGGTACTTCGTCTTCCGGACCTACTTCCCCGAGGCGTTCGAGCAGGCGGGCCGCCACCTCTCCCTCTTCTGGGGAACGGCGAACACCCTGGTGCTGCTCACCTCGAGCCTCACGGTGGCGACGGCCCACTACTACGCCGAGCACGGGAAGAACCGGAACGCGTTCTGGCTGCTCACCGCCTCGATCACCATGGGCGGGATGTTCCTCTGCATCAAGGGAATCGAGTACCACGACAAGTTCGTCGAGCTCGCGCTGCCGGGGAAGTTCTTCCACTTCAACGAGATCACCGCGCCGGGCGGCCCGATCTTCTACGTGGTGTACTTCTTCGCCACCGGGCTCCATGCCCTCCACGTCATCGTCGGGATGAGCCTGCTGACCTGGGTGGCGGTACGCTGCTGGCGGAAGGAGTTTTCACCTCAGTACTACGCGCCGGTCGAGAACGCCGGACTCTACTGGCACCTCGTCGACCTGGTGTGGATCTTCCTCTATCCGCTGCTCTACCTGGTCTGAACTCCATGGCCTCCACGTCCAGCGCGGGCGCGCCCGCCCACTCCCACGGGTTCGGCCCCGGCAAGCTGTTCCTGAACTGGCTCGTCCTGGTCTGCCTGACGTTCAGCACCTTCGGCGTCTCGCAGATCCCGATGCCGGTGAACTACCACCTGGCCGCGGCGCTCTGCATCGCGGTCGTGAAGCTGTCTCTGGTGGTGCTCTTCTTCATGCACCTCTGGTGGGGCGAGGGCATCAACCGCATCGTCTTCGTGACCTCGTTCCTCTTCCTCTTCCTGCTGATGTTCTTCGTGATGGCCGACGTGGGCACGCGGTTCACCCTGTCCAACTCGCGCATCCCGCCACCGCCGAAGATCGACCAGACGCTGATGCCCACCGGGATGCCGCCCGGGATGGGCACCGTTCCGCAGGGTCACTCCGAGGGCTCGGGCGCCAGCTCGGGGGAGGCAGGGAAGCGGTGAGCGACGGGCGCCGGGCCTTCTCCACCTCGGCGCCGCTCGGGTCCGGACTCCTCCTCGTCCTCTGCGCCGCGCTCGTGGGGTGCGCGCACGCGGAGCGGGGCGGCGAGGCCGGCAGCGGGATTCGCTTCATCTCCGACGACTTCCCCGAGGCCCTGGCGCGGGCCCGGGCGGAGGGGAAGCCGCTCTTCGTCGATGCCTGGGCACCCTGGTGCCACAGCTGCGTCAGCATGAAGACCTACGTCTTCCCGGACGGGGTCCTCTCACCGGTGGCGGACCGGTTCGTCTGGCTGGAGGTCGACACCGAGAAGCCGGCGAATCGCGCCTTCGTCGAGCAGTTCCCCAGCGACGCCCTTCCGACGCTGATGGTCATCGACCCGCGGACGGGTCAGGCCTTCCGCCGCTGGGTGGGGAGCGCGACGGTCGTGGAGCTCGCGGCGCGGCTGCGGGCCACTGCCCTGGCCCTCACCCCGGGCGCTCCGGGGACTGCGGCCCAGTCGGCCCTGGCGCGGGCGAGTGCAGCGGATGCGACGGGCGACCACGCACGGGCGACCGAGGCATACCGGCAGGCGCTGGCGGCGTCGGTGCCGCGCTCGCTGGACCACGCGCAGGCCGTCGAGGGGCTGGTGCAGCGGCTGGCGCAGGACGGAGACCCGGCCGGCTGCGTGGAGCTGGCGCGCGAGGAGCTGTCGCACGTCGCGCCGGGCACGGCGCTGGCGACGCTGGTGGCGACGGGGCTCGCCTGTGCGCTGGAGCTCGACGAGGACGACCGACGGCGGGTAACGACCCTGGGTGCGCTGGAGGACCGGGTGGCGAACCTGGCCCGCGACCCGTCGGTGGTGCTGATGGCCGATGACCGCTCGAGTCTCTTCGAGAGCGAGGAGGGCGCCCGCCGCGCCCGGGGTGACCTCGCCGCCGCGAGGGCCACGGCGCTGCGCTGGACCGCCTTCCTCGAGCAAGAGGCCGGCCGGGCGGGAAGCCCCGAGGCGCGGGCGGTGTTCGACTCGCATCGGCTCTCGGCGTATCTGGCGCTGGGCGAGCCCGAGCGGGCGGTCTCGATGCTGGAGCAGAGCGCGCGGGACCTCCCGAAGGACTACAACCCGCACGCGCGCCTGGCGGTGGCATACCTGGCGATGCGCGAGCCCTGGAAGGCGCTGGAGCACGCGCGCCAGGCATCGTCGCTCGTCTACGGCTCGCAGACCCTCCGGGTCCTGCTGGTGCGCGCCGAGGCCGAGGCGCGGGTGGGCGACGCACACGCCGCCCGGGTGACGCTGGCCCGCGCCGAGAAGCTGGTGAACGAGCTCCCGCCGGCGCAGTTCCATGCCTCGATGAGCAACGCCATCGCTGCGAAGCGCAAGGCGATCTTCGAGCCCCCGACCGCCTCCCGTGACGTGACCCCGGACACCTCTCAGCCCCGTTGAACGTCGGCGGCGGGCGCTCGATGCGGAGAACACCCTTGGGAGGTGCCCCTTGGGAGGTGCCCCTTGGGAGGTGCCAGACACCTCGTAGGGGACACCTCGTAGGGACCACTCTTAAGGGACACCTATACGAGGCCACCACGGTGGTCGCCCGACCTACGTGGGGCGGACAGTTCTTGTCGTGGAGGGGTGCCGCCAGGTGGGCTTGCCCTGCGAAGACCTCGAGGTGGACGACTCGAGGGTCTGGCGGACAAACGGGTTCCCTGCAGCAGTGACCCGCCCCTGACGCGGGATGTTGTGGGACGACTCTTCAGGCCGCCAGCGCGACCATGGGGCGATTGGCGCGCGCGGGGAACGAGACCGTGAAATCCCCGGACCGCCAACGTTCAGACGCGCTCATGAAGGCAGCCAAGTAGTCGTGAGCTTTTCGCCGAAAGTCGTCACGCGAGCTCGCCGATGTGGCGTGACAGTAGGGCCGAGGCGAACGAGCCGCACGCTCCGGACGATGCTGAGGGCTTTGGGCGAGAACCCAGGCTTGCCCGCGGAACCGGCTGTGGACGGAGCCCCAATACTCCTCGATGGCCCGGACCATTCCCTCGACGGTCATTCGGCGCGAGCGCGCGTCTCGGAATGCAGGATGAGGTACGGGGCTGAGGACCAATTGCTCGACCGTCGAACAGCTGTCGTCGAAGCGAGGACAGGGTTTCCCACACGGTCGCTTCCTCCATCGGTCGGACCAGTGAAACCACCGAAACCGGCGCGCTTCACCGTCGAGCATCATCGAGAGCGAATTCAGCCCCGGCCACTCTCCGCACGACGCGACGAGGCCTTCCTTCACCCCATGCGAGAGGATGTATCGAATCCGACCGACCAGGGCCTCGTCATCGAGGACCGGCTCCGCCGAGTACCGCCGCTCCCAGAACGCGCCGCGCCAGCCGACAAGTGCGCCGATCTTCTTGGAGATGTTCGTCAGCAAGTGCTGCATGAACCTGGACAGGTTCCCTCTCGGAGCTCGAACCAGGAGATGGACGTGGTTCGACGCAAAAACAAACGCGAAGACCTCGACGCCGTTCAGGCGGACTGACCGGGCGAGTACGCCACCGAGGACTTCGTTCGTCCGTTCGGACGGACGAAGAAAGAGACGGCCGTGAAGGCACCGTACGGTGAGAAAGTAAATGATTCCCGCCTCATACATCCTGACCGGTCGTGCCAAGAGCCCCGCTCCTTTTCAAACGAGGGCGCCCAAAGCACAGATCAAGCCAACGAGGTGCCAGACACCTCGCGAAGACACCTCGCGAAGGACACCTCGCGAAGGACACCTCGCGAAGACACCTCGCGAAGAGCGGGCGCGAGCTTCGTCGAGCTGCCCGTGGTCAAGGCTCCCTAGTCGACCCGGGCTGGCACGTCGCCCCCCTGGCAGCGCGGACAGAGGTACGTGCTCCGCGCCTGCAGGCCGCTCCGCTCGAGCACGATGCGCGTGCCGCACACGCGACAGGGCTCGCCGGCCCGCGCGTAGACCCAGAGCCGGGCGGACGGATCGCCCCGGCGCGTCGTCCGCCGATCCCCGGCGACCGTGACCATCCCGCCGCCGCTCGACTCGAGCACGTTCATCGCCAGGAAACGGCGAGCGGTGCGCACCAGCCGGCGGAGGACCTCGTCGTCGAGCGCGGATGCCGGGGTGAACGGGTTGACCCGCTCGGCGAAGCACACCTCGCTCTTGAAGACGTTGCCGATTCCAGCCAGAGCCCTCTGGTCGAGGAGCGCCTCGCCGATGCCGATCGGCCCGCGCTCCCGGAGCCGTCGCACCGCCTCGTCCTCGTCGAACCCGGGACCGAGTAGGTCCGGGCCGAGCGAGGCAATCGCCGGATCGCGCGCGAGCTGCAGACCGCTGCGGAATTCCGCGACCGGGACGTCGAACGCCACCGCCTGGAAGTCCGCCGTCTCCACCACCACCCGCATCGCCGAGCGCGGACGCTGCCAGCGCTCACCGGGGCGGTACACGTGCCAGCTCCCGGCCATCCGCATGTGCGTCCGGAGCACCAGGTCGTCCGAGAGCTCGATGAGCAGATGCTTCCCCACGCTCCGCACCCGCTCCACCGTCCGCCCCGCGATGGGCGCGTCGTCGTCCACCCGGGCCAGCTGCGCCAGCGCCGTCTCGAAGCGAACCACCTGCTTGCCCGCCAGCGCGCGATGAAGGGTGCGCGCCGCGCGAAAGAGCGTGTCGCCCTCAGGCATGCGGCACGGGCCGAGGAAGCGCCGCGCGGCGCAGGTGGAATCCGAGCGACGAGGGCGTGAAGCCGGCCTCGGAGAGGTGGAGCGCCAGCGGGCTCTCCGCCGCGGGCAACCCGTTCACCTCCTCGAGCAGCATCCCTCCGCGTCGATCGACGAGCCCACGCGCCGCCACCGTCCCCAGCGCCGCCGCCACCGCCCGGGCCACCCGTCCCCGATCGGGCTCGGTCTCGGGGAGCCACACCCACGCCTGCCGGCCACCTCGACCGAGGAAGGCCCCGAGGGCTCCGTCCACCAGAACCACCTGCGAGCCCGCCGACCGCGACGGCCCGCGCACCTGGGCACCCTCCAGCGAGGGCCAGCGGAGCAACGTGCCGTAAGGGTTTGCCGGGTCGGTCGCGGCGAGCACCGTCACCTCCGGCTCCTCGGGAAGCTCTCGAAGCGAGCGGAGCAGGTCGAGCACCGGCGGGAGCGCGAACTGCGCCGCTCCCACGCCGGACACGAAGTAGCCGCGCCGCACCCGACCGCTCTCCTCGAGCGAGCGAAAGACGGGGTACACCGACGAGAAGCCACCCGGGAGCCCTTCGGCCTGGGCCACCTCCCGGGTGACGAGCCCGTGCCGGGACAGCAGTTGCTGCGCCGTGGCGGCGGCCCACGCCGTCCCGTCCACCGCACCGACCGTCCGCTCCTCCACCAGGGACCAGCGCCCCTCGGCCGAGGGAGGAACGGTCCGCCGGCTGCGGAACACGTGGCCGCCGTTCCCGATCCGCCGGCTCCCCCGATCCACCGAAGGCCCGGTGTACGCCCGCAGCACCCGGAAGGTGTCGTTCGTCACCAGGCCCTTCCAGACCAGGTCCCAGAGCGCCTCCAGCGTCTCGCGTGGGAACCCACCCCCCGCCGCCTCGTGCAGCGGAGAGAAAAAGCTCGCCCCTTTCGCCCGCAGCACCTCGAGCACTGCCCGGGCTCGCTCGGTGAGTGGCTCCACGTCGAGCCGCGGCCCGGGCGGACGGAGCAGCCGCTGCAGCTGGTCGGTCAGGTACATCGCGATGCGTCCGTCGCGCTCGCCGATGGGCTCCACGCCCACCCAGACCACCTCGCCGGCCGCGAGCAGGGTGTCCAAATCTCCGGGCTGGTAGCGCTCGACACGCGCCGGGAAGATCTCCGTCTCCAGCACCGACGCGGGCAACGCATGGCCCTGCAGCCGCTCGACCACGTCGAGCACCGCGTCCAGTCCCGGGCGCGGCCGGGCGATTCCATGCCAGTGCGCCAGAAACCGCCCGAGCACTCTCGGCTCCACCGGCTCCACCGCGTGACGGGCCCGCGCCAGCGAGCGCCGCCGCACGACCGTGAGCACGTCCACGTCACACCACTCGCGACGTGTGCCCCCCGGCCGGAAGGCGCCCTCGACCAGCCGCCCGCGGCCGACCAGCGCCTCGAGGACCGGCTCCACCCGTGCCGCCGGCAGCCCCAATCGCGCCGCCACCTCCTCGGTCGTGAACGGCGCGTGGGTTCGTGCGTAGCGCGAGATCAGGTCTCTCAGAGGGTCGCGCACCGGGACCAGCAGCGCCTCGGGCAGTCCCGGGGGGAGCGGAAGGCCCAGCGCGTCGCGATAGCGTGCAGCGTCCTCGGTCGCCGCGAAGCGCTGCGCGCCGGCAACCGGAAGGAGCACCGCCCGACGAGCCCGGACCAGGTCGTCGATGCCCGAGGCCACCAGCGCACCGGTGCAGCGTGCACGCAGCTCCTCCGAGGAGAGGTCTCCCACCCGGAGCAGCAGGTCGTGGATTCCGTCGGTACCTCGGGCGCGGAAGCGCGGCTCGAGCTGCTGCAGCTCCGCCTCCACCAGGGCCAGCACGTCGGCATCCAGTAGCTCGCGAAGCTCGGCGTCCCCCAGGAGCTCCCGGAGCTGGGCCTGGTCGATGGAGAGGGCCTGCGCCCGCCGCTCGGCGAGCGGGGCATCCCCGTCGTAGATGTAGTTGGCGACGAAGCCGAAGAGCAGCGACGAGGCGAACGGCGAGGGCGTCGCGGTGTCCACCGTGGTGACGCGCATCGACCGGTCGCGGAGCGTCCGCAGTGTGCTCACCAGGGCCGGCATGTCGAACACGTCGCGCAGGCACTCGCGGTACGTCTCCAGCAGCAGCGGGAATGTCGGGAACCCCGCGGCGACCGCGAGGAGATCCGCCGCGCGCTTCCGCTGCTGCCACAGCGGCGTTCGCGCGCCGGGCCGCCGTCGGGGGAGCAGCAGTGCCCTGGAGGCGTTCTCGCGAAACTTCGCCGCGAACAGCGCCGTCGAGCCCAGCTGGCGCAGGACCAGCCCCTCCGCCTCCTCGGGCGAGGGGAGTAGCGCGTCCACGTCCGGCGGGTTGTCGGTGTCCGGGAACCGGATGACGATGCCGTCGTTGGTCCACATCGTCTCCACGTCCAGACCGAGCTGGTCGCGGACGCGCGCGGTCAGGGCCATCGACCAGGGAGCGTGCACCCGCCCACCGAGGGGGGAGAGGATGCACACTCGCCAGTCGCCCAGCTCGTCGCGAGTGCGCTCCACGACCAGCGTCCGGTCGTCGGGCACGTCGCCGGTCGCCCGCGCCTGGTCCTCGAGGTACTGAAGGAGGTTCTCCGCCGCCTGTTGCTCGAGCTGGTGGCCCCGGACGAGTCGCGACACGGCCGCGGGGCGGGGCACCTCGCGGAGCTCGCGCATGAGCCGACCGATGAGCTGGCCCGTCTCCAGCGGGCGCGCCGCCGCATCGCCATGCCAGAAGGGCATCTTTCCGGGCTGGCCGGGCGCGGGCGAGACGAGCACCCGGTCATGGGTGATCTCCTCGATGCGCCAGGAGGAAGCGCCCAGAAGGAATACCTCGCCCACCTTGCTCTCGAAGACCATCTCCTCGTCGAGCTCACCGACCCGCGCGTGGGTCTTCTCCCCGCCGGCGAGGAAGACGCCGTAGAGACCGCGATCGGGAATGGTGCCGCCGTTGACGATCGCGATCCGCTTCGCTCCTTCACGTGCGATGACCGTGTTCGCCACCCGGTCCCACGTGACGCGGGGGCGGAGCTCCGCGAAACCGTCCGAGACGAACCGCCCGGAGAGGAGGTCCAGCACGTTCTCGAAGACCGTGCGGCTCAGCTCGGCGTAGGGCGCGGCCCCTCGCACAGCCGAATGGAGCGCGTCGACGCTCCACGGCTCCACGGAGGTCATCGCGACGATCTGCTGGGCGAGCACGTCCAGCGGGTTCCGCGGATGCCGGGTGGCCTCGACCCGTCCCTCGGTCATCGCCTGGGTCAATGCTGCGCAGGCCACCAGGTCGCCCCGGTACTTGGGGAAGATGACGCCCGTGCTCGGAGCGTCGATGCGGTGGCCGGCGCGCCCGATCCGCTGCATGCCGCTCGCCACCGAGGGCGGAGCCTCGATCTGGATGACCAGGTCGACCGCGCCCATGTCGATGCCGAGCTCGAGCGAGGAGGTGGCCACCAGCGAGCGGAGCCGGCCTGCCTTGAGCGCATCCTCGATCTCGCTGCGCTGCGCACGGGCAAGCGAGCCGTGGTGAGCACGGGCCAGGGGCTCCCCCGCGAGCTCGTTGAGCGCCGCCGCGAGTCGCTCGGCGATGCGCCGGCTGTTGACGAAGATGAGGGTGGTCCGGTGCTCCCTGACCAGGTCCACCAGCCGGGGGTGGATGGCGGTCCAGATGGAGCTGCGCACCGGCCCCTGTGCCGCAGGACCCGAGGGGATCTCGATCGGCTCGCCGATGCGCGCCATGTCCTCGACCGGGACCTCGATGCGCAGCTCGAGCGTCCGCCGGGTGCCAGCATCGACGATGGTCACCGGACGCCATGCCGGGGCCAGCGCGGGTGCAGCGAACTCGGCCCGGAGCTCCGCACCGGCGACCACTTCCCCGCCGCCGGGTTCCGCTCCGCCCGACCCGTTCGTTGCCTCCTGGACGTCCGCGGGGGGCACGGCGACCGCCCCGACGAGAGCAGCGCTGCCCGAGGAGCTCGTCGTCGTCGTCCGCGCAGGGGCAGGCGCGCCCGGCGAGACGCTTTCCGGCGGAAGAGCCTCCGCAACCGGGCCGGATGCTTGCTCGGCGGCCGCGACTGCGGGGGACAGAACCGGCACGGCGGCGCCGCCGAGGAACCGCGCGACCTCGTCCAGCGGCCGCTGCGTCGCGGACAGCCCGATGCGCTGCAACCTCCGGCCGGCGAGGTGCTCCAGCCGTTCCAGCGAGAGGGCCAGGTGGGCTCCCCGCTTGGTGGGCACCAGCGCGTGGATCTCGTCCACGATGACCGTCTCCACGCTCCGGAGGGCCTCGCGCGCATTGGACGTGAGGAGGAGGTAGAGCGACTCCGGAGTGGTGATCAGGATGTCTGCCGGCTCGCGCTGGAACCGCGCCCGCTCGCGCGCTGCCGTGTCCCCGGTGCGCACGGCGACGGTGGGCAGGGCATGGGCATCACCCCGGCCGGCGGCCACGTTCGCCACGCCGATGATGGGAGCGCGGAGGTTCCGCTCCACGTCCACCGCCAGCGCCTTCAGCGGCGAGACGTAGACCAGCCTGCACCGTCGCTCGCGCGGTGGCGGCGGAGCGAACATCAGCCGGTCGATGCAGGCGAGGAACGCCGCAAGGGTCTTCCCGCTCCCGGTGGGCGCCAGCAGAAGTGCCGAGTCGCCGCGGGCGATGACCGGCCAGCCGAGCGCCTGCGGGGGCGTCGGTTCCGCGAACGAGGCCCGGAACCAGTCGCGGACCGCGGGCTGGAAATGGGCGAGGGGGTCAGCCATGCGAGGCCCGAGAGTGTAACGAGCACGAGGCGTCGGGACCGCCCGTTTCCGGCATTCCGCTTCCCAAGGTGCGTCGCACACGCTGGCCCACGATCGCCGGGCAAGCTCGCGATCCGGAGCTCGCGCGCGCCATGCCTGCACCCTCGGTCAGCACGTTCGCCCAGCGGTCGAGCGGCACCGGGCATCGGTTTGCCGAGCGGTTCGCAGCGCCGAGGTCGCCTGCGTCTCGGCCGCCTGGGATGCGGGGCGCCACAGCTGGCCCCTCGATGCGGACGTTGCCGGGGTGGCCCTTCGTGCGCACGTCCTCAACCAGGAGGGGACGAGCCCCGCAGACGACCGCGAATGTCGCGCACGTCCGCATGAACACCGACCGGATGTGACGAACGCGCGGCGCGACGTTGAATCACGCCGCTCGATCCTTCGTCCACGATCTGCGCGGCCTGGCCGGGGACCGTGATGCGTCGCACACGGAACGTCCGCTTGGCTCGACCCGGAATCTTCCTGCCTCCCTGCGCACGGTGCCGCGTGACGGGCGACGCTTCGGTGACAACGCAAGTTGCTGCGGGAGCGAACGATGGTTTTCCTTGCTGATCATGGGGCCTGTTGGCGAGAGCCCGGGCCCGGCCGGAACTCATTGAAGGGGTCATCGATGAAACTGAAGTCACTCATGGGCGTCCTGGCAGCGGTCGCGGTCGGAACGTCGCTGCTCGTCCCGTCCGTCGCTGCCGCGCAGTCGCCGCCGCACGATTCGTACTTCGCGGTGAAGTTCGGACCGTATTTCCCCAGCGAGACGAACGGGCTCGATGCCGTCGGAAACACGTTCAAGCAGGGCTGGCCGACCAAGTACGAGGTCGACGGTGCCATCGGGCACTACTGGGATTGGTTCGGGCTCCAGCTGAGCGCCGGGTACCTGACCACCGGCAACGACGACTTCAGCTTCAAGACCTGGCCCGTCCTGCTGACCGCGAAGGTCCGTCTGCCGATCGGCGGCTTCATGGCCCCGTACGGCGAGGGCGGAGCGGGCGTGGGCATCAGCTCGGTGAGCGGGATCGGCGGCGCGGACCAGACCAAGGCCGGCTTCGCAGGGGTCGCCGGCGCGGGCGTGGAGTTCTATCTCGGCCAGTTCCTGGTCGGTGCGGACCTCAAGTACCTCTGGCTCGACCCTGGCTTCGCCGCGGTCAACGCGCCGAACGGGCAGGGCGTCGTCGAGTCCTTCAAGTTCAATGGCATCACCGTCCAGGGGTACGTCGGCTTCCTCTGGTGAACGGCGAGGCTTGACCTGCCCGTCGCCGGGGTGATGTCAGGGAGACCTCACCGGAGGTTGAACCCATGGCGACGGGTCAGGGAACCACCTGGGTAGTGGTCGCGGAGGCGCACCGCGCCCGGGTGCTCGAGGTCGAGGACGCGGGGCTCGTTCCGCGTCTGCTCACGACGGTGAAGCCGCCGACCCCCGAAGGGCAGCAACGCAACCCGGAGCATCTCTGGCGACACGGGGATGACCCGCGCGCCGCGCACGAGGAGCAGCGGTTCGCCCACGCGCTGGTGCAGGCGCTGGAGCGAGGCGTGGCGGACAATCAGTTCCGTCACCTGGTGCTGGTCGCTCCGCCGCGGATGCTCGGCGTGCTGCGCGACGCGCTCCCGCGCAACCTCGCCGACCGGCTCCGGTCCAGCCTGGCGAAGGACTGGGGGCACGTCTCGGACACCGAGCTGCCGCAGCAGGCCCGCCCGCTGGTCGAGATCTGGCCGCGCTGAGAGCGGGCCTTAGGCCTCGTCCGGCTTGGCCGGCACCGGCTTCTGCTCGACCAGGTGCTCGACGCGGCGCAGGTGGTCCACCGCGTCGGTCACAGCGTTGACCCGCTGGAGGGCTTCGGCGCGAGCCTGAGGCTCCAGGAGCTCGCAGCGAGCGCTCAGCGCGGCCACCAGTCCGTGGATCGTCCGAAACGCGTCCCGGAGCACCTCGACGCCGGTGTGCGGAGTGAGCGCGGGGGTGGAGCCGGTGCTCACCACGGAGGTTTCGCCGGGCACCAGCCGCGCCGTTCGCGCCAGCACGCGGTCCATCTCGCTCCACCTCTGGACGAGGACGTGGGCCAGCTCGCGCACCTCCACACCGTCGAAGGGCCGCTTCAGGACCACCACCTGGTCGCGGTGCCCGAGGGCCTCGGCCGCCAGGTCCCAGACCTCGTCGGCATTCGGCGACACCAGGACGACCTGGAGCCGAGGGTCATCCACCAGGAGCCTGCCGGCAATCTCCAGCCCGTCCTCGGCCTCGTCCGCGAGGTCGATCATCGCGACGGCGGGGTAGGCACCGATGCGGCGAAGCCGCCGGATCTCGTCGAGGCCGTCGACTCCGCGGTAGGCGAACCAGACCTCGAAAGGCGCGGCCTCCGGCGGCGGAGGCGGCTGACCCTGCTCCTCGGCCTCGAGCGACCGGTCCCGGGCACCGCCCGGCACCAGCATCTCCAGAAGCTGGAGGAAGAAGTCCTGTTCGGTCCCGAGAAGGACGACCCGCGTGTTCACGCAGCGGGGTATTTGCAACAGCCGATCCGCGCAGAAGTGCCCACGCCTTGCGGGGTTGCGGGCCGAGAGGGGGGGTCAGCGGAGCCTGAAGGGGTAAGCCAGGCAGGTCGTGTGTCACCCACGTCCGACGGTCCTCGCCAGTTCTCGCATGGCGGTAACGGAGGTTTTCCCCGTGGAGGTGCGCCCGTCACGAGGCGCCACGAGGTGTCTGACACCCTCGGAGCAGAGCCTCGGAGCAGCCGGCACCTCGAGGCCCGTAACGAGGTGTCTGGCACCTCGCGCCGCACCCCGCGCCGGGGGAGGCTGAGGGAGGGCCGGTAACGAGGTGTCCGGTAACGAGGTGTCTGGCACCTCGAGAGGCACCTCGAGAGGCACCTCGAGAGACACCTCGAAGCCCGGAACGAGATGTCTGGCACCTCGCGCGGAACGAGATGTCTGGCACCTCGCGCGGAACGAGGTGTCTGGCACCTCGCGCCGTGCATGGCCGTTCTCGCATGGCGGTAACGGAGGTTTTCCCTGTGGAGGTGCGCCCGTCACGAGGCGTCACGAGGTGTCTGGCACCTCGAGAGCACCTCGAGAGCTTGGCGCGGGCCGGGGGATGCCTCAGCGCGGCTCGTCGACGACCGAATTCCGGAGGATCCCGATCCCGGAGATCTCCACCTCGAACACGTCGCCGGCCTTGAGCCACACCGGCGGCTGCCGCTTGCTCCCGACCCCGCCCGGGGTCCCAGTGGAGATCACGTCGCCGGGAATGAGCTCGGTGAAGGTCGTGATGTACGCAATGAGCGCCGGGATGTCGAAGATGAGCAGGTCGGTTGTCGCTCGTTGCATCTCGGTCTTGTTCAGACGCCCCACCAGCGTCAGGCGCGATGGATCGGGGATCTCATCGGCCGTCACCATCCACGGGCCGAAGCCGCCGGTGCCGATGAAGTTCTTCCCCGGCGTGAACTGGCTGGTGTGCCGCTGCCAGTCTCGCAGCGTCGCGTCCTGGTAGCAGGAGTAGCCGGCGATGATCGAGAGGGCGTCTTCCCTGCGCACGTGGCGCGCGGGCTTGCCGATGATGACCGCCAGCTCGGCCTCGTAGTCGAGCTCCGTCGAGGCCCGTGGACGCACCAGCGGCTGGTCGTGTCCCACCTGGGTGTTCGCGAACCGAGTGAACAACGTCGGGAACTCGCTCTCGCTCCGGCCCGTCTCGTCGCGGTGGGCCACGTAGTTCACGCCCACGCAGAGAATCTTCTCCGGGTGGGGGATGGGGGGTAGCCAGGTGATCTCCGCGAACGAGTGATCGGCCGAGGCGCCCTCGGTCGCCCGCCGCACCTCGCCCAGCGCTCCCGCCGCCAGGGCCGAACGCAGCGTCGGGTACCGCCCGTCCAGGCGCGGCACCGCGTCCACCACCCCGCCCTCCAGCACCTGCCCGAACCCTTCCCGTCCCCGGTGAATCCAGCTCGCGAGCCGCATGGAGCGGCTCCAGACCGCGTCGCGGACCGCTCGTCAAGCACCACGTGGACGATTTAGAAGCTGTCATTGTGGACAAGGATGCCTTTCTCGCCCTGGCACGCACCTGGGCCGCCACCGTGACCGTCGTGACGGCGCGGCGCAGACCTTCGGCCATCACCCCCGAGGCCCCGGAGGTGGACGGCTTCACGGCCACGGCGTTCATGATGCTCTCGCTCGACCCGCCGCTCCTCGCGCTGGGCGTGGGGCGGGACTCCGGTGCAGACGACCTCCTCGAGGACGCCGATCACCTCGCCGTCAATCTCCTCTCCGAGGACCAGGCCGAGCTCAGCCACGCCTTCGCCCGCCATCACCAGGACCGGGGCGACGCCTGGGAGCGCTTCCCCTGGGCGCTCGACGCGCACGGAACGCCGCTGCTCGCCGGCACCACCGGTGCGTTCAGCGCCCGGATCGTCGAACGCCTGGAGCGGGGAGATCACCTGCTGGTTCTGGCGGAGGTCACAGCCGTCCACCCGGGTGACAGCGAGCGGACTCTGGTGTACCAGAACCGTCGCTATGCGCGTCTGACCCCCTTCGAGCGCGGCTGAGCCTCAGCCCCCCGATGCCGCCGGCAGCACCTCGTTGCGCCGACGCAGCGGACCGATGAGTCCTCTCGCCGGTCCCGGTCGAACCTCGAAACGCTTCTGGGAGTCACGATGGACGCAGTTTCCCGCACTTCTGCGACACCCCCCGGGACACAGGGCTCGCTCTGGTCCGAGATCAGGGAGGCCCTGCGCGGCTCGCACCGCGACCTGACCGAGGCTCCGCTCGGGCGCGCCATCTTCGTCCTCGCCGTCCCGATGGTGCTGGAGATGGTGATGGAGTCGGTGTTCGCCGTCACCGACATCTTCTTCGTCGGACGACTCGGCGCCGAGGCCCAGGCCACGGTCGGCCTCACCGAGACCATGGAGACCATGGTCTACGCGCTGGCCTTCGGGCTCTCGATCGGGGCGACCTCGCTCGTCGCTCGGCGCATGGGCGAGAAGGACGAAGAGGCTGCGGCGCGGACCGCAGTGCAGGCGATCGCCCTCGGGCTGTTCTTCGGCATTCCCCTGTCTGCCGCGGGCGCCTTCTTCGCCCCGGACCTCCTGCGGGCCATGGGCGCCTCGGCCTGGGTGCTCGAGCACGGCGTGCACTTCACGCGCATCCTGCTCGGGGCGAACGTCTCGGTCTGCCTGCTCTTCCTCATCAATGCGATCTTCCGGGGAGCAGGTGACGCAGCGACGGCGATGCGGGTGCTGTGGCTGGCGAACGGCATCAACATCGTGCTGGGCCCGTGCCTCGTCTTCGGGGTCGGCCCGTTCCCTCGAATGGGCGTGGCCGGCGCGGCCCTCGCGACCTCCATCGGACGGACGACCGGCGTCATCTACCAGCTGTACCGACTGACCCGGGGAGACGGCCGGCTCACGGTGCGCTGGCGCCACGTCGCGCTCGAGGCCCGGACCATGTTCTCTGTCCTCCGGCTCTCCGGCGCGGGCACGCTCCAGACCGTCGTCGGGATGACCAGCTGGATCGTCCTCGTCCGGATCATCTCCCAGTTCGGAAGCGAGGCCGTGGCCGGCTACACCATCGCCATCCGGCTGGTCATCTTCGCAATTCTCCCCTCGTTCGGGCTGGCCAACGCGGCCGCGACGCTCGTCGGGCAGAACCTGGGAGCGAAGAAGCCGGATCGGGCCGAGCGCGCGGCCTGGACCGCAGGAGGCATCGGCGCCATCTTCCTCGGCACCATCGGCGTCGTCTTCATCGCCCTGGCGCCGCACATCGTCGGCATCTTCACCAACGATCCGGTGGTGCTCGGCCACGGGGTGCGGGGGCTGCGGATCATCTCCGCAGGCTTCGCCTTCTACGCGTACGGGATGACCTTCACCCAGTCGCTGAACGGGGCAGGAGCCACCTGGGCCCCGACCTGGCTCAACGCACTCTGCTTCTGGGCGTTCGAGCTTCCTCTGGCGTGGGTGCTCGCCGACCATGCCGGCCTCGGCACCACCGGCGCGTTCATCGCCTGCTTCGCAGCCTTCAGCCTGTTCGCGGTCGCCAGCGGGGCAGTGTTCCGCCGGGGCCACTGGAAGACGGTCGCGGTCTAGGGCTGGAGAAAAAGAACCCGCCTCCCCGGTGGCCAGACACTGCGCCTCCAGCCACCAGGGGGCGGGCTTGAAACCTGTGCGCCGCTCTCGTGCGCGCGGCCCTGCTTGCTACGCCGCGCCCAGAGAGGCGACGCCTTGATTTTGCTCGGTCAAGGCATCACCTCCTTCCGCCCCGCAGGGCGAAACCGATCCTGTCGCGCAGGGCCCGGCGGCGCAACGTTTCTTGCGACCCAGCCTGGACGTGCGGCTTCGACCCGGGCAACAAGCCTGCTCGGGTGCAGGGCACTCTGCTGTGACGGGCGTGCGGCAACGGCGAGGAGGAGACCGATGGGTCGCTGGACCACCGAGGTGACGCTCGACGTGGCGTGGGGCGAGATGGATGCCCTCGGACACGTGAACAACATCCGCTACATCGCCTGGGCCGAGACCGCGCGGATCGCCCTCTTCCGGAAGCTCGGGATCGCGACCTTGCCCGACGACCCGGTCGGTCCCATCCTGGCTCGCATCGAGTGCGACTACCTCGAGCCGGTGGAGTATCCCGCGCGAGTCACCGTCGGCATCCGCTCCGAGCGCGTGGGGAACACCAGCATCGTCCTCGAGCACCAGATCTGGCACGCCGACGCGCCGGAGCGGGTGGTGGCACGCGGGAAGGCGGTGGTGGTGCTGATCAACTACGCCACGCAACAGAAGGTCCGGGTTCCGGACGCGGTCCGCGACGCGCTCGTGTCCGGCTGAGCCGCCCTCGAACGTCGAGAAGGGGAAGCAAGGAGGACACCATGAGCAATCCAGTGGGTTGGTTCGAGATCTACGTGCAGGACATGAAGCGGGCGAAGGCGTTCTACGAGGAGGTGTTCGCGTTCAAGCTCGAGAAGCTCCCCGGTCCGGAGTTCGAGTACTGGACCTTCCCGATGGAACGGGAAGGAAAGGGCTCGGCTGGCGCGCTCTGCAAGTACGAGGGTTTCCCCTCGGGGAAGAACAGCGTCCTCGTCTACTTCACCTGCGAGGACTGCGCGGTCGAGGAGGCCAGGGTGAAGAAGCTCGGAGGCCGGGTGGAGAAGTCGAAGCAGTCCATCGGCGAGTACGGCTTCATCTCCCTCGTCTACGACAGCGAGGGAAACATGATCGGGCTCCACTCGCGAAAGTGAGCGCGCCATCCTGTGGCTGAGGCCAGCCCGGCGACCCGACACCGGCGGCGCGCATCCCCTAGGGCTGCTCGCGCGCCAGCGCGCGCATCGCCTCGGTGACGTCCGGCAGCTGCGGCACGCTCGCCATCTCCAGCGGATCCGCCAGTCCGATGCCGGGGAGGAACTTCCCGGCGAGGAGTCGAGGCGGTGCGAGCAGCTCGTAGAAGAGCTCCTCCACCGTCCGCCGCAGGAGGTGCTCGCCGAAGTTGGTCACCTCGGTGTCCTCGTTGAGGAACAGGGCCCGGCCGGTCTTCTTCACCGACTCGCGGATCATCTCCCAGTCGTAGGGCCAGAGCGACCGCAGGTCGATGATCTCCGCCGAGATGCCTTCCGACTCGAGCGCCTGGGCCGCCTTGACCGAGAGCGGAAGCGTTCGCCCGTAGCTCACCACCGTGAGATCGGTTCCCTCGCGGACGCGCTTTCCCTTCCCGATCGGCACCGTGTACGGCTGAAGCTCCGGCCACTGCGGCTTCCATTGCGAGCGGTCCCCGAGCGGCGCGTCAATCATCTTCGACAGCTGGCGATCGTCTCCGGGCTCGCCGGGAATGAGCTCATCGCCCTTCAGCCGGAGCAGCGCCTTCGGCTCGAGCACCATCACCGGGTTCTGGTCCTGACAGGCGGAGAGCAGGAGCCCGTACGCGTCGAGTGGGGTGGAGGGCATCACGACCTTCCATCCCGGGATGTGGGTCATCGTCGCGTCGAAGCTGTGCGAATGGTACATGCTGCCGCGGATCCCCGAACCCACCGGAGTCCGCACCACCATCGGGATGTTCCAGTCACCGTTGCTCGCCCAGGTGGTGTTCCCCGCGACCTTCAACAGGTCGATCGTGTTGAAGATGTAGTCGCAGAACTGGATCTCGGCGACCGGCCGCTGACCGGCCAGCGCCAGACCGATGGCGCAGCCGATGATGCCTCGCTCGTCCAGCGGGGTGTTCCACGCGGTCTTGAGGCCCTGCGAGGCGGTGAAGACGCCTCCCAGCGGAGGACCGACGTCCTCGCCGAAGACGTCGGTCACCCCGAGGTGTTCCTCGGCGTAGTGGAGCGCGAGCCGGATCGCCTGCGCCATGCTGGCCATCAGCGATCCTCCGCGTAGACGTGCTTCCAGATGGTGGACGCGTCAGGCAGCGGCTCGTCGCGGACCTGGCGGGCCTTGGCGGCGATCTCCTCGTTCCACCGCGTGCGCACCTGGTCCATCTCCGCTCGGGTGAGGACGCCGTGGGCCTCGAGCTTCTTCTCGAACTGCGCGATGCAGTCCTGCTCCATCGTGACGAAGTTGGCGCCCGAGGCACTGGAGTGCCCGTAGAGGCGCGACACGTTCGCCTCCAGGAGGAACGGCCTTCGCTCCTTGCGCACGTAGGCCATCGCCTTCTGCAGCTCGAGGTAGCTGACGATCGGATCGTTCCCGTCGATGGTGCGGGTCTGCATCCCGAACGCCTTGCCGCGGTCCGCGATGGTCTTGCACCCTTGCTGGGTCCCGGCCGCGGTCGAGATTCCCCACTGGTTGTGGGTGACGACGATGAGGATGGGCAGCTCGTTTCCGGGTCGGCTGCTCCACACCAGGCAGGTCGCGAAGTCCCCCTCGGCGGTCCCGGCGTCGCCCCCGGTGACGATGGTGATGCCTTCTCCACCATGGCGCCGCTGGGCGAGCGCGGTTCCTGGAGCCATCGCGTACTGGATCTCGATGGGGCTCGAGATCGGAACGATGTTCCATTCGCGCTTGCTGAAGTGGCCCGCGAAGTTCCGACCGCCCGAGTACGGATCGCTCGCCGTGTTCTTCATCTGCCGGAGCGCTCCGATGGGGTCCTCCCCGAGCGCGAGAAGGGTTCCACTCTGGCGGTAGTGGCCGTGCAGGTAATCGAAGTCGAGGCCCTGTCCCCGCTTCATGAGCAACCCGATGGGGACGTTGAAGGCCTCCTCCCCCGGTCCACCGATCCAGAAATACCCGTGGCCCTGCCGGTACATCTGGATCAGCCGTTCCTCGAGCACCCGAGCCTCGACCATCAGGTCGTGGAGGCGGACGAGGAGCTTCGTGTCGAGCGGCAGGGGTTCCTTGACGAGCGTCGGGCGCCCGCGCCTGGAGGCCGGTTCGGTCATGGCGCACGGGCCTATACCACCCCTGGGCCCGGCATATGCTGCCCGGCCGTCCATGACCCCTCCCCTGCTCGAGGCCGTCCGCGCTCGTGTTCGTGACGTGCCGGATTTCCCCAGGCCGGGCATCGTGTTCAAGGACCTGACCCCCGTGCTCGCCGACCCGATGCTCTTCCACGGGGTCGTTTCCGCGCTCGCTGCCCGGGTGGCCACCCTGGAGGTCACCGAGGTGGTCGGCATCGAGGCCAGAGGGTTCATCCTGGGAGGAGCCCTCGCTGCCACGCTGCGTCGAGGCTTCGTGCCGGTGCGCAAGCCCGGGAAGCTTCCCCGCAAGGCCCACCGCGAGGCCTACGGGCTCGAATACGGGAACGACGCGCTGGAGCTGCATGTGGACGCCCTGGTTCGGAACGCCCGCGTCCTGGTGGTCGATGACCTGCTCGCCACCGGTGGGACGGCCCTCGCCACCGAGAAGCTCATCCGCCGAGCAGGCGGGACGGTGGTGGGTTTCGCCTTCCTCTGCGAGCTCGCCTACCTGGGCGGCGCGGAACGACTGGGCTCGGACCGGGTGGCGTCGCTGCTCAAGTACGACCGCCCATGAGCGCCTGCTGCCAGCTTCGATGACAGGTCCATGACGATGGTGGTCCTCGTGGCAGAGACCCCTCCGTGGGGAAGTCGGGTGCCCGGGCGATGAACGGGGTGTCTGAACGAGGTGCCTGACACCTCGTAAGAACACCTCGTGAGGACTCCTTCCCACGAGCGGGCCGACGACGGGGTGGCTGGAACCCTCGGGACGGTCCATTACGAGGTGTCTGACACCTTTCGGGGGGGACGGTCGGAAACCGTCCCATTACGAGGTGTCTGACACCTTTCGGGGGACACCTTTCGGGGCACCTGGGACCCCTCCGTGGGCGAGTCGGGTGCCCAGACGATGAACGGAGTGTCTGAACGAGGTGTCTGGCACCTCGCGAGGCCATTACGAGGCGTCACTACGAGGTGTCTGACACCTCTTAAGGACACCTCGTAAGGCCGACGACGACGTGTCTGGAACGTTCGGGAGGCAGCTTCGGGACGGTCGGAAACCGTCCGGAACGGGCTTGCCCCTGCGGACGCGCGACGAAGGTCCGCCGCTCCGGCGGTCGAGGATTTCCGGTGTTTTCCGCTCCTGCTGTGGCCCTGGTCGGGGGGTTCCGTAAGACGTTGGACAGAGTGAGCGGGGCCCTGCTTTGGTGCGCCGCCGTGGAGTCGCCGTCCACGGTCCCAGGAAGGCCCGGAGTCCTGCTGCGCTTTTCGGCTGACCGCCGGAGCCTCGGGGTCCTGACCCTCTATGCGCTCCTGGTCGCCATGGCGTGGATTCTCTCCCCGGGTCCAGCGCTCCAGATCCTCGTCATCCCGGTGCTCGGGTACGCGAGCTGGCTCTGCGCCATCGTCGCGCACAACACGGTCCACTGCCCCGTCTTCCATCACCGGTGGCTGAACTCGCTCTTCCAGATCTGGGTGAGCCTCTCGTACGGCTTCCCGATCAGCGACTACATCCCGGGCCACAACCTCTCCCATCACCGCTTTCTGCAGGCCCGCGAGGACGTGATGCGCACCTCGAAGGTGCGCTTCCGCTGGAACGTCCTGAACCTGATGGCGTTCCCCTTCGCGGTGACGCCGGGCATCGTCCGCGGAAACGCCCGCTACGGCCGCATCAAGGGAAGTCAGCTGTGGCGACGGCAGCTGCGCCTCGAGAGCGCGATCGTCTGGGGCGTGAAGGTCGGCCTCCTCGTCCTCGACTGGCGGAAGGCTCTCTGCCTGGTGCTGGTGCCGCAGCTGATCGCCAACCTGGGAATCGTCGGCATCAACTTCCTCTGGCACGACGGCTGTGATCCCGAGCATCCGGTCAACCACTCGCGCAACTTCACCGGACCGGTGCTGAACTTCCTCGCGCTGAACAACGGCTACCACGGCATGCATCACGAGGAGCCGGGCCTGCACTGGAGCCTGCTGCCCAAGGCCCACGCCAGGCACATCCGACCCGGACTCCATCCGGCGCTCGAGCAGCGCTCGCTCCTCGCGTACGTCTGGCGCACGTTCGTCTATCCGGGGCGCCGCGAGACATTCGACGGGAAGCCACTCACCTTCCCGGAGGCGGACTCCGATCTCGACTGGGTGGCACCCGAAGAACGGAACGCCGAAGCCGCGTGAGCCGGGCCACCAACGCGTGAGCGGAAGCGTGGGCGGAGCCTGCTCGCCGACCAGGAAAGGTCAGCTACCGCTCCGCAGGCACCCACCCACGCTCCGCCACGCCCCACGACCCCAACGCCGCCCTGGAGCGGTATCTCTTGCGAACGGCGGGCCAGCACCCTGCCGCCGCTTTCTCCGAGGGATACGCAGCATGCTGGTGAGTGCGAGGGCGAAACATTTTCCGGAGTCCGACTGGAGTTTCGTCCTCGCCAGCGCGATGGTCCCCGCGCCATGGCAGACACCTTCACGGCGCTGGTGGCCGAGCAGGCGGACGGGCGGACGCTGGTCCAACGGACGTCCCTCGAGGATGCCGCGCTCCCCCCGGGCGACGTCACCATCGACATCGCCTACAGCTCCCTCAACTACAAGGACGGGCTGGCGCTCACCGGTCGTGGCAAGGTGATCCGGAAGTGGCCGATGGTCCCGGGCATCGACCTCGCCGGCCGGGTGCGCGCCAGCACCAGCCCGCGATTTCGCGCCGGGGACCGGGTGCTGGTGACTGGCTATGGCCTCGGGGTGAGCGTGTGGGGCGGTTTCTCCCAGCGCGCGCGGGTGAAGGAATCGTTGGTCCTGCCCATCCCCGAGGGCCTCGACGCTCGCAGCGCGATGGCCATCGGGACCGCCGGGTTCACCGCGGCGCTCTGCGTGCTCGCGCTCGAGGACCACGGCACACTCCGGACAGACCGCGAGCTCGTCGTGACCGGCGCCGCCGGCGGCGTGGGCTCCATCGCCCTGGCGCTCCTCGCGGCGCTGGGGAAGAAGGTCGTCGCGTCGACGGGCCGGACATCCGAGGCGGACTACCTCAAGAAGCTCGGCGCCGCGGAGCTCATCGGACGCGACGTGCTCGCCCAGAAGGGAGCTCCGCTCGCCTCCGAGCGCTGGGGCGGCGGCGTGGACACGGTCGGTGGTCAGACCCTGGTCACCCTCTGCAGCCAGGTGGCCTACCGCGGAGCGGTCGCGGCGTGCGGGCTCGCCGGCGGCTCTGACTTCCCGGGCACCGTCTTCCCCTTCATCCTCCGCAACGTGGCCCTGCTCGGCTGTGACTCGGACATGACGCCGATGGAGGAGCGAACACGCGCCTGGAAGCTTCTCGTGCAGCATCTCGGGAAGCTGCACCTCGACGAGGTGACGCAGGAGGTGGCGATGTCGGAGCTCGTGGATTTCGCCCCGCGCATCGTCGACGGGAAGGTGCGCGGGCGGGTTGTCGTGAACGTCAATGCCTGAGCACGCGGTCCTCTTCACCCTCCATCTTCCCGAGGCGGTGGAACGCCGCGCGGCACGTGACTACCGCCTCATCGTCAATTCCGAGGACCGCAAGCTCACCGCCGACGAGATCGTCTCGCGGAGCCAGGAGGTGGACGCGATCGTCTGCTCCGTCGCCGACAAGATGACGGCGGCAGTGTTCTCCCGCCTCCCGGACAGGGTCCGCATCGTGGCGAGCTTCGGGGTGGGAACGGACCACCTCGACCTCTCCGCAGCGAAGGCCCGCGGCGTCGTGGTGACCAACACCCCCGAGGTCCTCACCGATGCCACCGCCGAGATCGCGCTGCTCCTGCTGCTCGGCGCGGCGCGGCGCGCGTATGAGGGACAGGAGCTCCTCCGTTCGGGTCGCTGGAGCGGATGGTCCCCGACCCAGCTGATGGGTCACCAGCTCAGCGGAAAGCGGCTCGGGATCGTGGGAATGGGCCGCATTGGCCAGGCCATGGCGAAACGCGCGCGCGGGTTCGGTGTGGAGATCCACTACACCGATCAGCAGCGCCTCCCTCCCGAGAAGGAGCAGGGAGCCATCTTTCATCCCACCGTCGAGGAGCTGCTTCCGCTCTCTCAGCTCCTCTCTCTGCACGCCCCGTCCACGCCCGAGACGCGCCACCTGCTCGATGCGCGCCGCCTCGCCCTGCTCCCTCGCGGAGCCATCGTGGTGAACGCCGCGCGCGGTGACCTGGTGGATGACGAGGCGCTCATCGCCGCGCTCCGTTCCGGTCAGGTGGGTGCAGCCGGCCTGGACGTGTTTCAGGGCGAGCCCGCAGTGAATCCGGCCTATCGCACCCTCGAGAACACCTTCCTCCTCCCGCACATGGGTAGCGCCACCATCGAGACCCGCGAGGCGATGGGATTCCGGGCACTCGACAACGTGGACGCCGTGCTCTCCGGCCGCACCGCGGGGGACCGGGTGGCCTGACCTCCCGTCGAGCATTAGGGGAAGGCGGTGCCGACGCTCTTCGACCCGCTCTCCCTGCGCTCCATCACACTTCGCAACCGGATCGCGGTCTCGCCCATGTGCGAGTACAGCTCCGACGACGGATTCGCCAACGACTGGCACCTGGTGCACCTCGGCTCGCGCGCCGTGGGCGGGGCCGCGCTGGTGATGACCGAGGCGACGGCGGTCGAGGCGCGGGGGCGAATCAGCCCTCGGGACCTGGGAATCTGGAAGGACGCCCACGTCGAGTTCCTCGACCGCATCGTCCGCTTCGTCGAGGGACAGGGCGCCATCGCCGGCGTGCAGCTGGCGCACGCCGGGCGCAAGGGGAGCACGGGGGTTCCGTGGGAGGGCGCAGCCGGTGTTCCTCCCGGGAAGGGGGGCTGGCAGCCCATCGCCCCGAGCGCCATTCCATTCTCCGAGCGGACGATTCTTCCCCAGGCCATGTCACGCGACGACATCGGGGAAGTGGTCCGGGCGTTCGCCGCGGCGACGCGCCGTGCGATGGCCGCCGGCTTCAAGGTCATCGAGCTCCACTTCGCGCACGGATATCTCGTCCATCAGTTCCTCTCGCCGCTGTCCAACCAGCGCGAGGACAGCTACGGCGGCAGCTTCGAGAACCGTACCCGCCTGGCGCTCGAGGTTGCCCGGGCGGTGCGCGCCGAGTGGCCGGAGCGGCTCCCACTCCTCGCGCGCATCTCCTGCACCGACTGGGTCGAGCGTGGCTGGACGGTCGACGAGAGCGTGGAGCTGTCCCGCCGGCTCCATGCCGCGGGCGTGGACCTGATCGACTGCAGCTCCGGCGGGCTGGTGCCCTATGCCCGCATCGACGCGGTGCCGGGTTACCAGGTGCCGTTCGCGAGGCGGGTCCGCGCCGAGGCGGGCGTGCCCACGGCGGCGGTGGGCCTCATCACCACGCCGGCGCAGGCCGAGGCCATCGTGCAGGAGGGGGATGCGGATCTGATCATGCTCGCCCGGGCGATTCTCCGGGACCCGTACTGGCCCGTGGACGCCGCCGAGGCGCTTGACCGCCCCGAGGCGCGGCACATCCCGTCGCAGTACCTTCGCGCGTACTGAACCGCGCCTCAGTATCGCTCCGGCATCCGTAGCTGCTGAAGTTTTTCAAGACGAAGGAAAAGCCGGAAAAGTCCGCGCTGTTCGCCACGGACCAGGGAGGAAAAGTCTCTCCGAGCCTCGGTCAGCTCCTCCCCTCATCATCCGCGGCGACCGCGACCATGGCCCGAGCACGACTCAGTCCATCCATTCCCGAGAGCAGCCCGCTCCTCGAGCACCTGAACGCGCTTCCGGTCGCGGTGATCGAGACGGACGAGAGCGGCACCGTCCGGATCTGGGCCGGGGCGGCTGAGCGCATGTTCGGCTGGAGCACATCCGAGGCGGTCGGCGGTCACATCGACGCGCTCGAGCTGGTGCACGAGGCGGACCTTGCCTTCGTCGACGCGGTGGTGGACCGGCTCCGCTCAGGTCACGAGCGGCACCTTGTCCAGCGCAACCGGGTCCGCACGCGCTCCGGTGAGGTCCGGCACTGCGAGTGGACGCGGATCGCCCTGGGGCCGCATCCGGGCCGCTGCCCGGCCATCCTCTCCTACGTCCTCGACGTCACCGGCCAGGTGGAGGCCAGGACCACCGCCCTCACCGCCCGGGCAAACCTCGAGCGGTGGCTCCGCGCCAACCCCGAGGGTTGCTGTGGCCTGGACTGCGACTGGCGCATCACCCACTGGAACCCGGCCGCGGAACGCATGCTGGAACGGAGCAGCTCCGAGGTGGTGGGCAGGGAGCTCTGGGAGGTCCTTCCCGCCCTGCGCGGCAGCTCCTTCCACCGGGCCTTCGACGAGGCGCTCGCTGACGGCTTTCTCCGGGTGCTCGAGGATCGCGCTCCCGGCGGGCGCGCCTGGTACTCCGTCACCGCAGTCCCCACGGCCCGCGGGCTGAACGTCTTCTTCAGCGACGTCACCGGCCGCCGCCAGCTCGAGGAGGACTTCCTCGCCGTCGAAGCCGCCCGCAAGGCGGAACGCCCCTAGCGGCTGGACGGCCGCTGCGGAAACCAGTGCCCGGCCAGGGTGGCCATGACCAGCGTGAGCGCGTCCAGCACCCCGAACGCGATCAGATGACGCAGCACCGTCACCGGCGCCGGGAACGGCGCGCCGAGCAGCACCATCAGCACCACGTGGAGCGCAACCGTTTGCCCCACGGCCACCAGCCCCGCGAGACCGAGCGCCTCCTGGACCCGCTCCGCACGAAACCGGGCGAGGAACGCCGCCACCGCCACCAGAGCCACCAGGCCCCAGGCGAGCATGGCCCAGGTCGGTGCCTCCGCCCGGGCCATCAGAACGAACGCGCCCGCGAGGAGCGCCGTCCCCAGGGTGGCCGAGCCTACCGCCAGTACGCGGCGACTGCCCGTCACGGCTCGACCCGGACCGACACGTTTCCGAGCCAGCCGGCGGAGAGGTTGACCTGCATGCCGGCGGCGAGCTGCTCGGCGACGGTGGCCGCCCCGGCGAGCACCACGCTCCCCGGCGGAAGGAACAGCCCCCGGCCGGCGAGGAGGACGCAGAGCTGCACCACCGAGAGCACCGGATCGCCGGAGATGGCCGCTCCGGTGGCCCGCTGCCGGGGCGCCCCGTCGATGGACATGACCAGCTCCACGGCCGACAGGTCACGTCCATCCACGTCGACCCACCGCTCGGGGAGCACCACGTGCGACGACGATGCATTGTCCGCGACCACGTCGGGGAGGCTGAAGTACTTGAAGTCGCGGTACCGTGAGTCGAGGATCTCGAGCGCCGGGCCCACGCCGGTACACGCGGCAAGCACCCCTGCCCGGTCCGGAGTTCCCTGCAGCCCCCGGGCGAAGCGGAAGGCGATCTCCGGCTCGATCTTCGGGTGCAGGCTCCCCCGGAGATGGAAGATGCCCCGGACCACCATCGCGTCGGTGAGGACGCCGTAGATGGGCGCCTCGAGCGACATCTGTCGGCGCTTCGCCTCCGAGGTGAGCCCCATCTTCAAGCCGACGACCTGCTCCCCACAGGCGAGGCGCAGGGCGATCCCGGCATCCATCACCCGGTAGGCCTGGGCGAGGTCGAGGTCCGGGGCCTGCAGCGTCAGCCGCTCCACCTCACGGCCGTGCCGCCGCGCGTCGTCCAGGTGACCCGCCAGGCGCTCGATGTCCATCTCACGTTCCTCCACGCATCACCCGGGCCCCGGCGCAGCCCCGGGTGGCGCATACTAGGAGAGGCGGAGGTTTCATGGACGGTGTCCTCAACGTCATCGGCGGTCGCGAGGTTCCGGCACGTTCCGGGGCCACGCTCCCCAACTGGGAGCCGGCCACCGGCGGATCGCTGGGGACCCTCCCCGATTCGGACGCCTCCGACGTGGCCGAGGCCGTGGAGGCCGCCCGCCGTGCATTTCCGGCCTGGAGCGCCACGCCCGCCCCGGTCCGGAGTCGCCTGCTGCGCAAGGTGGCGGACGGGTTGAGGCAGGCGCTCCCGGAGCTGGCGCGGGCCGAGTCGGTGGACTCGGGAAAGCCGCTCTCGGTGGCAACCGAGGTTGACATCCCCCGGGCCGTCCTGAACTTCGAGTTCTTCGCCGACGCCGCCACGCAGTTCGCGAGCGAGTGCCACCCGATGGACGGGCACGCGCTGAACTACACGCTGCGCCATCCGCTGGGCGTGGTGGGCACCATCTCCCCCTGGAACCTCCCGCTCTACCTCCTGACCTGGAAGGTGGCCCCCGCGCTGGCAGCGGGCAACACCGTGGTGGCCAAGCCGTCCGAGGTCACGCCGGTGACAGCTCACTGGCTGGGGAGGATCGCGCTCGAGGCCGGGCTCCCGCCGGGCGTGCTGAACATCGTCCACGGCCTCGGGCCGAAGGTGGGCGACGCGATGTCCCGTCACCCGGAGGTGAAGGCCATCTCCTTCACCGGCAGCACCCGGACCGGCGCCGAGATCGCCCGCACCGCGGGGCCGCTGTTCAAGAAGCTCTCGCTGGAGATGGGCGGGAAGAACCCGGTGGTCATCTTCGCCGACGCGGACCTCGATGCCGCGATCACCACCACCGTGCGCTCCAGCTTCGCCAACCAGGGGCAGATCTGCCTCTGTGGCCCGCGCATCTTCGTGGAGCGGAGCGTGTACCCGCGGGTGAGGGACGCCCTGGTGGAGCGGACGCGAGCGCTGAAGCTCGGCGATCCGCTGCTGCCCGAGACCGAGCAGGGCGCCCTGGTCAGTCGAGCGCACCTGGACAAGGTGCTCAGCTACCTCGCCCTGGCCCGTGAGGAGGGCGGACGGTTCCTCACCGGCGGCCGGCAGGCCCGGTTGAGCGGCAGGTGCGAGGGCGGATGGTTCGTCGAGCCGACGCTCGTCGAGGGTCTCGGACCGGAGTGCCGCACCAACCAGGAGGAGATCTTCGGGCCGGTGGCGACCCTCATCCCCTTCGACTCGGAGGAGGAAGTCCTCCGGACCGCCAACGGGGTGCGCTACGGCCTGGCCGCCTCGGTCTGGACCCGCGACCTGGCCCGCGCTCACCGCTTCAGCGCCGCTCTGGAGAGCGGCATCGTCTGGGTGAACACCTGGATGCTGCGGGACCTCCGGACACCCTTCGGGGGAATGAAGGACTCGGGCGTGGGGCGCGAAGGGGGACAGGAGGCGCTCCGCTTCTTCACCGAGCCTCAGAACATCTGCATCCATCTGCACGGAGGTTGAAGGCCCATGGCGGACCGAGTGACCTCGCAGCGCGCAGCGCCCCCGGTGGGCGCCTTTCCCCATGCCCGGCGGGTGGGGAATCTCCTCTTCCTCTCGGGCATCGGCCCGCGCGTTCGCGGCAGCCACGACATCCCGGGAGTGACGCTCGACGCGCAGGGGAACGTCACCGACCACGACATCGCCATCCAGTGCAAGAGCGTGTTCGACAACGTGCGCGCCATCCTCGAGGACGCCGGCACGACCTGGGACCGCCTGGTGGACGTGACGGTGTTCCTCACCGACATGGAGAACGACTTCGCGGTCTACAACCGGCTCTGGGCCGAGTACTTCAAGGACGCCCAGCCCTGCCGGACGACGGTGGAGGTGACGCGTCTGCCGACACCGATCGCCATCGAGCTGAAGTGCATCGCCACGATGCCGGAGTGAAACATGCCCTCGCTGCAAGCGCTCAACTTCAAGAGATGGATCGACGAGCACCGGCATCTGCTCAAGCCGCCGGTGGGCAACCAGCAGATCTGGGCCGACCGCGAGTTCATGGTGACGGTGGTGGGCGGGCCGAACGCCCGGCGCGACTTCCACGTCAACGAGGGCGAGGAGTTCTTCTACCAGCTCGAGGGAGACATCCAGCTGCACGTCCTGGTGGACGGCAAGCGCGAGGTGGTTCCCATCCGTGAGGGCGAGATCTTCCTCCTGCCGCCCAACGTGCCGCACTCGCCGCAGCGGCCGCCCAACACCGTCGGCCTGGTCCTGGAGCGGCGGCGACTGGCCCACGAGAAGGACTCGTTCCTCTGGGTCTGCGAGAAGTGCGGAACCGAGCTGTACCGCGAATCCATCCACCTGACCGACATCGTCAAGCAGCTGCCTCCGGTGTTCGACCACTTCTACGGCGACGAGAAGAACACCACGTGCCGGAAGTGCGGGACGCGCGCGACCCGCGCGTGATTCGAATGCCGGTCGTCGACGTCCACACCCATCTGCTGCCGCCCGAGCTGCCTCGCTGGAAGGAGCGCTTCGGGTACGGGGGGTTCATCGGCCTCGAGCACACCGGGCCGTGCCGCGCCCGGATGGTGAAGGACGACGGCCAGCAGTTTCGCGAGGTGGAGGAGAACCTGTGGGCCCCTGCGGCGCGGCTCGCCGACTGTGATCACGCCGGAGTGGACGTGCAGGTCCTGTCCACCGTGCCGGTGATGTTCTCCTACTGGGCCAAGCCACAGGACGGAGCGGATGTCGCCCGGTTCCTCAACGACCACCTCGCGGGCGTGGTCGCCGGCGCGCCGCGGCGCTTCGTCGGTCTCGGCACCCTGCCCCTCCAGGGTCCGGACCTGGCGGTGCGCGAGCTCGAGCGGTGCGTGAAGACGCTCGGCCTCGCCGGCGTGCAGATCGGCAGCCACGTCAACGACTGGAACCTCAGCGACCCGGCCCTGTTCGAGGTGTTCGCCGCCGCTGCCGAGCTGGGCGCCGCGGTGTTCGTCCACCCCTGGGACATGATGGGCGAGTCTCGGATGCGCAGGTACTGGCTGCCCTGGCTGGTGGGGATGCCGGCGGAGGTCTCGCTCGCCATCTGCTCGGTCATCTTCGGCGGCGTGCTCGAGCGGTTGCCGGGGCTGCGCATCGCCTTCGCCCACGGCGGCGGCGCGTTCCCCGGAACGCTCGGCCGCATCGAGCACGGCTTCGAGTGCCGTCCGGACCTGGTCGCGGTGGACAACCCCGTTCCGCCGCGGTCGTACCTGGGGCGCTTCTGGGTGGACAGCCTGGTACACGATCCGGACATGCTTCGGCTCATCGTGAAGCTGTTCGGCGAGGAGCGGGTGATGCTCGGGAGCGACTATCCCTTTCCGCTCGGCGAGTCCCAGCCGGGAGCGCTGATCCGCTCGGTTCCGGAGCTCGCCGTGTCGCGGGAGCGCCTCCTGGGCGAGAACGCGCTCGCCTGGCTCGGGCGACCGGGGCGGTCATGGTGACCGTCGAGGAGGGCCGCAAGCTCGCCGAGGACCTCGATGCGCGCGACGCGCTCGGGCCCCTGCGTGACTCCTTCCACTTTCCGGCGGGGCCCGACGGCGCCCCGGTCGTCTACCTGACCGGAAACTCGCTCGGGCTCCAGCCGCGAACCGCGAAGGACCGCGTGCAGGAGGTCCTGGACGACTGGGCCGGCCGTGGCGTGGAGGGTCACGTCCAGGGGGAGTCGCCGTGGCTTCCGTACCATCACTTCCTCACCGCCCCCACCGCCCGACTCGTCGGCGCGCAGCCGGACGAGGTGGTGGTGATGAACACGCTCACCGTCAACCTTCATCTCTTGATGGTCTCCTTCTATCGGCCCACCGCCGGCCGCCACCGCATCCTCTACGAGGGCAGCGCCTTTCCCTCCGACCGCTACGCCTTCGCCAGCCAGGTCCGCTTCCACGGACATGACCCTGCCGAGGCGCTGGTGCCGCTCTCGCCGCGGAAGGGTGAGGATCTGCTGCGTCCCGAGGACCTGCTCGAGGCCATCGCGCGCGAGGGGGAGCGGCTGGCGCTGGTGCTGATCGGCAACGTCAATTACCTCACCGGTCAGGCGTTCGACGTGGCGGCGATCACTCGCGCGGGCCACGGGGTGGGCGCCACGGTCGGCTTCGACCTCGCGCACGGAGCGGGGAACCTCGTCTTTCGCCTCCACGACGACGGGCCCGACTTCGCGGTGTGGTGCTCGTACAAGTACCTCAACGGGGGACCGGGCGCGCTGGGCGGAGCGTTCGTCCATGCCCGGCACCGCGAGGCGCGGGGGCTTCCCCGGTTCGAGGGCTGGTGGGGTCACGACGAGGCGACCCGCTTCGAGATGGGACCGCGGTTCCAGGGGATGGTGGGCGCCGAGGGATGGCAGCTCTCCAATCCGCCGATCCTCTCCCTGGCGGCGCTGCGGGCCTCGATGGACCTCTTCGACGCGGTGGGGATGACGGCGCTGCGCCGCAAGTCCGAACGACTCACCGGACTCATGGACCAGCTGGTCCGTGGCCTGCCCGGAGTCGAGGTCATCACTCCGGAGGACCCCGCCCGTCGAGGCGCACAGCTGTCGCTGCGCATCGGCCAGGACGCGCGAGGCCTGGTGCACCGGCTCGCGGCGGCCGGGGTGATCTGCGACTACCGGGAGCCGGACATCGTTCGCGCCGCGCCCGCGCCCTTCTACACCCGGTTCGCCGACGTGGTGCGCTTCGCCGAGATCCTCCGGAGCCATGTCCAGGGGAGGTGAGCGGACGGTGCTCGCCGGAGCGGGGCTCGTGGGCTCGCTCCTGGCGGTGTTCCTCGCCCGTCGCGGCAAGGCGGTCGAGGTGTTCGAGCGCCGCCCCGATCTGCGCCGCGAGCAGATCTCCGCTGGCCGGAGCATCAACCTCGCGATCAGCATGCGCGGGCTGCACGCGCTGGCGCAGGTGGGGCTGGAGCAGGAGGCCCTCGCCCACGCCATCCCCATGCCCGGGCGGATGATCCACGCCCGCGACGGCGGGCTCGCCTTCCAGGCCTACGGGAAGGACGACAGCCAGTGCATCCACAGCATCTCGCGCGGATGGCTGAACCGGATGCTCCTCGACGCGGCGGAGGAGACGGGGCGAGTGCGGCTCTCCTTTCGCCGGCGCGTGCTGGGACTGGACCCCGAGCGGCGCGAGCTGACGGTCGAGGTGGATGGCGCTCACACCGAGCGGGTGGAGGGCGCGGTGGTCTACGGGACGGACGGGGCCGGCTCGGCGGTGCGCCGGGCAGTGGTGGAAGCGCGCGGAGGCGTCTCCGACGAGGCGCTCCTGGCGCACGGGTACAAGGAGCTCGCCCTCCCTGCGGCACCAGGCGGCGGGTGGCGGCTGGAGCGGAATGCGCTGCACATCTGGCCGCGCGGCGACTTCATGCTGATCGCCCTCCCCAACGAGGACGGCAGCTTCACCTGCACCCTCTTCCTCGCGTTCGAGGGCGCGCCGAGCTTTGCCGGCCTCGAGGCTCCCGGGGCGGTCCGGGCATTCTTCCGCGAGCACTTCCCGGACGTGGAGCCGATGCTCCCCGACCTCGAGACGCAATTCGCCGGCAATCCGACGGGCTCGATGGTCACCGTGAAATGTTCGGCCTGGCACGCTGGAGACACGGCGTTGCTGCTGGGCGATGCTGCCCACGCGATCGTCCCCTTCTTCGGACAGGGCATGAACTGCGGCTTCGAGGACTGCGTGGTGCTGGACGCCCTCGAGGCCGAGGGTGCGCCGCGGGGCGAGGTGTTCGCCCGCTTCGAGGCGTCGAGGAAGCCGAACGCGGACGCCATCGCCGACATGGCCGTGGAGAACTTCGTGGAGATGCGCGCCAGCACGGCCGATCCGCGGTTCCTGCTGGAGAAGGCCATCGAGAAGCGGCTCCTGGCCGAGCTCCCCGGCGAATTCGTCTCGCGCTACGCGCTGGTGACCTTCTCCCGCGCGCCGTACCGGGTGGCGTACGACGCCGGGCGCATCGCCTCGGGCATCGTCTCCGAGCTGGCCGAGGGGGTGCGCTCGGCCGCCGAGGTCGACCTGGGCCGTGCGCGGGCCCTGGTCGTGGAGCGACTCACCCCTTTCCTGAGCAAGAGGCTCTGATGGACCTCGGACTTCGAGACCGCCGGGCGTTGATCTTCGGAGCGTCGGCGGGCCTCGGGCGAGCGGTGGCCGCGGCGCTGGTGGCCGAGGGCGCCCGCGTGGCAATCGCCGCGAGGAACAAGGCGCGGGTGGAGGCCGCGGCGCGCGAGCTGGGTGCCCGGGTGGGGCTTCCCTGCGATCTCACCGTGCCTGGCGCAGCCACGGCGCTGGTGGACACGGCCAGACAGCGACTCGGGGGGGTGGACATCCTGGTCACCAACACCGGAGGGCCGCCCAAGGGGCGCTTCTCCGAGGTGACGAACGAGATGTGGCACCAGGGATTCCAGTCGCTGTGGCTGAGCGCCGTCGACGCCATCCGCGCAGCGCTCCCGGGGATGCGCGAGCAGCGGTGGGGGCGGATTCTCCTGATCACCTCCACCTCGGCCAAGGAGCCCATCCCCGGGCTGACGGTGTCCAGCGGACTCCGGGCCGGTCTTCTCGGGCTGGTGAAGACGCTCGCGCCGGAGGTCGCCGAGGAGGGGGTCACCGTGAACGCGCTCCTTCCCGGCTACACCGCGACCGCGCGCATCGCCGAGCTGGGCGTCCCGGAGGAGACGCTCGCGGAGCACATCCCCGCGCGGAGGCTGGGGCGCCCGGAGGAGCTGGGAGCGATGGCGGCGTTCCTCGCCTCGGAGCAGGCGGGATACGTGACGGGGCAGGCGATCGCCGTGGACGGCGGCTTCATCCGGGGCCTGTAGCTCCGCGCGGCGCTCGCCCTCGCTGGACGGTGGACGTCTCCGAGCTCGAGGGCCGGAGACCCCCTCGCCGTTCTCCAGCGCCGCGGAGCACCTCGGGAGCGCGCTGACTTCCTTCACGGGCGCCGCCGCAGGGCTCATCCTTCTTGCTTCTCACGCACTGCCTGGCAGAGTCGTTAGAGGGGGGATTCCCATGCGCTGGTCGGTCTCGTGTCTCTTCGTCCTTCTCGCCTGCGCGAGCGGCCCTGAGCCGGCACCGGCCTCCGCGCCGGGAGGACGGTTGTCGGGCCGGTTCGCCGAGAATCTGTTCAGCCCCGAAGTGGTGACGGGTCCGAGAATCCAGATGCGGCGGCGTCAGGACGGCAGCTGGGGAGGGTTGTTCCCGTGCAAGCCGTGGTTGAGCCACCCCTCGAACGATCTGTGTGCCACGGACTTCGACCAGACCCCGATCGCGATCCGGATGGGCGGCCAGAACGTCTTCGGGCTCAATCGGTGGCCGGGGTCCGTCGTCGTCGCGCGGACGGCGTTCCAGTACGAGTTCGCGCTCGTGGATGGGCGTCCGTTTCCGCCGGAGCTGGTGATGCCGTTGTTCCTCGCCGTGAGCTCGGCACGCGAGCTCGATTCCGGACTGACCGACCGCAGCGGGACGACGCGGGTCTTCGACACCGAGACGCGACTCTCCTGGGAGATCGACGTCGAGGGCCTCGGCCGGGTCAGCGTCCGGCGCGGTCCGACCTCCTGAGCAGCACCGGGCTCCGGAGACCCCGGCCTCAGTCGACGATGAAGAGGGTCGCTCCCTTCGGCGCGGAGGAGCGATGGCGCTCCGCGCCGTCGGCGACCTGGTAGCTCATGCCCGGCCCGAGGACGAAGGACCGCCCGTCCTCGAGCTGGGTGCGGAGCTCGCCCTCCAGACAGAGGAGGATGTGCCCCTTGTTGCACCAGTGATTCGCGACGTAGCCGGGTGAGTACTGCACCCAGCGCACCCGGACGTCTCCGAACTGCCGCGTGCGCCACAGCGCCAGGCCCTGATCGCCGGGATGCTCCGTGGGCCGGATGTCCGCCCAGTCGGTCACCCCGAAGGGGATGTCGCTCAGCTTCATGGGCTCACGGCGCCCCGAGCGCCTCCACGACCTGCGACCAGAACTTCGACTTCGGATCGATGACGTCGAAGTGGTCCGCGTCCTCGGGCATCACCAGCCGGATGTCGTCCCCCGCCTTCCGCGCCCGCTCCACGAAGCTCCGGTTCATCGCCAGCGGCACCACGTTGTCCTTCGTCCCGTGGATGACCACGGTCGGCACCTTGAGCGGGAGGTGGTCGGCGGGTGAGCCGTCGGCGTAGCGCGCCGGTTGTTCGCGGGCGGTCCCTCCCAGCAGCTCGAGGCTCACGTGTCTGCTGAGGGCCAGCCTGTCGCACTCCACCAGGTCCGACACCGGCGCGAGCCCCACCACCCTTCGCGGCCTCCACCCCGGGCGCTTCAGCGCATCCGGTGCCGAGGAGCGAGTCACCGCCCACAGCGCGAGGTGCCCGCCCGCCGAGTGTCCCATCCACACCGCGCGCGTCAGGTCGAGCCCGTACTTCGCCGCGAGGCCCGGAAGCGCATCCAGCGCCGTGCTCACGTCGGTGAGCGTTCCGGGCCACGCGCCTCCGGGCTCGCCGATCTTCCGGTACTCGAGCGCCACGGTGGCCCAGCCGCGCTGCGCCAGGTCGGCGCACAGGTGACCCACGTGGGTGGCGTCGTACGCCGCTCGCCAGAAGCCCCCGTGGATCATCACCAGCGTCCGTCGTCGCTCGTTGCCGGACGGGCGGCGGATCAACACGTGCTGCGACGGTCCCGCTCCGTACGTCTCACGGACGCCAGGAGGCGGCGGCGTGGTCAGCACCCAGTTCTCGGACATTCAGCCCAGGTCCTCGTGGAGGCAGAGGATGTTCCCGTCGGGATCGCTGAACCAGGCCGCCTTCTCCGAGCCGAGCACGCACACGTGCTCGACCGTCTTGAGCCCGGGGAGGTCGTAGTCGTGGAACGTCACCCCGCGTGACTCGAGCTGACGGATCGCCGTTCCGATGTCGCGCACCGCGAAGCTGATCGCCGTGTGGTCGGCCTTGGTCGGCGATCCGCGCTGGAAGAGCGCGAGCGTGCCGTTCCCGATGGGGTACTCGTACTTCCCATCGGGCTTGGGCTTTCCGCCACGAAGCCCGAGCTTCTGCTCGTAGAACGCCCGGGCCCGGGCCAGGTCCACCACCGGAAGAATCGTCGTGAGGGGGGCGTCGGCGAGCATGGCTGCACTCGACGTCACCCGCCACGGCAGGTCAAGGCACAGTGCGCGGCGTCAGCCCGGCCGGCGCTCCTGGTCCTGCGGCCGGGCCCCCACCGTGCCGGTCGCGTAACGCGCCCCGGAGACCGCGCTCCGCGGAAAGACCGCCTCGATCTCTGTCAGATCCTCGGGGCCGAGGTGAACGTCGAGGGCTCCGAGGTTCTCCGCGAGGTACTTGCGACGCTTGGTCCCCGGGATGGGTACCACGTCGTCGCCCTGTGCCATCACCCAGGCCAGCGCGAGCTGACCCGGCGTGCACCGCTTCCGGCTCGCGAGCGCCCCCACCTTCTCGACCAGGGCCAGGTTCTTCTGGAAGTTCTCGCCCTGGAACCGGGGGTTGCCGCGGCGGAAGTCATCCGGGGCGAAGTCGGCCGGCGTCCGGATCTGTCCGGTGAGGAAGCCACGGCCCAGCGGACTGTAGGGCACGAGCGTGATGCCCAGCTCGCGGCAGGCTTGCAGCGGCCCGTCCTCCGGGTCGCGCGTCCACAGCGAGTACTCGCTCTGCAGCGCCGCGATGGGGTGCACCTTCGCCGCGCGGCGGATGTTCTCGACCGTCGCCTCGGAGAGGCCCAGCGCCCGCACCTTCCCTTCCTTCACCAGCGCGCCCATCGCGCTGACCGTCTCCTCGATGGGCGTCGCCGGGTCCACCCGGTGCAGGTAGTAGAGATCGATGACCTCCACGCCGAGCCGGCGCAGCGAGGCCTCGCACGCGCTGCGCACGTACTCCGGCTTCCCGCTGAGCGTCCGGCGGGTCGCGTCGGCCGGGGCGGCCGGGTCCCGCTGGAAGCCGAACTTGGTGCCGAGGACGATGTCGTTCCGCCGACGCCGCAGGATGTCCGCGAGCAGCTCCTCGTTCTTGCCCGCGCCGTAGAAGTCCGCGGTGTCGAGGAAGCAGATGCCGCGGTCCACCGCGGTGTCCAGCGTGGCGCGCGACTCGGCCTCGTCGGCCGGACCGTAGAACTCGGACATCCCCATGCAGCCGAGTCCCATGCGGGAAACCATCAACCCCGAATTCCCAAGCGGTCGCCGTTCCATGACTGGCCACAATGTCGTCCGGGCCGGCGGCATGCAGCACAAAAACGGCGCGACCGGCCGCCCGAGATCTCTTGAGCGGCCGGTCGCCCCCCGGGCGCGACGCAGAGTCGCGGGGCTGCGCGCACCCTCCGGGCACCGCCGATTGGAGCCAGCGACGTCCCGGGCCACCCCCCAGACGACGGTCCGATGACGAACACCACAGCCCGACCCATGGGGTGGTCAGCCGGGACGGCCCGTCGCCTCGCCGGAGCGGTGACCGACGTGGCCCAGCGCTCCCTGCCGCATCCCCGGCGCGACACCCCCACCCCCGGCTGGGAGAGCGGGGTATGGGTCCGCATCCAGCGCCGGCGCCGCAACCTTCGTCTGGGAGCGCTGGCCCTGGCCGTGGCAGCCATCGCCGCAACCGGGGTGGTCGCGGTGCGACCCGGGCCCTCGCCGTCGAGGCCGGTACACCTCGAGACGCGGGTGGAGACACCGCTCCGGGCCGATGGGAGCGTTCCGGTGCCCGGGCGGTGGCGCGTGGACTACGAGGGCGCCGAGCTGCGGGTCTACCGGAACGCGCTGGCGATGGTGCACCGCTGCCCCGGAGCGGGATGCCTGACGACGGAGCGCGGCGGTGCGCTCGAGCTCCCGCTCACGGCGGCAGGAGAGTACCGGGCGGTGGTCTTCTCCAGACCGAGCTCGGGGAGCGGGCAGACGCTGCAGGAGGACCTCTCCGCCGCGCGCTCTGGCGGAACCGGGGTCGAGATGTCCGCGCCCCTCGTCGCCTACTGAGCGCGCTGTTTCCGTCTGGCTCGACGGGCCGGGCCTGCGCCAGGACAGGTATGTTCCGCTCATCCCGCCTGGCGTCGCCGCCCGCTTCTCGCTTATTCCTTGTCGTCCGTGCTGGTCGCCGCCACAGCTCCAGAGCCACTTCGTGACGCGTTGCGTCGTCCCCTCCGCAGCCTGCGGCTGAGCGTCACCGACCGGTGCAACCTGCGCTGCAGCTACTGCATGCCGGAGCCCGAGTACGTGTGGCTGCCGAAGAAGGAGCTGCTGACCTTCGAGGAGCTGGATCGGATCACCGGCATCTTCTGCACGCTCGGAGTGGACAAGGTCCGGCTGACCGGCGGCGAGCCGCTGCTGCGCTCGGAGATCACCACCCTGGTGCGGAGGCTCGCCCGACGCCCCGAGGTCCGCGACCTGGCGATGACCACCAATGGGGTGCTCCTCGCCGAGCGCGCGCGTGAGCTCCGGGAGGCGGGCCTCCGGCGGCTCACCGTGAGCCTGGACACGCTGCGTCCGGAGCGCTTCCTCGCGCTCACCCGTGCCGACCATCACGCCCGCGTCCTCGCGGGAATCGAGGCGGGACGCGCGCAGGGCTTCCCGCTGAAGCTGGATACGGTCGTGGTCCGGGGGACGAACGAGGACGAGGTGCTGGACCTCCTCGCCTTCGCCCGGGAGATCGGCGCAGAGATCCGCTTCATCGAGTACATGGACGTCGGCGGCGCGACCCGGTGGACGCGCGAGCAGGTGGTCTCCCGTGCCGAGCTCCTGACCGCGATCTCCTCCGCGCACGGCACGGTCGAGCCGGTCGGTGCCCAGGGTTCCGATCCGGCCGAGCGCTTCCGCCTTCCGGAGGGGACGACCTTCGGGATCATCGCCTCGACCACGACGCCGTTCTGCCGCGCCTGCGACAGGAGCCGCCTCACCGCCGACGGGACCTGGTTCACCTGCCTCTATGCCCGGTCGGGGGCGAACATCCGTGCCGCCCTCCGCAGCGGGGCCAGCGATGCGGAGATCGCCTCGCTGCTCAGGGTGGGCTGGCGTGCGCGTACCGATCGTGGCGCCGAGGAGCGCCTGCAGCTCGAGCAGCGCGGTGCGCTGGCCGGTGCGCCGGAGCTCCGCGACGATCCGCGGCTCGAGATGCATACCCGCGGGGGATAGCTGCCGTGCGTGCCCCGTCGCCCTCGGCCGAGGACGCCGATTCGGCGCTCGCATTGCTGCTCTCCGCCGCTCGTGGCGCGCAGGCCTGCGGCTACGGCGCGGAGGACACCGAGCGGCTGGTGGGCGAGCTCGCCGCGCAGCTCGGGCTGTCCGACGTGCAGGTCTCCAGCCTTCCCACCCAGCTCCAGCTGGCCATCGGCATCCCGGGACAGCAGCGCGTGGTGCTGCTCCGCACCACGCCCATGCCGGTCGACCTGGACCGCATCGTCCGCCTCGACGCCGTCGCGCGGGAGGTCAAGGCGGGACGCATCGGCCCGCGGGAAGCCAGCGTCCGGATCGACGCCATCGCCCGCTCGCCGCTCCCCTACTCCGCACCGGTGGTGCTCTTCGGCTACTGCCTGGCGGCTGCTGCGGCGGTGCTCCTCTTCGGGGAGGACCTCCCGGAGGCCCTGACCGCGGCGGTGGCCGGACTGGCGGTGGGCGGGATCGCGGTCGTCCGGAGCCGGGTGCGCGAGCTGGATCTGGCTGCCGAGCTGCTCTCGGCGCTGATCGCCGGCTTCATCAGTCAGACGGTCTCGGCGCGTGTCTGGCCGCTCGATCCGCGCGTGGCGACGCTCGGCGCGGTCGTGGTCCTCCTCCCGGGCTTCACCCTGACCCAGGGAGTGAGGGAGCTACAGACGCGCAACCTCCTCTCGGGGCTCGCCGGGCTGGGAGCGGCGGCGGTGACCTTCCTGGCGCTGGTCATCGGCGCCGTGCTCGGGGGCGCGCTGGGGGCGCGGATCTTTGGACCGGCGCGGGTCCCCCCGGTCGAGGTGCCGGACGGCGTCTTCCTGCTCGGCGCGGCTGCCCTGGGGCTCGCGGCGGTGGTGGTGCTCCGGGCGCCGCGGAAAGAAGCGCCGACCGTGGTCGGCTCGGCGTTGCTGGCTGCCGCGGTCGGCCACGCGGTGTCGCGCTCGCTGGGGTCGGCGCTGGGAGCCTTCGTGGGCGCGGTGGCGATCGGGCTCGTCGCGCACCTGAACGCCCGGCTACGCGCCCGCCCGGTGTGGCTGGTCACCATCCCGGGGGTCCTGGTGCTCGTCCCGGGCAGCATCGGGTACCGGAGCCTCCTCGACCTCGTCGACCGGGACGTGACGACCAGCATCGAGACCGGGTTCGAGATGGTGCTGACCGCGGCCGGGATCGTCTTCGGGCTCCTGCTCGCGGACGCGCTCGGGGCGCGGTCGCGGCGGTAGCCGAGCTGTCGGGACCTCGGATCGAGGTCTCCGGTGAGAGCAAGCTGAACGGACGCGGCGCGGCTCGCGGGACGCCGACGGGGTGCCGGGCCGTGGTGGCTGATGGCATGGTCTCGGACGCCTGGGAGATCTCGAGGTGGATTCGCGGGACCCCGCTCGGGTGTTCTCCGGGCCGCGGTTCGCCGAGTGCGCCACCCACCCGGTCTCAATCCCCGTTCCGTGGCATCGGTCGGCCGAACAGCTCGCTCCGGGCGGTCTCGGTGATGGCGACCACCGCCGGATGCTTGAGCTTCCGCTCCACCGTGAGCGCCCAGTAGCGCTCCCGCACGCCCTCCAGCATCCCGACCCGCTCGACGCCGAACGCGCTCCGGACCTCCGACTCCACCGCCTCGGGCGCGGGGAACACCCCGACCCCCGCCTCGCCGAACGACTCCATCAGCGCGGTGTCCTGGAACTCGCCGACCACCCTCGGACGGATGCTGCGCATCTCGAACCAGTGGGCCAGTGACCGCTGCAGGGCCGCCCCGTCGGCCGCGGTCAGCAGCGGCGCCCCATCCATCGAACCCGGGAATCCCGGCGCCAGCTTCCTGGCCAGCGCGGGTCGGGCAAACAGCCCCACGCCGCACTCGCCGAGCAGGTGGCTGTAGGCCCGCACCGGCGAGGGCGCCGGGGCGTCGGAGAGAACCAGGTCCAGACTGTGCGCAGCGAGCTCGGCCACGAGGCGCTCGGGCCGCGCTTCCTGCACCACCAGCTGCACCGGCGCGTCGGACTCGAGCGCGGGGACGAGCAGCCGGTGGGCGACGCGCTTCTCCAGCGAGTCCGAGACCCCCACCACCAGCCTCCGGGGTCGGGCGACCGGGCGGCCCTTCAGCGTGTCCTGCAGCTCGCGGCCGAGGCTGAAGATCTCGTCCGCGTAGCGAAAGACCAGCTGGCCCACGTCGGTCAGCACCAGCGAGCGGCCCTGGCGCTCGAACAGCTTCTCGTCGAGGGCGTTCTCCAGCGCCTTGATCTGCCCGCTGACCGTGGGCTGTGCGAGGCGGAGCACCTTGCTCGCCTTCGAGACACCCCCCTCGCGGACCACGGTCCAGAAGTAGAGGAGGTGGTGATAGTTGAGCCAGTCCATCGCCGTCGAGCTCCCATCGGGATGAAGAATGGATTGCTGCGAGTTTATCGATTTGCCGATGTGTGCTCCCCGTCTTAACGAGGAGAGGCACGGAGGTCATCTCGACATGAACCAGCTCAAGACCGTTCTGCTCCTGGGCATCCTTTCCGCGATCCTGGTGGGCGTGGGCGGAGCGCTCGGCCCCAACGCCCTCGGCATCAGCATCGTGCTCGCGGCGGTGATGAATCTCGGGGCCTACTTCTTCAGCGACCGCATCGTGCTCGCCATGCACCGCGCGCAGGAGCTGACCTCGGCGGAGGCGCCCGAGCTGCATCGGATGGTGGCCGAGCTCGCCGCGCGCGCCGGCATCCCCACACCGCGCCTCTATCTCATCCCCGAGGCGCAACCGAACGCCTTCGCCACCGGCCGCAACCCCGAGCACGCGGTGGTGGCGGTCACCTCCGGCATCCTCGAGGTGCTCGACCGGCGAGAGCTCCGCGGCGTGCTGGCCCATGAGCTCGCACACGTGAAGAACCGGGACATCCTCGTCTCCAGCATCGCCGCCACCGTCGCCGCGGCCATCACCTACGTCGCCCACGCGGTCGGCTTCTTCGGGATGGGCAGCTCCGACGAGGACAGCCCCTCGCCTGCGCAATCGCTCCTCCTCGCGCTGGTCGCCCCGCTCGCGGCCACGCTGATCCAGCTCGGTATCTCTCGGTCGCGCGAGTACGGCGCGGACGCGACCGGCGCAGAGATCTCCGGAGACCCCGAGGCGCTCGCCCGGGCGCTCGAGAAGCTGGACCAGGCGGCCCACGCCGTCCCGGCCCCGCTGCAGCCGGCCACGGCCAGCCTCTTCATCGTGAATCCGTTTTCCGCGACGAAGGGCGTCCTCTCCCTCTTCTCGACACACCCCTCGATGCGCGAGCGTATCCGGCGCCTCCGCGCGATGCAGGCCGCATCCGGCGGGTGGCAGGTGGGAGCCCGTGACGCGACCCTCGACGCCGGCTGGTGAATCCGCAGGGCGACCCCTGAGGCGCCTGGCCAACCTGATCGGTGGCTGGACGCTGGTGGTGGCAGGCATCATCCTGATTCCGCTGCCCGGCCCCGGCTGGCTGGTGGTCGGCATCGGGCTGCTGGTGCTCGGGCGGGAGGTGCGCTGGGCGCGAGGAGCGCTGATCCGCCTCGAGCGCTTCATGCGCCGCCACGGCATGCGCACCTCGCTGAGGCGGCTCATCGCCCGCCGGCAACGCGAGCGGGCCCGCCACCCTCCCCGCCGGGTCAATCCATCGGCTCAACCGATGGATACGACCTGAATTATCTGGTTGTTCGAGGGCTCCCTGGGCCGCACATCGAGGCGTCCGGCCCCGACCCATCGGGGTCGGGAGAGGACCTGCTCGAATGCTGTCCGTCGTCACCCTCGGGAGCTGGCCGCTGTGGGTCGGCTTCCTCGCCTTCGTCGCGGCGATGCTCGCCCTCGACCTGGGCGTGTTCCACCGCAAGGCCCACGTCATCTCCCTTCGCGAGGCCGCCGTGTGGAGCGGAGTGTGGATCGGGCTGGCGGCGGTCTTCGCCTTCGGCGTCTTCCACTTCTTCGGACCGCAGCGCGGCCTGGAGTTCACCACCGGCTACCTGATCGAGAAGGCGCTGAGCGTCGACAACATCTTCGTGATGGTCGTCCTCTTCGGCGCGTTCGGCGTTCCGGCCCACCAGCAGCACCGGGTGCTGTTCTGGGGAATCCTCGGCGCGCTCGTGATGCGGGCCGTGTTCATCCTCGCCGGCACCGCCCTCATCGCCCGGTTTCACTGGACCATCTATGTCTTCGGCGCCTTCCTCGTCTTCACCGGCGTGAAGTTGCTCCTCTCCCGCGGAGAGGAGGGCCACCCCGAGAACAACATGCTGGTGCGTCTGGCCCGGCGCGTCCTGCCGGTCGCTCCCGGCGGCGAGATGAAACACTTCTTCGCGCGGGTGGACGGAAGATGGATGGTGACTCCGCTGTTCATGGCTCTCGTGGCGGTGGAATTCACCGACCTCATCTTCGCGGTGGACTCCATCCCCGCGGTGCTCGCCATCAGCCGGGAACCCTTCATCGTCTTCACCTCGAACATCTTTGCGATCCTGGGCCTTCGGTCGCTGTACTTCCTCCTGGCTGGCGTGGTTCACAGGTTCCGTTACCTTAAGATTGGCTTGGCTCTGGTACTGGTGTTCGTCGGGGTGAAGATGGCCGTCGTGGACATCTTCAAGATCCCCGTGGGCGTGTCGCTGGCGGTGGTGGGGCTGCTTCTCACCGGCGCGATTCTCTCGTCGCTGGTGGCGGACGGGCGGCGGCGGACGCCTCAGGAAAGGACGGCGACGTCGTGAACAAGACGCGGTTCAACATCGCTTACGCGCTCATCGCGGTCCTGGCGGTGCTCTTCATCCAGGACTGGGTCCGCACGACGCAGTCCGTCGCCGTCATCCCCTACAGCCAGTTCCAGAAGCTCCTCGACGAGGGGAAGGTGACCGAGGTCACCGTCGGCGAGAACCAGCTCAAGGGCACGCTGAAGGAGCCCATCGAGGGCAACAAGTCGCACTTCGCGACCGTGCGGGTGGACAAGGACATCGCCGCGGCTCTGGAGCGGCACGGAGTGAAGTTCGCCGGTCAGGTCGAGAGCCCGTGGTTTGCCGCGCTCGTCGGCTGGGTCGCGCCGACGCTGATCTTCTTCGCCATCTGGGCGGTGCTGATGCGGCGGATGGCCGGGCGGATGGGCGCCGGCGGCGGAGGGCTGCTCGCCATCGGGAAGAGCAAGGCGAAGGTCTTCGTCGAGACCGACGTGAAGACCCGCTTCGCGGACGTGGCCGGCGTGGACGAGGCCAAGGACGAGCTGGCGGAGGTGGTGGAGTTCCTGAAGAACCCCGAGCAGTACTCGCGGCTCGGCGGCCGGATGCCGAAGGGCGTGCTGCTGGTCGGGCCTCCGGGCACCGGCAAGACGCTGCTCGCCCGTGCGGTGGCGGGCGAGGCCGGGGTGCCGTTCTTCTCCATCAGCGGCAGCGAGTTCGTCGAGATGTTCGTCGGCGTCGGCGCCGCCCGCGTCCGAGACCTCTTCGAGCAGGCCCGCGCGAAGGCGCCGTGCATCATCTTCATCGACGAGCTGGACGCGCTCGGCCGCGCCCGCGGCGCGTCTGGCCTCGTGGGCGGTCACGACGAGAAGGAGCAGACCCTCAACCAGCTGCTGGTGGAGCTGGACGGGTTCGACCAGAGCTCAGGCATCGTGCTCATCGGCGCCACCAACCGACCGGAGATCCTCGATCCAGCGCTGCTCCGCGCGGGCCGCTTCGATCGCCAGGTCCTGGTGGATCGCCCCGACCGTCAGGGCCGGGTGGCCATCCTCAAGGTGCACATGAAGCGGGTGGCGATAGGACCCTCGGTCGATCCGGATCAGATCGCCGCGCTCACCCCGGGCTTCACCGGCGCGGACCTCGCCAACCTGGTCAACGAGGCGGCGCTCAGCGCAACCCGGCGGAAGGCCGAGGCGGTGGAGCGCCAGGACTTCGATGCTGCCATCGAGCGCATCGTGGCCGGGCTGGAGAAGAAGAACCGGCTCCTGAACCCGCGCGAGCGGGAGATCGTGGCCTTCCACGAGATGGGCCACGCGCTGGCCGCCGCGGCGACGACCGGCGTGGACCCGGTGCACAAGGTGAGCATCATTCCCCGGGGCATCGGCGCGCTGGGGTACACGCTGCAGCGTCCCACCGAGGACCGCTACCTCATGACCCGCGAGGAGCTGGAGGGGAAGCTCGTCGTGCTCCTCGGAGGCCGCTCCGCCGAGGCGCTGGTGTTCGAGCACACCTCCACCGGAGCCGCCGACGACCTGGCCAAGGCCACCGACATCGCGCGGAGCATGGCGACGCGCTACGCGATGGTCCCCGGGCTCGGTCCGGTCACCTACGACAACGAGAGCCAGAGCTACCTGGGGCCCGCGGCGATGAGCCGCCGTACCTTCAGCGAGGAGACCGCGCGGGAGATCGATCTCGCCGTCCGGGAGATCGTCCAGAACGCCTCCGAGCGGTGCCGCACGCTGCTCGCCCAGCGCCGGCAGACGCTGGAGAAGGCGGCGCGCCTGCTCCTCGAGAAGGAGACTCTCACCGATACCGAGCTGAAGCCTCTCTTCGACGAGGCCAGGAGCGAGGCCGCACAGGCCGTTCCTCGGGTGGTGTCACGGTCCTGAGGCATCTCTCCCGTCGGCTGGGCGCCACGGCTCTTGTTCGACGCCGCCATCGGGTGCAAGAACGAAGGTTGTGGAGGCGCTCGCCGCGGCCATGCCCCGACTCCCCGAGGCAAAGAGCGCGTACCGCCGTCCGACGATGAGCGCCTCGGCAGCCCGCTTCTCACTCATCCCGGCTGGGGGGATGCCGTAGCGGACGGCACCAAGACGAGCGCGTCCGCTCAGCTGCCAGATGACCCTGCCTTCGTCGCCGGCCTGCTCGTCTCGAACGACGAGGTCGAACACGTCGACATCGACGATGGGAGCTCCGGTGCGGACCTCCACGAGCTGGAAACTGACCTGACCCTGGGAGTCACGGGTGACGCGCAGACTGACCGGGGTGGAGCAAGATGTCGCGAGCAGGAGCGCCAGCACTGCGGCGCAGGTCTTTGGTCGAGGCATCGAGACCTTTCCCAGCGAGGCTAGTCGGACAGCCCGGACCGGTTCTTCACGGTCATGACGGTCCCGAGCATGGAGAGGACGTGCGTCTCGTGACCTCCGTCGACGGCGAACACCTCCCCCGAGACGGTGATCAAGGTGCGCCCGGCCCTCACGACTCTGCCTCGTGCCACGAACGCTTCGCCCGCGGCGGGCGCCATGAGATTCACCTTGAACTCGACCGTGAGCACGGCTGCCCCCGGCGGCATCAAGGTGAGCGACGCGTAGCCGCACGCACTGTCCGCGATGCTCGTCGTGACACCGGCATGCAGGAACCCGTGCTGCTGCGTGAGCTCGGCTCGAAACGGAAGGCGAATGTCCACCTCCCCTGGCGCCACGCGCTCCAGGGAAGCGCCGAGCAGCTTCATCATCGACTGACGGGCGAAGCTGCCTCTCACCCGGGACTCGTAGGCGGGATCCCCCGGCTGAAACGTGGCCATGGGGCCAGACCCTAACAGCAAGGCGGAGGTGCCAAGACCGGCCGTTCCGCTGCTAGCCTCGAAACAGGAGGTCATGTCCCATGGGTGAGCTGCCGAGTCAGGAGCCACGCAGCGTGAAGGTGTCCGGACCTTCGAAGGGGTTCCGGACCGAGGTCGAGGTGGGCGGCCATCGCCTGGTGGTGGACGAGCCCATCGCCGTGGGTGGAGCGGACCACGGGCCGACGCCCTACGAGATGCTGCTCGCCGGGCTCGGCGCCTGCACCGCGATGACCCTTCGCATCTACGCCGACAGGCGGAAGTGGCCGCTGGAGCGAGCGAACATCAGCCTCATCCATCGCAAGGTTCACGCCCAGGATTGCATCGACTGCGACACCAAGGCCACGAAGATGGACGTGGTGGATCGGGTCATCACCCTGGAAGGCGCGTTGACCGAGGAGCAGAAGGCGAAGCTGCTGGAGATCGCCGAGCGCTGCCCGGTGCACCAGACCATGCAGAGCAAGATCCAGGTCAACACCCGGCTCGGATGACTCCCTCCTAGAAGTGCGGTGGACGTTCGGCGACGGTCGCGTCCACCAGCCCCGGCTCCATCGCCGCGAGCTTCTGTCCCATCGCGGCGAGCTCGTGCTCCAGGCGGTCGAGGCTCTGGGCCTGGGCGTAGACCACGTCGCTCAGCTCCTGGAGCAGCCGCTGCTGCTCGGTGAAGCGCAGCTCGAGCTCGACGATACGCTCCTCCATGACCGACCTCCCCTTCCGGGACTGCGTCTCCTGCTCGCCCTGCGCGAGCTCATCGTGCTCCTGGCGGAAGGCTCACGCCAGGGTGAACCGGAGCTCGCCGCATTTCTCCACGCTGCACTCGATGCGGTCGCCGGGCTTCAGCCAGACCTGCTGTGCCTCGGGCTTGCCGAGGATGACGCCCTCCGGCGTCCCGGTGGAGATGACGTCCCCGGGGAAGAGGGTGAAGAGCGACGAGGCGTAGGCGATGATCTGCGCGCAGCTGAAGATCATGTCGTCGGTGTTGGACGACTGACGCGTCTCGCCGTTGACCCGGGTCTCCACCTTCAGCTTCTGCGGGTCGCCGACCAGGTCGGCGCCGACCAGCCAGGGCCCGATGGGCAGGAACCCGTCGCACGTCTTGCCGATCATGAACTGCGACGCGCCCTTTCCGTCCCGGTACTGTAGATCCCGGGCCGAGAAGTCGTTTCCGGTCGCGTAACCGAACACGTACCCCAGCGCGTCCGCCTCGGAGACGTCGCGCGCGACCTTCCCCACGATGACCTGGAGCTCGACCTCGTAGTCGAACTTCTTCGCGGCCCTGGTCGGCAGATGGATGACTCCCTCGTGGCCACAGAGCGCGTTGTTGTACTTGTTGAAGAGCACCGGGGCCTTGGGGATCGGCGTGTGGGTCTCCGCCGCGTGCCGCCGGTAGTTGAAGCCGAGCATGATGATCTTCTGCGGCCGGGTGATGCATGGCGCGAAGCGCGCGTCCTCCGCCGGCACCAGCGCCGCCTTCACCGAGGACGCCGGAGCGGCCAGGACCTTCTGCAACCCGGCGAGGGCCCTCCCCTCCAGGAGCTCGTCGGTGCTGGCGGGGACCGCGACCTTGAGCGCCCTGCCGGCCTTCCCCACGTCGAGGATCCGGTTCTCGCGACGGAGGCCGAGGCTCTCGCCCTGGGGAGTCCGGAGCATGCACCATGCCTCCGAGCGGAGGCCCGTCCCGTCCGTCCCCGTGGTGGCCGGCGCAGGTCCGGGGCTTCCAGTGCCCCGGGCCGCGGCGCCAGGCTGGAAGAGCATCGAGCCGGCCGCGGCAGCGACCCCGGCGTTCCTCAAGAGCGTTCTGCGGGTGGTCTCCATGGCGTCCTCCGGTCGGAGGCGGGAGGTTGCATGCGGGGGCAAGAGATCGCCAGGGGCGACCGCTGACGCTGCGCAGCAGTTGCCACCGGACGGCGGTGGCCGGGCCGGGCCCAACCGTGTAGAGAGCCGGTCCGTGGACGCGAACTTCCTCACCGACCTGGCGGCCCGCACGCGAGAGCTGCGCGAGCAGGGCCTGTACAAGAACGAGCGCATCCTCGTCTCCCCCCAGAACGCGGCCATCCGCGTCGAGGGCGGACGCGAGGTCCTCAACTTCTGCGCCAACAACTACCTCGGCCTGGCCGACCATCCCCGGGTCGTCGAGTCGGCCCGCGCGGCGCTGGAGAAGTACGGATTCGGCATGGCGTCGGTCCGCTTCATCTGCGGCACGCAGGATCTGCACAAGACGCTGGAGGCGCGGCTCAGCCGCTTCCTCGGCACCGAAGACACCATCCTCTACTCGAGCTGCTTCGACGCCAACGGCGGGCTGTTCGAGACCATCCTCGGTGAGGAGGACGCGGTCATCACCGACGCGCTGAACCACGCCTCGATCATCGACGGTATCCGGCTCTGCAAGGCGAAGCGGCTCCGCTACGCCAACAACGACATGGGCGAGCTGGAGGCGAAGCTCAGGGAGGCCTCGGGCGCCCGTTACCGGCTCATCGCCACCGACGGGGTGTTCTCGATGGACGGGATCATCGCCAACCTGTCGGCCATCTGCGACCTCGCCGACCGTCACAAGGCCCTGGTGATGGTGGACGACTCGCACGCGGTCGGCTTCGTCGGTGCCAAGGGCAAGGGAACGCCCGAGTTCTGCAAGGTGATGGACCGGGTGGACATCCTCACCGGCACGCTGGGGAAGGCGCTCGGTGGAGCCTCCGGCGGCTACACCTCGGGCCGGAAGGAGATCGTCGGCTGGCTCCGGCAGCGGAGCCGTCCCTACCTGTTCTCCAACTCGCTGATGCCGGCGATCTGCGCGGCGACCCTGACGGTGCTCGACCTGCTCGAGGGCGGCGACGAGCTTCGGAAGCAGCTCCGATCCAACGCCGAATACTTCCGCGGCGAGATGACGAAGCTCGGCTTCAAGCTCGCCGGCGCGGACCACCCGATCATCCCGGTGATGCTCGGGGACGCGAAGCTCGCCTCGACCTTTGCCGACCAGATGCTCGCCGAGGGCGTCTACGTGATCGGCTTCAGCTTCCCGGTGGTGCCGCAGGGCCAGGCGCGGATCCGGACCCAGATGTCCGCGGCGCACACCCGCGAGCAGCTCGACCGTGCCATCGCCGCCTTCGCCAAGGTCGGTCGCGCGCTGGGGGTGATCCGGTGAGAGCGCTGGTGAAGGCCAAGGCCGAGCAGGGCATCTGGATGCAGGACGTGCCAGTGCCCGAGATCGGCCCCAACGACGTGCTCATCAAGGTCCGCAAGGCGAGCATCTGCGGCACCGACGTTCACATCTGGAACTGGGACGCCTGGGCCCAGAAGACCATCAAGGTCCCGATGGTGATCGGCCACGAGTTCATGGGGGAGATCGCGAAGCTCGGCGCCGAGGTCACCGGCTTCCAGGTGGGTGACCGGGTCAGCGGCGAAGGGCACATCACCTGTGGGCATTGCCGTAACTGCCGCGCCGGGAAGCGGCACCTGTGCCGGAACACGGTGGGCCTGGGCGTGAACCGCCAGGGCTGCTTCGCCGAGTACGTGGCCTTGCCGGCGTTCAACGTGTTCCGGGTGCCGAAGGAGATCCCGGACGAGATCGCCTCCTTCTTCGATCCGCTCGGCAACGCAGTGCACACCGCGCTGTCCTTCGACCTGGTGGGCGAGGACGTGCTCATCACCGGCGCCGGCCCGATCGGGGTGATGGCCGCGGCGATCTCGAAGCACGTCGGAGCCCGCCACGTGGCGGTGACCGACGTGAACCCGTACCGCCTCGACCTGGCGAAGAAGATGGGTGCCACCCGCGCGGTGGACGTGCGCAGCCAGACGCTGGCCGACGTGATGCAGGGCCTCGGGATGACCGAGGGGTTCGACGTGGGGATGGAGATGTCGGGGAACGGCCAGGCGTTCCGGGACCTGCTCGCGGTGATGAACCACGGCGGTCGGGTCGCGATCCTCGGCATCCCCCCGAACGAGGTGTCGATCGACTGGAACCAGGTCATCTTCAAGGGCCTGGTGCTCAAGGGCGTGTACGGCCGGGAGATGTTCGAGACCTGGTACAAGATGGTGGCCATGCTCCAGAGCGGGCTGGACGTCGCGCCGGTGGTGACCCATCGCTTCCCCGCGGGCCGGTTCGCCGAGGCGTTCGAGGCCATGCGCTCCGGGCAGAGCGGCAAGGTCATCCTCGACTGGGCGGGGTGAGGCTGCGCGGTGGGAGAGCACGCACGGCTCATCTTCTCCACCGCCGCGGACGCGATCCTCGCGGACAAGCTCTGCACGCTCGGCGTGGGCAAGCCGGGCGACGTCGAGCGGGAGACCTTCCCCGACGGTGAGCGCGGGCTTCGGATCGTCAGCGCGGTGGCGGATGCGGACGCGTTCCTCGTCGGCGGGACGGGGAGCGACGCCGACACGCTCGAGCTGTACGACCTGGCCTGCGCGCTGGTCGAGAGCGGCGTTCATGCCCTGACGCTCGTGGTGCCCTACTTCGGGTACTCCACCCAGGAGCGGCCCACGCAGGTGGGGGAGAGCGTCACTGCCAAGACGCGCGCGCGGCTGCTCTCGTCGATCCCGATTCCCGATGGTGGGCTCCGGGTCCTGCTGGTGGATCTGCACACCGCGGGGCTGCCCTTCTACTTCGAGGGTGGAGTGCGGCCGGTGCACGTGAGCGCGCGCCCGCTGTTCGTCGAGGCCATCCGCGCGCACGCTCCGGGAGGGTGTGTGGTGGCCAGTACCGACGCCGGGCGAGCGAAGTACGTCGAGGCGCTGGCCAACGACCTGCGGACCGACGCGAGCTTCGTCTTCAAGCGCCGTGACGAAGGCGGCACGCGGATCCTGGCGGTCAGCGCACGGGTGGCCGGACAGCACGTGATGATCTACGACGACATGGTGCGGACCGGAGCGTCGCTCCTCGCCGCCGCCGAGGCCTACCGCGACGCCGGAGCAAGCCGGATCACCGCGCTGGCGACGCACGGCGTGCTTCCCGGCGACGCGCTGGGTCGACTGGAGCGGAGCGGCCTGTTCGACCGGCTGATCCTGACCGATACCCATCCGCGCGCTCGTCAGCTCGCTGGCGGATTCGTCGAGGTGCGCTCGGTGGTCCCGCTGCTCGCCGACGCGCTGCGCGCCCGGTAGACACCTGGCTCCCTGGCTGCCTGTGGCCGGGGTGAGACACACCCACCGTCACCGGTCAGCACTGGCGTTGTGGGCCCTGCACAGAGGTCAACAGTGCGCCCCCACCTCGGCGCGATCGCGCCGTTGCCGGTGGTCCGGTAGCCAGGCACGGCTGGTACAACCACGAGATCTTGGTCCCGGAAGATCCGGCGGCGCGGCCGAGCGTCCTGCTCGTCGACGACAACGCCGACAACCTCCTCGCCCTCTCGGCCGTGCTGGACCGGCTCAGGCTGCGCCTGGTTCAGGTGACGTCTGGAGCGCGGGCGCTCTCCCTCGCGGAGGAGGAGGAGTTCGCGGCCATCATCCTGGACGTTCAGATGCCGGTGCTCGACGGGTTCGAGACCGCGCGGCAGCTCCGCATGCGACCCGGCGGTGACCAGACGCCGATCATCTTCCTCACCGCCAACTCGCACGACCCCGCGGCGAGCCTGCGCGGCTACGCCGAGGGAGCGGTGGACTTCCTGGTGAAGCCCTTCGACCCGGGAATCCTTCGCTCGAAGGTGTCGGTGTTCGTCTCGCTCTACGAGTCGAGGCGAACGGTGCAGCGTCAGGAGGTGCTGCTCCGGGAGCACGCGCTGGAGGCGCAGCGGCGGGAGAGTGACGCGCGCTACCACTCGCTCGCCGAGGCCGTCCCGCTGATCGTCTGGGCCGCGGACGTGAAGGGGAACATCACCTACGCCAACCGCGCCTGGACGGAGTTCATCGGCATCCCGCCCCAGCAGCTCACCAGCTGGAAGCACATCATCCACCCCGACGACCATCCGGTGGTGAAGGCCGCGCGGGACAGCGCACGGTCGAACGTGGGGGTGTTCCAGGCGCTCTTCCGCGTGCGCTCGGCCAGCGGAGTTTACCGGTGGCACGTGGGCAAGGCGGTCCCCAGTCGCGACGCGCAGGGGCGGATGGTGGGGTGGCTGGGCACGGCGACCGACGTGGATGCGCAGCAGCGCAGCGAGGAGCGCGCGCGCTTCCTCGCCGAGGCGAGCGGAGTGCTCGGTGCCTCGCTCGACCTGCGCGAGGTGCTGGCGAGGGTGTGCGCGCTGGCCGTGCCGGCCGTGGGAGATCTGTGTGCGGTCCACCTCAGGGGAGCCGCCGGGCTGGCGCGCGAGGTGGCGGTGGAACCGGACCTGATCGAGAAACTCGCGTCCCCCGGTCCCGAGCAGCTGGAGCGGCTCGGCGTCGCCGAGGTGCTGGAGTCGGGGCGCACGGTGGTGGAGCAGCAGGGACAGCCCTCGAGCACACCGCTCGGGTTGATCCGGTGGGTGTCGGTGCCGCTGGTGAGCCGTGGCGCCGTGATCGGCGTGCTGACGCTGGGCCGCCGTCCCGGATCAGATGCCGGCCTCTTCTCGGAGGAGATGGCGACCGAGCTGGCGCGGCGGGGGGCAGTGGCCGCGGACAATGCCCGCCTGTACGAGGAAGCGCAGGAAGCGATCCGTCTCCGCGACGAGTTCCTCTCGGTGGCGAGCCACGAGCTGCGGACCCCCTTGACGCCGCTGAACCTCAAGCTGGGGATGTTGCGTCGTGTCGCGGATCAGGCAGGTGACGGAACCTTGCCTGCGGAGCAGGTGGCGACCGACATCGGTGTGGCTGCCCGGCACGTGCAGCGACTGACCAATCTCGTGGACCATCTGCTGGACGTGACGCGGATCCGCGCAGGGAAGCTGCAGCTGCAGCTGGAGGTGGTGGACCTGGCCGAGGTGGTGCGGGACGCGGTCTCTCGGGTCGCCGCGATGGCCGTCGAGACGGGCTCCGCGCTCGAGGTAGATGCGCCGGAGCAGTGCACCGGCGTCTGGGACCGGATGCGGCTCGAGCAGATCGTCACGAATCTCCTCCACAACGCTCTGAAGTACGGCGGCGGGCAGCCGGTCCGGATTCGCCTCGCGGAGCGGGGACCTGGCGCGGTCGTGCTCTCCGTTCATGACGCGGGTATCGGCATGGACCCGGGCGTGCTGGGGCGGATCTTCGGGCGCTTCGAGCGGGGTCACTCGGGGCGGCACTACCCGGGGCTCGGGCTCGGGCTGTACATCACGCGGCAGATCGTCACGGCGCTCGAGGGAACCATCTCGGTGGAGAGCGCGCCTGGACAGGGGTCGGTGTTCACGGTGGAGCTGCCGCGCTCGCGGGCCGAGGTGGAGCCGGAGTCACCGGTGCTCGAAGGGCTGGCTGCGCGTCAGGGCGTGCGGGGCGTGTAGAGGAAGCGCTCGGGGCGGGTGCCGCCGTCGCCCATCCCGATGACGACCCAGGACTCGAGCCCCTCAGCCGTGCGGCGGTAGGTGAGACCGTCGAAGTAGAGCGCGGAGCGGGCGGCGCGAACGAGCGGGAACTCGACGCCGCGCTCGGGGGATTCCCAGCCACGGAGGTCGGGCGCGAAGTGCTTGAGGCGGAAGCTGAGCGAGCCGCCCGCCTCCACGACGGTCATGAGCTCGTAGAAGGTCACCTGACCGCCGCGGCTGCCGCGGTAGACGCCGGCGAGAGAGCCTGCGGCCGGGAGGAGCCAGGCTTCCTCGGACACGCCGCCGAGGCCCTGGCCGACCCAGTCCCCAGCGAGCCAGGTGGCGGCGGAGGCGCGGGCTGCGGGGAGGTCCGCGGCGGGGGCGGCCTGGAGCACCGGGGGAGTCTCGGCGGCGGAAGCGGGAACGGAGGGACGCTTGCGGAGGACGCGTGCGAGGCGAACCTGCTCGGGCCGCTCGCTGGGGCGATCGAGCTCGAGGAGGATGCCGTCGCCCGAGCGTCGGATGCGGATGCCGTCGAAGAGGACCTCGGTGTCGGAGATCGAGACCAGGCGGCGGGCGGTGGCTGGCTCCTGTGACTCGCGTCCGGCGAGGCGCGCGTCGAAGCGCTTGAAGCGGAGGACGAGTGAGCGGTCGGACTCGGTGACGGTGGCAATGGCGTAGCCGAGGACGCGGCCTTCGCGGATGCGTCGGAGGACGCCGACGAGCGTGCCTGCTCCGGGCGGGAGCCAGAAGGCCTCGACGCGCCCGGTGGGACCGTCGCCCTGCCACTCGCCCGCGACCCAGCGGAGCGAGTCGAGGTCGCTGCGCGGGGAGGAGGCAAGCGCGGTTGACGTGACCAGCACGCAGAGGAAGGAGGCGCGCGACGTCATGGGCCGGAGGCGAGCTGGAGGTCTGGCATCGATCGGGCCGACACGCCACATCGGAGTGACGCACGCCGCGGCGATTCCCAGTGACACGCGTGCGCCCGACGCGCCGCCGCCGTGTCCCCCGCAGAGTGTCCCCTCGGAGGTGTCCTGCCGAGGTGTCCTGCCGAGGTGTCAGACACCTCGTCATGGGCCCCGCCGAGGTGTCCTGCCCCCTTCGGAGGTGTCCCTTCGGAGGTGTCAGACACCTCGTAATAGGCAACCCGCCGGCGGCGGGATGCGCACCGCCCAGGTTGTCAGACACCTCGTCATGGAGGCGCGGCGAGAGCGAGCGCTTCTCCCGTTTTCCGGGATACTCGCGTTGCTGGTGCCGGGCTGTCCGACGTGTCGGGGATCGCACGAAAGCCACGCGTCAGTCGAACGAACGCGCGCACTTCAAGTGGTTCACACTCGTCTCGAAGTGACGGCGCGCTCGGAAGACGAGCACGGCATGCTGGTTACGGCTCTGTTCGGGTGCGGGCGCGTCGCTCCGCGCTCAGTGCGAGGCCGTGTTGACCACAGAGGAAGGACACAAGCTCCGTCTCGCCCTGCGTCTTGCGGGTGTGACACAGGCGCGGGCGGCGAAGGTCCTCGAAGCGAGGCAAACCCAGCTCTCGGCGTGGATGGCGCTGGGCAAGGGTCCGGACGACGTGCTGCCGCGCCTGGAGACGGCGTTCGGGTTTCACACGGACGCGTTGGTCGAGGCCTGCGCGGGCGGCGGCGACAATTTGCTGTGCCATCGCTACAAGGCGCGGGGGTCGAATTCCTGCGCGGCGTGCGCGATTCGCGTGCCATCGACGAACTTTTTCGTCACGGACGGCAACGGGAGCGTCGACGAGCGCAGGCCGGGGTGCGTGAGCTGTGGCAAGACCGAGGCGGACCAGGTGAGGTTGCGCCCTGCTCGGATGCTCTCGGGTGGCGCCCGGGTGCCGCTCGGCTCGGCGAGCGCGTCCGCGGTGTACATCTGCACGCAGTGCAGGAACGCGCACCGACATCAACTGCTCCGCTGCCCCGACTGTGACGGATGGATGCGCGCTGGGCGGGACCGATGTCACCGCTGCACGCTTCGCATCTGATGCGGTCGGGCGCGCCATCTGGGTTCAGCCGGCCCGGGGAGAGTGAAGAGCCACGGAGTTCCCCTCGGTGTCCCGGAGCACGGCGATGAATCCGGGATCACCGATGTCGGTCTTGGGCATGAGCAGCGTCCCCCCGGCGCCGCGGATGCGCTCGACACAGGCGTCGAGCCCGCCCGCGACGTCGAGATAGATGAGCGTGCCCTCGGATGACGGCTTCCGGCGGCCGTCCTGGATGAGGGCGCCACCGGCGTCGCTCTGTCCCGCCGGAAACATCGCGTGCGGGACGCCCCCGAAGACCTCTCGCTTCAGCCGGACGCCGAGGACGGACTCGTAGAAGCGAACGGCACGGTCGAGGTCCAGGGTGGGGATCTCGAACCAGGTGAGTGCGTTGGCCATGGGATTGCTCCGTTTCCATTACGAGGTGTTTGACACCTCGAGGGGGTGTGCGGTCTCGCGACAATCGCGAGCGCGATCGGCAAGATGGCTTGCGGCGATGTCAGGTGTCTGTCAGGTTTGTGGGGATGCGCCGGCAGGCGAGGCTGTTTGCACTGGCAGAGCACCTCCGGGCTCGGCGGACCGGGGTGACGGCGGCCGAGCTCGCGGAGCGATTCGGGGTCACGCTCCGGACGATTTATCGAGATCTCGACGCACTGCGTGAGGCGGAGCTGCCCGTCTCGGCCGAGCGGGGGCGCGGAGGCGGCTATGCGCTCGACCGGACGTACTCGCTGCCCCCGGTGAACTTCACTGCGCGAGAGGCGGCGCTCCTGTCGGCGCTCGGTGACTGGGCGATCCGGATGCGGCTGGTGCCGTTCACCCGGACGTTGCAAGGGAGCATCGACAAGGTCCGGGGGGCGCTCGCGGCGTCAGCGCAGCGCGAGCTCCTGGAGCTGATGCGCGAGCTGACCTTCGTGGGCATCCCGGCGCATCCGGCTGCCCCGGGCGTGCGAGAGGCGGTGGAAGACGCGTGGTTCGAGCGGAGGGTGACGCGGATCCGCTACCGTGCATCGGACGGGGCTGTGACGGAGCGCCAGGTGCGGGTGCGAGGCCTCACGATGGAGCGCTCGCTGACGATGGTTCACTGCGACGACCTGGGCCGCGGCGAGAAGCGGACGCTGCGGCTGGACCGAATCGAGCGGGCAACGCTCGAGGGCTGATCAGCGCGCCGGTGGATTGAAC
>Ga0081540_1000142_pt1 | contig 74863 bp, 60 predicted proteins | sample TabmetS2T1R1_FD_71024 | JGI IMG/M metagenome (GOLD analysis project Ga0081540, IMG submission 71024) | Tabebuia heterophylla rhizosphere microbial communities from the University of Puerto Rico - S2T1R1 | ecosystem: Host-associated > Plants > Roots > Rhizosphere ...
GGAGCCGCGAGAAGTTCCGGGGGCAGGGGCGGCGCACGCCGGAGAGCCCGGCCGGCCCGCCGAGGCGGGTGCTCCCCGGGTGGGCCCCCGGGGGAGGGCCCCCCCGGCCCCGGACGCGACCCGGCCAGCCCGGGGGGGCCCTTTTCGGCCCCCACCGGCGGCCCGAGGCCCCCCCTGCCCGCCCCGGGGCCCCGCCGTGAGCGCGCACGGCTCCGCGACCGGATCGGGCAGCACCAGGGTGCGTTGCTGGATGCGAAGCGGCTGCTGGAGGCCGACGGACGCGACGTCCAGGCGTGGGTGGTCCGGATCCACGCCGAGCGGCGGATCCGGGGCGAGGCCGCGGCGACCGCGGTCGTCCAGGAGGCCATCGCCAGGGTCGGAGAAGATCCGTCGCTGGTCGCCGAGCGCTCCTCCACCGCGCCGCAGCCAGGCGCCGGTGCTCTGACGCTGAAGGAAGGTTTCCCCGACCGCGCCGACCGGTGGCCGGGAAAGCTCGGTCCGCTGATGCGGGACCTGGGTAACGACTTCCGCCGGCAGGACTGGGCCGGAGCGGAAGGCCTGGCCGCCCAGGCACGGCGCGACCATCCGGACAGCTGGCTCGGCCCGTGGATGGAGGGAGTCGTCGCCCAGGCCCGGACGAGCTTCGACGCCGCCGAGGCCCGGCTGCTCGAGGCGCTCGCGCTCTCTCCTCGCTCGCACCGCGCGGTCACGAACCTGGTCGCGGTCTGGTCACGCCGCTACGACCGGCTCACCGGGGCGGATCGCCTGGTCGCGCTGGTCGACGCAGACCCCGGCTTCGAGTACCCGCTGCCGATCGCGGCCCGGACCTACCTCGAGGCGGACCAGCCCGCGCGCGCGGAGGCGACGGCGCGCCGGATGCTTCCCGCGGCCCCCGGGTCCCCGCGGCCCAGCGCAGATCTCGCGACGCTCTTCCTCGAGCTCGATCGACCGAGCGATGCGCTGCAGACCTGCGAGCAGGGTCTGGTCCGCTTCCCCGGCGAGCCGGAGCTGCTGCTCCGGGCGGCCAGGAGCAAGGCGGCGCTCGGAGATCGGTCGGGAGCGCTCTCCGCCTACGAGGCACTCCTCACGAAGCAGCCCGATCACCACCTCGGAGCGGCCGAGCTGGCCGTGCTCCTGGTGGAGCGCGGGGACGCGGAGGCATCCCCGCGGGCGCAGGCGCTGGTCCACGCGCTCGAGCTCGACGGTCCGCTCGAGCCGGAGGCTCTCGGGGCCATCGGCCGGGTGGCGCTCAGGACCTCCGGAGATTCCGCGCGCGCCGTGCAGGCCCTCGAGCTCGCGGTGCGCGGTGCGCCCGAGGATCCAACGCTGCGGTACTACCTGGGCCTCGCGGGGAAGCTCGGGGGAAAGCCGGAGCTCGCGCTCCCGGCGCTGCGCTCGGCCCTCCAGCTCGGGCGACCCTTCCCGGAGGAAGCGGAGACCCGGAAGCTGATCGGCGAGCTCGAAGCGAAGTGATCAGAGCGCGTCGAGGAACGCCAGCAGCGCGGCCCGGTCGTCCGCCCCGAGCGCGGCGAAGCGGTCGCGGGAGTCGGCTCCCTGCCCGTCGTGGGCCTCGACGGCCGCGGGGAACGTGAGCGCGCGCCCGTCGTGCATCATCCGACTCTGGAACCGAAGGCCCCAGAGCGGCTGGGTGCGCATCTCCGGCCCCCGGGCATCTCCCTGGTCGATCCCGTCTCCCAGTGGGCCCATGTCGTGGAGGAGGAAGTCCGAGTACGGGTGGTAGGCCACGCGGTCGAACGCGGGGCTCGAGCTCGGACCGGTGATCAGCGTGGGGACGTGGCAGGTCGCGCAGCCGATGGTGGCGAACACCTCGCTCCCGCGCTTCACCTGACCCTCCAGCACCGGCGCGGGTGGGGGCCCGAGGAACCGCATGAAGGCGGTGAACCGCGCGACGTCACGCCCGTCCGGATCGTTGACGGTGGGGAAGGGGTTGAAGGCGAGCAGCGAGCAGTCGCCCTGCGGGCAGACCTCGTCGGGGAACTGGGGGCTGGTGATGCCCATCTCGTTCAGCGCCGCATCCCCCGAGAACTGGAAGAGGGTGGGGACCTGGGACTTCCAGCCGAAGCGACCCACGGCGCGCTGGCCGGTGCCGAGGTCGATGACCATCGCCACCCGGCCGGCCTGCGCCGGAGCCTCGCGGGCCTGGGTCGCCGCGAGCGCCACGAAGACCGAGTCCGGGGTCGCGTCCGGGAGACCGAGGCCGAACACCGGCTGCGTCCTTCGCGCAGTGACGACGTTCGCCTCCGGCGGGATCACCTCGGCGCCGAAGTTGAAGCCAGCCACCGGGCCGATGCCGTGGTCGTGGAGGAGGGTGCCACCCTTCTCGGTCAGCGGGTCGAATCCTCCGTCGGGGAGGCGCCGCCCGTAGCGGGTCTCCAGGCGCTGGTTGGTCCCCCCGAGGGCGGGAGGCGAGTCGTGGCACTGGGTGCAGACCGGCTGATTGAAGACCGGCCCCAGCCCGCTGCCGACGTTCTCCTGCTTGCGGAACGCGTCCTTGCCGTCCGCGTACGCGGCCCGCTCCTCCGCCGTGAGCGACGGGAGGGGGTCTCCGAACTTGCCGGTGGTCAGGTCGGCGGTGAACGGGGACCCGGCGTCCACGACGGGCGAGGTGGAGCTTCCGCACCCGGCCGCGGCGACGCAGACGAGCAGCCCCGCACAGGGCGCGCCCATCGCGCGAATCCGCCGCCACGCCATCGCGCGCAGTGTTGACCGGTCACCGGTGCACTGGCAACGACCTTCAATCCGCGGCGCGTTGCGGCACCACACGGCCTGGGGTGCTTGCCTGAGCCCTGTGCCCCCGCTGTTTCCCGGGCGGTTGGCCCTTCTCGCGTGGCACGTCTAGAGTCGCGCGCCGTTCAGCCGTCGACGAGGGAGGGCATCCCATGCAAACGGTCGCCGTCGAACAGGGTCCCGCGCTGCGGCGATGGTTCGACGCCCGCGTCGCCATCACCCTTCTCATCATCGCGACCATCTGCGGCGTCTTCTGGCTCGGCTCGCGCTACCCGTCGCTCCAGAGCAAGGCCGGGGCGGATCCCGACGAGGCGCTCTCCACGCCGCTCGGCTTCGAGAGCCACTTCCCCGAGCCGCGGGCCGACGAGAAGGGCAAGCGCGTTCTCTGGGTGGCTGCGGAGTGGGCGATCACCAACAAGCAGGGAATGACCTTCGGCGTCCTCCTCGCCGCGGGGCTCCTGACCCTGGTTCCGCTCCTTCCCCGGCGGCGCGGCGGACGCTTCGCCGGCTCGGTGCAGGGCCTGCTCATCGGTACGCCGCTCGGAGTGTGCGTGAACTGCGCGGCGCCCATCGGCCAGGCGATGCTCCGGGCGGGGAGCAGCGTCGAGGTCGCGCTGGGGGCGATGTTCGCCTCGCCGAGCTTCAACGTCATCGTGCTGGGAATGGTGTTGACGCTGTTCCCCTGGTACCTCGCCGGACTCAAAGTCCTGATGAGCCTGGTGATGGTGCTGCTCGTCGTGCCCCAGCTGTCGAAGCTCGCCGAGCGCCCCGGATGGCGACGACCGGTGGAGACGAAATCCCGGCTCCCGGGCCTGAAGCTGTTCCAGTGGACCGAGTCGCTCCTGGGCAGCGTCTCGCAGGCCTTCCTCACCCCCGCGGGTGACGCGCCGAAGGGCTTCTTCGCCGCGGTGGGGTGGGTGTTCCTCCGCTACGCGCGGAACCTCTGGACGGTGCTTCGCATCTCGCTGCCCCTGATGGTGCTGGCTGGCCTGCTCGGCGCGGCGATGGTCGAGCTGCTCCCCTGGACGCGCGTCGCCCAGATCGCCCAGGTCGACGGGCTGCTCCCCAACGCGGCGGTGCTGGTGCTGGTCGCGGTGTTCGGCACGCTGCTCCCGGTCCCCATCGCCTTCGACGTCGTGGTCTGCGCCGTCCTTTGGAACGCAGGCGTGCCAACCTACGTGGTGGCGACGCTGCTGGTGACCCTCGCGCTCTACAGCGTCTACCCCTGGAGCCTCATCGGGACGACGCTGTCCTGGCGAGTCGCCGCGGTGGCCGGCGCGGCGGTGATGGTCCTCGGAATCGTGGCCGGTGGAATCGCCGGCCTCGCGTCGCGCTGGCAGGACATCCGGACCATCCAGCAGGCCGCGAGCGTGCTGGACACCATTCCGGCGCCTCCGCCGCAGTCGGTGCTCTTGCCGAAGGGGAAGAGCGCGGCGGAGCTGGCGGGCCTCGCGCCGGCCCTCGCTCCGCCCGCCCGCATCGCCGGGAACGGCACGCTCGAGCTCTGGGGAGCTCCCTTCGCCTCGCACGCTGCGGGAGCCTCCGCGGCGCGGTTCACCCGCATCGAGGGCGCGCAGATCGGCCTCGACCGGCTTCCGATGCCCCGCCCGTACCAGGTGATGCAGCCCGGCCCGATGCACATCGGCGGGCTGGCCGCGGGCGACGTGAACGGCGACGGGTGGCAGGACCTGGTGGTCGGCACGAACTGGGGAGTGCTCCTCTACGTGAACGTCGGCGGGCGCTTTGCCCGTCAGGAGATCGACTTCCCCGTGATGCGCGACTGGATGGTCTCCGTGGTCGCGCTACAGGACCTCGATGGCGACGGAGCACTGGACCTCTTCTTCTGCACCTGGATGCACGGCTGCCACGTGCTCTTCAACCGCGAGGGCGGGTTCTCCGCCGCCGCGCACGCCGAGCTGCCGCGTTTCGAGGAGACGGCGGTCACGGCGGTGGCGTTCGCCGACGTCGACCGCGATGGCTGGCTGGACGTCGTGACCGGCGCGAGCACCTCCCAGCCGCGATTCTTCTACCCGGCGCCGGCGGTGAACCGCGTCTGGCACAACGCCGGTGGCGGCAAGTTCACCCCCGAGACGCTCGCCGGGCCCGAGGGCGACACCCTGACGCTGCTCTTCACCGACCTGAACGGTGACGGCTGGCCGGACCTGGTGGTGGGCAACGACTTCGACGAGCCCGACCGCACCTACCTCAACGACCACGGAAAGCTGCGGCCGCTGAAGGGCGCCCAGAGCCCGATCCCGCTCTCGACCACCACGACCATGTCCGCCGACGCGGCCGACCTCGACAACGACGGAAAGGACGAGCTGTACCTCGCGCAGATCGCGATGGGCACGGTCAGTCAGATGGCCAAGGCCCTCGCCGCGCCGGTGAGCAGCTGCGAGATCTACCCCGACCTCGCCGAGCGCACGCGCTGTGACCAGGCCGCGCGCTTCCAGGTGGCGTCCATCGACGCGCGCAACCTCAACTCCATCGAACCCTGCCTTGCGCTGAGCGACACGCTGGCGCGTCGCGACTGCGTGGTCACCGCGCACCACTGGTTCCGGGTGCTGGCGAGGCTACCGGCGCTCGGAGCGGACAAGGCGGCGATCATGGCCGAGTGCGCGAAGATCCCCGCCGACTTCACGAGCATGAAGGACGTCTGCGCGGACATCGCCCTCAGCCCGATGGACCACGAGGGCTCGGACGTCACCTACGCCGACGAGATCCCCTCGGTGAAGCACACCAATCTCCTCTACACGCCGGGCGACAAGACCTACCGGGACATCACCTCGCAGTGGCACGCCGGCTTCGGTGGGTGGAGCTGGAACGCGCGCTTCGCCGACCTGGACAACGACGGGTGGCAGGACCTCTACGTGGCCCAGGGCTCGCGGTTACGGCCGGGCAGCGTGTCGGCCACCTTCTACCGGAACGAGAAGGGCAAGGGTTTCAAGGAGGAGACCAAGAAGTTCGGGCTCGAGGACCACGTCCCGACCGGGTCCTACGTCTACGTCGACGTGGACAACGACGGTGACCTGGACCTCGTCACCCATCCCTTCCAGCTGACCTCGGTGCTGTGGCGGAACGATGCGCCCCGCGGCCCGGGCCTCGCGGTGTCGCTCGAGGACCGCACCAGCCCCAATCGCCGGGCGGTGGGCGCGCGGGTGGAGATCCGAGCCCCGGACGGTCGGATGCAAGTACGAGAGATCAAGGGCAGCGGCGGCTACGAGTCCTTCGATCCGCTGCAGGGCTTCTTCGGGCTCGGCGACTGGCCGTCGGTCCAGTCGATCAAGGTCACCTGGCCGGACGGAAGCAGCTCGGCGCTCGCCGGCCTCTCGCTGACCTCGGGGCGCTACACGCTGGTGCGCGCGGCGAAGTAGTCCCCACGCGGGGAACGCGTCCTCGCTGACGTGCGCGTCTGGCGCCGGCGACGGGGCTCAGTCCCCCGCACCCCGGGGACGCCCGAGGAAGGCGCGCGTCCCGGCTGGCGACGCGTCGCGCGCCAGCGCTCAGGCTCACCCGGGGACGCCCGAGGAAGGCGCGCGTTCCGGCCGGCGCACGGGTCGCGCGCCGGCGATGGGGCTCAGATGGGGCTCAGTGGGGATCGGCGGACGCCCGCTTCGGGGTCGGAGCGAGCCGCGCCTCGGGCTCGCCCTCGCGAAGCTCGTAGGTGCGGTCCGCGAGGAGTCCCCGGAACTGCTGCGGCCTGCCTCCGGGCCACTGGATTTCCAGGAGCTCGATGCTCGTCGCCTCGCCGAGGCCGAGGTGCGGCCGGAGGCTCGAGGCGCCGAAGCTGCCGCCGCTCCCGACGAGCGCGTGGACCTCGCGATGGCCTCCGCCCGAGGTGGAGAGCACGAGGCGGAGCCGCGCCCCGACCCCGAAGCGGTTGGAGGTCTTGCCGACGAGCTGGAGCTTCACCCAGTGATTGCCGTGGCCGGGGTTCTTGTAGAGAGAGGTCCAGAAGCGGTCGTTCGGGTAGACGCCTCCCATCACCTCGACCACGTCCTGGTTCCCGCTCTGGTCGATGTCCCCGAAGGCCACTGCATGGCCCTTCTGGAGGTTTCCGAAGCCGCCAGAGGTCGTGACGTCCTGGAACCGCTTGCCATGATCGTTCCGGAACATGCGATTCGGGACGAGCGTGGTGAGCGGCGGCGCTCCGGTCCCGAGGTAGAAGTCGAGCCAGCCGTCGTTGTCCAGGTCGCCGTAGTTGGCGCCCATCGTGAGCAAGAGCTTGTCGAGGCCGAGCTGCTTCGAGACATCGGTGAACGTGCCGTCGTGGTTGTTGTGGTACAGCCGCGGCCGCTCCCCGACCGCGTGCTCCTTGTCGCCCAGGACGTCGCGGACGATGTTGGGCAAGAGGGCCTGGTAGCCGGTGACGAAGATGTCCAGCCAGCCGTCGTTGTCGTAGTCGAAGAACCAGGTGGTGAAGCTGGCCTTCGGCTCCCCCACGCCCGCGCGCTCGGTCACGTCGGCGAACATCGTTCCCGACTTCTTTCCGGTCCCGAGGTTCCGGAAGAGGTGGTTCGGCCCGTCCACCAGCGAGACGTACAGGTCCGGCCAGCCGTCGTTGTCGAAGTCACCCCACACGGCGGCCTTCACCATTCCCGAGAGCTGGATGCCCGAGCCCGCCCCCACGTCGGTGAACGTGCCGTCGCCGTTGTTCAGGTAGAGCTGGAAGTTCGGCGTTCCGGCCGGCCACGAGACCTGCGCGCTGATCTCGTAGCCCACGAAGAGATCCAGGAGCCCGTCGTGGTTCACGTCCGCCCAGGCGGCGGTCTGCGAGGGAAGCTCGGTTCCGAACCCGGCCTCGTAGGTGACGTCGGTGAATGTCCCGTTGCAGTTGTTGTGGAGGAGCGTCGGCGGGTACTTGCCGGCGGCGTGCAGCCACGCGCCGCGGGGGATGAAGACGTCGATGCAGCCGTCGTTGTCGTAATCGGCCTGGAACATGTCCAGGCCGCCCACGATGCCCTTCAGCCCCGCCTGCTCGGTCCGCCGCGTGAAGTGGCCGTCTCCGTCGTTGTGGAAGTACTCGAGCTGGTCGGTGATGCCCATGTGCGAGATGAGCATGTCCAGGTGCCCATCGTTGTCGAGGTCCTCGAGGATCAGGCCACCCGCCACGCCGAACTCGATGACCCCGCGGCTCCGCGCCACGTCGGGGAAGCGTCCGATGTCGTGGTCCGACTGGAGGGCCCGAGGAGGGATGAGCCACCGTGGAGGCACCCTGTCGGGATACTGCCCGAGGGTCATCTCGCCGATGTTCATGAGCCAGCGGTACGCCAGGGCGTTGTCGGGGCTGGTCTTCGGGTTGGAAAGGAGATCTCGGTACAGCTCGACCGCCCGCTCCGAGCCGCGGCGAATCGTGTGCACGCCCTCGCCGCGGATGGGGAAGATGCAGGAGTCGGAGGTGTGGTGCTCGGCGCAGTTCTCCGTCTCCCCGCGGCGCAGATGCGCAAAGGCGAGGTCCGCCTGGATCGCCTCGGCCGCGTCCGGGGGCATGACCGCGCCGAGCTCACGCTGGAGGTCCTCGAGCGTGGAGATCGCGGTCTCCACGTCACCGTCGTAGAGCGCCTGGGTCGCGATCTCGCGCTCGGTGGTGAAGCGCTTCCGGGGGTCGTGCTCGGTGGCGAGCGCTGCCCGGAGATCGGCGATCTTCTCCTTCTGCTTGTCCCACTGGTTGTCCCAGGTCCCCTCGCGCTGCGCGATCGAGGCCAGCTTGGCGGGCATGTCCACCCGGGGGTGGCGCTGGGGGCGAGGGCGGACGGCCACCGCGACACCCGCGGCGGCCACGGCGACGACGGCCAGCACGACCAGGAGGCGCTTGTTCATCGATGGGCGAGGGAGACCAGCGTCATTCCGCGCCGGCGTCAAGGCGCAGGACGACTCCTCGGGTTCAGCGACGCGGCAGATCGTCGCGAAGCAGGCGCATCGCCTCCAGGCGCTCCGGGAAGGGGCGAGGCGAGTCCACCGCGCGCTGGAGCTCCTCGCGTCCGCGAGTGCTGGCGCCCGAGGCGAGGTACACGCTACCGAGGTGGAAACGGGTCGATGGCTCGTCCGCCGAGTGCTCCACCGCGAGCTCCAGCAGCGGTCGGGCCAGGTCGTCCCGGCCGGCCTGGTGATGCATCCATCCGAGCGCGTCCAGCAGCTGGGGGTCCGATGGTCGATCGTTCGCGAGCAGCGTCAGCGTGTCGAGGAACTCCTGGTGCAGCGCGGGCTCGGTCCGCGAGGCGAGGAGCATCGCCATCCGGTAGCGCGCGAGATCGAGGTCCGGCCGTCGTCCGAGGAGCGTCCGGTAGGTGGCGACCGCCTCCTCGGGGTGGCCGACCGCGGCCTGGATCTGCCCGACCATCATCTGGAGGTCGGTGCTGCCGGGGAAGCGGGAGATCCCCTCGCGAGCGACCTCGAGCCCCTCGGGGGTCCGGTCCAGCCCGAAGTCGAAGTCGGTGAGGTGCTGGTAGGGGACGGGAGAGTCGGGTTGCAGCTCGAGACCGCGCCGGAGCGCGCCCTCGGCCTTGAGAGGGTCGCCGGCCTCGATGTACGCGCGCGCGGCGATGTAGCGGACGATGGAGAGCTTCGGGTCCTGCTCCGCGAGGGCCATCAGCCGTCCCGCGGCGTAGGCGGCGCCTCCCCTGCGGGACCAGACCCGGCCGAGCGTCGCGACGAGGACCGGAGACCGCGGGGCGATCCGCAGCGCGGCCATCAGATGCCGCTCGGCGGCGTCCGGGTCCCCGCGCCGGAGCTCCAGGAGGCCGGCGAGGAACGGTCCGAAGATGGTGCCGGGAAACTGGAGCTTCGCCGCGTCGACCGTGCGCTGCGCGTCGGCCAGGTCCCGCTGCTGGAGCTGTCCTTCGAAGGTCTTCCGCAGCTCGCCCATCCGCCCTGGCCAGTACTCGCGAGTCCACGCGCCGAGAGCGCTCCGGTCCACCTGGGCGTCGGGGCGCAGCCTGCGGGGCGGCGCGGGAGGCGGCCCGAGCTCGACGGTGCCCCCCTCCGGTGAGCCGCCGCGCGCCCGGGCCTCCGAGCGGAGCAGGAGACTCCTGGCACCAGCATCATCGGGCGCGACCCTCGAGGCCGCCCGGGCATCCTCCAGGGCGCCCAGGTACCGGCCGAGCCGCTCGCGGATCTCTCCGCGTTCCCGGTGGGCGGCGGCGTTTCCGGGAGCCGCCTCGAGCGCCTGGTCCAGCGTCGCCTCGGGCGCCTCCAGCAGAGCCGAGGCGCGCATCAGGCGGGCCAGGGCGATCCATCCGTCCGGGTCGCCCGGGCTCATCTCGATCAGGCCCTGGTACTCGAGGAACGCGACCTCGGGGCTTCCCTGCGCCAGCTCGAGCGCCGCGAGCTGCTTCCGCGCGGCCGTGTCCTCCGGCAGCAGCGCGAGCGCAGCCCTGAGCTCGTTGCGAGCGCGCTCGACGTCGCCCGCCGCGAGCGCAGTTCTGGCCCGCCCCACGGCGAGCTCGGCCCGTTTCGCGCGGACGAACCGGGAGTCGAATCCCTTCACCGCACCGAGGACGACGAGCGCCACCAGCGCGGCGAGGCCGGCCGAGCGGGCGACCACCTTCCAGCGAGCCGGTCTCGGGGCCGGAGCGCCGGCGCCGCCAGTTTCACCTTCCAGCCGAGCTTCGACGGGTGCGTGTCTTCCCTTGCGCTTCCGTGTCTGCGCGCGACTCACCGGGGCCAGTCTCCCGGATCGGAACCGCGGGCGCACGCTCCTCCTGCATCGGACGACTCGCCGGAGTCTGCTCGACGCCCGCCCGGGCGGCCCTCGCCCTCCCGGCGTCACCTCCCGGCGAGCGCATTCAACGTGTCCGCGGGCCTCGCGCCAGGAGACCGAGGTAGAGCAGGGCGAGCACCGCCACCAGGGGCAGCACGGTCGTTCCGGCGCTGGAGCATCCTCCGCCGCTCTTCGCCGGCGGAGGCCCGCCGCCTCCGGCATCCGGTGTGCCCGTGGAGCCCCCGTCGGTGCCGGCGTCGCCGATCCCGAGCACTCCCTGGATGCGCTGCCAGTGGGCGGCGCAGTTCGTCTGGACCGGAGCGCAGGTCATCGGGCCGAGCAGATCGCGGAAGCTCATCACCCGCTGGAACGTCCGTCCGTCGTCGTCGCTGGAGGCGAGGCTGTATCCGTCCAGGACCATGTCGGTGCAGGCGTAGATCCGCGTGCTCCCCGGTCGCTGTCCCAGGCATCTGAGATGCGGGGCGTCCCGCGGGACGAAGTCCTGTGCTCCGGGGGGCAGAACGTAGAGCTTTCCGGTCCGGGTGCCGGCGTAGAGGGTGCCATCGCCCGCCCGGAGGAAGGCCGAGAGCTGGGTCCCGATGGGAGGGAGGATCGTGTGAAAGCTCTGCCCGCTGTCCTCGGTCATCATGATCGAGTCGGAGACCGCGTCGACCACTCGCAGGTAGACCTTCTTCTCGTCCTCGGGATCGATGGTGAGGATCCGTGGCTCGGTCGCAGGGGCGAGCGAAAGGTCGGTCGCGGTCCAGGTCGCGCCGCGATCGGGGCTGACCAGGAAGTGGGAGGTCCCTCCGGAGAGCGAGAGGGTGGTCGCGTAGACGACTCCCGCCTTCGCCCGGGCGATCTCCACGCCGGTGAGCAAGTCGGGCGTCTCGTAGAGATGCTCCGGCTCGAAAGTCTTTCCGCCGTCGTGGGAGGCCACGAGGTAGCTGGCGATGGTGGTTGGATTGAGAAGAACCACGATTGCTAAAACAAAAGACGCGTCATTCGGGTCAGGAAAAATATCTGCGACGCGCTGCCCGAGGACCGACCCGCCGGAGATCGGCCAGGTGCATGCCACGTCCGAGGAGCGGGTGAGATTCACCGAGGTCGCGAGATACGCGCCGTCACGCGTCACCTGGTAGAAGCTCACCGAGTTGGCCGCCAGCGCGGCGTTCGAGCCCGCGACGATCCAAGGCTCGCAGGTGTAGCGCCAGCTCAGTCCATCGTCCTCCGAGACGAGCAGGCCGAAGTTCGCTCCGATGAGGATCCGGCTCGCCACGTCGGGCGGGAAGTGGAGGCTGAACTCGTCGGGAAAGGCACCGTCCGCCTGCGCCGGTGTGTTCGAGCCCAGGAGCAGCGAGACCAGAACGAGGCGCGTGAGGTCTGCACGGGCACCCGCCATCGGATCTCGCCCTCCGAGCGGCCTCCAGCCACGAACCTCTTACCGGAGCACGATGGATGGTGCCATTCCATACCAGCAGTGACTGCGCAGCGCGTCTTGATTGCACTTGCAAAGAATGAGAAATGCCCGCCCGCAAAGCCGCTCTTTTCTCACCCTGAGTTGGTCGCAGAAACCTTAGGTCTCCTGAACAGGAGAATCGTTCAAGGCTGCACAACTGAAGTCTGCGGGGAGGACGAGTATGAGGGCTGACTGCCTTGAGGGTGGGGCTGTGGTCCGCACGTCCGCGGTGTCGAGAGGGCGGAGGGAGCGGCTTCGAACCATCCTGTTGCTTCTGACGACGCCGCTGATCCTGACCTGCGGCGACGACACGAACTCGACGCCGGCGCCCGTCGTCGCGTGGACGAAGCCGGTTCCGAAAGCGACCTGTGGCTCCACCGACCGCGTCGAGCCCGGGCTCCAGGGACAGACGAGCCTGGCAGACCGGATGTCGGGCGCGTCCGAGACCGCCTACAACTGCAATCTCGAGCTGGTGGGGCAGTACCAGGGCGAAGGCGCCGAGTGGCAGCTCACCTGGTTCAACGACTGCGCCTACTACGGCACCTACAACAATGCCCAGCAACAGAATCTGGGCACCGTCGTCCTGGACGTGTCGAACCCCGCGAACCCCCAGGTGACGACACATCTCCAGTCGCGGGCGATGATCGATCCCTGGGAGTCGCTGAAGGTCAACGAGCCGCGCAAGCTCCTCGGGGCGACGAAGGGGCCTGGCTTCGGTCCCTCGCAGCCGACCGATCGCCAGTTCGCCTTCTACGACATCTCCTCGGACTGCAAGAACCCGACGCTTCTCTCGGACGTCGACATCGCCGGGCACACCGGACATGCGGGCAACTGGGCGCCGGACGGGATGACCTATTACGGCACCGGCGCGGGCGGGACCGGGTTCACCGCGATGGACGTCTCGGATCCGAGGAACCCGAAGCTCATCGGCCACTTCGCCGATGACATCGACTCGACGCACGACGTCTCGATCAGCCAGGACGGGAAGCGGATGTACCTGACCCGCTGGGGGAACTTCGTGCCCTTCTTCCTGCCCGGACCGAACGGGCTGGTGATCCTGGACACGAGCGACATCCAGAACCGCGTGGCCGGCGCGCCGCCGCCCCGGCTGGTTGGCAGTCTCTACTGGGACGATGGCGGCACCGCACAGGAGACGATGCCCCTCACCTACAAGGGCAAGCCGTACATCCTCTTCACGGACGAGTGCGGCTATGGCGCGATGCCGACCCCGGGCGCCTCGCGTGCGGATGCGTGCAAGCGCAAGATCTCCCCTCACGGTATGGCCCGGATCATCGACATCAGCGACGAGACCTATCCGCGGCTGGCCTCGAAGCTCATGCTGGAGGTCAACGATCCGGCCAACTGCGACAAGATCGCGGACGACTTCCCGGCCGCCACGACCGACCTCGACAACTACGGGTACTCGGCTCACTACTGCACGCCCGACACGCCCACCGATCCGAAGATGATCGCCTGCGGGTACTGGGGCGCGGGCCTGCGGGTGTTCGACGTCCGTGACCCGTACAAGCCGAAGGAGATCGCGTACTACAAGCCGCCGGCCCAGCGGATGAAGGTGCTCCCCGGCTCCTCGATGTGGAACGACTACGGTGGCGCGGACCGCACGACGGATCGGATCTCCGCGCACGTCCGCTTCCGGACCATCGGAAACGAGAACTATCTGTGGTTCGCCGGGCAGGACAACGGCTTCATGGTCGTGCGCTTCACGAAGCCGCTGTCGACGCTGCTACCTTGAGTCCTTGAGCAGTCGCAGCGCCTCGAGCCGCTCGGGGAAGGGCCGTCCGGACTCCAGGGCGGCCTCCAGCTCCCGCCGGGAGAGCTCCATCTTGCTCTCCCGGGCGTACACCGACGCGAGGTGGAACCGCGGGCTCGGCTCTTCTGGAGCGGCGCGCACGGATGCCTCGAGCAGCTCCCGGGCCCGTGCGGTCTCGCCGGCGCTCGCCGCCAGCCATCCGAGCTGATCGAGCAGGGCAGGGTCCGAGGGCCGATCACCGCCCAGGTCGGCGAGGAGCTCCACCGATCGGCGGCCGGAGCCGCTCTGGCGCTCGTCGGAGGCAACGAGCTCGGCGAGCCGGTACTCCACCAGGTCGAGGTCGGGTCGCCGGCCAACGAGCTCCTCCAGGAGTCGCCGCGCCTCCTCCGGCCCTTCGAGCTTGACCTTCAGATCCGCGAGCATCGTCTGCAGCGAAACCGACTGCGGGAACTGCTCGTGCCCCCGCCGGCAGACCTCGGCCGCCTCCGGAGCGCGATCCACCTCGAGGTAGAAGAGCGACAGGTGCCGGTAGGTCGGCGCCGATGCGGGATCGCTCCTCAGCCCGCGCTGCAGCGCCGCCTCCGCCTGTCCAGGCTCACGGCCATCCAGGTAGGCACGCGCGGCGAGGTACCGCGCCATCGTGAACCCGGGATCCGCCTCCGCCAGGCGGATGAGCTGATCGCCGGCATACGCTGCCCCCTTCTCGCGGGACCAGGCCTTTGACAGCGCGGCGAGGACCACCGGAGAGCGAGGCGAGGCGTGGAGCGCCGCGAGGAGCTGGTTCCTGGCTTCCTCGGTGCGCCCCCGCGCCAGCTCGAGGATCCCGCCGACGAAGGCGGCGAAGACGGTCCCGGGGTATTTCTGGCGAACCGACTCCACGACGCCCTCGGCCCCGACCCAGTCCTGCTGGCGGAGTCGCCCCTCGAGCGCCTGACGGACCTGGGCGAGGCGCCCGGGCCAGTGCTCGCGCGTCGCGATGCTCGGGTCCGCAGCTCTCATCCACGCCTCGGCACGAACCCTGGCCGCGGGAGCCGGAGACGGCCCCATCTCGGCGGCGAGGCTCCGGGCCACGACGGCGCGGATCTTCGTCCTGTCCTGTCCCGCGGCCTGCAGCTCGGTCCGGAGCTCGGCGAGCAGCGGCCCCTTCGGCAATCTCTGGGTCGCCTCCTCGAGGCCGCGCAGCGCGGTCTCGGTGTGCCCTTCGGCCGCGTCGAGCACGCTCCGGAGCGCGAGCATCTCCTCGTCGAGCGGGGCGCCGGAGAGAATGCGCTCCACCTGGGCGCGTGCCGCCGGGAGGTTTCCGGCACGGGCCTGCACCCGTGCGAGCGTCCGGCGCCAGGTCACGTCGTCCCCGGTCTGGATCTGCTCGTCGAGGAGGGTGAGGGCCTCCGGAGCCCGGCCGACGTCGGCGAGGAGCCACGCCTGCGCCCGGAGCAGCGCGGGCTTCGGTCCCACGCTCTTCACCGCCCGCGTCGCTGCCTCGAGCCCCGCGGCGGGTCCCTTCGAGCGAGCCGTGCTCTGGACGAGGAGGCCCCAGGAGGCGAGGTCGGCGGCCTCGGCGGTCACTGCCAGCTCGGCGTCCCGGCTCGCGCCGTGATAGCGGCCGAGATCGAATCGGATCGCTGCCCGCATGCGATGCGCCTCGGCCCGGCGAGGGTTCGCGTCGATCGCGCTGTCCAGGGCAACCTCCGGCGCGGAGACCAGCCCGGTTCTCACCATCAGATCGGCGAGGCCGAGCCATCCGTCCGGATCCTCCGGATGCATCTCGGTCGTCGTCTGGTACTCGAGGAAGGCGAGCTCCCAGTCACCGAGCCTTCGCTCGAGCTCGGCCAGGCGCAGCCGGACCCCGGGAAGGTCCGGGTCGAGCCGGAGCGCCTCGCGGAACTTCAGTCGCGCCCCGGCAGGGTCGTCCTTGGCCAGGAGCGCCTCGCCGCCTCTGGCGATGTGACGTGCTCGAAGCTCGGTCAGGAACCCGGAGCGCACGAGGAGGAAGACGCCGACCGAGCCCGTGACGAGAAGTCCGAGGAGGGTCCACGTGCGCCGGCCGAGTCGATGCCACCTGACTCGCGGCAGCGTGCGCATGATCGAGGGACCATACGCCCACCCTCGGAAACGCACCAACGCCGGGGCCTGGCGTTCACCGTCGTGACGGAGCCTCAGTTCTGCGGGCAACGCCCGGCCCTGCCGACTAGCATGTGCTTCCCGTGAGAATCGCGATCCTCGGTGCAGGCGGAGTGGGCGGTTACGACGCGGCGGTGCTGTCGCGGGCAGGGCACGACGTGCTGCTGCTCGCGCGCGGGAAGCACCTCGAGGCGATCCGCGCCGGCGGGCTCCGGGTGACCGAGGCCGACGGGAGCTCCTGGGTGGCGAAGGTCGGCGCGTCCGACGACGTCGGTCAGCTCCGGGGTTCCGAGCTCGCCCTGGTCACCGTGAAGAGCTACGACCTCGACGCCATCGGACCTGCCGCCGCCGACCTGGCCCGGCACGGAGCGACGGTGGTGCCGCTCCTCAACGGGGTCGAGGCAACGGATCGGCTCGAGCACCTCGGAGTGCCGCGGCAGTCGCTCCTCGGCGGGCTCACGGCGATCAGCGCCGAGCGCACCGGTCCTGGCCAGGTCATCCGCCGGAGCCCGTTCAACCGCGTGGTGGTGGGCGAGCTCACCGGTGGTCTGTCGGAGCGCGCTCGTGCCATCGCCGCCGCGTTCTCCGGCGCGGGCGCGGAGGCGCGGGCGAGCGCGGAGATGCAGGTCGAGCTGTGGCGGAAGTTCGTCTTCATCACCACGATGGGCTGCTGCTGTGGTCTGGCCCGCACCTCCATCGGCCCGGTGCGCGATGCACCGCTCGGTCAGGCGATGATCGAGCGCGCAACGGCCGAGTCCGTGGCCGTGGGTCGAGCTCTGGGCATCGCGTTCGCCTCCGACGAGGTCGGCCGGGTCCTGGAGCAGGTGCGGTCGATGGCCCCCGGGATGAAGCCGAGCTTCCTGCTCGATCTGGAGAGGGGTGGGCCCACCGAGCTCGACGTGCTCTCGGGAGCGGTCAGCCGGCTCGGGCGCCAGGGCGGCGTCCCCACGCCGGTCCACGACACCGCCGTCGCTGCGTTCGGGGCAGCGCTCGGGCTGAAGGGCTGAAGCGACTCCGGCAGGACTCGAACCTGCTGCCCCCGGCTTCGAAGGCCGGTGCTCTATCCAGATGAGCTACGGAGCCAGCGGCGTCGTATCAGGTACTTGCCGCCCCGTGTAGAGGCGGCTCGGGCTCGGAAGCCGTTGGGGGACCGGGCGCATCGCCCGGGCCACTACCCGAAGAACACCCCGTTCCGCATGTGGCCCAGCTGGGCAAACGCGCTCACGGTTCCCGCTGAATTCGAAACGAACCTGAACCCATCGGCCCTGGTCGTCGAGAATGTCATCGTCGCCTGGCTCAGGACGAACTCGCCTGCGAACCCGACGGTGGGGTCTTTGAGGTTCGAGCGATCCGTGACCGGGCCGCTCCATTCGACGTCGAACGAGCACGTCGCCGGGATAGGCGCCTGGGGCAGGAACCGGAGGAGGGCGTTCGGGATGTTGAAGTAGTCATGCACCGGGACGTTGTCGGCCTCCATGCTTCCCTTCCCGGCGCCGAACTCCACTTCCACGCTGTCAGTGGGCAGGGGAACCGTCCAGAAGAGGCCCTCCGGGTAGGGGTTGATGCCGGGGTTGAAGTCGCTGACCTGGGTCGTGAAGTTTTCGAAGTCAAACTGACCTCGGTAGAGGTCGAGTCATATGAATCCGAACGTGCCTTTGTGGACCGCGCCGTCCTGGCCCACGTAGACGCCCTTCATGAAGCGCATGTCCGTGTCGAACAGGAGCGTCTCGCGACTGCCGTCGGGGTTGGTCGCGGTGCCCGTTCCCTGAACCTCTGCGACTCCAACGAAGCCATTGAAGTCGTTGATCGTCGCCGGCATGGCGGTCGGACCAAAGAAGTACACGTGAAAGAGCTGGCCAGCGACCGTCATGCCACCCGGAATTGGGTTCGGAGCGGCATTGCCCGTCTTGGCCGCGAGCTTGCCGGGCGCGAGCACGCCCGCCCCGAACAGTGCGCCGGCGGCAGCACCGGATCCCCCGAGGAAACCTCGGCGCGATAACGAAAGACGTCTGCCGTGCGGGTGATGCAGAGGGACAGGCGATCGGGAACGAAATGCCTCCGCGCCAGTCAGATTCAACTTACGCATGGGACCCCCTTCGTTTTCGAGTGCCGTATCCTCCCCATCGGCGCGCCCGTCAAAGCGTGCAACCCCGTCGCAAGACCGCGGGACTTTCCTGACAAGGTTTGCATGCTTTTCGCGCTTCGCTCCGAGCGAACCGCCTTCGCCCCGTGGCGAACGCCGAGTGACGAGACCCGATGCCGGCGCACCGGCTCATCCCACGTCGCGGAGCGGTGGAAGCGCCTCGGAGGACCCGGACTTCGGCAGGCTGAGCATGAAGGTCGTGCCCGCCTCAGGTGACGAGCTGACCTCGATGTTGCCGCCGTGCGCCCGCGCGACGTGCCAGGCGATGTAGAGGCCGAGCCCCACGCTGCCATCGAGCGCTCCCGGGCGAACGCCGCGCCGGAAGGGCTCGAAGAGCCCGTCCTGCTGATCGTGGGGGATCGCCTCTCCGCCGTTGTGGATGGAGACCCGGACCACGTTCTGGCCGCCCTCGACCAGCACCGAGACCGCCGAGCCGGCAGGGCTGTGCTGGAGCGCGTTGCCGAGGAGGTTGCCCAGCGCTTGCCCGAGGCGGGTGTTGTCCCACTCCCCGGTTCCGTCCCCGCGCCCGGTGACGTTGACCCGGCCGGGATCCGCCACCGACACCTCCTCCACCGCGCGCTCGACCAGCAGGTGCATGTTGCTCGGCTCGCGGGTGATGGGGAGCTGCTGTCCGGCGCGGAGGCGTGTCAGATCGAGCAGGCCCGCCACCAGCTGATGCATCCGCTCTGCCGAGCGCGTCATCCGGGTGACCGTGCGGAGCTGGTTCTCGGAGGTGGCGGAGCGAGTGAGGAGGTCGACGCCGAGCCGGATCGAGGCGAGAGGATTGCGCAGATCGTGGCTGACGATCCCCAGAAGGCGCTGCTCGAACTGGTGCGCTTCCTGGAGGGCGAGCTCGGCCTCCTTCTGTGCAGTGGTGTCGATCACGAAGGCGACCCCGCTGAACGTGGCCTGGTCGACGAGCGCCGATCCCCCGAGGATCCAGATCCGGCTCCGGTCGGGCCGGACGAGCTGCTTCTCGAAGAAGCCGCTCCGTCCGGTGGCCTGGATCTCGGCCACCACCCGGGCGTCGACATCGGCGAACTCCGGCGGCGTCATCGCCCTCCAGTTGATGCCGCCCTCCGGTACCCCCGCGTCGGGCGGGTATCCCAGCATCTCGAGCAGCCGCCGGTTGGCATTGACGATCCGCTCTCCCCTGAACTCGGCGATGCCGAGCAGACCGGCTTCCGAGAGACTGCGCAGCTGCTGCTCGGTGCGCTCGAGCTGCCGGCGGGCCTGGACCCGCGCGGTCACGTCCACCGCGCAGGTGAGGACGCCCTCCACCCGTCCACGCACGTCACGGATCGGCGTGTAGCTCGCATCGATGAACCGCTCGTCGTCGGAACCGTCGCCGCGTCGATAGAGGACCCGCCGCTCGCTGACGGTGGCCGGCGTTCCGGTCCGGTACACGCCCTCGATGATCTCCAGCAGCCCCTGCCCCTCGAGCTCCGGGTAGACGTCGCGCAGCCTCCGGCCGAGGACCGGGCGCTGCACCAGTCGCTGCGTCCCGGGAGAGACGAAGTCGCAGACCAGGTCCGGGCCCCTGTGGGTGACCACGACGATCGGAGCATCGGTGAAGAGGGAGAAGAACCGATCCCGTTCGGTGCGCACCTGGTCGAGCAAGAGCTCCCGGTCCTGCATCCGCTTCCGGAGCAACACGACAGAGGAGGTGAATCCGACCTGGATGAGGACGAAGGCCAGGGCCGCGCCGATCGCGCCGGAGGAGAGCGTGAGACGGCCCACCGGAGGCATCGACAGGACGTTTCCGAGGACCGCCGAGGCGACCACAGCGACCCACGAGACGCGGAACGAGCGCGAGAACCAGGCCACCACCGGTCCGGCGAGGTGGAACGACATGTACGGCGTGATCCCCGCCACTGCCGGGGCGAGGAAGTTGAACGCGGCGGCGAGGCCCACCCCGAGCGGCGCCATGGCCCACTGCCTCGGGGTCGGGCCGTGCCTGGTCGGGGTGGAGGGAACGTCAATCATCCGGGCCTGGACATTGTGGACGGTGCCCGCCGTCGAGAGCGCCGTTCCGCTGCAGCTTTTCGGCATTGAACAGCCGGGGGGACCTCGATGACCGGGCGATCGAGGAACGCGATGCACCTCGGGATCACCCCTTCACCACGGCCACGTCGTCCGGGGTGAACCACCACGCTCACCCCGCCGAAGTAGTCCTCGAGCTTCGGTGGTGCAACGTGCGTGGCCCCGGACAGGTGGCGCCCGTCGGTGAGATCACGATCCGGTCGTGCCCTGGTCTTGCCCGAGGCCGGGGTGACCCTGCTCACCGGCCGCGCAGCACCGGGCTCTGCGTGAAGCCGGAATGCGAGGTGGGCGCAGGACCTTCCTTCCGGCCGCCGGTGACGCGTGTGCGTGTCGCGCCACTCCGAGCCGCTCGGGCAAACTGGAGACCTTCCCGTGCGCTCGTTGCTCGTCCTCGTCGCGGTGCTGGGGCTGGCCGGCGCGATCGCCGCGGTCGTCCTCCGTCGCCCCTCGCCACCATCGGCACCCGTCGCGGTCGTCCCCGGCGCGCCGACCGTCGATGCGGGCCCGACCGACGAGGAGGTCTTCGCCGCCAGCATGGCTCGACTCGCCGAGGCGAGGCGGAAGGCCGAGAAGGAGGCGGCGGCCGAGGCGGACGCCGGTGCGCGGCGCATCGTCGAGGTCACGCCCGATCCCCGACTCCCACCCGCCTCGGGCGTCTCCGGGACCGGCCTCTCCGCCAGCGCCTCGCTGGACGCGGTGGCCGCGCGACTCCGTGACCAGGACCTCGCCGGCGCGCTCGAGGAGGTCCACGCGCTGTACCGGGCGCGCTCGCCCTCGGCGTCACGGGCGCTCGAGCTCCTCGCGCGTGAGCTCCAGGGCCTCGCCCGGGCCGGCGATCTCGCCCGCGTCGAGCCCGTCCTCCCGCGCTTCCAGGAGCTGCCCACCTCGGAAGCCGCCGTCCGCTCGCACGTCGCGCGGGTCCTGGGCTCGGTGGCGCTCGCGTCATCGAAGGCAGGGCAAACCGAGCGCTCTCGCCAGGAGGCCCGCGCCGCGCTCGCCCTCGACGAGTCGACGCCCGAGGCCTACCTCGCGCTCGGCGAGTACATGTTCCAGGGCAACGACCTCGCCGGCGCGCTCGACACCTGGGAGCACGGTCTGCGGCTCAACCCCGGGAATGTCGCGCTCGCCCGGCGCCTGGAGCGCGGCCGGAGCGAGGCCCAGCGCCTCGGCGGGATGGAACGCGTGACCTCCGAGCACTTCTCGGTGGCCTTCGATGGTCGGGCGGATGTCCCCGGAGCGCGCGCCAGCCTCGAGGTCATGGAGGCGGCGTACCGCAGCGTCGGCGCGCTCTTCGACCTGTTCCCGGATGGGCCCATCCCGGTGGTGCTCTATCCGGACCGCTCCTACGAGCAGGAGGGCCACGTCTCCTGGTCCGCCGGCGTCTACGACGGGAAGATTCGCCTCCCCTCGGCCGGCGCGAACACGACGTCGCTGCGCTTCCGGGGAGTCCTCTTCCACGAGTACGCCCATGCGCTCTTCCAGCGGGCCACGGGCGGGAAGGGTGGTCCCGCGTGGCTCAACGAGGGGTACGCCGACGTGGCCAAGCTCGTGGGGGATCCCGGCCCCGCGGTGCGGTGCACGCCCGACGTGCACTCCTTCCAGCTCCGCGCCCTCGAGCACAGCTTCGGGCGAATCGGAAACCACAAGCAGGCGCACCTCGCGTACCTCGAGGCGCGGCACGCCGTGGAGCACCTCGTCGTTCGGCACGGACAGGCCGGCCTGAGGGCCCTCTTCTCCGAGCTGTCCACCGGCGCACCCTTCGCGACCGCCTTCGAGCGGGCGCTGCACGAGGACTACGCCACCTTCGCCGCGACGTTCGACGCCGAGGCGGGCCGCTGATACGTCAGCGGCCATGAATCTCCAGCTGGAAGGGAAGCGAGCGCTGGTCACCGGCTCCACCGCGGGCATCGGATGGGCCATCGCCGCCGGGCTCGCCGCCGAGGGGGCCGAGGTGGTCGTCAACGGGCGCACCGAGGCGCGGGTGGCGTCGGCCGTGCAGCAGATCCAGGCCCGCCATCCGAAGGCACGGGTGCGAGGCATCGCCGCCGACCTCGGAACGGCCGAGGGCTGCGGGCGGATGGTCCGCGAGGTGCCGGAGGTCGACGCCCTGGTGAACAACCTGGGCATCTTCGCCGCCGTGCCGTTCGAGGAGATCCCCGACGGCGAGTGGATGCGCTTCTTCGAGGTGAACGTGCTCAGCGGCGTCCGCCTCGCCCGCGCCTACCTCCCCGGGATGAAGGCCCGCAACTGGGGGCGCATCCTCTTCATCTCCAGCGAGAGCGCGCTCCAGATCCCGGTGGAGATGATCCACTACGGGACGACCAAGACCGCCCAGCTCGCGGTCTCCCGTGGCCTGGCCGAGACCACCCGCGGCACGGGCGTCACCGTGAACGCGATCCTCGCCGGTCCCACCCGGAGCGAGGGCGTGGCCACCTTCGTCGAGGGGCTCGCCGCGCAGCAGGGCGTCCCCGCCGCCACGGTGGAGCGCGACTTCTTCTCCAGCGCGCGGCCCACCTCGCTGTTGCAGCGCTTCGCCACGCCGGAGGAGATCGCAGCGCTCACCGTCTTCGTCGCCAGCGGCCCGGCCTCGGCGGTGAACGGCGCGGCGCTCCGCGTGGACGGCGGCGTGGTGCGGGCGATCGTCTAGGAGCGGTAGACGAGCACCGGGACCTTGCAGTGGGTGAGGACCCGCTGCGTCTCGCTGCCCAGCAGCATCCCCGCCACGCCTCGCCGGCCGTGCGAGGCCATGAAGACCAGGTCACAGCCCTGCCGCTGCGCGGTGTCGACGATCGCCTGCCAGGGGGCGTCGTTCACCACGGAGACGACCTCGCAGGGGACTCCCGCCGCGGTGGCCTTGGCCCGGGCGTCGCCGAGCACCTCGCGGGCGCGGCTCTCGTGCGCGCGCTCGTACTGGGTCGGGGTGACGGTCACCAGGAAGGGGTCGTAGCCGGTCAGGTGGAACGGCGGCGACACGGTGAGCGCGGTGATGCGTGCGCCGAGCGACCGGGCGAAGGCGATGGCCTCGCGCACCGCACCGTCTGACAGATCGGAGCCATCCGTCGGGACCAGGATGTGCTTGTACATGGGCGCGCTCCTTCCCTCGGCGGAATCTTGCACGGGGCGCGCCCGTGTTCACCCTCCTGGCGGAGGTCGCGGTGCGTCAAGGTGGCCGGGCCGTCAGGCCGAGCGATGTCGGTCGCCGTCGCCGTCACACGCAAGACAGACGCTCGAGGCGGGATTTCCCAGGAGCACCTGCGCCCCGATGGGGTTGCCGCACCGGTCGCAGATGCCGTAGCGGCCCTCGTCGATTCGCCGCAGCGCCGCCTCGATGCGGCTCAGCTCCTCCTCCGGATCCACGGTGCGGTCCTCTCCTGCCCGGGCGAGCACCGCGCGCCTCATGAGCAGGCGGGCCCGCGCTCTGGTCTCTGCCGGCGTCAATCCCATCGTCGAGGCGAACGCATCAGCAATGCGCGCGCCGACGCCCCGGCCACCTCGTCCGCCCCGCCACGCCTGCAGTCCGTGCGGCGTGCGCTCCGGCAGCGCGCAAGGATTGCGGGATCAGGCGTGGGGGAGGCGGATGTGGAACGCCGCGCCATCCGGCTCCGCCCGCTCGACCCACACCCTGCCGCCGTGCTGGTCCACCAGGCTGTGCACGATGGCCAGCCCGAGGCCGGTACCGTTGGGCTTGGTGGTGAAGAACGGCTCGAAGAGCCGGTCCTGAACCTCGGGTGGAATCCCCGGGCCCTCGTCCGAGACCACGAGCTCCACCTGGTCGTCCACCGGGCCACCCTGCAGCCGGATGCGCCCGCCCCGCGGGCTCACGTCGAGCGCGTTGAGGATGAGGTTCAGGAGCACCTGACGCAGCACACCCTCGTCCGCCGCGAGCGCGGGGCTGCCCGGCGCCACCTCCACCGCCAGCGTGACCTGCCGGGCCTCGGCGTCCCCGGACAGGAGCTCGGCCATCTTCTGGAGAAGAGGCTCGAGCGGCACCGGCTTCCGCGCCAGCTCGCGGGGCCGGGAAAAGAGGAGGAAGTCCTGGAGCGTCTGGTCCAGCCGGCGAATCTCGTCGCGGACCAGCACCAGTGGCTCGAGCAGCGTGGGCTGACCTTCCGGGGGGAGCTTCCGGACGCGCCGCTCGAGCACCGAGAGCTGCAGGGACGCCGCGTTCAGGGGGTTGCGGATCTCGTGCGAGAGGCCCGCGGTCAGCCGTCCCACCGCCGCCAGCTTCTCCGCGAGCTGGGCGCGGCGCCGGAGCTCCTCGCGCTCGGCCTGCAGCCGGACCTGGCGGAGCGCCTGCCCCACGGTGAGGAGCAGCTCGGGCACGGCGCAGGGCTTGACCAGGTAGGCGCAGGCGCCCGCGCGGATCGCCGCGGCCGCCGACTCCACGCTGGCGAATCCGGTCAGGAGCACGACCTCGGACGCCGGAGCGGTCCGGTGCAGCTCGGCGGCGAGGTCGGTGCCGTCGCCGTCCGGCAGGCGCACGTCCACCAGCGCCACGTCGAATCCCTCGGCGGCGCGTTCGCGGGCGGCGGAGCAGCTCGTCGCCTGGAGCACCTCGTATCCCTCGTCCTCGAGGATCTCTCCCAGGTTGTCCACCAGCTCGACGTTGTCGTCGACGACGAGGATGCGGCCCTGGCTCACCCGCCCTCCTCGAACTTCTCCAGCGCGGCGTCCAGCGCGGTGGCCAGCGCCTCGAACGACGCAGGAAGTCGGACCAGGTGCACCTCGGGATGTGCCCGCGCCCAGGCCTCGGCCGCCTGCTCCCGCGCATCGGCCAGCACCGCGAGCAGTGGCGTCGGTCCCGGCGGTGGCGCGTCGGTCGGAGCGATGGGCAGGGGCGTGCAGCCGTGGTCGCGCACGAACTCCATCACCCGGCTCACCTCGTTTGGCGCATCGCACACGACCCAGACCACCGCCCCGCGGCGCGCCTGCTCCAGCCGGTGCAGCAGCGTCTCCACCGGAATCGGTTTGGGCAGAGTGGCCAGCACGCCCATCCTCTCCACCCGGGCGAGATCCGCGTCGCCGCTGAACGCGGTCACCACCAGCGCGGGAAGGTCGGGATCGGCCTGGCGAGCCGCAGCGATCAGCTCTGCGCCCCCGAGGCCCGGCATCCGCATGTCGGTCACCAGCGCCGTGTATCGCCGGGACCGCAGCCGCCGGAGCGCGGCCTCCGCGTCCCACTCGACGTCCACCTCGGCCCCGCTGGTCTCGAGGATCTCGGCGAGGTTCTCGGCCAGCGGCTGGTTGTCGTCGACGACGAGGTAACGCCGTGCGCGCCGTCTGCTCATGGCGGGGCCCCCGGAAGGGGGAGCACGAAGCGCGCGCCCCCGCGAGGAGGCGTGACGTGGCCGATGGTTCCGTGGTGGCGCTCGGTGATTCGCTTCACCAGCGCCAGCCCCAGGCCGACGCCCTTGGGCTTCGTGGTGATGAGCGGCTCGAAGAGGCGGGCCTTGACCGAGGCGTCCAGCCCGTGGCCGGTGTCCTCGACCGAGACCTCGACCTTCCCGTCCTCGTCCTTCGCCGCCACGGTCACTCTCCCGCCGTCCCCGCACGCCTCCACCGCGTTCTGCACCAGGTTCACGAAGACCTGCCGGAGCTGAGCGGCGTCGCCCATGACCCGGAACCCCTCGAGCGGTTTCACCTCGAGCGTGACGCCCTCGGGTCGGGGGACCAGATCCACCGCGCTGGCCACCACCTCGGCGAGGGCGAGCGGCTGGGGATCCATCGGGCGGTCGCGGACCAGGTCGAGCAGAGCGCTCACGATGCCGTTGGCGACCGAGATCTGCTCGCCGATGCGCTGCAAATGCTTTCTCGCCCCGGGGTCCGTTCCCACGCGCTTCTCCAGGAGGAACACCGACGACTCGGCCACCCCGAGCGGGTTCCGGAGCTCGTGGCCGATGCTCGCCACCACCTGGCCGAAGGTGGAGAGCCGCTCGCTCCGCGCCTTCTGCGCCTCCAGGTCCTCCCGGTAGGTCTGGAGCATGATCGCCAGCTCGAGGTCGAGCATGCGCGACAGCGCCGTCTGGGCCACCGCGTGCTCCGCGGAGGTCGGCACGAGCAGCTTCGAGATGCGGGACGAGAGCTCGCGACGGAGCACGTTCATCGCCCCGAACATGTAGTGCTGTGGCAGACCGATCCGGACGTGCACGCGGCCGATGCGCGCCCTCCGCTCCACGTAGCCCTCGTCCCACGGGCCGAGGAACAGCCCCTCCATCCAGGCCACCAGCGTGTGCTTGAGCCGGCCGACCGAGGTCTCGCCCTGCTCGAGCACCGCCCGCGCCGGGGGGAACTCGAGGATGCGGGCGTAGAAGATCTCCGAGACCTCGGGGAAGTCGGGCGCCAGTCCGGGGTGAAGCGCCCGGAGGATGATCTGGTCCGTCTCTCCGAAGCCCACGTAGTCCTGCAGCTCGTGGAAGACGCTGAAGGGGCTCATCGCTCGGGGGGAGAGATAGCAGAGTCCGTGCCGGGGGGCCCGCTGAGGCGGCCCGCCTTTTGCTAGCCTCATGAGGTCCATGGTGTCTGCACGCATCCTGGTGGTGGACGACGAGCCGAACGCCCGCGGCGCGCTCCGGACCATCCTCGCCGAGGAGGGTTACGCGGTCAGCGAGGCAGGGGACGGGGTGGAGGCGCTCGCACACCTGCGCAATGTCGGCGCCGACCTGGTCCTGGCCGACGTCCGGATGCCGAAGATGGACGGGATCACGCTGCTACGAGAATCCCGGGAGAGCGGCATCGACTCGGCCTTCGTGGTGATGACCGCCTTCGGCTCCATCGAGATGGCGGTGGAGGCCATGCGCGCCGGGGCAGAGAACTTCCTGGTCAAGCCGCTCGACGATCGGGCGGTGGTGGTGGTGATCGAGAAGGCGCTCGACAAGCGGCGGCTGGTGCAGGAAACGGCGAACCTCCGCGTCCGCCTGCGGGAGCGGGTCCGCTTCGACAACATCGTCGGGGACAGCACCGCGCTGCGCGAGGTGTTCGAGGTCGTCCAGCGGGCGGCGCCCACCCGGGCGAACGTGCTGATCCTCGGCGAGTCCGGGACCGGCAAGGAGCTCATCGCCCAGGCGCTCCACGAGCTGTCGCCACGCAAGGATCGCCCCTTCGTGCGGGTGAACTGCGGGGCGCTCACCGAGACGCTGCTGGAATCCGAGCTCTTCGGGCACGAGCGAGGCGCCTTCACCGGCGCGGTCGCCCGGCGCGAGGGGAGGTTCGAACGCGCCGACGGGGGCACGCTCTTCCTCGACGAGATCGGCGACATCTCGCAGGCGGTGCAGGTCAAGCTGCTCCGGGTGATCCAGACCCGCGAGTTCGAGCGGGTGGGCGGGAGCGAGACGCTGAAGGTCGACGTCCGCCTTCTCACCGCGACCAACAAGGATCTCGCGGCCGAGGTCACCGCGGGCCGCTTCCGCGAGGACCTCTTCTACCGCCTCGACGTCATCTCCGTGACCCTGCCGCCGCTGCGCGCCCGGAAGGGCGACATCCCGGCCCTGGTGTCTCATTTCCTCCGGCGCTTCTCCGAGGTGCACGGGAAGAAGATCCAGGGGCTGGCTCCCGGAACGCTCCAGGCGCTGCTGCGCCACGACTGGCCGGGCAACGTCCGCGAGCTCGAGAACTCCGTCGAGCGGGCGGTGGTCCTCGCCCAGGGCCCGTACCTCACCACCGACGATCTGCCGCCCACGGTCCTCGGCGCGCGCCCGTCGGACCGGCCGATGTCCGGCCTCATCCCCGGGGCCACCTGGGAGGAGATCGAGAAGGAGGCCATCCTCCGGACTCTCGAGGTGGTCGGAGGCTCGACCTCCCGCGCCGCGGCGATGCTGGGGATCAGCACCCGCACCATCCAGTACCGGCTCAAGCAGTACGCGCAGGAGCGGGACGTGAACGGGGCGGGGCCGCAGGGGTCGACGACCTCGGGGACCGGCCCCGGGAGCTGAACGCCGACAGGGGGCGTCCTCGCTCCCGGAGCGATCCACGCCCCCTCAGGAGAACCGTTTCCGCTCGCGGTTGCGCAGCCGGAAACGGGCGATGAGGAGCGCGACCACCGAGCCCAGGCCAGCAATCACCAGGGCGGCGGAACTCTCTGCGCCGGTCGAGGAATCCGGGACGAAGACGGTCCGCCCGACGAGGCCACCGACGACCGCGCCCAGCATGCTCAGCGTGAGCAGGCGGGCCCAGGTGATGCCTTCGTTGCGCCGGAACGTGCCGGCCAGCAGGCCCACCGTCCCTCCGATGATCAGCCAGAACAGCAACTCGACCGTCGTCATGGTCACTCCATCTTTCCGTGTCCGAGGACGTGCATCGGTCGTGCGCAGCGTGTGGGCGAGACGCTCCGGGCGGCGCCGCCATCGACGAGCGGGGAGGGGCGCACGGATTGCGCGCACGCGTCGCGGAGCGCAAGCCTTGCGTGCGGTCCCGCGCAGGTCCGAGAGGCGCGACCGGTATGCCCGGTGCAGGGCTCTGTCCCTCTGGAATCGATGGAGCCCCACATGAGCTGCGCCTTCGAGGTGAACTGGACGGAGACCCGCGAGGACGGACCGGTGTTTCGCGCCGGACGGGAGTTCGGGCGGGCCGAGTCGGCGGAGCTGCGCCAGCGACTCGTCGCGCTCGATGCGCGCGTCCCCGTCCGGGTGGACTTCACCCGCACCGTCGACCTCTCGGACCACGTGCTGGCGGAGCTGCTGGAGTGGGTGGTGGACCGGTACCGGGGACGCGTCGCGTTCCTCGGGCTCGACGCTCACCACGAGCGCATTCTCCGCTACCTCGTGCCCCGCGCCGTGCGGGCGCTCCCGTCGTAGGCCGCGCGTCTCGAGCTCCGTTCCGCACGGCCGGCGTTGCGCCACCCCGGGCACCGTGGATAGCTCTCCGCCATGCGCCCGAGTCACCGACTCCCGGAGGCCCTCGGCTGGATGCTGCTCGCCGCCTGCGCGCACGCTCCGCCTCCTCCACCGAGCACCGCTCCCGTCGCGACCGATGGCGCGACCCTCTCCGATGCGGAGCGAAAGGCGCTCGCCGGGACGTGGGTCTACGCCGGCGGTGACGCCGAGCTCGCCGCCGTGGAGCCCGCGGTCGACAAGGCCACGGCCGACATGGGGTTCCTCGCCCGTCCCTTCGCGATGGAGGCCTTGCGGCCCAGGGCGCAGCCACGGCAGCAGTACACGCTCGGCTTCGAGGGACCGACGGTGAGCATCACCTCGCCCGACCATCCGCTCGAGCGCGGTGACCTCGGTGGTCCACCGGTCCGGGTGACCGACCGGTTCGGTGACGAGAACGACACCACCTTCCGGACGCGGGACGGAGCGCTGGTCGAGGCGGGAAAGGGTGCCGACGGCTCCGGCGAGACGGTGTTCACGCCCTCCGCCGACGGGCAGACCCTGAGCGTGCGCCGCCTGATGCAGAGCGGCCGTCTGTCCGCACCGATCGAGCTGACGTACAGCTACCGGCGTCAGGAGTGACCTCGGCCGTGCGCTGATCCGGCTGCACGGTCCCCGGCCTGTACCCGGCCTGTACTTGTCGCGAGGCGCCCGGAGAGGGACGGTTCGGAGTCCATGGACTCTCTCGTTCCGCTGCTCGAGCGCGCCCTGCAGCACACCCGCTCCTGGATCACCTCGCTCGGGAAGCGCCCGGTGGGGCCGACCGCCTCCCTGGAAAGCCTGAAGCAGGCGTTCGGGGGCGACCTCCCCGAGCAGGGGCAGGATCCGGTCGAGGTGATCGACCTGCTCGCGCGCGCCGGTGAGCCGGGACTGATGGCCACCGCGGGTCCGCGCTTCTTCGGCTTCGTCATCGGCGGGAACCAGCCGGTGGCGCTGGCCGCGGACTGGCTCACCTCGGCGTGGGACCAGAACGCCGGGCTGTACATCGCCTCGCCCACCGTGGCGGTTCTCGAGGAGACCGCCGGGCGGTGGCTCAACGGGCTCTTCGGCCTACCCGTGGACTCGGCGGTGGGGTTCGTCACCGGAGGGCAGATGGCGAACTTCACCGGCCTCGCCGCGGGCCGCCACGCGCTTCTGGCCAAGGCCGGCTGGGACGTGTCCGACCAGGGATTGTTCGGCGCGCCGGAGATCCAGGTCGTCGTCGGCGAGGAGGTGCACGTCACCGTCCTCAGATCGCTGCGCTTCCTCGGCCTCGGCCAGGCGCGGGTGAAGCGGGTGCGCGCCGACGCCCAGGGACGGATGGATCCGGATGCGCTGCCGGCCGTGCTCGCGGGGTGCAAGGGGCCCACGCTGGTCTGCGTCCAGGCGGGCAACATCAACACCGGAGCGGTGGATCCGATGGAGCCCTTGATCTCCGCGGCCCGTGCGCACGGCGCATGGGTGCACGTCGATGGCGCCTTCGGCCTGTGGGGAGCAGCGAGCCCGCGGACCCGGGCGCATCTGCGCGGGGTCGAGGCGGCGGACAGCTGGGCGGTGGACGCGCACAAGTGGCTCAACGTCCCCTACGACTCCGGGGTGGCGATCGTGCGTGACCCGGCCGTGCTCGCCCGTGCGGTGGGCACGTCCGCCAGCTACCTGGTGCGCTCCACCGGATTGCGCGACGGAGTGGACTTCGTTCCCGAGTTCAGCCGGCGAGGCCGCGGCACGCCGGTGTACGCCGCGCTCCGGGCGCTGGGCCGGCGCGGCGTCGAGACGCTGGTGGACCGCTGCTGCGCGCGGGCGCAGCGCTTCGCCGAGCAGCTCGGACGCGCGCCGGGGGTGAAGGTGCTGAACGACGTCGTGCTGAACCAGGTGCTGGTGCGCTTCGAGCCGCCCGGCGGCGGCGATGCCGATGCCTTCACTCGCGAGGTCATCACGCGCGTGCAGGCGGACGGGACCTGCTGGCTCGGCGGCAGCCGCTGGAAGGACCAGGACGTGATGCGGATCAGCGTCTCCGGCTGGAACACCTCGGAGGAGGATGTGGACCGGACCGTGTACGCCATTCTCCGCTGCGCGGGTCGAGGCTGACCGGGTTCTGGGGCCGGGCGCTTCACCGGACTACGCTCCGGCGGATGCGACGATCGACCCTCCTGACTGCTCTCCTGCTCCTCGCGGCGCCGGTGGCGCTCGCCAGCGACGACGGCGCGCTGATCTCCGACGCGCGCGCGGTCGTCCAGACCTTCAGGAAGAAGGACGCGAACATCGAGAAGTTCTTCGGCCATGCGGCGGGCTACGCCGTCTTCCCCACCATCGCCAAGGGGGGCTTCGTCGTGGCAGGCGCCGGCGGTGACGGGGTGCTCTTCGTCGGTGGGCAGGCGATGGGGAAGTCGTCGATGGGACAGGCCAGCGTGGGGTTCCAGCTCGGGGGCCAGACCTACTCGGAGATCATCTTCTTCGAGAACGCCTCGACCCTGAACGAGTTCAAGAAGGGGAACTTCGCGCTCGCGGCGCAGGCCTCGGCGGTGGCGCTGTCGGCCGGGGCGGCGGCGGCCGCGAACTACGAGAACGGCGTGGCCATCTTCACCGCGACCAAGACCGGCCTGATGTACGAGGCGAGCGTGGGCGGGCAGAAGTTCGGGTACCAGCCCTTCGGTTCCCACAAGAAGTGACCTCGTCCGACGAGCTGATCCAGCTCCCCGCGGAGCGCGGCGCCGAGGACTGGGGCAAGACACCGCCCGTCACCGACGACCATTCGTTCCTCGAAGGGCCACGCAACCGGCCGCTCGAGCTGCTGTGGGTGCTGCGGACCGCGAAGGAGTTCGTGAAGTGCTTCCGGCAGCTGCACTTCGTGGGGCCGTGCGTGACGGTGTTCGGGTCCGCGCGCTACTCCGAGGAGCATCCCGCCTACGCGCTCACCCGACGCATGGGCGCGGCGCTGGCCCGGGTCGGCTTCACCGTGATGACCGGCGGAGGGCCGGGCCTGATGGAGGCGGCCAACCGGGGGGCGAAGGAGGCGGGTGGGGTGTCGGTGGGCTGCAACATCGTGCTCCCGGTGGAGCAGAAGCCCAACCCCTACCTCGACCGGTGGGTGGAGACGCGCTCCTTCTTCGTCCGGAAGGTGGTGCTGGCGAAGTACTCCTACGCCTTCGTGGCCGCCCCGGGCGGGCTGGGTACGCTGGACGAGCTGTTCGAGGTCGCGGTGCTGGTGCAGACCGGGAAGATGCGTGACTTCCCGCTGGTGCTGCTCGGCGTCGAGTACTGGCGGCCGCTCATCGACTACCTGCGCGATCGGCTGGTGCCGGCGCGCACCATCGACGCGGCAGACGTGGACCGGTTCCGGCTCACCGACTCGCCCGAGGAGGCGGCGGAGTACATCCGCGAGGTTGCCCTGAAGCGGTTCGGGCTGAGCGCGAAGCGCCGGATGCGCCGGATGTGGTGGCTGCTCGAGCGCTGAGGGCTACTTCGCCTTCCTTCGCTCGGCCTCGGCGACCGGCTTGTAGTCGTACGTCGGGTAGAAGTCGGTGCGGAACGCGCCCCAGGCGCTCTGCTCCAGGGCGAGGTTCACGTCTCGGAGGCGCTCGGCCGGGAAACGGAGCGTGACCACCTGGCCGATGCCCATCACCACGTACCAGGAGACGACCTCGGTGCCGGCGGGAGGGAACTTCTGGAAGAAGCCGTTCTTCTCCAGCTCGGCGCGGATCTCCCCGAGCGGCTTCGACTGGTCGTGCCGGAGGAAGATGGTCAGCAGCATCTGCCCGGCCTGGGAGGGCGGGGCCGCGGGCTGGCCGCCGGCGGGAGCGTCGGCGATGAGGAAGAGGAGGAGGGGGAGGGCCAGGAGTCGGGAGCGCATGCGCCGAGGGTAGCGTCCCGGGATCCGGACGCGACCGGCGCTGGGCGGAGGCGTGTGAAAAGCCGGACGCAGCCGTGCCCTGAGGGGAGCCGAGGCGCGCGGCCCGCGACGCCGTGTCAGGACCTCGCTCGCCTCGGTCCGGCCAGGCCTGCAGGGAGAGCGCTCGGAGTCGCGCCGTGCTGCCGCTCCTCTGCGACTCCCCCCGGGGATGGCCTCGAGCAGCAGACGCGCGGAAGCGGCGCATGGCCCCTCGGCCACACGCCGTCCCCGCGACGATGCTGCGACTTCCCTAGCTGCGGGTCGCGCCGCACTGAGCGCGGAAGTCCTGCAGCTTTCCCTGGGCCGGCTCGAGCTTCACCGCCCCCTGGACGTCGGAGACGAACGCCATCGGCGACCCGTCCTGGCACTTGAGGTCGGCGGCCGGCTGCACCTTGACCGTCAGCTCCTTGTCGGAGGGCAGGTTGTCGATCTGGTAGGAGCACCGGCCGCCCTTGCTGGCGCGGATGGCCGAGCGACCCACCTGGGTGTCGCCCACGGTGGCAACCACCGAGAGGTTGTTGCAGACGTCGGAGCTTGCCGTGGCCTCAGGAACGACGATCACGCCGGTCACGGAGCTGTTGTAGGTGTACTCCAGCCGCGGATCGACGCCGGAACCGGAGGTGGCGCAAGCGACGGCGCCGAGGAACGCGAGTGCTGCGATGACAGGCTTCACGGTATCTCCCAAGCGAAAGTGATCTCGGACGAGTCCACAGAAGTGGTCCCTTCCGGCTGCCGGTACGACTCTGGCGCTGGGTTGATTGCGTCCCACGTTCGGACGTCACAACCACAGTGTCACTCCGTGAGCGCCGGCACAGTACTCGCTGCGCTGCCGGCACCGCTCGCTGCATCCGTTGCCAGCACGTGCAGCGAGGCCACGCATTGCGTCCGGGAGCAGGCGTGAGCCGCGCAAGTCAGTGGCTTCGCATCCTGGTCGTTTTGCAGCTGGCCCGGCTGCTCGTCGGCGCGCTCTTCGACATCGTCCCGCAGGAGGCCTACTACCTCTTCTACGCGCGCCATCCCGCGCTCTCCTACTTCGACCATCCAGGAATCCTGGCCTGGGCGCTTGCCTTGCCGGCGAAGCTCCGGCCGCCGCCGCCCATCGTCGTGCGGCTCGTTCCCTTCCTCTTCGCCGCGGTGACGCTCGCCGGAGTGGTGCGGCTGGCGCGCCGGTTCGTGCCCGAGGCTCCCGGCCGCGCAGTGCTGCTCCTCGCCACGACCGGAGCGTTCAGCATCCTGACCGTCATCGCGCTCCCCGATGGGCCGCTGGTCGCCGCCTGGACCTGGGCGCTGGTCTTCCTCGCCGAGGCGCTCCTGGACGAGCGCCACATGGCGTGGCTACCGGCAGGACTGTGCACGGGGCTCGCCTTCGACTCGAAGTACAGCGCGGCCTTGCTGCTCCTGGGAGCGGGAGTGATGCTGCTCGCGCTTCCCCGCGGCCGGCGCGCGCTGGCCTCCCCCTGGCCGTGGCTGGGCCTGGCGCTGGCGGCGCTGATCACCGCCCCGGTGTGGGTGTGGAACGCGGAGCACGGCTGGGTGTCGTTTCTGTTCCAGACCGCCGGGCGGGTGGAGCACGCGCGCGGGCTCTCGGCGTGGAACCTGCTCGGGCTGATCGGCTCGCAGCTGGTGCTGGCGCTGCCGCCGCTGGTCTGGGTGTGGGGACGCGAGGCGGTCCGCGCGGTCCCCCGGATGCTCCGCGGAGCGCTGCCTCCGGAGGAGCTCTTCCTCGCCGCCTTCTCGCTCGTCCCGGCCGTGGTGCTCCTGGTGGTGAGCCTCGGGGCGGTGGTGAAGCCCAACTGGCCCTTCCCGCTGTGGGTCGCCGGAGCGCTCTGGGCGGCGCGGCGATCCGGACCGTGGCTCCTCCGCTGGAACGTCGCCGCGTCCGTGGTCGTGCACGCGCTGGTGCTGGTGGAGCTGTTCGCCTACCCGGTGCTCCTCGGCGACGACACCTGGGTCGGCTGGCGCGGGCTCCGGGAAGAGACCCGCGCCCGGCTGGGGCCGGGTGAGTTCGCCTTCTCCGCGGACGACTACAAGACCACCGCCGAGCTGCTCCTCGACGGGACGGTGGAAGCATACGGCCGGAATCTGCTCGGCCAGCCCGCGCTCCAGTTCGACTTCGTGGGGCTCGACGTCAGGACGCTCGAAGGGCGCACCGGACTCTTCCTCGACTCGAACCCGGCGCGGTTCGACGACGCGCCCTCGGGTCCGCCGCCGCCTGCGCTCGTCGCGCACTGCGACCGGGTGGTCGAGGAGCCGCCGATCCTCGTGCGCCGGGGTGACCGCATCGTCCGCCGCTTCGGAGCGTGGCGCTGCGTGGGCTACCGGCCGCCCTAGCGCTCAGACCCAGGCGTCGAAGAGGTTGTTGAGCGACTCGGCGAGCCCGGGGTGGGGGAAGATGAAATCTCGGAGGACCGTCCAGGGGAGATCGCCGAGCATCGCGGTGTGCACCACCGAGGCCAGCTCGCCGCCCTCGAACCCCAGCGCGGCGAACCCGAGGATGCGCTCGGTCTTCGCGTGCACCACGGCCCGCAGCACCCCGCGCGTCTCGCCGCACTCGATCGCCCGGGCCACGTGCGCCATCGGCAGGCGGGCGACGCGGATGGGCAGCCCGCGCTTCCGGGCCTCGGCCTCGGTGAGCCCCACCCGGCCGAGCTGCGGGTCGGTGAAGAGGGTGTACGGGACGAGCCGCCCCACGGGGGAGCGCGGTGGACCGTCGAGCAGCTCGGCGCGGAGCACCCGGAAGTCGTCGTAGGAGACGTGGGTGAACTGCGGCGCGCCGGTCACGTCGCCGGTGGCGTACACGCCCTCGGCCGAGGTCCGGAGCCGCTCGTCGACCTCGACGTTGCCGTGCCTGTCCAGCGCGATGCCGCCGGCGCGGCAGTCCAGCGCCTCGGTGTTCGGGGTCCGGCCGAGGGCGGCCAGGAGGTGCGTTCCCTCGAGCACCGTCCCGTCATCGAGCTCGAGCCGGACGCCGCCGTCGCTGCGACCGACCCGCGCTGCCCGGCGGCCGAGGTGGAGCCGGATGCCCTCGCCGCGCAGCGCCTCGGCGAGCTCGGTGGACACGTCCTCGTCCTCGCGGGAGGCGAGCCTCGGACCCTGCTCGACGAGCGCCACCTCGGCGCCGAGGCGGCGAAACACCTGGCCCAGCTCGAGCGCGATGTAGCCGCCGCCGAGGACGAGGAGCCGCGCCGGGAACTCGGGCAGGGTGAGGATGGACGACGAGTCGAGCGCGGGCACCGAGTCCAGACCGGGGAGCTCGGGCCGCCGCGGCCGCCCGCCCGTGTTCAGGACCACCACCGGCGCCTCGTGCTCCTCGGCAGTCCCGTCGCCGGAGCGGACCAGGAGCTTCCGCGGACCGACGAAGCGCGCCTCGCCGCGGAGCAGCGTCACGCCCGCGTCACCGAGCCGTCGCTCGCCGCCGCTGCGGAACTGCCGGACCACCCCCTGCTCGCGCTCGCGCACCGCCTCCCAGCGCACCCGGGACGGCCCGGACTCGATGCCGAACTCGGCGGACCGGGAGATCAGCGAGGCCACCCGCGCGCTCGCCACCAGGGTCTTGGTCGGGGTGCAGCCAACGTTGATGCAGCAGCCGCCGACGTCGCCGCGCTCGACAATCGCCGTCCGGCGACCGGCGCGGGCGAACGCCACCGCCAGCGGGACGCCGGCCTGGCCCGACCCCACCACGACCGCGTCCCAGGTCCGCATCGACACCGCACGTAGCACGTTGCAGTCGCCGCGCACACAGCGGTGCAGCGCGTGCGCTTCGAAGCCACCTTGCCGGTGTCCACCACGAGGCGGTCAGATCCCGCTCCGGCCTCGTGAGACCTTCCACGGCTTCCAACCGCAGCGCGCTCCGCGTCCTCCTCGTCGAGGATTCCGAGGCGGACGCGACGCTGATCGTGCACGCCCTCCAGACCGAGGGACGGCTGGTCCGCTTCCACCGGGTCGACACCGCCGAGAGTTTCCAGGACGCGCTCCTCTCCGCGCCGTGGGACGTCATCGTCTCCGATCACCGCTTGCCGACCTTCGATGCCCTCGAGGCGCTCGGGAAGCTGCACGAGAGCGGGCTCGACGTGCCGTTCATCCTCGTCTCCGGAACCGTGGACGAGAGACACGCCATCGCGGCGATGAAGGCCGGGGCGCACGACTACCTCATGAAGGACAACCTCGCGCGGCTCGCTCCGGCGGTGGAGCGCGAGTGCGCCGAGGCCGCGCAGCGCGCGGGACGCCGGCGAGCAGACGCCGCGCTCCGCCGGAGCGAGATGGATCTCCGGGCGGTGATGGAGCACGTGCCCGACGGGCTGCTGACGGTGAGCGCCGGAGGATTGCTGGTCTCGATGAATCCCGCCGCCGAGGGCATCTTCGGCGTGGGCAACTCGGAGGTGGTGGGCCGGCCGGCGGACGAGATCCTCCCGCCGGGCTTCCAGGGCTACGTGGGGCAGGGGAGCCGCTCCAGCGAGGCTCGTCGCCGCGATGGCACCATGGTGCACCTCGAGCTGGCGGTTGCCGAGGTCCCCGGCGGCGACCAGCGCCTGGTGGTGAGCGTGCGCGACGTCACCGAGCGCAAGCGCCTCGAGGCCGAGGTGCAACGCACCCAGAAGATGGACACGGTGGGAATGCTCGCCGGGGGCGTGGCCCACGACTTCAACAACGTGCTCACCGGCATCCAGAGCGCCGCGGCGCTCGCCCGGCTCGATCTTCCCGTCGAGCACTCCGCCCAGACCGACCTCGCGGAGATCGAGCGGCAGTGCCAGCGCGCCGGGGCGCTGGTCCGCCAGCTGCTCGCCTTCGCCCGTCGCCAGCCGCTCGCGCAGCGGTCGCTGAGCCTCAACCAGGTGGTGCTCGACGTGGAGAGCCTGCTCCGCCGGGTGATCGGCGAGCCGGTGAAGCTCCAGACCCAGCTGGCCGAGGATCTCTGGACCATCTCCGGTGACCCGGCGCAGCTCGAGCAGGTGCTGATGAACCTGTGCGTGAACGCCCGGGACGCCATGCCCGAGGGCGGAACGCTCACCGTCCAGACGCGGAACGTGGAGATCGACGCCGAGTTCGCCACCCGCCACGGCACGGTCCCCGGGAAGCGGATGGTGGAGCTGTCGGTGAAGGACACCGGCGTCGGCATCCCCGCCGGGACGCTGGAGCGCATCTTCGAGCCCTTCTTCACCACCAAGGCTCCGGGCCGCGGCACCGGCCTCGGGCTGGCAGTGGTGCACGGCATCGTCCGGCAACACCAGGGCGTGGTGGAGGTCTCGAGCGCGCCCTCCCGCGGCTCGACCTTCCAGATCCGCCTTCCGGCCATCGAGGGCCTTCCGCTGGAGGCCGAGCGAAGGGCTCGTACGCCGACCCCGCGCACCGGGGGCACGGTGCTGGTGGTCGAGGACGACGCGGCGGTCCGCCAGGGGCTGGCGCGGCTGCTGGAGCGGAGCGGCTTCCGCGCGCTGACCGCGGACGACGCCGAGTCCGCGCTCGCGCTGCTCGGCGGCGTGGCGGTGGATCTGGTGATTCTCGACGCGGTGCTACCGGGGCTGAGCGGCATCGCCGCCTACCGCACCATCCACCAGCGCCATCCCTCGGCGCGGGTGCTGGTGGTGAGCGGCTACGGCGAGGGACAGATGGACCCCGAGCTCCGCCGCGACCCGGGGACGAGCTTCCTCCAGAAGCCCTTCACGCACCTCGAGCTGCTGGACGCAGTGCAGCGGGTGCTCGGCCCTCGCGCCGCGGGCTAGCGGGAGCGCGTCGCCACCGGCGGGGGCGGGATCGACGGCTCGTCGAGCTGCGGGAAGGCGTGGCGGAGATCCTCCAGCAGCTGGGTCCTCGTCTCCGACGGAGGGCCGGCGCGGATGCGCTCCACCTGTTCCAGCCCGCGGCGGAGGTTCCCCGCGGCGAGGTGCGCCCGCGCGGTCCAGGCCAGCAGCCGCACGTTGTCCGGATCCGCCGAGAGCGCCTTCTCGAATCGCAGCGCAGCCGTCGAGTACGCCCGCGCGTGGTACTGGCGCATGCCCTGGTTGAAGTTCCAGGCCGGCTCGTCCTCGAGCAGCTCCTTGCCCCGCGCCTCGAGCGTCCTCGCCAGCTCCTCGTCTCCCACCCGGTGGGCGGCCTGCACCGCGTTGGCGAAGAGCGGCCGGAAGCGGGGGAACTGCTCCACCGATGCCTCGAGCAGGTCGAGCGCCTCGCGGTCACGGCCGGTCTGCATCAGCACCAGCGAGAGGTTGTTGTTGATCTCCGGGATCCGCGGCGCGTGCTGGTGGAAGAAGCGGAGGATGCGCTCGGCGGTGACCATGTCGCCGGCCAGCATCCGCTGCACGGCCACGTTGTTCTGGTAGAGGACGAAGGCGTCCTCGTCGGTCATGTCGTCGTAGAGCGAGAAGCGCCACGGCGAGGTGTGGGTGTTTCCGAAGTCCACCACCACCGCCTGGTCCCATGCCGCCTCGCGTCCGAGCGCCACCGCCATGTGCGACGACTCGAAGAACCGTCCGCCGGCCTCCCAGGAGACCGGGAGCTGCGTGATGCGGACGAAGCGGACCGGCACGTCCAGGGTCCGGGCCATCGCCACCAGGAGGTTGGAGTAGGTCATGCAGTCGCCGCGCTTGGCGACCAGGGCCTTCTCCGCGGTGAGCGTGCTCTGGGTCTGGTACTGGAACCCGAGCCCGCCCGCATCGGCGATGTAGCGGACGATCTTCAGAAGGCGGGACTTCTCCGTCCCCGCGTACCCGACCCTCTGGTGCAGCAGAGTTCGGGTCTCGGGTGAGATGCGGAGCGGCGACTCGAGGACGAGCCCCTCGGAGCGGGCCTCGTCGATCCAGTCCTGGGTGACGGAACGGTGACTGGCGCCGGTTGTGGCGCACCCGGCGGCGAGGACCCCCAGCACGGCAACGGCCAGCGACTTGGCCAGCACGGAACTCCTCCGACCACTCCCCTCCGGCTTGATGCCAGAAGTCTAGGTCCGGGGAGCGCTCGGGGGCCAATCACGCAGCGGACGGGTTGCCGGACGCAGGCGTTGACTCATGGCGGCACGGGCGGTTATACGCGCGGACCCTCGCGCCACCAGGCGAGCGGGAGCGTAGCTCAATTGGCAGAGCAATGGACTCTTAATCCATAGGTTGTGGGTTCGATTCCCTCCGCTCTCAACTGACGGCGGCACGTGACTCTCCGATCCAGGAAGCGCGTGCCGCCGTCGTCGTCTCCGGTGGCCAGTGACAACGCGGTGACGTGATCGTCGCCTCGCGATGTCGAATCCTGTGGAATTCCCGGACGTTCTAGGCAGACCGGACGGTCGGTGACGTTACCGTTGGTAACGCTCCGTTACCCATCCACACGCCGGGAGCGGCCCCCCTCCACGCAAGTCCTTGAGGGTGCGCAGGGAAGGCCGCTGGAACGTGGATTGCCTACAGCGGGGCCAAAAAGTTGTCGGCACCGTCTGGCCACACGCGATCGGTGTGCCCTTGGACAGCATTCCACAGTGGGAGAGGGGACGAATGAGGTCACAAACCTGGAAGTCGTGTCTCGGAGTGCTGTGCCTGATGGCAGCGGGCACGGCGAACGCCGCGAAGATCTCCTTCAGCGAGAAGGGGTTCGTTGACGTCGGCGCCCTGGTTCAGGCGCAGTACCGGATCGAGCAGGACGCTGCGGGCTCCGGAAAGGACCCGTCGAACGACTTCCTGCTCCGTCGCGCGCGAATCATCGTTTCCGGCCAGTTCAACGACAACATCGGCTTCATCATCGACACCGACGTGTCGTATGCGACCGGCCCCGGAACGACCCCCAACGTCCCGGCCGCGGGGAGCGCCCCCGGTGGAGCCAGCCCCACGGCCACCGGCGTCTACAACGGCATCTACCTCCTCGACGCGTTGGGCACGTACAAGGTGGGCAAGGAGTTCATGATCGATGCGGGCCTGATGCTGCTCCCGTCGCTGAACCGCAACGGGCTCACCTCGGGCAGCAGGTACGCGTCGGTCAACAACTTCACCCAGTACTTCTCGCCGAACAGCCAGCGCGGAACCCGAGACGTCGGCATCGCGATCCGCGGTCTGCTCCTCGACGACCGGCTGTACTACCGCCTCGGTGTCTTCAACGGCGTGCAGAGCCGTGCCTCGATCCCCGCGTCTGCGGGGCCGCCCGTGGTCGCTGCGAGCCCCGGCATCAACCCGGGCGATGCGCCGCGGTTCGCCGGTCAGCTCCGCTTCAACATCGCCGGCAAGGACGATGGGTACGCCTTCTGCCAGGTCTGCTTCGCCAAGAGCCCGATCATCAGCATCGGCGTGGGCGCCGACTACCAGGCCAACGCCATCCGCAACACCGCGCCGACGGGTCCGGGCACCGCGACCGCCCTCGGCATGGGTAGCTTCACCAACGGCTTCGTGGACTTCTTCGCGGACATCCCGTTCTCCGACGACCTCGAGCTGAGCATCGACATCGCCGCCAACAAGATCTGGGCCGGCGACGGCGCCCCCACGTCCGGAACCTCGATCCAGGGCCTGGTCACGTTCCGCATCGGCCCGATCGGCCCCTACGTGCAGATCGAGTACTTCGACTCCTCGGCTGCGTACGTGGGCCGGGGCAACACGGCCGGCAACCTCACCACCTACCGCGGTGGCCTCAGCTGGTACGTGCTGCAGCACACCTACAAGATCTCCGCGGAGTTCGCGGCCCAGAACAGGGAGAAGGCCGGCGAGGTGGTGGACACCGTGACCATCCCGCCGAACCACTGGGTGGGCACGCTCCAGTTCCAGGCCAGCTTCTAGAGCCGGACCGGCAGTCTCGAACGGGCGGCACGGGCTCGTCGGCCCTGCCGCCCGTCGTCTTTTCGGGGTCGGCGTCGAGCAACCCGGTCGCGACCTGGCGTGCCCCGGGGGCCGGGGCCGACGTCGGGCGGGCGTCATCCGCGAATTCGTCGCTTTCCGTTGCTCCCGCCCTCCCGGAGACTTCGCGGCTCCGCCAGGAGGACGCGGAGAACGCGCTCCCCCCGGCGTGGACACCGGAGGGAGACTCGCAATGCCTCGACGCCGCACCTGCTGCATCGCCCTGATCACGATGCTCGTCCCACTCGCCGCCTCGGCCCAAGGGAGCCGCTGTGAGAAGGTGCTCCGGCGCCTCGGAGACCGCCTCACGGACGTCGTCTGCACCGAGAGCCCGGACCTGACGACCAACAACCCGGCGACCACCCCGGCCAACAACTCGATCGCTGGCCTTGAAGCTGGAGCCTTCACGCCCCAGACCGACCGGACCGTCATCGCGCCGGACCCGCCGAACAAGACTCCGATCACGAAGGCGGTGCCCGGCATTCAGATCAACGCGGGGATCAAGGGCGACCCGCAAGGGCAGGCGCGGTTCCTCCTGCGCCTCCCGGACGACTGGAACGGGCGGCTCGTGGTCGCCGGCGCCTCGGGGACCCGGAGCGAGTTCAACGGCGACTGGGCCTGGAGTGATTACGTCATCCAGAAGGGGTACGCGTACGCCTCGCAGAACAAGGGCGTGCTCAACCTCCGCATCGCCAGCTTCAACAGCCCCACACCTCCCAACGACCTCGCCTGCCGGCTGAATCCGGTCTCGCCGGTCTGGGTGAACTTCTTCGACAACGACGTGGGTCAGCCGTTCGTCCGCTGGGCGCTGTTCATGGGAGAGGCGGCGCGGCTGGCGCAGCGCGGGGTCGAGGCTCGCTACGGGCGCGGCCCGAAGTTCACCTACGCGGTGGGGACGTCCAACGGCGGCTACCAGGTACGCCGGGCGGTGGAGCTCTTTCCCCAGCTCTTCGACGGTGGTGTGGACTGGGAAGGCACCGAGGTGGATCCGCGTGGGCCCAACCTCCTCACCGACCTTCCGCCGGCCATCCTCAACTTCCCGGACTACGTCGCCTCGGGATTGAGCCCGGACAGCACCGCGGCGAAGAACATCCGCGGCGCCGGGTATCCGCCGGACATCGTCAACAGCCCCACCGTCTCGCTCTGGACCAGCTACTGGGCGCAGTTCTGGGAGGTCACCCAGTGCCAGTGGCAGAAGCGGCTCGACCCGACCTACGACACGTATGGTCAGGGGACCGGGACGTACAACTACTTCGCCCGGCTCTCGGCCTCGGACGTGGGCGACCAGGTGGCGAGCTTCGCGACCAGCGGCCGCATCCAGCGCCCGCTCATCACGGTCGCCGGCACGATGGACGGGCTGCTTCCCATCGACCGCCACGCCCGTGCCTATGCCCGGAAGGTCGAGTCAGCGGTCGACGACGACGACGGGCACGGCCTCGGTGGGTGGCGCAAGCGCGATCGCCGGCCGGACTACCGGCTCTACGAGGTCCAGAACGGAAACCACATCGAGACGTTCAAGCTGACCTTCCCTCAGCTGGAGTTCATCGAGCCGCACGCGCAGCGGGCCTTCGATCTGCTGGTGCAGCACGTGGAGAAGGGTGAGGCGCTGCCGCCGAGCCAGTGCATCCCCCGGGGTGGCAGCATCGCCGCCAGCCCCGCGCAGTCGGGCCACTGCTCGGACCTGTTCGTCCCCTGAGCCCGGACGTTGGCGCGCTCCTGCGCGCTTCCGCAGGCGTCCCCCTGGTGCGGGGGGCTGAGCCTCATCGCCCGGCGCCGCTGCGCCGGTCCGCAGGCGTCCCCCTGGTGCGGGGGGCTGAGCCTCATCGCCCGGCGCCGCTGCGCCGGTCCGCAGGCTGGGCGCGGAAAAAACCCGGCCGGCGCCCATGTCCCGGGGGGGAGGGATGGGGCCGGCCGGAACCGTCAGCCCGGAACCGGGCGACGCTCTACACCACGCCGATCTTGTGGTCCTTCGTCTCGCGCACGAAGAGCGACCCGAGGACGAAGGTCATTGCCGCGACGATGATCGGATACCAGAGGCCGTAATAGATGTCCCCGTTCGCTGCGACCAGCGCCGTCGCGGTGAGCGGGAGCATGCCGCCGAACCAGCCGTTGCCGATGTGGTACGGCAGCGACATCGAGGTGTAGCGGATCCGGGTGGGGAAGAGCTCCACCAGGAAGGCGGCGATCGGGCCGTACACCATGGTGACGTAGAGCACCATGATCACCAGGATCACCAGCACCATCGGCCAGTTCAGCCCATTCGGATCCCACTTGGCTGGGTACCCCGCCGCTGCGAGCGCGGCAACGACTCTTGCCTCGTAGGCCTTGAGCGCCGCGGCGTCCATGTTGGCCGTGGCCGGGATCTCGGCGTCGTTGATCTTGAGGTGTGGCGCAGACCCGGGAGGGGCATCCATGCTGCTGTAGTTCACGCTCCGGGACGTCAGGACGTTCCGGACCCGGTCGCAGTCGCTGTACCTCGTCGTGGGCAGGGCGAAGAGGTGCGTCTGGCAGTCGGTAGCGGTCAGGGTGACCTTGGTCGTCTCGTTGAACTTCTCCAGCGCCGGGTTGGCGTAGTGGGTGAGGCCCTTGAAGAGCGGGAAGTAGGTGAGAACACCCAGGATGCACCCCAGCATCATGATCCACTTCCGGCCGACGCGGTCCGAGAGCCGGCCGAAGACGAGGAAGAACGGGGTCCCGATGACCAGCGAGGCGGCGATCAGCAGATAGACCGTCTCGAAGGGGACCTTCAGCGTCGTCTGGAGGAAGAAGAGCGCGTAGAACTGGCCGGTGTACCAGACCACGCCCTGTCCGGCGGTTGCGCCGAGGAGGGCGAGGATCACGATCTTGAGGTTGCTCCACTGACCGAAGCTCTCGGACAGCGGGGCCTTGCTCCCCTTGCCTTCCTCCTTCATCCGCCGGAACAGCGGCGATTCATTCAGCTTGAGCCGGATGTAGATGGAGACGACCAGGAGGATGATCGAGAGCAGGAACGGGATGCGCCAGCCGTTGGACCGGAAGGCGTCCTGGCTCATGACGTTCCGGCAGATCCAGATGACCACCAGGGCCAGGAACAACCCCACGGTGGCCGTGGTCTGGATCCACGCGGTGTGCGCTCCGCGCTTTTCCTCCGGCGCGTGCTCGGCGACGTAGGTTGCAGCACCTCCGTACTCACCGCCGAGCGCCAGCCCCTGAGCGAGCCGGAGCAGAAGCAGGAGCACCGGCGCCGCCATGCCGATCGAGCTGTAGGTCGGGATCAGGCCCACGATGAACGTGGACAGACCCATGACGGTGATGGTGACCAGGAACGTGTACTTGCGGCCGACCAGGTCTCCGATGCGACCGAACACCAGCGCACCGAAGGGTCGAACGAGGAAGCCCGCGGCGTAGTTGACGAATGCGTTGAGGAGGGCGGTGGTCTGGTTGCCGGGAGGGAAGAAGACGCTGGCGAAGAACGGGGCCAGCACGGCGTAGATGTAGAAGTCGTACCACTCGAAGACGGTACCCAGGGACGACGCGAAGATGACGCGACGCTCTTCGCTCTTGTCGATCATGGGCAGGGACGACGCGGCAACGGCCATCGGGCTGCCTCCTTCGGACGAAGGGGTGGGGAACCTCCGCACCGCAACATTCACGCCAAGCTTGAACGGCCCCGAACGATGGGCAACCGTCGGCGAGCCTCGCCTCGCCCGCGCTGATCGGTAACACCAGCCGTTACCTTCGGTAACAGTGTGGCGCGGTTGCTGATGCAACCATGCTGCATCAAAGGAGAAACTGGGTCTCGAGCGGGTGTCTGCCTCTCAGCCCAGCAGGGTGCGACTCACCACGTAGAAGAGGGGCAGGAGCGTCACCGCGCTGTACGCCATGTATTGGAAGAACCCCGGCATCCGGACGCCGGCGTGCTCGGCGATCGCCTTCACCATGAAGTTGGGTCCGTTGCCGACGTACGTGTTCGCGCCCATCAGGACCGAGCCGAGGGAGATGGCGGTGAGGAGCTCCTCGCCGCGTTGATGCGCGACGAGAGCGCCCAGGTTCGTGGCGTCGGTCCCCACCTGGCCGCTGGCCGCGGAGGCGAAGGCCAGGTAGGTCGGCGCGTTGTCCAGAAACGAGGACAGCACACCGCTGGCCCAGAAGAAGTGCCGGGGTTCCTGGAGCGCGAGCTCGCTGCCGTACGCGTTGAGGATCGCGAGAGGGGGGATCATCGTGGCGAAGATCCCCGCGAAGAGGACGGCCACCTCGGCGATCGGGTGCCAGGTGAAGCCGTTCTCCGTCCGGAGACTTCCGGGCGTCGTCAACCAGCAGAGCGCCGCCACGACCAGCATCGCCCCGGTCTGAGCGAGCACGGGAAGCCGGAGCGTCCCCGAGACGAGCAGGACTCCGATCAGCGCCAGGAGATACCCGAGGCTCCCCCACCCGGCGATGTGGATCGGCACCTGGTGCGCGACCGCCATCGAGTCCAGGTCTCCCGGCCGCTCGAGGTCCTCCCGGCGGAACACGGTGGAGTCCACGATGTAGAAGATGATCAGCAGCGCGGCGTTCACCGACAGCCACGCCCTCCACAGGCCCAGGGTCCAGCCGAACGGCACACCGCGCAGGTACCCCAGGAAGAGAGGCGGATCGCCGAGCGGGGTGAGCAGGCCCCCGGCGTTGGCCACCACGAAGATGAAGAACACCACCACGTGTGCCTTGCGCTGGCGCACCGAGTTCGCCCGGAGGAGGGGACGGATGAGGACGATCGACGCTCCGGTGGTCCCGATGAATGAGGCGAGCACCGCTCCGGTGCCGAGCAAGGCCGCGTTCATCCCCGGCGTTCCGGCCAGCGTGCCGCGGACGACGATGCCGGAGGCGATGACGAACAGCGCCCCCAGCAGGACGATGAAGGCCAGGTACTCGCTCGCGGTGTGGAGCAGGGCTCCCCGGTCGAGCACCGCCGTCCCGATCGCCACCGGGGCCCCGAGCGCGAAGCCGACGAGCGCCTTGCTGCGGTTGCTGCTCCAGAACGCCGGGGCGAGCATGGGCAGCACGGCGATGGACAGGAGCATCAGCACGAACGGAACGACGCTCCACAACGGCAGGCGATGCCCGAGCGCCGAGGTCACCGCCGAGAGCACCGTGGCATGCATGATCGTCCCGAGGTTAGCCGTCGCCTGGCAGGGACGGGAGGAATCTGGAAGCCTTCGCCGCGAGCCTCGCTCGCCGCTCCGATGCCCGACTCGCGCCAGACTCGAGCGTGCAATCGCTCGAGGCTCGCTCGGGAAGCGACGCCGCTCGGCCGGCCTCGCTCAGCGGACGGCCGGTCCCCCGAAGTTGAGGTCGAGCAGCAGCGCCACCACCCATGCCCCCACCGCGAGCGCGAAGGCGAGCCAGCGCACCCGCTTCTCCGAGGCCCCCGGGCCGGCCAGAGCACGAGCAGGGCGGAGGATGGGTGAGGCCACCAGGGCGAAGAACCCCAGGAGCTTGCTCTGGGGGCTCCGGGCCAGGCCGGTCACGGCGATGTAGAGGCCAACGTAGCAGACGGCAATGAAGGTGACGGTGCGGAGGATCAGCAGGACGCCGGGCAGAAGTTCCATCGGAAAGCTCTCTGGCGACCGGCGGGCGAGGCCCCGGGGGAAGGCCTCGCCCGCGCTCGCGTACCCCTTCCCGCGTGGCCTAGTGGGCGAACTCCGCCGAGGAGACGGTCGCCTTGGGGTAGCGGACGCTGGTGACCAGCTCCTGCACTCGCTCGGGCGGCGGCGCGGTCAACAGTGAGACCACCCAGATGGTGAGGAAGCCGAGCGGGATGCCGAACACCCCCGAGGCCACGGTGGCCGTGCCCCACCAGCTCAGGCCGTAGAAGCGCGAGCCCACCATGTAGAAGAGGGTGGTGCCGAGGCCGACCAGCATCCCGGCCACCGCCCCGGTGCGGTTGGCCCGCTTCCACCAGATGCCCATGACGAGCGCCGGGAAGAAGGAGGCCGCGGCGAGGCTGAACGCCCAGGCGACCAGCTCGACGATGATCGCCAGCCGGAGGGTGCCGACGGCCGCCGCGATCAGCGCGGTGACGATGAGGAGGACCTTGGTGATGGTGAGACGGCGGACCAGCGGCGCCTTCGGGTCGATCACCTTGTAGTAGAGGTCGTGGGAGATCGCGTTGGCGATGGTGAGGAGCAGCCCGTCAGCGGTGGAGAGCGCCGCGGCGAGCCCGCCGGCCATCACCAGCCCGGTGATCACGAAGGGCAGGCCGGCGATCTCCGGCATCGCCAGCACCACGAAGTCGGAGCTCTTGATGACGAAGTCCGCGAGCTGCACCACTCCATCACCGAGCTTGTCCACCACGTCGAAGAGGCCGGCGGGTTTCCACAGTGTCACCCACCGGGGCAGGTCGGCGATCTGCGTGCCCACCAGGCGGGTGTAGACCACGAACCGGGCGAAGGCGGCATAGGCCGGGGCGGTGAAGTAGAGCAGGAAGATGAAGAACAGCCCCCAGGCGACGGATGTCCGCGCCTGTTTGACCGAGGGTGTCGTGTAGTAGCGGGTCAGGATGTGAGGCAATCCGGCCGTGCCCACCATGAGGCAGAAGGTGAGCGCGAGGAAGTTCCACATGCCGACGCCCTTGGGCACGACGAGATAGTTCGCGACGGTCGCCCCGGGCGCGGCCGGGGGCTTGGCCTGGGCGACGGCGGTCTTCTGCTGCGCGGTCAGTTTCTCCCGCTCGGCATCCGACAGCCCCGGCTGTTTCAGCTTCGCCGCGACCGCGTCGGCCTCGGCTTTCCATGCCGCTCGGGTCGCCGCTTCCTTCGGATCGTTGGTCACCTGGATCGCGCTGGCGCTGTTCCGCTGCAGCAGCTCCCCGTAGGTGAACTGGGGGAAGGGGACGGTGAAGAGCTGCCAGCTCAGCACGACCACCGGGACCAGGTAGCTGATGATCAGGATGATGTACTGCGCCACCTGGGTCCAGGTGACGGAGCGCATTCCTCCGAGCACGGAGCAGAAGAGAACGCCCACCAGTCCCACGAACACCCCGATGTTGAAGTCGAGGCCCAGGAAGCGGCTGACGATCAGTCCGACCCCGGTCACCTGCGCGATGAGGTAGGTGAACGAGCAGAGGATGGCGGCGAGCACGCCCACCAGCCGCGGCGCGTTCCCGCCGTACCGGCCTCCGAGGAAGTCGGGGATGGTGTAGGCCCCGAACTGCCGCAGGTAGGGACCGAGGAACACCGCCAGGAGCACGTAGCCGCCGGTCCATCCCATGACGTAGGCCAGCCCGCTGAACCCCTGGACCGAGAGCGCCCCGGCCATGGAGATGAAGGAGGCCGCCGACATCCAGTCGGAACCGGTGGCCATGCCGTTGTAGAGCGCGGGCACGCCGCGCCCTGCGACGTAGTACTGGTCCGAGTCCGAGGTGCGGGTGATGACCCCGATGACGATGTAGATCCCGAGGCTCAGGCCCATGAAGATCCAGCCGATCCATCGGTTGGGAAGCCCGAGGAACGCCTCGGCCAGTCCGATCAGGACCGTCACCCCGAGAAAGGAGAGCGTGTAGAGGCCGAAGATCTTGTCCAGGCTCCACCTGAACGGTCCGTGCGTGGCGGTGGTCATCACGCAGCCCTCGCGGAGGTGGACACCGGACGCTCGTCGAGGCCGAACTCGTGGTCCTTGCGGTTCATCAGCTTCGCGTAGACCGCGATCTCGATGACGAACACCGCCAGGGCGCCCTGGGCCGCGATCCAGTAGCCGAGCGGGAACCCGAGGATGGTGATCTTGTTGAGCTCGCCCGCGAGCAGTCCGCCGAGAACGAACGCGAACAGCGCCCAGATGATCAGCAGAACGACCGTGAGGCGGATGTTGTAGCGCCAGTATTCGCGTTTCTGTGCTTCGGTGAGCTCGGCCATGGGGTCCGGTCTCCGGGCAGCGAGGGTGGTGGTCTCGCAGCCCCACACGGCAAGACGCATACCCGGACGACGCAGCGTCGAACGCCTGAATGCAACCATGTTGCGTTGTTGAATTACCAACGGCGTTACCGAAGGTAACGGTTCCCGTGTCTTCCGGTAACACCGTTGCAGGAAACAGCACCGAATTTCGACGGTTTGCGTCAGGCCCGGCCGATGGGCCCTTCGAGCGGGAAGAGGTCGCCCGTCATGGCCCCCGGGGCTCGGGTGAGCCCCATGCTTCCGTCTGCGAGCTGCCTGCACCGGAGGCTGGTGCGGTACAGACCGGGGAAGCGGTCGAGGCGCTGGGTGACGAAGCCGGCGTGATCCTGCTCGAGGCTGCGTGGCTGCGACGGCCACGAACGCTTCACGCACAGCTCGCCCTCGGCGCCTGGCCCGCTGGCGCGCCTCCCCGCCGGGTCCACCAGAACCGGGTCCACGCCGAACAGCGGCGTCCCGCCGAGGTCGCCGAACCGGGCTGCGAGCATTCCTCCGCCCTCCGCGCTCCACACCGGCGCCACCGCCGCGTCCGAGCCGTCGAGCGACACGGCGAGCACGCCTGGCCCCGCCGCGGCGAGGGCGCTGCGCGACCCGAGGAGGTGGGTCACCCCCAGCGCCCGGGACCGCGTCGGTCCGTCGCCGCGCTCGTCGAAGACGACCGCTCCGCCGAGCACCCAGGTTCCCCAGAGCACGTCCACCCGCGACCCGGCGAAGCCGTCCGTGCACAGCACGTGCGCTCCTGGCCCGATGCCCGCCGCCTCACGGAGCGCGAGCGCCGCGCAGATGAGGAACCCCGCCTGGGCGTGCACCACCGGCGGTCCCTCGTCGGTCCCGGCCACGAGGAGGAGCGGGTCCTCTCCGTCGCAGGGTCGTAGCGCGCAGGTTGGCCGGGCGCGGAGGAGCGCCGTGGCGAGCTCCTGATCGCGCCCGTAGACGAGACTGACTGGCGCGCCCGTGCGGCGCTCGACCAGCACCGATTCCACCCGACCCAGGCTCCCGAGCAGCTCCTCGACGTGCTTCCAGATCGGTACGGGGCCCTCGCGGGTCGGCGCCTCGTTGGCCGTCACCAGGACCCGGGCGCGGGTGACGCGCAGCACCCGGCTGAGGAGAGCCGTGGAGCGGACCGGGACCGCGACCGGAACCGCACCGATGCGAGCGCAGCCCAGGTGGAGCATGGCCAGGGTCGGCGTCTCCGGGAGGTGGCCGACGACGCGGTCGCCCCACCGGACCCCGTGCGACAGGAGCACCTGGGCCATGCGGGCCGATGCCTGCCGCAGCTCGCGGTAGGTCCAGGAGACGTGGTCGCCCTCGCTTCGGGCCCAGACGAGCGCGGTCCGCTCGGGGGTGGCGACCGCGTGGCGGTCGACCGCGTTCCAGGTCGCGTTGAGCAGCCCGCCGGCGAACCAGCTCACGTCCCCCGCCTTCATCTCGCCGACGAAGGCCTCGTCCGGTGCGCGGAGCCAGTCGAGCAGCCCGGCCTCGCGCAGCCAGAATCGGCGGGGGCTCTCGAGACTCTCGGCGAAGAGCCTTCGGCAGGTCTCGAGCCGCTCTTCCAGGCTGCATTCGACGAGGCTGCTGCTCACGATCAAGAACGACCGCGGCAGGCAAGCCATACGCCAGCCGGCGTCTCTCGTTCCGTTGCGGACTTCGCCGCCGCGTCGCGTGTCGTTCCGGAACAGCCGGTTACCAAAGGTAACGACACGTCGACGCACGCGAATTCTCGATCGCGCCTCGAACGTGTTGCCAGGCGGACCGGGGTGCGCCACCTCGGTCCCCCGGAGGTCGGGTCAGAACAGGCGTCCAGGCACTGTCAAGCACGCTTGACATGCTACAAAGGGAAACACCTGTGCGAGCAGTGCCTTACGGAACGTAACAGCGTTGCTGGTTCGCGCAGGCGCAAACCCTTGGAGGGAATCGGGGCGGGTCCGCGGCCCGTCAATTGCTGTCTGGGGCCCGCGTCCTGATCCCGGGGGATCCCTGGGTGTCAGTTTCGCGGCACCTGCGTGGAGGTCTCCGGCATGCCCTGGAAGCGCTGCAGGCCTTTGCTGTGGGCGCTGTCGTTGCTCGTCGCCGGCACGGCGAGCGCCGCAAAGATCAGCTTCAGCGAGAAGGGCTTCATCGATGTCGGGGCGCTGGTCCAGGCCCAGTACCGCATCGAGCAAGACGCGGCGGGTTCCGGGAAGGACCCTTCGCACGACTTCCTGCTCCGCCGGGCCCGGCTCATCATCTCCGGCCAGTTCAACGACAACATCGGGTTCCTGGTCGACACCGACGTGGCGTATGCGACCGGCCCCGGAACCAACCCCAACGTCCCGGCCGCCGGCACCGCACCGGGTGGAGCCAGCCCCACGGCCACCGGCGTCTACAACGGCATCTACCTCCTCGACGCGATCGCCACGTACAAGGTCAGCAAGGAGCTGACCATCGACGCCGGCCTGATGCTTCTGCCCTACAACCACAACGTGCTGACCAGCAGCAGCCGTCAGGCGACCCTGAGCGCCTTTCCCACCTTCTTCGCGAGCAACTCCCAGCGGAGCAATCGGGACGTCGGCATCCTGATCCGGGGTCTCTTGCTGGACGACCGGATCTACTACCGGATGGGAGTCTTCAACGGCGTGCAGACCCGCGCCAGCATCCCCGCGTCTGCGGGGCCTCCCCCGGTCGCCGCCAGCCCTGGCATCAATCCCGGCGACGCGCCGAAGTTCGCCGGCATGCTCCGCTTCAACATCGCCGGCAAGGAGGACGGGTACACCTTCTGCCAGGTGTGCTTCGGCACCAGCCCCATCGTCAACGTGGGCGTCTCGGCCGAGTTCCAGGCCAATGCCCGCCGGAATTCCGCGCCCACCGGCCCGGGCGTCGCCCCGAGCACCGGCATGGGCGCCCAGACGACCGGGAACGCCGATCTGTTCGCCTCCATCCCCTTCTCGAGTGACCTCGAGCTCAGCCTCGAGGTGCTCGCCACCAGGGTCTGGGCGGGTGACGGGGCGCCGCAGTCCGGGTTCGGCATCTTCGGGCTCGTCTCGATGCGCTTCGGGGTGTTCGGACCCTATGCGCAGGTCGAGTGGTTCAACTCCGACGCGGCCTACGTCGGCCGGGGGAACACGACCGGGGACCTCACCACCTACCGCGGTGGCTTCAGCTGGTACATCGAGAAGCACGTCTACAAGATCACCGCGGAGATCGCCTTCCAGAAAAAGGAGAAGGCGGGCGAGACCATCGACACCACCCTCATCCCGCCCAACCACTGGGTGGGCACGCTTCAGTTCCAGGTCAGCTTCTAGGGAACCGTGCAGGCAGCGCGGACCGTGCAGCTCAGCCCCCCGCGTCAGGGGGGAGGCCGTCGACGCCGCGCAGGTGCGCGCGGCGGATTCCGTCTCACGCCGGCAGCTTGCTCCTCGGAATCCCGAGCCGGGCCCGCTTCTCCCAGAGCGCCTTCCTGCTGATCCCGAGCCGCCTCGCAATCTCCGTCTCCGAGAGGTGGCCCTGGTGCTCGAGGACGAAGCGGCGGAAGTACTCGGTCAGCGCTCCCGAGCCGTTGGCGTCCTCCACCTCCGGCGCGCCGTTCGAGGGAGGCCGCGGACCATCGATGGCCAGGAGCTCGGGGGTCAGCTGCCCGGAGTCGCAGAGGATGACCGCGCGCTCGATGGCGTTCTCCAGCTCACGGACGTTCCCCGGCCAGGGGTGCTCGAAGATGGCCTGGCGCGCCTCCGAGGTGAACTCCAGCGGAGGCTTGTTGAGGCGGCGGCAGATCTTCGCCAGCAGGAAGTCGGACAGCTCGAGCACGTCCGAGCCGCGTGCCCGGAGCGGCGGGAGGCTGATCTCCACCACGCGCAGCCGGAAGTAGAGGTCGTTGCGGAAGTGGCCGTCGTACGACATCTGTCGGAGGTCGCGGTGGGTGGCGGCGATGAGCCGGACGTTCACCCTCCGGCTCCCGGTGGCGCCGACGCGGCGGACCTCTCCTTCCTGGAGGACCCGGAGGAGGCGGGCCTGCGCGGGCAGGGGCAGCTCGCCGATCTCGTCCAGGAAGAGGGTGCCGCCGTCGGACGCCTCCACCAGCCCGGGGTGGGTCTTGTGCGCGCCGGTGAAGGCGCCCTTCTCGTGACCGAAGAGCTCGGACTCGATCAGCGTCTCGGGGATGGAGGCGCAGTTCACCGTGATGATCGGGGCATCTCGGCGGCTGCTCTGGTCGTGGACGGCCCGGGCCACCAGCTCCTTCCCGGTCCCGGACTCGCCGAGGATGAGCACCGTCGCGTCGGTGGCCGCGACCTTCCGGACCCGGTCGAAGACCTCGCGCATGGCGGTGCAGCTGCCCACCATCCCTTGCACGGCGTAGTTGCGCTCCAGGTCCTGCTTCAGCGCCGCGTTCTGCCGCTGCAGTCGCGACTGGCGGAGCACCCGGTCGACGACCAGGAGGAACTCGTCGTGGTCGAAGGGCTTGGCCACGAAGTCCGCCGCGCCCTTCTGCATCGCCTCGACCGCGGCGCGTACCGTGGCGTAGCTGGTCATGACCAGCACCGGAGTGCCGTGACAGCTGTCGATGAGTGTCGTCCCCAGGTCTCCGGGGAGGCGGAGGTCGGCGATGATGAGGTCGAACCCGTCCGCGGCACCGGTCGCCATCGCCTCGGCGACCGAGCGCGCCTCGATCACCTCATGGCCGGTCCGCGCAAGGAGGCGGGCCAGCTCCGAGCGGATGACGTCCTCGTCCTCGACCACCAGGATGCGACTCATGCGCGTGCTCCCCCGAGGGCCTCGGCCACCCTCGTCCCCGGAGCAACCGGTTCACCCGCGCCCGGCAGCTCCACCTCGACCGTCGTCCCTGCCCCGGGCCGGGTATCGACCCGCAGCGTGCCCCCGTGCTCGCGGACAATCGCTGCGACCAGCGGCAGCCCGAGTCCCGTACCCTGCCCTGGAGGTTTCGTCGTGTAAAAAGGTTCGAACATCCGTTCGCGTGTGGACTCGTCCATTCCAGTCCCACGGTCCTGAACAAAGACCTTGACGCCCTGTGTCGTGGCCACCGCACCGACGGTCACGGGGACGCCCGGCGCGCTCGCATCACAGGCATTCGAGACGAGGTTCACGAAGACCTGGATGAGCCGCTGACGGTCGCCGAAGACGTGCACGTTCTCGGGGACCTGATTCTCGCACGGAACGCCCTTGGCCTCGCGCGAAAGCCGGACGAGCGTGATGGCCTCGCCCACGCAGGCCTGCAGATCCACCGGATTGTGATGGACGCCGTCGGTACCGCCGGCATGGCTGTAGCCGAGAAGCACCCGGACGATGGCGTCAATCCGTTGCGTCTCGCGGAGGATGAGCCCCACCCGGTCGCGCAGATCCGCCTCGCCGAGCTCGCGAACGAGGTTCTGGGCCAGGCAGGCGATGCCGGTGAGCGGATTGCCGATCTCGTGCGCCACGCCCGCCGCCAGTCTCCCCACCGAGGCGAGCCGGTCCTGGTGCGCCACCTGGGCGGCGAGGAGCTTGCGCTCGGTGAGGTCCTCCACCAGCACCACCACGCCAGCGGTCTCGCCGGCGGTGCTCCCCGGCTCGCGAACCTGGCTGCGGGTGAGGGAGAAGGCGCGCTCGGTTGCGCCCAGCTGGAGATGGACCTCCTCCTGCGACGCCTCTCCGGAGACGAAGGCGCGGACGGAGGCGGCCAGCGCTCCAGGGAGCGCGTCGAGCCGCGCCCCGACCGCGTCGTGGGCCGACAGCCCGCTGATGTGCTCGAGCGCCCGGTTCCAGATGACCACGTCGCGGTCGGGCCCCAGCGCGCACACCCCCAGCGGCAGGTCCTCCAGGAGCCGGCGCAGGTAGCGGCGGTAGGCCTCGAGCTCCGCCGGAGCGCCCTGCAGCTGCGCGCGGCTGGCGCGGAGCTGCTCCTCCAGCGCCCGGATCCGGTCGCTCAGCGGCGCGCGCTTTCCGTGGTGAACGCGGATGCTCCGGTCCACCACCCAGCGGGCCACCAGCGGACCCATCAGGCCGGACAGGTTCCGCTGCAGCCGGTCGCGCAGCAGACCGAGCTGGGCCGGACGCCGCTCGCCCGGGACCATGTCCAGGTCCGCGAGCGCCTGGGTGAGCTCGGCCGAGGCCGCGTCCTCGCCGAGCAGCGGGGCCAGCCGCGCCTGGAACTCCTCGGCGCTGGACGGCTCGAGCATGACCGGCCCGGGCATCGCCCCGCGGGTGCAGGCCACCGCCGCCTCCTCCTCGCGCGCGGTGGGACGGGTCAGCAGGGAGACGCCGCCGAAGAGGAAGGTGTTCAGGCTGAGCGACCAGAAGGTGGCCGCGCTCCACGGCTCCGTCCCGGGCCGGATCCCGAACATCCAGGCCAGGTCGAACACCGCGGGCAGCAGCCGTCCGTGAGCCAGGAGCGGGAAGAAGAGGGTGAGCGCCCAGACCGTGATGCCCGCCGACAGCCCGGCCAGGAAGCCGGGCCGGGTCGCCCCGCGCCAGAAGAGCAAGGCGAGCACCCCGGGCAGCACCTGCACCACCGCCACGAAGGAGGTGAGACCGATCTCGACCAGGCCCTGGCGAGTCGCGAGCAGCCGGCTGAAGGCGTAGCCCAGCGCCAGCACCGTGACGATGAGCGCCCGCCGCGCCCAGAGGAGCCCGGCGTAGAGGTCACCCGCGCGCGCCAGATCCGTCCGGGGGAGCACGAGGTGGTTCAGGCACATCGCCGCCAGGGCCAGGGTGTCGACGATCAGCATGCTGCTGGCCGCCGAGATGGCTCCGATGAACGCGAACGCGGCGACGAGCGGATGACCGCTCGAGCGCGCCAGTGCCAGCACGTGGTTGTCGGGATTTCCGGCCGGGAAGCTCACCGTTCCGGCCCAGAGCAGCGGCAGCACCGGGAGGTTGAGCAGCAGCAGGAACAGCGGGAAGGCCCATGCCGCCACCCGGAGTGCCCGGCCGTCGAGCGACTCGGTGAACGCCATGTGGAACTGCCGCGGCAGAAGGAAGCCCGCGGCGAAGGAGAGCAGGAGGAGGGTGACCCACGGCCCGCTCTGCACCGGTCCGTAAGCGCGTGCCAGCGCATCCGGGTGCTCGGCCAGCCACCGGGAGAGCCCGGAGAACCCGCCGAACACGCTGGTCACCGCCACCACGGCCACGGTGAGGAGCGCCACGAGCTTCACCAGCGACTCGAAGGCGATGGCCACTCCCAGGCCGGCATGGCGCTCGCGAGGGGTGACGTGACGTGCGCCGAAGAGCAGGGCGAAGAGCGTGACCAGCCCGCAGAACATGAGCGCGATGCTGCTCGGCGGAGAGGCCTGGGCCAGCACCTTGAACCCGGCGCTCACCGCGTGGATCTGCAGCGCGAGGTAGGGGAGGTTGCCGGCGAGCATGAACACCGTCACCAGCACCCCCGCGCCCTGGCTCTGGAAGCGAAAGGCGAAGAGGTCGGCCAGCGAGGTCAGCTGGTGCTCACGGCACAGCCGGAGCACCGGTTCCCAGACCACCGGCACGAGGAGGCAGGACAGCGTCACCCCGAGATAGATGGTGAGGAAGGCGTAGCCGTGGTTCCTGGCGAAGCCGACGCTGCCCGAGTAGGTCCAGGAGGTGGCGTAGACCCCGAGCGACAGCGCGTAGGTCAGCGGATGGCGCACCAGCCGCGCGGGGACCAGACCGCGCTCCGTGGCATAGGCGAGACCGAAGAGCAGCAGGAGGTACGCCACCGCCACCGTGAACAGCACCCCGATGGACTGGCTCATGGCGGGGGGCTCACCCGGTGAACGGCCCAGGCACCGAGGCCGATGATCACGAACCAGAGCACGAAGGGCAGGAGCCAGCCTCGCTCCGGCGCGGCCCAGAGCGTTCGCACCGGACCCACCAGCAGCACCAGCGACACGGCGAAGGCCCACAGCGCGGGCTCGACGGCGCGGCTCTTGTCCGGCGGCGGTGCCATGCGGCGTCCTTGGCGCGGCAGCGTAGAACGCTCCGGCCCACAAGTCGCCTCGAAGCGCGGGGCGGCGCAGTGCGGTATGCACACTTCCCGGACCTCTCGATGACCGCGCTCCTGTCGATCTGGGCCTGGGTGGAGATCGCCCTCGTGGCCCTGGTGGGCTTCGTCGTTCAGACGGTGCTGTTCATCGTCTGTCTGCCGTTTGACCCCGGGAGGCGCGTGGCGGGCCGTGCCTTCCGGCTGGTCGGCGTCGTGGCGGCGAGGCTGAATCCCTTCTGGCGCTTCCGTGTGGTCGGCGCGGTCCCGCCGCGGCCAGCGCGGCCGACGGTGGTGGTCAGCAACCACGAGTCCAACGCCGACCCGTTCCTCATCTCGTTCCTGCCCTGGGAGATGAAGTGGCTCGGAAAGGCCTCCCTCTTCCGCATCCCGGTCGCCGGCTGGATGATGCGGATGGCGGGGGACGTCCCGGTCCAGCGTGGCGACAGCGACTCGGCGAAGGACGCGATGGGCGCCTGCGCTCGGTGGCTCGCCCTCGGCGTGCCGGTGATGCTCTTCCCCGAGGGGACCCGGAGCAAGGACGGCCAGCTGCTCCCCTTCAAGGACGGCGCGTTCCGGCTGGCCATCGAGACCGGAGCAGACATCCTCCCCATCGCGGTGGCCGGCACCGGCACCGCGCTTCCCAAGCACAGCTGGAGGTTCGGGCGCGCGGAAGGTCGGGTGACGGTGGGCTCGCCGCTCTCCACCGCCGGGATGGGGCCCGAGGACGTCGAGCCGCTGAAGGCTCGCGTCCGCGCGGAGATCGAGTCACTGCGCCGTGGCCTCGCCTCCGCCGGAGCGATCAGGCCCGCAGCACGAGCGGCCGCCGGCAGCTCCTCCGGAACCGGGAGGGGCTGACCCCGAAGGCGCGGCGGAACCGGGCCGAGAAGTGGCTGTGGCTCGAGAATCCAAGGTCCAGCGCCAGCGCGGTGAGGTCGTCCGCGTGCGGGAGCTCGATCAGCGCGCGTGCCAGCCGGAGCTGCGTCAGGTAGGCGTGCAGCGGCACGCCTTCCAGCGCGCGGAAGAGCTCGGTCAGGTACCCCGGCGAGGCGCCGACGGCGCTGGCGATGTCGATCAGCCGGATCGACCGCCCGAGCTCCGCGGTGAGATACGCCTTGGCGCGCTCCACCAGCCGCTGGGTGCGGCGCGCCGGAACGGGGAAAGGGCGGCCGCCGTCGAGCGCAGCGCGCAGCAATCCCAGGACCTGCTCGTCCGCCTCGAGCGGCTCCAGCCCCTCCGTGGCCCTCGCCATGAATCGGGCGCGGGCAAGCTGCAGGGCCGGGTCTATCCTCCGGCTCCGCCGGCGAAAGAGAGGATGAAGGCGCACGCTCCGCCCCGGGCCGGCAGCGACCTCCTCGAGGATGGACTCGGTGGGAGTGACGATCAGCTCGGCGTAGCCGCCGGGCACCGGCTGGCGCATCCGGAACGCCTCGCCTCCGGAGACGAACAGGGCCTGGTTCGCGTCACCGACGACCAGGTCGCGGCCCACCTCCCAGAGGAAGTACCCTCGGTAGGGCAGCACGAGCTGGAACTCCGGGGAGAACCCCTCGGCGCCGATCCACCCGGGAGCGAAGTCGGCGCTCACGTCCTCCACCAAGGCCATCGACGGACCGCGCACCGTGACCCGTCGCTGGGCTGGGCTCTCCTCGACAATGGCCCGCGCCGTCGTCATTCACCCGGGAGACTACGACGCCCCCGGCCCTGCGGCGCGTGCATCCGAAATTCCTGACAGTCAGCCTTCAAGAAGCTGACAGCGCGACCGGCCTCCGACGCTCGACGCTCCCCGGCCTCCACGACGTCCAGGGCCCACCGGCCCTGAAGGAGGAGGACAGATGCGACGGACGAGGCGATGGATGTTCGGTGTTCTGTTGCTCGGGGCCCTGGCGGCATCCGGAGCATGTACCGGAGGATCGGCTTCGGCGACGGAGGGCGAGGCTCTTGCCGGCGAGGGCCAGAGATACGTCCTGATCTCGCTCGGGTCGCTGGGCGGAACCTTCAGTTTCGGGAACAGCCTCAGCGAGGAGGCGTTCGTCGGCGGGCTCTCGGCGCTCCCCGGCGACGCGACGGTTCACGCGACGCTCTGGAAGGGTTACGAGCCCATGGACCTGGGGACGCTCGGGGGTCCCAACAGCGCCGTGCTCTGGCCCTCGAAGAATCAGATCGACCTTGTCGCCGGGGTCGCAGAGACGGACCAGAACCAGCCGCTCGATGAGACCTGGAGCTGCCGTTTCTTTTTCCCCTCCCGCACAGCGAAGATCTGCCTCGGCGTGGTCTGGGATCATGGGGCGATCCGTGCGCTTCCCACCTGGGGCGGGGAGAATGGCTTCGCCACCTCGGCCAACAACCTTCGTCAGATCGTCGGCTGGGCCGAGACCACGTTCCTCGACCCCACGTGCACCGGCCGGCAGAAGCGCCAGTTCCTGGCAGCCCTCTGGGGACCCGGCGTGGACGAGATGCACTTGCTGCCGCCGCTCCCCGGCGACTCGACCAGCGCCGCCACCGGCATCAATGACAGCGGGCAGGCGATCGGCATCTCCGGTGCGTGCGGCATCGCCGTGGGCGGCGTCAGCGCCCGGAGGGCGATCCTCTGGGAGAACGGGTCGATCGTGGACCTCGGGACGCTCGGCGGCGAGGGGTGGAACACGCCGATGGCGCTCAACGCGCTGGGCGACGTGGTGGGCTTCGCCAACGCCCCCGGGACGCCGGTATCGAACTTCATTCCCCGTCCCTTCCTCTGGACCCGCAGCGGAGGAATCGAGCCGCTTCCGCTGCTCGACGGGGACGACAACGGCCAGGCGCTGGACATCAACATCCACAAGCAGGTCGTCGGTGTCTCCTGCGCCGGTGGCAGCTGCCGGGGGGTTCTCTGGGAGAACAAGCAGGTCATCGATCTCTCGACCCGCACCCACGGCCTGTCGGGCACGATCGTGAACGCCGGGGGAATCGACGATAAGGGACGCATCGGCGGTCACTCGTTCGATCCAGCGACCGGTCTCACCACCGCCTTCCGCCTCATCCCGGCAGGGTGGAGCCGAGCGTCCATGGACGATGGAGAGGGCGACCGCATGAGGAAGGGCGAGGATCGCCCGTGAGTGGAGGAGCAACCGCGTCCACCGACACCGCGCGTGCCACCCTGCTCCTGCTCAATGCGGAGTACCTCCGGGCGGTGGAACGCGTGGATCGGGGGTGGTTCGAGGAGCACCTGGGCGACGACTTCCTCTGCTCGCTGCCCGATGGGGTGCTTCTGGACAAGCGCGGGTTCGTCGCCGAGCTGCGGACGCCCGCACCGCTCGTGCGGATCGAGGCGCATGAGGTGATCGTCCGGGTGCTGGGCGAGGTGGCGCTGGTCCACGCCCGGACCACGTTCGTGCGGGACGGCCGGCCCGGTCGCGGCCGCTACACGGACGTCTGGGCGCGCCGCAGCGGGAGCTGGCTGGCCGTCGCTGCCCACGTGACCCGCCTCTGAGGCGTTCCGGCGCGGCGGGGGCTGGACTGTGCGAGCGGGCGGGCTGGAGCCCGAGGCATGATGCCCCGGTGCTCCGCCTGCGCCCCGCGACGCGCGCCGACGTCCCGCTGATCCTGCTCCTCATCCGCGAGCTGGCGACGTACGAGCGCGACCCCGACTCGGTGGTGGCCACCGAGGAGGGGCTCGCGCGCGACGGGTTCGGCGAGCGCCCGCTGTTCCAGGTGACCATCGCGGACTGGAGCGGCGCCCCGGTGGGGTTTGCCCTCTGGTTCCTCGCCTACTCCACCTGGCGGGGGCAGCCCACGCTGTACCTCGAGGACCTCTTCGTCCGGCCCGAGGCGAGGGGCCGCGGCATCGGCAAGGAGATGATGCGCTACCTGGCCGGGACCGCCATTGATATGGGGTGCGGCCGCTTCGTCTGGCAGGTCCTGGATTGGAACACGCCGAGCATCGAGTTCTACGAGTCGCTCGGGGCCAAGGTGGTGCACGAGTGGCTGACCTGCCGGGTCGACGGGGAGGCGCTGAGGGCGCTCGCCGGACGATGAGTACGAGAGTGCAACCGGAGGGCCCCGGGGTGTCCCGCGGAGCGTGAGACAGGTGTCCCAGGACTGGAGCCGCATCGCCGAGCTGGTGGATGAGGGCCTGGCCCTGACGGCCGGGGCGCGCGCCGCGTGGCTGGACACGCTCGGCCGGGCCGAGCCCACGGTGGCCGCCGCGGTGCGCCGGCTGATCGAGGCGCGGGTGGCCGAGACCGAGACCCTCCCGGCACCGGTGCTCGCTCAGCCGACGGTCCACGCCCCCGGCCAGCGCGTCGGCCCCTACCTGCTGGTGGAGTTGCTGGGCACCGGCGGGATGGGGGAGGTGTGGCTCGCGCGCCGCGACGACGGCGCGTTCCGCCGGGACGTCGCGCTGAAGCTGCCGCTCCTCGACGCGCGTCGCCGAGAAGTGGCGCAGCGCTTCGCCCGGGAGCGTGACATCCTGGCCCGGCTCGAGCACCCGCACATCGCACGCCTCTACGACGCCGGCGTCGACCGCGGGCAGCCGTACCTGGCGATGGAGCGGGTCCTGGGAGAGCACATCACCCACTGGGCCGATGCCCGACTCCTGGGGGTCGACGCGCGCCTGGGGCTGTTCCTGCAGGTCCTCGCCGCGGTGCAGTACGCGCACGGAAGCCTCGTCCTGCACCGGGACCTCAAGCCGTCCAACATCCTGGTGACCGAGGAGGGCCAGGTCCGGCTCCTCGACTTCGGAGTGGCCACTCTGCTCGACCCTGAGGGGCCAGCCCAGGACACCCCGCTCAGCCGGGCCACCGGCCGGGCGCTCACGCCGGCCTACGCCAGCCCGGAGCAGATCCTCGGCACTCCGCTCACCACTGCGAGCGACGTGTACTCGCTGGGAGTGGTGCTCTACGAGCTGCTCACCGGAGTCCGGCCCTACCAGGTGACCGGAGGCTCACCTGCGGAGCTCGCGGTGGAGATCCTCCAGGCCGAGCCTCTCGTGCCGAGCACGACGGTGGACGCGGCGATGGCACAGGTGCGCGGCACCTCCGTTCGTGGGCTGCGTCATCGCCTGGAGCGCGACCTGGACGGAATCCTCCTGCGCGCGCTGGCTCGACGCCCGGAGGATCGCTACCCCGGGGTCGAGGCGCTGGCGGAAGATCTCCGGCGGTCGCTCGCCCGCGAGCCGCTGCAGGCCCAGGCGGGCTCGGTGGCGCATCGACTCCGCAGCTTCGTCGCCCGGCATCGGGGACTGGTGGTCGCAGCGTCGGTGGCCGTGCTGGCCCTCGTCGCCCTCGCCGTGGTGGCGGTGGTGCAGGCGCGGCGCCTCGCGCAGGAGACGCGCCTGGCCCAGATCGAGGCGCGCAACGCGTCGGCGGTCCGGAACTTCCTCGAGGACGTGCTCTCCGCGGCCGATCCCAGGTCGTCAGGGATGAAGCCCGCGCGCGAGCGGACGGTCCAGGAGGCGGTGGACGCGGCGGCTGCCCGCATCGGCTCGTCGTTGCCCGACCAACCGCGGGAGAAGATCTCCGTCCTGCTCACCCTGAGCCAGGTCTACCACTCGCTCGACCAGTCCGACCGGGCCATCGCGCTGCTCGAGCAAGCTCTGGAGGTGGCGCGAAAGCTCGAGCCGGTGCCCGCGCGCGAGCAGGCGGTCGTGCTCGTTCGCCTGGCGAACACCGCGATGTTCGCCGGCAAGTTCGAGGAGGCGCAGCGCTGGCTCGAGCAGGGCGAGGCGGCGCTCTCGACCGCGAAGGACCAGACCTCGGAGGACTTCGCCCAGGCGCTGAAGATCCGCGGCAACCTCACCCGGCGAGGGAACAATCCCGATCTCAAGACCGGGGCGGCTCTGCTCGAGCGGGCGTCGGCGCTGTTCCGGGAGCGGTATCCCGAGAGCCCTGGCCGGCTGGGCTCGCTGTTCTATCTCGCGCAGACCCTGCGCTCGGCGAGCATGCCGGCGCGGGCCGAGGCGGTCGCCGACGAGGCGGTGGAGATCAGCGACACCTACCCGCGTCCGGGCTTCGAGGGCCCCAACGCTCACTCGCTGCGGGCGGTCATCCGCGAGACCAACGGCAAGCTCGCCGAGGCGGACGCGGACTACGCGAAGGCCCACGAGGGATATCTCCGGGCGATCGGGCCCAACCACTTCCTCACCCTCCAGAACCTGGGTCTGAGCGGGGCGAACAGGCTGGAGCTCGGCACGGGGGTGGAGGAGGCGCTCGCCGAGATCGAGGCGTCGGCGCAGGGGCTCGGGCGCGTCCGGCGAGACAGCCACACCCACGCGCAATCCCTCGAGCGGCTGGGCACCGCCTACGTCCGCGTCGGTCGGTTCGAGGAGGCCATCCGGCCCCTGGAGCAGGCCCGGAGCATCTGGGCGACGCGGAACGACTCGCTCCTCCGGACCGGCGCGACGGTGTCGCTGGCCGAGGCGCGCGCGGCGCTGGGGCAGGAGTCGCAGGCCCGGGCGCTGCTGGACGAGGCCCTCGCGGTGCGCCAGACCAGCCCGAAGAATGCCCTGCTCCCCGAGGGCGACGTGCACCTCCTCCGGGGGCTGCTGGCCATCGAGCGAGGGGAGACCGCCGAGGCCCACACCGCGCTCGGGCTGGCGCTGTCGCTGTCCGGCTGGGAGAGCCGGGCGGACCTGACTCGGCGGGTGCTCGCCGACGCCGGGCGGACCCGGCTGGCCGTCGTCGCCGGACAGGTGAACGAGGCGCTGACCGCGTCCGACCGCCTGCTCGAGGTCATCCGGATGCCGCCGCTGGCCCAGGTGCCGCGTGTCCGGGCCGCGGCGCTGGAGGCCCGCGGGGCTGCGCTCTGCCGCGCGGGCCGGGCCGCCGACGGCGAGCCGCTGGTGTCGCAGGCGGTGCAGCTGCTGGCCCACGTGGTGGAGCCGGACAGCACCCCGCTCGCGCGGAGTCGGCTGGTGCACGCCGGCTGTCTGCTGGAGCTCGGCAGGCGCACCGAGGCTGCCGCGCTGGTGGAGTCCGCGCGCCAGACCCTCGCCGTCGCGGGGCCGGCGGGTGTGGCGCTCCAGGGCTCGCTGCGCGCGCTGAACGAGAAGCTCGCGGCCCGCTGAGGCACGCGAGTGGCCAGGGTCGCGGGGCCGGTGTAAGGCTCTGGGTCGAGGCGTCCCCCGGGCAGATGGCGGAACTGGTAGACGCGCTGGACTTAGGATCCAGTCCCGAAAGGGGTCCGAGTTCGACTCTCGGTCTGCCCACTCCTACAGCGTCTTCCCACCCCTGAACGCACGCATCTGGTTCCGCAGGGAGTGGGCTTCTTCACGGGCCCGGCGGCACTCGGCGACGAACCACTGAACTGCCTGCGACCCGGACTCGGCCGGCGTGAGCGCCTGGATGCGGTCCTCGAACTCCTGCAGGGTCGGCCTCGTGAATCTCGGACGTCTCATGGCGACGGCCTAACCGGCCCCTTCGTCGCGCTGCTGTGACATCAACGGCCCATCTCGCATCGCTCTGGGAAGGTCGGCGCACTCGGCCGGCCAGGCGGGGTCGTGCTGGGCGGCATACGCCTCGACCTCCCAGCGGATCTGGCGGTACGCGGCGTCGAGGCTCCGTGTTCGCCCGAGCCCGCGGAGCCAGTCGAGGAGGTAGGTGCCGTAGAAGGTCCACAGGCCCACCCGCCGGGCCTGTGCGAGATGCTCCGCCTCGTGGCGCCGCGTGAGCGGGTCCACGTCCTCGGCCGCGTCGCGGTAGAGGATCCAGAACGGCGCGAGCGTCATCGCCGAGAAGCGGCGGAGGAACGGCAGCCGGAACGCGGGATGGGCGTAGAGCTCGCGCACCGACCCTTCTGTGCCACGCACCCGCTCGCGGCGCATCTCGGAATCGGGCCGAGGCAGACGCCGGGGCCCGGCGCGGGAGGGCTTCCTCGAAGTCGCATTGACACGAGGGGACCGGGGCTCTTAAGGCCCTTGGTTTCCATGAAGGTCCAGGTCGAAGAGCTGTCCCCGGTCGAGCGCAAGCTCTCCATCGAGGTGCCTCCCGAGCAGGTCCAGGCCGAGCTTGGCCGCGCGTATGCCCAGCTCGGACGGCAGGTGCGCCTGCCTGGGTTCCGGCCAGGCAAGGTGCCCCGGCGCATCCTCGAGCAGCGCTTCAAGGGGGAGGTGGAGGACGACGTCACCCGGCGCCTGGTGGAGCGGGCCTACCTGTCGGCCATCTCCGAGCACCACCTGGACGCCGTCGGCGCGCCCCAGCTCACCCCGGTCCACCTGGACGACCAGAAGCCCTTCGCCTTCGAGGCCCGGGTCGAGGTCCGTCCCAAGGTGGACCCGAAGGACTACCGCGGGCTCCCGCTCAAGCGCGTGCCGGTCGCGGTCACCGACGCCGAGGTCGACGAGCGCCTGGAGGCCCTGCGCCAGCGCGCCGCGCGTCTCGAGCCGGTCGAGGGGCGCACCGTCGCCGAGAACGGCGACTTCGCGATCGTGGACTACGCCGGCTCCATCGACGGCCACCCGTTCCCCGGGAGCCATGCCCAGGACGTCACCGTCGAGGTGGCCGCGGGCGACCTGCTGCGCGGCAACGTGCCCGAGCTCGCCGGCACCGCCGTGGGCCAGAAGAAGGAGCTGGACCACGCCTTCGCCGCCGACGACTCGGAGGCGGTCCGCGCGGGGAAGACCGCCCACTTCACCTTCACTCTCAAGGGGCTCAAGCGCCAGCTGGTCCCCACGCTGGACGACGAGTTCGCCAAGGAGGTCGGAGGAGGGGAGACCCTCGCCGAGCTGAAGGCCAAGGTCCGGAGCGACCTCGAGGTCGGCGCGCGGAACCGCGCGGCGCAGGACGAGCGCGACCAGCTCCTGAAGGCCCTGGTGGAGCGCAATCCGTTCGAGCTGCCGAAGGCGATGATCGAGCGGGGCCTGGACGCGATGCTCGACGGCGCCCTGCGGATGATGGCCCGCCAGGGGCTCGACCCCTCGCGGCTCAACCTCGACTTCGCCTCGCTCCGTGACGAGATGCGTCCCAAGGCCGAGGCCGAGGTGCGAGGAGCCCTGCTCCTGTCGGCCGTCGCGGAGAAGGAGGGATTCTCCGTGAACTCCGACGAGATCGACGCGCGCATTGCCCAGTATGCGACCGAGAGCGGGGCGCCGCTCCACCAGGTCCGCAAGGCCTTCAAGGAGCCCGAGCAGAAGCGGGCGCTGGAGCAGCGGGTCCGCGAGGAAAAGACGGTTGAATTCTTGAAGGCTGCCGCGAAGGATGAAGGCTAGGAGTTCAGAACGATGCCTTCCATCCCCTACGTCATCGAGCAGACCCACCGCGGCGAGCGGACGTACGACATCTACAGCCGCCTCCTGAAGGACCGGATCATCCTGCTCGGCACCGAGATCTTCGACGAGCTGGCCAACGTCATCGTGGCCCAGATGCTCTTCCTGGAGTCCGAGGACCCGGACAAGGACATCAACCTCTACATCAACTCGCCAGGTGGCTCCGTCACCGCGGGCATGGCCATCTACGACACGATGCAGTACGTGCGCCCCGCGGTCTCCACCATCTGTGTGGGCCAGGCAGCCTCCATGGGCGCGGTGCTGCTGCTCGCCGGGGCCAAGGGGAAGCGGCAGGCCCTCCCCAACGCGCGGATCATGATTCACCAGCCCATGGGCGGTGCTCAGGGGCAGGCCACCGACATCGAGATCCAGGCGAGGGAAATCCTGCGGATGAAGGGCCGGCTCAACGAGATCATCGCCAAGCACACCGGGCAGCCCATGGAGCGGGTCGAGAAGGACAGCGACCGTGACTACTTCATGGGCGCACAGGAGGCCCGGGCGTATGGCATCGTGGACGAGGTGGTCTCGGTTAACCGGAAGAGCCTCAAGTCCGCGGAAGAGCGGCGCGATCGCTGAGCTTCTCCCCCCTGTCCGGCAGCGGGCTGCGCCTGCCTGCCGGCGGCTGTTAGAAACGCAGAACCAGGACTAGATTCGGTAGTCGAGGGCTTTGATGGCAGGGAAGAACGTGGAGAAGTCCAACCAGACGCTGTGCTGCTCCTTCTGCGGAAAGTCGCAGAAGGAGGTGAAGAAGCTCATCGCTGGGCCCACGGTCTACATCTGCGACGAGTGCATCGGCCTCTGCAACGACATCATCGCCGAGGAGATCGACCGGGAGGAGACCAAGGACACCAAGCTCCGGATTCCCCGACCCAGCGAGATCAAGTCGATCCTCGACGAGTACGTCATCGGGCAGGAGCGGGCGAAGAAGGTCCTCGCGGTCGCGGTCCACAATCACTACAAGCGCATCGAGTCCAAGGTCGCGATGGACGACGTGGAGCTGCAGAAGAGCAACATCCTTCTGCTCGGCCCCACCGGGAGTGGAAAGACGCTCCTCGCCCAGACCCTGGCCCGCATCCTCAACGTCCCGTTCACCATCGCCGACGCCACCTGCCTCACCGAGGCCGGCTACGTGGGCGAGGACGTCGAGAACATCATCGTCAACCTGCTCCAGGCCGCCGACCACGACATCGAGCGCGCCCAGAGGGGCATCGTCTACATCGACGAGATCGACAAGATCGCCCGCAAGTCCGAGAACCCCAGCATCACCCGGGACGTCTCGGGCGAGGGGGTGCAGCAGGCCCTCCTCAAGATCATCGAGGGCACGGTGGCCAACGTCCCGCCCAAGGGCGGACGCAAGCATCCGCAGCAGGAGTTCCTGCAGGTCGACACCACCAACATCCTCTTCATCTGCGGTGGCGCCTTCGGCGGTCTGGACCAGATCATCGAGCGGCGTCTCGGCGGGCGATCGCTGGGCTTCGGCGCGGACATCAAGGAGAAGAAGCAGCGGAACCTCTCCGAGCTGCTCCAGCACGTGGAGCCCGAGGACCTCCTCAAGTTCGGGATGATCCCCGAGTTCATCGGGCGGCTGCCGATCGTCACCGCGCTGGAGGAGCTGGACGAGGGCGCCCTGATGAGCATCCTCAGCCAGCCGAAGAACGCGCTGGTGAAGCAGTACCGGAAGCTGTTCGACCTGGACGGGGTGACGCTGAAGTTCACCGACGGCGCGCTGAAGGCCATCGCCTCGGAAGCCATCCGTCGCAAGGCCGGTGCCCGCGGGCTGCGCTCGATCCTCGAGACCGCGATGCTCGACGTGATGTACGACATCCCGTCGCAGAAGACGGCGCGCGAGGTGGTGATCTCCGAGGAGGTCATCCTCAAGAAGAGCGAGCCGGTCATCCTGTACGCGACCGACAAGGACGAGCTGCAGAAGGAATCGGCCTGACCGCGGAGACCGGGCTCGGCGCCCTCCTCGCGGACGAGCTGTCGCGGTATCTCCCGGCGGACGCCCTGGCTCCGCTCTCCTCCACCCCCCTTTCGCCTGAAGACCTGGCCGATCGCGCCGTCCGCAGGCTCGCGCCCGCGGTGCTGGAGCGGTGGGGAGGGCTCGACGCTGCGGGCCGGATGCGTGCGCTCTCGCCTCTGACGGACGCCGGGTCGGCCCGCGCCGCGATGCCGGCCATCGAGCGGCTCGCCCGGGCCACCGGAGCGCCCTCGGAGCCGATGCGTGCCGCGTCGCAGTGCGCTGCCGCGCTGTTGCGGCTGGGAATGCCCGGCGGGGACGAGGTGGGACTCTCCCAGCTCGTGTCCGCAGCGACCCGGCTCGCCGTGAGCGCCGCCCGCAAGGGAGTCTCGCCGACCGAGCTGGTTCAGCTGCTCGTCGGCTGAGCAGCGGTCCGGCGTCGTCCACCTCGGGCGCGAGGTGTCCTTCGCACGGCAGCGCTCCGCTCTGCCGGAATCGGCCTGTCGTCACCGCTTCCAGCTCGACAGGGCATCTCCCATCTGGTGACCTCGAAGGCGAGCGGGGGCGGTGTGACGGTTCCGGCGCCCCGCGGGGGAGGGTCCGCATGCTCACGTCTCGCAGGTCGCTGTTCCTCCTCGCCTTCGTGCTCGGCTGTGGCTGCTCGTCTCCGGAGGGCGCGGCGAAGAAGGTGCCCTCGATCGCCGTCCGGACCGAGGCGATGCAGAAGAAGGACGGGTACCTCCCGCTGTACTGGGATCCGGTCGCGGGAAAGCTGTTCCTCGAGGTGCCCCGACCCGGCGAGGAGATGATCCACTACACCTCGCTTTCGCACGGGCTCGGATCGAACGACATCGGTCTCGACCGTGGGCAGCTCGGAGAGACCAAGATCGTCCGCTTCGACCGGATCGGGCCCAAGGTGCTCCTCGTCCAGCCGAACCTCGGGTTCCGCGCGCTGAGCGACAACCCCGCCGAGCGGCGTTCGGTGGAGGAGAGCTTCGCCAGCTCGGTGCTCTGGGGCTTCAAGGTGGAGGCCGAGACCGATGGCCGGGTCCTGGTGGATGCGACCGAGTTCATCGTTCGCGACGCCCACGGGATCGCCCAGGCGATCAAGCAAGCCAAGCAGGGTGAGGTGAAGCTGGAGCCCGCGCGCTCGACGGTCCTGCCCGAGCGCTGCAAGGGCTTCCCCACCAACACCGAGCTCGAGGCCACGCTGACCTTCACCGGCGACAGTCCGGGGCAGTTCCTGCAGGACGTCACTCCCACCCCCGAGGCGGTGACGGTGGGGCAGCGGCTGTCCTTCGTGAAGCTCCCTCCTCCCGGCTTTGTTCCCCGTCGCTTCGATCCCGGGGCCGGCTTCATCCCCCTCACCTACGTCGACATGGCGGTGCCCATCGCCGAGCCGATCACCCGCCGTTTCATCCGCCGGCACCGGCTGCAGAAGAAGGACCCCTCGGCGGCGGTCAGCGAGCCGGTGCAGCCCATCGTCTACTACCTCGATCCGGGAACCCCCGAGCCGATCCGGACTGCCCTTCTCGATGGGGCCCGGTGGTGGGCCGGGGCCTTCGAGGCGGCGGGGTTCCGGAACGCCTTCCGCGTCGAGCTCTTGCCCGACGGCGCCGACCCGCTCGACGCCCGCTACAACGTCATTCAGTGGGTACACCGCGCCACTCGCGGGTGGAGCTACGGCGGTGGAGTCACCGACCCGCGCACCGGAGAGATCATCAAGGGGCACGTCACGCTGGGAAGCCTCCGCGTGCGCCAGGACGTTCTTCTCGCCGAGGGGCTCCTGCTCCCCTATCCCCGGGGCGACGAGCGCCCCACCGCGGCGGAGACGCTGGCCCTCGATCGGCTCCGCCAGCTCTCGGCCCACGAGGTCGGCCACACCCTCGGGCTGATGCACAACTACATCTCCAGCAGCCAGGGCCGAGCGAGCGTCATGGATTACCCGCACCCGCTGGTCCAGCTCGAGCCCGATGGACGCCTGAACGCCGAGCGGGCCTATGCGCCGGACATCGGCGAATGGGACCGCGTCGCCATCCGGTGGGGCTACCTCGAGGTCCCCCCGGGCCAGGACGAGCGGGCCATCCTCGACCGGGTCCTCGCCGAGGCACGGGGGCGAGGGCTGACCTTCCTCACCGACGAGGACGCCCGGCCACCGGGGAGCAGCCACCCCCAGGCCCACCTCTGGGACAACGGGGAGGATGCCGTTTCCGAGCTCGAGCGGATGCTCGAGGTCCGCAAGGTGGCGCTGGCCGCGTTCGGGGAGCGCGCCATCCGCGCCGGGGTGCCCCTGGCACAGCTGGAGGAGGCGCTCGTCCCGCTCTACTTCCACCACCGTTACCAGGTCGAGGCGGCGGTGAAGGTGATCGGCGGGCTGTCCTACGCCTACGCGCTTCGTGGTGACGGGCAGCTGCCCGTGACGGCGATCCCGCCCCCGACGCAGCGGCGGGCGCTCGCCTCGGTGCTCCGGGTGCTCAGCCCGGAGGTGCTGATGCTCCCGCCCCAGGTGCTGCGGACGCTTCCGCCCCGACCGTCCGGCTTCGCCGTCACCCGGGAGCTGTTCAGCGGAGACACCGGACGGGTCCTCGATGCGCTCGCCCCGGCGAGCGCGGCGGCGGACATGGTGGTGGGGCTGGTCCTCGATCCGGACCGTGCCACGCGGCTGGTCCAGCAGCACGCGCTGGACGCCGCCCAGCCGTCGCTCCTCGAGGTCATTGGACGCCTCACTGACATCGCCTTCGGCGGCCGAGCCCGTGAGGGCTACGCAGCGGAGGTGGGGCGCACGGTCGAGCGCTCGGTGGTGTACGGGATGCTCCGGCTCGGGAGCACCGCCCGCGCGCTCCAGGTCAGGGCGGAGGTCGGCCAGGCGCTCACCGAGCTCCGCGCCCGGCTGGAGCGGATGGACCCCGGGGCGGACCGGGCCGAGCGAGCGAACCGAGCGATGCTGGCCGGGGAGGTCCGCCGGTGGCTCGACCGCCGCTGGGACCTCGAGTTCGTGCCCAAGCCCGTCACTCCGCCCCCGGGAAGTCCCATCGGCCTCGACGACGAGCCGGGACCCGCGAGGTGACCGCGGCCGTCGGGCGAGGTCAGCCCGCCAGGGCCGTCCACGGTGCGTTCCACATGGCCCCTCCCGACTCCGCGCTCACTGCCGCGCGACGCCGCTCTCGCTCTCGACCGGTGACGTCGCCGCCGGCGCCGTGCCGCTGCCGTTCTCCACGGGCGACGGCGGAGATGCCGGCTCCGGGGTGGCCGCGATCGGGCCGACCTCCTCCCAGCTGTCCCAGTGGTCCGCGAGCTGTCCGTCCACCACCCGGCTGACGTCGAGGCCCGCGTAGCGCATCGTCTTCCCGGTCCCGGCCTCGGTCAGCGTCGCCGTGAGGCGGGTGATGATGCGCTCGCCGACGGTGAACTGCTCCACGATGTCGAACCGCGCCTTCGTCCACAGACGATGGAAGGACTGGAAGCGCCGGCGCAGCTCACCGCCGTCCCCGGTGGTCTCGTTCGACCGCGCCCGGTACCCGGGAGCGAGAAGGGGCTGGAGGCCCGCCCAGTCGCCGCTGCTCCACGCGGCGAGCACCTGCCTGACCAGCGCGGTGCTGGCCGAGCTCTCCGCCTGCGGGCTCGCCGCCGACGAGACGAGCCGCCAGCTCGACCCGGTCCACCGCCAGGTATCGATGTAGCGGACCGCGGTGGGGCCTCGGTCCTGCGCTGACGTGTCCGTCCACCGACCGCTGCCGGTGACCACCACCAGCTCCGGGGAGTCCACGTGCACGTACTCGGGTGTGCCGAGCACCTCGATGCGGTCACGGAGATCGCGGCGGAGCCGCGTGCTCAGCGCGATCCGACCGCGCACCTGTGAGCCGTCCGGCGCCTCGAAGACCGTGTCCTCGTTGAAGCGGCTCAGCGCACGGTCGACGTCGCCGGTGGACACCGCGCGCCACCAGCGGCGCTCGGCATCGAGCACGTCGGTCCGGAGCATCTCGGAGGAGGGGACGGGCGGCGACGTCGACGCGCAGCCGAGCGCGAGACCGAGCACCATGCCGGTCGAGACGAGTCTCCAGGGTGCTGCCGGGGTCCGCGTCCGCACCGTCGCTCCTCGAGTGGCACGCGGGAGTGTCCGGCGCGATTCGCGGACCCGTCAAATCCCCGGCTGGAGGCCCATCGGGTAAGTTCCGACCCTTCCCTACCTCCAGAACTGCCACCACCGTCGGCGCGAGCGCAGCGGCGTCCCCGGAGGAGGATTCCCGATGGTGATCACGTGCTCGCGCTCCTGCGCAGGCGTCCACCCGCTCTCGATCAGGTCGTTCAGGTACTGCATCACTGTCTGACCGAGGTAGGTGTTGTCGCCTCGCGCCTCGGCCGAGAGGTCGTCTGCGAAGTAGGAGCGGACCCGGACCCGGTGGATCTCCTCTCCGTGCTTGAGGCCAATCGTCCAGTCGACGCCCGGCCGGCTCGGCCCGGTGGGCTGCTTGAAGTGCGCCTCGAGGGCACCCTCCACCCGCATCAGCCAGGGCGCTTCTGCCATCGGACACCCCCTCGGCCCGGCGAGGCTAGCGCGGTCGGGCGCCTCAGGGGCGAATCGGCACCGGGCTGGGCAGCGCGCGCTGCGGCGGCCCCGAGAGGTCCTTCACCTCGTGCTCCAGGGCGTCGATCCGAGTCCGGAGCGCCTCGAGATCGGCCGGCTGCGCCCCCTTGCCCCTGCTCGCGACGAGGGCGTCGACGAAGGGTCTCGCGGCGAAGCGGATGGCCAGCCCCAGCACGGGGATCAGCACCAGCAGTGAGCCCATGATGGCCGCCATCAGCTGGGTCAGATCGATTGGCAACGTGTCCATGGCGCCCGTCTCTCCCGTCGCCGGGGTCAGCGCCGCAGGCGCAGTGCGCTCCCGGGCTCGAGGGCCGGGCTGGTTCCCTGGGTGGCGCGGAGACGGAGCACCTCCTGCTCCAGCTCCAGCACCCGGCGGCTCAGCACCTCCAGCTCCCTGGCCGGAGCGCCGTTCTCCCGAAGCTTCCCCAGCGCCTCCACCAGCGGCTTGGCGGCGAAGCGCATGGTGAGGCCCAGCACGAAGATGAGCGGGATCATGCAACCCAGCACGACGGCGACCAGCTGGGTCATGTCGACCGGCAGGAACTCGACTCCAAGCAGCATCGGGCGTTGTCTCCTTCCCCGCCACACGGCGTCAGGCTGCAACGATTGCATACATGTACACCCGGGACGGGGCGGTTCCGACTCCTGTCTTCGGGGGTGGGGCGAGGGTGTCCCGATCGGCGCACTCGCCTGGACGGATGCTCTCTCGGCGAGGGCGGTGAAAGCGGCGGGGTGCGGCCCGAGGGTGTATCCTCTCGCTCACCAAAGGACGGGCTCGTGCCCCGGAGCGCCCTCCGGAGCTTCCCCAGGCCGCACTGACCGGGCCCGTTGACACGCTGACACATGCTCTTCGGACGAGACGACAAGCGCGACCCAGGTCGGCCCACCCAGACGGTCCCGCTCCTGCCGTTGCGAGACATCATCGTCTTCCCGCACCAGGTCGTTCCGCTGTTCGTGGGGCGGGAGAAATCGATCGCCGCGCTGAAGGAGGCCATGGCCCACAAGGCCGGGGACGACAAGGCGTCGATCTTCCTCGCCGCCCAGAAGAAGGCCAAGACCAACGACCCCGGCGTCGACGACATCTACGCCTTCGGGACACTGGGCCACGTCATCCAGCTCCTCCCCCTCCCTGACGGCACGGTGAAGGTGCTGGTGGAGGGCGTGAAGCGAGCCCGGGTCCGCCGCTTCGTGCGCGGCGACCTGCCGGACCGGGGCGAGCCCTCGCAGCAGTTCTTCGTGGTGGAGGTGGAGGAGGTCGAGGAGCAGTCGGAGAAGACCGTCGAGCTCGAGGCGCTGGTGCGCAGCGTGCACTCGGTGTTCGAAGCCTTCGTCAAGCTCAACAAGCGGATCCCGCCCGAGATGCTGATGCAGGTGGCCAGCATCGACGATCCGGCGCGCCTCGCGGACACCATCGCGGTGCAGCTGAGCCTCAAGCTGAACGATCGGCAGGCGCTGCTCGAGACCGAGAACGCCGCCAAGCGGCTGGAGAAGCTCTACGAGCTGATGCAGGGCGAGATCGAGATTCTCCAGGTCGAGAAGAAGATCCGCACCCGGGTCAAGAAGCAGATGGAGAAGACCCAGAAGGAGTACTACCTGAATGAGCAGATGCAGGCCATTCAGAAGGAGCTCGGGGAGCGGGACGAGTTCAAGAACGAGGTCCAGGAGATCGAGGAGAAGCTCCGCACCAAGCGGATGAGCAAGGAGGCCACGCTCAAGGTCAAGAAGGAGCTGAAGAAGCTCCGGA
>Ga0081540_1000143_pt1 | contig 74581 bp, 64 predicted proteins | sample TabmetS2T1R1_FD_71024 | JGI IMG/M metagenome (GOLD analysis project Ga0081540, IMG submission 71024) | Tabebuia heterophylla rhizosphere microbial communities from the University of Puerto Rico - S2T1R1 | ecosystem: Host-associated > Plants > Roots > Rhizosphere ...
GGGCGGGCAGAGCCTCATACCGACGCTCAATATGCGGTTGTCGGCGCCAGAGATGCTGGTCGACATCAACCGGATCGAGGCCTTGCGCGGTATCGACGAACGTGGTGCAGCGATCCGTATCGGCGCCCTCGTGAGACATGCGGAGGCGCTGGAATCGCCTCTGATCGCCGAACGCGTGCCGCTTTTGGCCATGGCGATCCCGCATGTCGCCCACATGGCCGTGCGCAACCGCGGCACGACGTGCGGCAGTCTCGCGCTGGCCGACCCGGCGGCGGAGATGCCGGCGGCCGCGGTCGCCCTCGATGCCGAGCTCGTGCTGACGAAACGAGACGGGATCCGTACCGTCAAGGCGCGCGACTTTTTCGAAGGCCTCTATCAGACGGCAAGGGCGGACGACGAGTTGATCGCCGAGGTGCTGTTTCCGGCAGCGCAGCCCGACGAGGTGTTCGGCTTTTCCGAGCTGAGCCGCCGGCACGGCGATTTCGCCGTGGTGGGCGTGGCGGTTCGCGCGCGCAGGAATGGCCAAGGGCTGAGCAACCTGAACATCGTGATCTTCGGCTCCGAGCCGACGCCGCTTCTGTGTCCGTCGGCGACGAATGTGACGATCGCCGCCGGCGCGCGCGAGACGGAGCTGTCCGATCTTGCGCACGGCATCGTCGCGGACATGGAGCCGATCGACAGCCACCAGGGCCGCGGCGAGACCAAGCGCCGGCAGGCCGCCGTGCTGCTCAAGCGGGTGCTGCGGAACATGATCGGACGGCGCGCCCATGTCTGAACGTCACGAGATCGCCTTCACGCTCAACGGCCGCCCGGTCAGCGCCACGGTCGAAGCGCGCCTCAGCCTGGCGGACTTCTTGCGCCATACGCTGCGGCTGACCGGCACGCACGTGGGCTGCGAGCACGGCGTCTGCGGCGCCTGCAACGTCATGCTCGACGGGCGGTCGGCCCGCAGTTGCCTGACCTTGGCTGTGCAAGCTGACGGTGCCGAGATCGAGACCATCGAAGGCCTCAGCGCGCGTGGCGTCATCGCCGAGCTGCAGCGCGAGTTCGTCTCCCGCAATGCTCTGCAATGCGGGTATTGCACGCCTGGCGTGCTGGTCACGGCTGCGGAGTTGCTCTCACACGGGCCGGTCGATCGCTCCGAGATTCGCGATGCGCTGTCCGGGAATTTCTGCCGCTGCACCGGCTATCAGGCCATCGTCGATGCGATCGAGGCGGTCGCGACGCGTCCTTCGGAGCCGCAGCCATGACGGACAGCGGCAACTGGATCGGCCGCAGCACGCCGCGGCGGGACGCGACGCGTCTCGTCGAGGGCAGGGGACGCTACACCGACGATCTCGATGCGGCGGATGCCGGCCATGTCGCATTTTTTCGCAGCCCCCATGCGCATGCGCGCATTCGCGCGATCGATGTTGCCGCGGCACGACAAGCGCCGGGTGTCATCGCGGTGGTGACGGGCGACGATCTGGCGGCGGTCTGCAAGCCCTGGCAGACGCGCCTCGCCCCGCTGCCTGGCCACAGCTCGCCGCCGCAATATCCGCTCGCGCGCGGCGAGGCTTGCTGGCAAGGCGAGGCGGTGGTTGCGGTGGTGGGCACCACGCGGGCGATGGCCGAGGACGCGCTCGAATTGATCGCAATCGCGTGGGAAGAGCTGCCCACGGTCACCACGGTTGAGGCCGCGGCGGCAGCGGATGCGGCGGTCTTTCACACCGCGAAAGAGACCAATCTCGGTCTCGACCATGCCCTCACCACGGGCGATCCGGGGCGGGCCTTTGCCGATGCGGATGTGGTCGTCGAGCATGATTTCGTGTTTCAGCGCCAGACCGGCGTCACGCTCGAGCCGCGCGTCATCATCGCTGCGTTCGATCCGCGGCTGCGCCAGCTGAGCATCCACCATTCGCATCAGGTGCCGCACCAGATGCGCGACGTCTTTGCGACCCAGCTCGGCCTGCCGCTGTCGCAGGTTCGGGTTGTCACGCCGGACGTCGGCGGCGCCTTCGGCATGAAGCTGTCCGCCTATCCCGACGAGCTCGCGGTCGCGGCCATCGCGGTCCTGCTCGGCCGATCCGTCAAGTACTGCGCCGACCGGCTGGAGGCATTCGTCAGCGACATCCACGCCCGCGAAGCCCGCATCCACGGCCGCCTCGCGGTCGATGGCGACGGTCGTCTGCTGGCCATGGACGTCTCGGTGCTGTCCGGGTTCGGCGCCTATGCGAACTATCCGCGTGGCAGCGTCGGCGAAGCCTTGCATGCGGTTCACATGTCAGCGGCCGCATATCGCTTGCCGAATTTTCATGGCCGCGCACGCGGCTATTTCCAGAACAAGCCGCCGAGCGGCGTGCTGCGCGGCGTCGGTCAGCCGCTCGCCACCACTGTGACCGAACAACTCGTCGATCTCGCGGCGCGCAAGCTTGTGCTGGATCCAGCTGAGTTGCGGCGGCGCAATTATGCGGACGCCAATGCCAAGTCGGCCGGCGGAATCGTGCTTGGCGAGCTATCGCTCGAGCGTTGCCATGAACGGCTGCTGGCGCTGATGGACTATGCAGGCCTTCGCCGCCAGCAGGCTGAGCTTCGCAGCCGAGGCATTTTTCGCGGCATCGGCCTTGCGGTTTATGTCGAGCAGACCGGCGTCGGGCCGCATGTCTACGGCACGATGCAGGTTCGCGTCTCCGCCAACGAGGCGTGCCGGCTGACGCTCGCGCCCGATGGCGGCATCCGCTGCGATACCAGCATTACCGATCAAGGGCAGGGCACACGCACCGCGCTCGCTCAGATCATCGCGCAGGAGCTCGGTGTCGCGCCCGACACGATCGATGTCGTCAGCGGCGACACCGCAACCGCGCCGTTGGGCGGCGGCGCCTGGGCGTCGCGCGGCGCCGCGCTCGGCGGCGAGGCGGCGCTGCGTGCTGCGCGGCGATTGAAGCAGAACATCCTGTCCATCGCCGGCTCGTTGCTGCAGGCGGACGTCGCCGCGCTTCGGCTCGATCGCGGATCGATCGTCAACGCGGCCGGGCTGGTGCAGATGACGATTGCCGACGTCGCCACCGCGGCGTTCTACCGCTCGCACACGATTCCGCTCGACGACATCCCTCCGCTCGAGGCCGTTGAGAGCTTTGCGCCACGCCAGGTGCCGTATGTCGCTGCGAACGGCATGCAGGCCGCCCATGTGGAGGTCGATGTCGAGCTCGGCACCATCCGCGTGCTGGATTTCTGGGTCGCCGAGGATTGCGGGCGGGTGATCAATCCGCTGCTGGTGGACGAGCAGATCCGCGGCGGAGTGGTGCAGGGGATCGGCGCGGCTCTATACGAGCAATGCATCTACAGCCGCGAGGGCCAGCTCGAGAACGGCAGCCTCGCGGACTATCTGGTCCCGATGGCTGGCGAGATGCCGGACATCCGGATCGCCCATGTCGAGACGCCGACACCGGTCAGCCTGCTCGGCGCACGCGGCGTCGGCGAGGCCGGCACGGTTGCGGCCGGTGCCGCCATCTGGACGGCGGTCAATGACGCGCTGTCGCCGCTCGGCGCGGTGGTGACCACGCAGCCGATCACGCCGGAGCACGTGCTCGATTGCATCGATCGCGCGCGGGCGTGACCGGTGACACGAGCGCAGAAATCTGCTTGGACTGAACACGCCGGTCAGTCTGACAACCGAACCATATGAGCAACGCGGAGCCGAATCTCGAGACCATCGTCAGGGAGATCGCCGACGAGATGGCGCAGCGCCCCGACCGCGGCGAGGTCGCGACCTACATCCCCGAGCTGGGGCGGGCCGACCCGGGGCGGTTCGGCCTCGTGGTGATCGATGCGGCCGGCAATGTCGCGGCCGGCGGCGACAGCGACACCCTGTTCTCGATCCAGAGCATCTCGAAGGTGTTCACGCTGACGCTCGCCCTGGGCAAGGTTGGTGATCTGCTGTGGCGGAAGGTCGGCCGCGAGCCATCAGGCAGTCCGTTCAATTCCATCGTTCAGCTCGAGTACGAGCAAGGCCGGCCGCGCAACCCGTTCATCAACGCCGGCGCGATCGCGGTCACTGACGTGATCCTGTCGGGACACCGGCCGCGAGAGGCGCTGGGCGACATCCTCCGGTTCGTGCGGTTTCTCGCCGACGACCCGTCGATCGCGATTGACGAGGCGGTCGCGGCGTCCGAGCAGCGCACCGGCTTCCGCAATGTCGCGCTCGCCAACTATATGAAATCGTTCGGCATGCTCGACAATCCGGCCGAGTTCACGCTCGGCGTCTACTTCCACCACTGCGCCATCGCCATGTCATGCCGACAGCTCGCCATGGCAGGACGCTTTCTGATGAACCTCGGTCGCAACCCGTCGACCGGCCTGTCAGTCGTGCCGCCGGAGCGCGCGCGGCGCATCAACGCGCTGATGCTGACCTGCGGCCACTATGATGGATCCGGGGAGTTTGCGTTTCGCGTCGGCCTGCCCGGCAAGAGCGGCGTTGGCGGCGGCATCCTGGCGATCGCGCCGGGCAAGGCGTCCATCGCCGTATGGTCACCGGGCCTCGACGCGTCGGGCAACTCTCGTCTCGGCCGCATCGCGCTCGAGGCGCTGACGCGTCGGACCGGCTGGTCGATCTTCGGCGCGTAGCCCGGTTCGCTGACTCAAGTCAGTGCTCGCCGGTCCCCTTCGCCTCTTGAATCGCTTCGTCGTGGTACCGGCCGCTGCCGAACACGTCGCCCGCGATATGCGGGTGGCATTACGACACGATCCCGATCGCAGAGCCTGAGCGCGATCCGTGCACACGCGCGGGCAGGCGTTTCAGCGCAGTTGTCTCATTGAGCCATTGCCGATTCTGCCGCGGCCGGCTTTGCGCCGTTCACGTTCTATTGATCGTCGCCCACCGCTCGTTCACGTCCGATTGACGGAGGCTGACAAGTGATCATTTGAACCCGCGTTGTTTGTATGACATACAAAAAATGCTTCCACTCGATCGAAGGGACAAGTTGTTTGGCCAAGGTAACGGTTGAGGCAAGCAGCGCTCGCGGCGCAGCAAAGCGGTCTCGCGCGCCCGCGAGTCATTCGGCCGCGCCGCGCCACAGCGCGCGCGCAACGCGCAGCGCCGGCCGCAGCATGCGGTCGCATCTGCTCGATGCGGCGAGCGCGTTGTTCAAGACGCACGGCCTCAATGGCACCTCCATCACCGCGATCGCCGAAGCGTCCGACGCGTTTCCGAGCCAGGTCACCTATTACTTTCGCACCAAAGAGGCGCTGTTCGTCGAAGCGGCATGTCGCGACGTCCTGTACATGGCTGCGCGCATCGAAAGAGCGGCCGCCCGTGCACGCACGCCGAAGGCGTATGTCGGTGCGTTGATCGAAAGCGTGGTCGAGGGCGACGGGCTCGTCCTGTTTGTCGAAGCGCTGATCCTCGCGCGCCAGCGGCCCGACCTCGTCCCCGAGATCGCGCGCACCATCGAGCGGCTGCATGTCGAGGGGGTCCGCGCCTATGCGGGCAAGGTGGCGCGCCACGGCTGGCGCACATATCTGCCTCCGGATGTCGTGGCCCGCAGGTTCTGGACCATCGCGCTCGGACTCGCGCTCCAGGGGCATGCCATGGGCTGGAGCGCGGCGGCGGTGGCAAACGCCATGCGCGAAGCGCTCGGTGAACTGGCCGAAATGCGCTCAGCCAAGTCCAGGACTGCCGCGCCCACGCTTCATCTCGTCACCGGCAGTGCGCGATGATCGTGGTGGTGAGGTGACGTTGCGAATCGCATCCCGATGGCCAGCCCGGATCGGCGGCGGGTCTCCAAATCCGTCGGTCACCACGTGGATCCGTGAAGGAATCGCCCCTGCGCGAGCCGATCGGGACCGGCCGCACGGCCGCCCGCGTGATTTCGTCGGTCGGGTCGGCTACGTTGCAGCAATGGAAGCCCAAGGATCAGACACGCGAGCTGCGGCGGCATCGCCGATTCTCGAGGCGGCGCACGTCACGTTGCTGTTCGGCGGGGTCAAGGCCCTGAACGACGTCAGCGTGTCGATTCGCGACGGCGAGCTGTTTTCGATCATCGGACCGAACGGCGCTGGCAAGACCTCAATCGTCAATTGCATCTCCGGCCGATACCGCCCGACCGAGGGAAAGATCCTCTACCGCGGACAGGACATCACGCGGCTCAGGACCAACGCGCGGGCGACGCTCGGCATCGGCCGCACCTTCCAGAACCTGGCGTTGTTCCACCACATGACGGTGCTTGATAACATCATGGTCGGGCGCCATCATCTGCTGCGCAACAACTTCGTCACCGGCTCGCTCTACTGGTTCACCGGCGCCAGGCGCGAAGAGCTTGAACATCGGCGCAAGGTCGAAGACATCATCGATTTTCTCGATCTACAGCCAGTGCGGAAGGCCGTGGCCGGCACGCTGTCCTACGGATTGCGCAAGCGGGTCGAGCTCGCGCGGGCGATGGCACTCGAGCCGCAGCTGATCCTGCTCGACGAGCCGATGGCCGGCATGAATCTCGAAGAGAAGGAGGACATGGCCCGCTACATCGTCGACCTGAACGAGGAGTTCGGCATGACGGTCGTCATGATCGAGCATGACATGGGCGTCGTCATGGATATTTCACACCGGATCATGGTGCTGGATTTCGGCCGCAAGATCGCCGAGGGCGAGCCCGCCGCGATCCTTGCCGACCCGCACGTCAGGAGCGCCTATCTGGGCGAGGAGGACGACGCGCTGGTCGATCCCGACGAGCAGCCGCAAAGCGCGGAGGCGTCTGTATGACGGACTTCGTCGCGCGGATCGCCAGCGCCGATACGTTTCCGAAACTGCTGCGGCTCAATGCGGGCGAGCACGGAGCCGACATTGCCCTCCGCGAGAAGGACCTCGGCGTCTGGCGCGAATTCACCTGGGCCGACTATCAGGCGCGCGTGCACGACTTTGCCCTTGGGCTGGTGGAGCTCGGTCTCAAACAGGGCGATGTCGTCGCGCTGATCGGCGACAATCGGCCGGATTGGGTATCGGGGGAAATCGCCGCCCATGCGGCCGGTGCCATGAGCCTCGGCATCTACCGCGACGCGCTTGACGACGAGATCGCCTACCTTCTCACTCTTGCCGGCGCCAAATTCGTCTTTGCCGAAGATGAAGAGCAGGTGGACAAGCTGCTCGGCCTGGGCGATCGGGTGCCTGAGCTGCGGCACATCATTTATTCGGATCCGCGCGGCATGCGCAAATACGCCGATCCGCGCCTGATCTCCGCGGCCGACCTGGCGGGCAGGGGCGGCGAGCGTGCCGCGCGAGAGCCGGAGCTCTATGACCGGCTCGTTGATTCAACACAGGGCGACGCGGTCGCCGTCCTCTGCACGACATCCGGCACCACCGCGCATCCAAAAGTCGCGATGCTGTCGGCGGGCCGCCTGTTGCGGCATTGCGCGGCATACCTCGCCTTCGATGCCAAGGGGCCGGATGATGAATATGTCTCCGTGCTGCCGCTGCCCTGGATCGTCGAACAGGTCCACGCGCTCGGCAAGGCTCTGCTGTGTCGTATGAAGGTAAACTTCGTCGAAGAACCCGACACGCAGATGCAGGATTTTCGGGAGATCGCGCCGACGTTCCTGGTCGCCGCGCCGCGGATCTGGGAGGCGATGGCAGCCGACGTGCGCGCCCGGATCATGGATGCTTCACCGGTCAAGCAACGCCTCTACGAGTTCGGCATGAAAAGGGGCTTGGCGGCGCTCGCGCACGGACGCCGCTCGAAGGTGGCGGAGGCCGTGCTGTTCCGCGCGTTGCGTGACCGCCTCGGCTTTACCCGGTTGCGCTCGGCGGCGACTGGCGGCGCGGCGCTCGGGCCCGATACGTTTCGCCTGTTTCGTGCACTCGGCGTGCCGCTGCGCCAGCTCTATGGGCAGACGGAGCTGCTCGGCGCGTACACCCTGCACCGCGGCGACGATGTCGATTTCGACTCGGTCGGGGTGGCATTCGATTCGAGCATCGAGATGCGCATCGAGGCTCCCGACGTCAATGGCGTCGGCGAACTCGTCACTCGCCATCCCAACATGTTTCTCGGCTATTACAAAAATCCGGAGGCGACCGCCGCAGACCTCCGCGACGGCTGGCTGCATACGGGCGATGCCGGCTATTTCAATGCGCAGGGCCATCTCGTCATCATCGACCGTATCCGCGATCTTGCGACGACCGCGCAGGGCGCGCGCTTCTCGCCGCAATACGTCGAGAACAAGCTGAAATTCTCGCCGTACATCGCCGAAGCGGTCATTCTGGGGGCCGGCCGCGATTATCTCGCGGCGATGATCTGCATTCGCTTTTCGATCGTCTCGCGGTGGGCCGAGAAGAACCGCCTGTCGTTCACGACTTACACGGATCTTGCGTCTCGGCCGGAGGTCTATGCGCTGATACGCAAGGAAGTCGAGGCGGTCAGCGCTACTCTGCCGCCCGGCCAGCGCATCGCAAAATTTCTGCTGCTCTACAAGGAACTCGATGCCGATGACGGCGAGCTCACGCGTACCCGAAAGGTGCGCCGCAGCGTCATCGCGGAAAAATACGACGACATCATCACCGCGATCTATGCCGGAAGGCCGGCGATCGACGTCGACACGCTCATCCGCTTCCAGGATGGCACGACGCAGCGCGTCAAGACCACGCTTGCTGTGGTGAATCTCGATGCGATCGAGCAAAGCCCCGCCATCCTCGCGGCCGAGTGAACCGAGAACGATTGCATGAACACGCAGCTTCTCATTCAGCTCCTGGCGAACGGCCTGATTGTCGGCACGCTCTATGGCGTCGTCGCAATGTCGTTCGTCCTCATCTACAAGGCGACGCAGGTCGTGAACTTCGCGCAGGGCGAGTTCCTGCTGGTCGGCGCCTGGGTCTGCTGGTGGCTGCTCACGAAATACCAGCTGCCGTTCTATCTCGGCATGCCGATCACGCTGGTCTTCATGCTGGCCTTCGGCGTGGCGCTACAGGTCTGCGTGCTGCGCCCAATGATCGGCGAGCCGGTCATCTCGGTGATCATGGTGACGATCGGCCTTTCGACCGTATTCCAGGCGGCGATGAAGTGGATCTTCGGAACCAACCTGCAGCCGTTTCCGCCGATCTTCGCGACACAGACCGTCGGCGTCCTCGGGCTGCAGATCCAGACCGTCTACCTGATGAGCCTTGCGGTTTCAGTCGCGATGATGGCTGGCATGGCATGGTTCTTCCAGGCCTCCAAATATGGCCTCGCGATGCGGGCTACGGCCTTCAACCAGCAGGTCGCTCAATCGCTCGGCATTTCGGTCAAAACCGTGTTCGCCATGGCATGGGCCATCTCTGCGGTCGTCTCGGCCGTGGCGGGTGTCGTCGTGGCGGTCGTCAATGGCGTGTCGGCCGGACTGTCGGCCTACGGGATCAAGGTGTTTCCGGCGGTGATCCTCGGCGGCCTCGACAGCATTGCCGGTGCGGTGCTCGGGGGGATCATCATCGGCCTCCTGGAGAACTTGGCGCACTTCATCGACAGCCAGTATCTGCATTGGGGCAATCTCTATGAGATCGCTCCGTTCTACGTTCTGATCATCATTTTGATGATCAAGCCTTACGGTCTGTTCGGCACCAAGGACATCGAGCGGGTTTAGGGAATCTGTTCATGGCGACGCAGAGCCTTCTTCCCGCCGGCGATTTTCGCACCAGCTACGCGGCGGATACCGTCATCTTTCCGACCGCGACCGGACGGTGGGCGGCGGTCGCCTCAGTGGTGCTGCTGTGCTTTGCCCCGCTCGTGCTCAGCCAATATTGGCTCAGCATCCTGATCCAGATCGGCTACCTCGCCATCGCGGCGCTGGGCCTCAACATCCTGGTCGGGTTCACCGGCCAGATCTCGATCGGGCACGCGGCGTTCTTCGGCCTGGGCGCCTTCACGTCGGCCTATCTGAGTTCGAAACTGTCGGTGCCGGTATTCTTCTCGATCCCGCTGTCGGCCCTGATCACGGCGATGATCGGGCTCGTGTTCGGATTGCCCGCCGCGCGCCTCAAGGGCCTCTACCTCGTCATCGCGACGCTCGCCGCGCAATACATCCTGCTCGACTTCTTCTCTCGCGCCGAATGGTTTACCGGCGGCACGGTGCCGGCGATCGCCGAGCCGTTCCGGATCTTCGGTTTCACGCTACGCGGCGACCGTCAGTATTTCTATGTCGTGCTTGTCTATCTGGTGCTGAGTTTTGTCCTGACGACCAACCTGATGCGAACGCGCGACGGGCGCGCGCTGGTGGCGGTCCGCGACCATTACCTCTCCGCCGAGATCATGGGCATCAATCTCACCAAATACCGCACGCTGTCGTTCGGGCTGGCCGCGTTCTATGCCGGCATCGGCGGCGCGCTCTATGCGCATTATCAGGAGGTCGTCTCGAACGAAGGCTTCACGATCGACCGATCGATCGTGTTTCTCGCCATCGTCATCATCGGCGGGCTCGGCTCGGTCATGGGCACGCTGATGGGGACCGTCTTCATGGTGTTGCTGCCTGAAGCCATGGAATGGGTCAGCGCGCTCCTGCGCGGCAGCGCGATCGATCAGGCGCTGGCGCTGCGCAACAACATCGCCTTCCTGCGTGAAATCGCGATCGGTCTGGTGATCGTCCTGTTCCTGCTGTTCGAGCCGGACGGCCTTGCGCATCGGTGGCGGCGGATCAAAGCCTATTGGAAGCTCTACCCGTTCTCATATTGAGGCCGAGACGGGCCAGGGAGTTGAGGCCTCGGAAGAACAACGGAGGAAGACAATGAAATATACGCTTCTACGCAGCGCGGCTGCGGCGCTGGTGTTCGCTGCGACGGCGGCGCACGCGCAGGTTTCCGTCGGCCATCTGGCGGACTATTCGGGCCCGACCGCGGATGTCGGCGTGCCATTCGGCCAGGGTGCGGCCGACGCCATGGCCTGGATCAACGCGAAAGGCGGCGTCAACAACGCGAAGGTCAATGTCGACACGGTCGACTACGGCTATCAGGTGCCGCGCGCGGTCACCCAGTACAAGAAATGGGTCGGCGACAAAGTTGCCGCCATTCTCGGCTGGGGCACCGCCGACACCGAGGCGCTGACTGGCTTCGTCGCGCAGGACCAGATTCCATACATCTCCGCATCCTATGCGGCGGCCCTGACCGATCCGACCGGACAGAGCCACAAGGCCAAGCCTGCGCCGTACAATTTCTTCTACGGTCCCAGCTATTCGGACGCGCTGCGCGGCATGCTGACCTGGGCGGCGCAGGACTGGAAGGCCAAGGGCAAGTCCGGCCAGCCCAAGTTCGTCCACATGGGCGCCAATCATCCCTATCCGAACGCTCCGAAGGAAGCGGGCGAGGCGATCGCCAAGGAGCTCGGCTTCGAGGTCCTGCCCCCGGTGCAGTTCGCGCTGACGCCGGGCGACTACACGGCGCAATGCCTGACCCTGAAGAACTCAGGCGCGAACTACGCCTATCTCGGCAACACGGCCGGCTCGAACATCTCGGTGCTCAAGGCATGCAAGACCGTGGGTGTGGACGTGCAGTTCCTCGGCAATGTCTGGGGCATGGACGAGAACGCGGCGAAGGCCGCGGGTGATGCCGCGAGCGGCGTCGTGTTTCCGCTGCGCACCGGCGTCAGCTGGAACGGCGATGCGCCGGGCATGAAGACCGCGCTGGAGATCTCGAAAATTTCCGACGCCGCCGGCAGCGCTTATCGGCCGGTGCACTACATCGCCGGCGTCTGCACGGCGCTCTATCTGAAGGAGGCGATGGACTGGGCCGCCAAGAACGGCGGCGTCACCGGCCCGAACGTCAAGAAAGGCTTCTATCAGAAGAAGAACTGGGTCCCGGCCGGCATGGACGGCGTTTGCTTCCCGTCCACCTGGACCGAGACCGACCATCGCTCAACGCTCACCGTGAACCTCTACCGCATGAAGGTCACGGGCGCGACCGACGCGCCGCTCAACGATCTCATCAAGAACGGCACGATCAAGCTCGAGAAAGTGACGTCGATCGAGCTGCCGCGCAAAGCGGAGTGGCAGGGCTGGTGATGGACGCGCGCGCCGAACCTTTGCTGTCGGTGCGCAACATCGAGGTCGCGTATGACGAGGTGATTCTCGTCCTGCGCGGCCTCAGCCTCGACGTGCCGCAAGGCTCGGTGGTGGCCCTGCTGGGAGCGAACGGCGCCGGCAAGTCGACAACGCTCAAGGCGATCTCGGGCCTGCTCAAGACCGAGGAGGGCGAGGTCACGCGCGGCGAGATCGTGTTCGACGGCCAACGCATCGACGGCATCGATCCGGACCAGATCGTCCGGCGCGGCATCTTCCAGGTGATGGAGGGACGTCGCATCATCGCCGACATGACGGTGGTCGAGAACCTGCGGCTCGGCGCATTCACGCGCCGCGACAACGAGGTGGCGCGCGACCTCGACATGGTGCTCGACTATTTTCCGCGCCTGCGCGAGCGTACCGGCCTCGCCGGCTATCTCTCCGGCGGCGAGCAGCAGATGCTCGCGATCGGCCGCGCCCTGATGGCGCGCCCGAAGATGATCCTGATGGACGAGCCGTCCATGGGCCTGTCGCCGCTGCTCGTGAAGGAGGTCTTCGCGATCATCCGCGACATCAACCAGAAGCTTGGCGTGACCGTCCTGCTGGTCGAGCAGAACACCCGCGCGGCGCTGTCGGTCGCGAGCTACGGCTACATCATGGACCAGGGCAAGATCGTGCTCGACGGCACCGCCGACGCGCTGCGCAACAACGAGGACGTCAAGGAATTCTACCTCGGCGGCGCCGGCAGCGAGCGCAAGAGCTTCAAGAACATCAAGAGCTTCCGCCGGCGCAAGCGCTGGCTGTGAGAAAATCTGAGGAAGATCAATTGGCTGGGGGACTAGGATTCGAACCTAGATTAACGGAGTCAGAGTCCGCTGTTCTACCGTTGAACTATCCCCCAACGCTAACGCGTTGACAATGCTCGATTTTCCGCCCCTGTTTTGCAAACAAAGTGGCGAAATTTTGCATCCGGTGAGAAAGCGCACGACATATAGCTGCGGCGTTCCTCGGGGTCTAGCCCGTCAATTGAGACGCGCTGCCCGTCGAGGAATCTGGAGGCTGCCAGAGGGAGCTTAGCCTCGTACTCCTCAAGGCGGCCCCGGAGCGTTTCTCGCAGTTTCGCCTCCCGCGCCGATGGCCTCGTTCGCCACTTTCACGGCCGTAGCCTCGATGGCTTGGTCACAAGAGAGATTCTTCTGGTGATAGGGCCAAGAGGCGTCCTGCGACCAATCATACAGCGAAGTGTCCGAAGTGACGTGTGCTACGGGGGCAGGGAAATTTTGGCTCCGTTGCCCTTTGCATATTGCGATATAGCGGCGCGTGACATTCCTGTTCGCGCCGCTATATCCGAAAGACTTACCAGAGGATCCGGCTCCGGACTTCGGATATTCCCTCATAGCCGCCTCGATCAGCCAGCCCGGGATCTGGTCGAATTGCTCCGACGCGAATTGTTTTTCGGCGCGCCATCCCGTCCGCTCATCGCCTCCGACGCTGACGGCCAACTGCCATCCCAAAACTTTGGATGCGGCAGCTGATCTCGCATCGCCGCGCGAGCGATGGCTCCGCACTCGTGATCCGATCGCGTACGTCGGCGACGCTACGGACGGTCGAGTTGACGCTTCGGGAAATCAGCAGATACAAGAGCGCCATCTGGGAGGTGCGGCGGCAGATCGCCACGTCCGCGCAAGTTATCCAGGTATCGCGAGATCTGCTCGACAAGCTGGATGGCCATTCCCCTAAATTGACGCAGCCTCTATCGGATCACGACGCAACGTAATACACTGACATCCATCACCGGCAGCGGCTCGACCGAGGCCGCCGGTGGCTGAGAGACCAGTTGTGCTCCCGCCTTGCAAACGGAGGGAGCGCCGTATGGCCAGCTCAACTATTCCCTCATTCGCGAACAGATAGAGCAGTGCGGACGCTCCAATGCGCGCGCGTGTGAGGACATGCACCGGTGGGTGATCCAATCCACAGAGGTCGTCAGAAGATCGCGCGAGCTGATCGCCAAAGTGGACACGCTGCTCGCACGGCCGTGGGAAGTTGATCACTGAAAGAGCCCCAGCGGGACGAGTCCATCTCGTCCCGGCCATTTCGACCGCCGGAAACAGGGAATCTCGGCGGACCCCTCAATGTCCCGCCATATGGCGGCCGATCTGGATGAGGTCGGCGGCCTGGGCCTTCGCCTCGTAGACGAGCGCGCCGTGGAACATGACCACGATGCGGTCGGCGAGCTCGAGGAGCTCGTCCAGGTCCTCGCTGACCAGCAGAACGGCGGCCCCGCGGTTGCGGACGGCCATGATCTCGGCGCGGATCTGCGCGACCGCCGCGAAGTCGAGGCCGAAACAGGGATTGGCCGCGATCATGACATCGACGTTGCGGCCAAGCTCGCGTGCCAGCACCGCGCGCTGGACGTTGCCACCCGAGAGGTCGCCGATCGGCGTGTCCGGCGTGCGCGTCCTGACCTGGTAGGCGTCGATCTGGCGCGCCGCGTTGACCGCGAACGCCGCGCGGCTGAGCCAGGCGCCGCCGCGGGCGAAGGGCGGTCGGTCGAAATCGCGGAACGCCAGGTTGTCGGCGACGCTCATGCGGCCGACGCAGGCGTTCTTCAGCGGCTCCTCGGGCAGGCACGAGAGCTTGTGCTCACGCATCTCGCTGCGGAGCGCATGATAAGGCTCGCCGTGCAGCGTGATGGTGCCGCTCTGGGCCTCGCGCTGTCCGGCGAGAACCTCGACCAGCTGCCGCTGGCCGTTGCCGGAGACGCCGGCGATGCCGACGATCTCGCCGCCGCGGATCGTCAGCGAGACGTCGTGAACGGCGACCTGACCGGCGTCGTCCAGCGCGTTGAGCCCGGCGATCTCGATGCGCGGTTTCCCGAACTCGCCGCTGCGCGGCGGGCGAACCGCCAGCTCCTGCGCGCCGATCATCATCCGCGCCATGGCATCCGGCGTCAGGTCCTTGACCCGGCCGCCGCCGGCGAGCTTGCCGCGCCGCAGGATCGTCACCTCGTCGGCGAACGCCATCACCTCGCGGAACTTGTGGGTGATCATCAGGATCGTCAGCTCGCGGGCCTTCACCATGTCGCGCAGGAGGCCGAGCACCTCGTCGGCTTCGCCGGGCGTGAGCACGGAGGTCGGCTCGTCGAGAATGAGGAAACGGCGATCGAGATAGAGCTGCTTGAGGATCTCGCACTTCTGCCGCTCGCCGGCGGAGATCGACGAAACGCGGGCGTCGAGCGGCAGACGAAACGGCATGCGGTCGAAGAACGCACCGATGCGTTCCTTCTCCGCCTTCCAATCGACCACCGCCGGCACGTGGTCGCGCGCCAGAACGAGGTTTTCCGCGACCGTCATCGCCGGCACCAGCGTGAAGTGCTGGTAGACCATGCCGAGCCCCAGCGCGTGAGCAGCACGCGGGTTGTCGATCACCTGCTCGCGGCCGTCGATCAGCACGTCGCCGGAGGTCGGCTCGTAGTAGCCCATGATACATTTCACGAGCGTGCTCTTGCCCGCGCCATTCTCGCCGAGCAGCGCATGGAACGTGCCGGCCTCGACCTTCATCGCCACGTTGTCGAGCGCAGTGAACTCGCCGAACCGCTTGGTCATGGCGATCGCCTCGACGCCGATGGTCCTCGCGGTGGCCGGCGCATGGGCGTTCATGCGATCGCCCCGATGAACGTCTTGGACGTGGCGACCGCGCCGAACACGCCGCCCTGCATCTTGATCATCTTGATGGCGTGGTCGTGGTTGCCGCGGTCGGTCGCGCCGCAGCAGTCCTCCAGCAGCAGGCACTCGAAGCCGCGGTCATTGGCTTCGCGCATGGTCGTGTGCACGCAGACGTCGGTGGTGATGCCGGTCAGGACGACGTTCTGGATGCCGCGCAGGCGCAGCATCAGCTCGAGATCGGTGGCGCAGAACGAGCCTTTGCCCGGTTTGTCGATGATCGGCTCGCCCGCCAGCGGCGCGAGGTCCGGGATGATGTCCCAGCCCGGTTCGCCGCGCACCAGCACGCGGCCGCACGGGCCGGGGTCGCCGATGCCGGCGCCGATCCGCCGCGACCGCCAGCGCTTGTTCTCCGGCAGGTCGGCGAGGTCGGGCCGATGGCCCTCCCGCGTGTGAAAGATATGGAAGCCGTTAGCCCGCATCGCCGCGAGCACCGCCTTGATCGGCTCGATCGGCGCGCGGGTCAGCGACAGGTCGTAGCCCATCTTGTCGACATAGCCGCCGATGCCGCAAAAGTCGGTCTGCATGTCGATGATGACCAGCGCCGTGTTGGCTGGCCGCAGGTCACCGTTGTAGGGCCAGGGATAGGGATCGGACGTCACGTAGCGTTCGGCCATGGACGGCGCCTCCGCGGAATGGCTCTACTTCACGATGCTCAGCTCGGCCGGCGCGCCGACCAGCGTACGTTTCGGCGAGCAGGTGATGATCATGATGAGCAGGGTGAGGACATACGGCGTTGCATTGAACAGGTGATAGCCCGACGAGATGCCGACCGACTGCAATGCCGGCCCGAGCGCCGCGGCGGCGCCGAACAGCAACGACGCCCAAAAGCACGCCATCGGATTCCAGCGCGCGAAGATGACGAGCGCGACGGCGGTGAAGCCCTGGCCGCTGGAAAGGCCCTCGTTCCAGCTGCCCGGATAGAACAGCGACAGGAACGACCCGCCGATGCCGGCGAGGAAGCCGCCGATCATGGTCGCGCGCAGCCGGATCATGTTGACGGAGTAGCCCATGGCGCGCGCCGCGTCGGCGCTTTCGCCGGCGGTGCGCAGCACCAGGCCCCAGCGCGTGCTGCGCAAGGCCCACACCAGGAACGGCGCCAGCGCAATGCCGAGCAGGAACAGCACATTGATCTGCAGGGCCGCCTTGACCTGCGGAATGTCACTCCACCAACCGAAGTCGAAGGCCGGCAGACGCGGCGCTGTCGGCTCGATCAACGGCTTGCCGAGATAAAAGGCGAGCCCGGTCCCGAACAGCATCAGCGCGATGCCGAGCGCGATGTCATTGACCTTCGGCAGACCGGAGATCATCGCGTGCAGGCCGCCGAGCAGCGCACCGGACAGGCCGGCAGCGAGCACGCCGAGCCAGGGCGAGCCGGTCAGGTAGGCGGTGGCATAGCCGCTCATCGCGCCCATCACCAGCGTGCCTTCGAGGCCGAGATTGATCCGGCCGCTCCGCTCGGTAATGCATTCGCCGAGACTGACGAACAGGAACGGCGTGCTGACACGCACGGCGCCGCCGATCATCGCGATCGGGACGACCCAATAGCCGAGCGACGTGTCAGCCATGACTCATGCCTTGAGACGGTTGATGAAGCGGAACCGGCCATAGAGCGTCTCGCTCGCCAGGACCGACACGAAGAGGATGCCCTGCAGCACCAGCACCGATGCGTCGGGCAGGCCGAGTCGCCGCTGCAGCAGTCCGCCGCTCGCACCGATGCCGCCGAGCAGGATGGCCACCGGGATGATCGCGAGCGGATTGTGCCGCGCCAGGAACGCGACCAGGATTCCCGTGAAGCCGTAGCCGGCTGCGAGATTGGCATTGGCGCGGCCCTGCACGGCCGCGACCTCGATCGTCCCGGCGAGCCCGGCCATGGCGCCGGCAATGAAGCATGCGATCAGGATCAACCGTCCGACGCCGAGCCCGACGATCTTGGCGGCGCGGACATTGCCGCCGGACACCCGCGCGGCAAAGCCGAACACCGTGTGGAAGATGAGAATGTAGCAGGCGAGCGCGGCAACCACTCCCAACGCAAGGCCCCAATGCACGTCGGTGCCTGGAATGCTGCCGATCATGTTGGCGGCGCCGATGTCACGGGTCGACGGCTTGTTCAGGCTGGTCGGATCGCGCATCGGTCCCTCGACGATGTGATTGAGGAGGGCAAGGCCGATGTAGACCAGCAGCAGGCTCGAGATGGTCTCGTTGACGCCGCGGTAATGCTGCAGGGCGCCGGAGAGGACGATCCACAGCCCTCCGGCCGCGGCGCCGACCAGCAGCATCGACAGCTGCACCACGATTGGTGAGGCGCCGGGCAGGGCGAGCGCCGTGGCAGTCGCGGCCAGCGCGCCGATCAGCAGCGCGCCTTCGCCGCCGATGATGACGAGCCCGAGCTGCGCGGGCAGTGCCGTGCAGAGCGCCGTCAGGATGAGCGGGGCTGCGCGGGTCAATGTGTTCTGCCACGAAAACCAGGTGCCGAACGCGCCCTGGTACATGTAAAAGTAGAGATCGATCGGACTCCGGCCCGACGCGGCGACGAAGATGCCGAACACCACGAGCGATCCGAGCAACGCGAGTGCGGGGACGAAAACGTATTCCGCCGCGCCCGCCAGTCGGTGGACGATCGCCATGCGCCGCAGAGCGAATGCCTTGCGCATGTCCGGTGCGGAAAGCCGACTGACATTCTGTCCGGACATACGCTGACCCGTGAACTAGGACGTCGAGCCGATCACGCCCTCGACCAGGTAATTCATCGACTCGAGCTCGACCGCGGTCGATCCGCGCTCGGTGCCGGCGGCAATCACGGTGTTGCCCTTGTTGTCCTTCAACGGGCCCTTGTAGATGGCGTAGTCCCCCGCCGTGAGCTTGGCCTTCACCTCGTCGGCATGCTTGCGTGCCTGTTCCGAGACCTTCGGCCCATAGGGCGAGACCTTGACCAGCTCTTCCTTCAGGCCGCCGCGGTAGAAATTCGGGATCGTCTCGCCCGTCGCGAACATCTTCACGAATTTCGGATAGAGCACCTCCCAGTTCCATTCGGCGCCGGTGAGATACGCCTGGGGAGCGAGCGCGGCGGCGTTGACGTGATAGCCGGACACCATGGCGCCGCGTCGCGCCGCGTTCTCCATGACGGTCTTCGGTCCGTCGACGTGGCAGGTGATCACGTCGACGCCCGCATCCACGAGACTGTTAGTGGCCTCGGCCTCCTTGACCGGCATCGACCAGTCGCCGGTGAAGATGACCTGCATTGTGGCGTTCGGATTGGCGAGACGCGCGCCGAGCAGGAACGAGTTCACGTTGCGCAGCAGCTGCGGGATCGGCTTTGCAGCGACGAAACCGAGCTTGCCGGACTTGGTGCAATAGCCGGCGACGATGCCCGCCACGTATTGCGCTTCGTCGATGTAGCCGAAATAGCTGCCGACATTGGTCGGCTCCTTGTCGGTCCACAGGCCGCCCGCGTGCTCGAAGCGCGCCTTGGGATATTTCTTGGCGAGCTTGACCGTGTGCGGGCTGAAATATCCGAACGAGGTCGGAAACAGCAGCGATGCGCCGTCGAGATTGATCATGGATTCCATGGTCTTCTCGCAGGCGTCGGTTTCCGGAACCTTCTCCTCTTCGATGACCTTGACGCCGCGCATCTTCTTCACGGCGGCGGCGCCGGCGGCGTGGGCCTGGTTGTAGCCGTAGTCGTCGCGCGATCCGACGTAGACGAAGCCGACCACGGTGTCGGCGGCCAATGCGCGCTGCGCTGGCGCGAGGCCGGCGAGTGTTGCCACGCCCGCGCCTTGGAGCAGGCGCCGACGCGTGACGCGATCGAATGCCATGGGACGATCCTTTCGACGAAAACGGGGCCAAGACGAAGCCGGCCCGCGCCGAAGGAAGCACGCGATGACGCGAGCGGCAGAGGCACAAACCGCAAGTTCTGTGCCAGCTCTGCGGACCACGCGATGCGACGGTGCTGCGTTGAATCTACGAGAATTTTCTTTGACGGATCGGCGGCCGGACTTGACGCGGCCTCTGGCATCCATGCCCAACGATTGGGCAGATATCTCTTATTGTATGCAATCTGATCCGCGCGCCTGCCTTATGGCTAACCATCCATTAAGCCGCGCGACATACAGTCGATTGTTGTGGAATCGACCACGGGTACCCGGTCCATATGCTACGCCTTTTGCAGTCGCGTTCAGCGCAACAGCCCCAGCCAGCCGCGCAGCAAAAGCCGAACGCGGCGGAGCAGCCAGAAATCGCCGGTTCGGACGCCGCGCGGGCCTTGGCCGGGATGGCCAGCCGGCTGCATCGTAACGAGAGAGCCTCGGCGCAAGCCCTTTCTCAAGTTGCCGCTGACGCTGCGGAAGCCGCCATCAACATCGGCTGGATTACCCACGACGTTCACGCGGTGGCCGACAACAGCTCGGCGATCGACCAATCCATCTCGGATCTAGCGCAATCGATCACCGATCTGGCGCGCCAAAGCGAGTCCGGGACACAAGAAGCGCTCGAGGTCAACCGCGAGACGCAGGATTGCGTGACCGACATGCGAGGCGCGGGCGACGCGATGCGGCTGATCGGCGAACGGGTGGCCGGCATGAACGACCGGTTGGCCGTGCTCGAATCGGCCGTGCAGCAGATCGCCGAAATGGCCAAAACGATCGAAACCATCTCGAGCCAGACCAACCTGCTGGCGCTCAATGCGACGATCGAGGCGGCGCGCGCCGGGGAAGCCGGGAGAGGCTTTGCGGTCGTCGCCAGCGAGGTGAAGTCGCTCTCCGGTCACACGGCCAAAGCCACGGAGGAAATTCGCTCCCGTCTTGCGACCCTGACGCAGGAGACGGCCGGCATCAAGACGGCAATGACCGAAAGCAGCCAAAGCGTGTCCGCCGGTGCCGCGGCCGTCACCTCGGCGACCGAGCGCATCACCGGCGTTGGAACGCGCGTCAACGGCATCAAGGAACGGATAGACCAACTCGCGCGGGCGCTCGGTGAACAGCATCAGTCCGCTGCGCAGGTTTCCGGCCGTGTCGCAAAGATTGCGGAGAAGGCCAAGAAGACGCGACATGAAATCGACGGCACGCTCGAGCGGCTGCTCAAGGCAGAGCGAACGGCTTGCGACGCTTTGGCCGCGCAGGAGAGCAGGGATAGTGCCGCCTACGAGTTGACCCGTGCGAGAGCCGATCTCGTAACATGGAAGCGTCAATTGGCTGCCGTTCTGGTCGGGATCCTCAAGCCTGATCCGCAGCTGTCGGGCGCTGGGCGTCGACGGCTCGCCCGCTGGTGCAACGAGGCGGCCGACCGTTCGCTGCGAGCCCAGTCCGCATTCTCGGAGATGCAGAGCGCAGAAGCCAAAGCCCACGGCGCGTCACAACGGCTGATCGATAGCGTTCGTGCAGGCGACTGGGAGAAAGCGACCGCGGCCTATATCGAGGCCGAGCAGGCAATCAACGACACGCTGGCCGCAGCGGACATGCTGATCAAAAAGCTTCCGGAACCGCACGCCGACAATTCGAGGTAGTGGCTTGGCGCCATCGAGGCCATGGGCGCCACGCGGCTGCGCGCGAGCTTCAACGTTGGACAGATCGGAGACGGAGCACCAGCGTACGGAGCCAAGCCTCTTTCATTTCCGGCTGGGCGGCCAACTCCGAGGCGAACAGTGCACGCTCCTTCCTGCGACGGCCGTGCTCGAACAACCGTGCCGCCAACCGCAATCCCTTGAGATGTTGTTCGCTGCGCGAGGGCGATCGGGCCTCGACCGCTGCCCACCGTTCGATACGAAACGACGGGGTCGCCTTCTCTGCGTAGTCGCCTGCCCAGCGCCAGAGCCCCGCCGGAATCGAAATGTTTTTGATGTTCGCGCGTTCGATCTCGGCGACCCAACCAGCCTTTTGGTGCCAGCGCCAAGTGTTGGGGCTGTTTTTCGTCCTAGACGTGATGCCGATGAATCCGATGCGCTTTCTGACAACATTCCACTCTTCACCTTTGCTGAGACACCAATGTTTCATCAGTGAGAAGAGGGCCGCGAACGTGTTGCCGGCAAACACGAGATCGATGAAGCGGACCTGCGTCCCGCCGCGTGCGATTGAAGCCGGATCGAGCTGCTCCGCCGAGAAGTAGTCAAACAGCGCCTCGAGATCCTTGGCGTGCCAGCGAACCAGCGTGTCGAATGCGTGCCGAGGTGCCGAGAATTGCAGCAACGTCATGGGCGGCGGCGAAGGGATGTCGCAAAACACCCCGCTGAGATAGTCGAACATGTGTTCGGGAGAGCGGCCGACAAAGACAAGGTTGCTATCGCCTGCGCGAGCGATGATCTTCGCCGAGACTGCCCGCAGATCGGCGAGGAATTTCTGGTCGGTCTCCGGCTCATTATTGTCGACCAAGCGGCCGAGCTGTTCGCGTTTGGCGACATTCCACCGAAACGGCTGCAGCCGAATCCCCGACCTCTGCACTTGCCGGCTTTGGCGCGGTCGCGTGCCGCTGGATCGAGGTTTCACAGGCTCGGGATCACCTTCAGCGCCGGCACCAGGGTCCCGAGCAGCGTCGCCGGCCATGGCACCGCCAGCAGCCTGTCGAACACGACATAAATGAACAGCGCGAGCAGGATCGCCTGCGGCAGCACCAGCTTCCACGGCTCGCGGTTCTCCAGCCGCATGAAGGCGATCACGAACAGCGGGACGGTCGGAATGAGTCCGATGATCGCCATCGACGCCATAAAGGCGATCAACCACCCGTAGAACCGGCCGGCCCGCGTCACGACCTGCCGGGTCGGGATGTGGTCGGTGTCGGAGCCGAGGTCCATGTGGATCTTCTGGCTGACCTCGGCCCTGGCGTCGTCGCTCATGGCCGACGCGGGCGCGACGTCGCGGCGGAACACCTGGTCAAGCAGGCTCAGGGTCGCGAAGGTCAGCGCGAGACTGCCGACGATCAGCGGCACGATCTTTGCGTTGAGGTCCCAGCTGGTCGCGGTGACCAGCGCCCAGGCCAGCACGCCGATGATAAAGACATAGAAGAGGTCCGAGCCGCGGAAGCGCGGCTGGCCGAAGCCGGACAGCATGCCGCGGATACCGCCATGCGCGCGGACGTCCTGGAGCAGGGGACGCACCAGACCGACAACGGCCAGCGCGAGCAGGATCACGACGATCGGCCGGCCGAGCCACGTGTAGCCGTAGCGCTCGACCGAGATGAACATGTAGCGCTCGATCGTGTCGCCGAGCACGACGCCGAGGAGCAGCGGCGGTCGCGGCCACTTGAGCTGCTTCATCACCCAGCCGAGCACGCCGAAGACGAGCAGTGCGAACAGATCGCCCCAGTTGCGCGAGCCTTCGAACGCGCCGATGTAGATGATGCCGAGCACGCAGGGCAGGATGAGCGTGTAGCGCAAGGTCGCGAGCTTGGCGAACTGGCCGCTGAACAGGTAGCAGAGGCCGGCGCCGAGGATGTTGGCGAGCGCGATGCTCCACACCATGGCGTAGGTGATGCTGAGATTCTTGCTCAACATATCCGGCCCCGGCACCAGGCCGTGGATCAGGAAGGCGCCGAGCAGGATCGCCATGCCGGCGCTGCCGGGCACGCCGAACGCCACGGTCGGCACCAGTGCGCCGCCCTCGCGTGCATTGTTGGCGCTCTCCGATGCGATCACGCCGCGCACGTCGCCCTTGCCGAACGTCTGGAACGCGCCTTTCTCGGTGCGGATCGCGTGGCCATAGGCGAGCCAGTCGATCACCGCGCCGCCGATGCCCGGCACCGCGCCGAACGCGGCGCCGATCCACGAGCAGCGTAGCACCAGCCACCAATGCTTGAAGCAGTCGACCGTACCCTGCCACATGCCGGTCTTGATGTCGTACTTGGTGTCGCTCGCGATCGACGCGCGGGTGATCAGCAGGTCGCACAGCTCAGGCAGCGCGAACAGGCCGAGCACGACCGGAACGAGCGGCAGCCCGTCCCAGAGATAGAGCGACTCGAAGGTCCAGCGCAGCGTACCGGTCTGTGGATCGGTGCCGATCATCGCGATCATGATGCCGAGCCCGGCGGCGGTCAGACCGCGCAACGGCGTGTTGCCGGAGAGCACCGCGACCATCGAGATGCCGAGCGCCGAGAAGGCGAGCAGCTCCGGCGAGCCGAGATGCAGCATGACGGGGCGCAGCAGCGGCAAGGTGCACGCCATCAGGAGCGCGCCAAAAACTCCGCCGAGCATCGACGACATGTAGGCTGCGGCGAGCGCGCGGCCGGCTTCGCCGCGGCGTGCCATCGGCAGTCCGTCGAGCACGGTCGCCGCCGAGCCGGCGCCGCCCGGCACGCCGAACATGATGGCGGGGATCGGATCGCCGGTCGCCGTGGTCGAGGCGAGCCCAAGCAGCAGCGCGAACGCCGTGTACGGGTCCATGTGAAAGGTGAAGGGCAGGAGCAGGGCGGTGCCGGCCAGTCCGCCGATGCCCGGCAGGATGCCGAGCACGAGACCCATGACGACGCCGGCGGACAGGATCAGCAGCCGATACGGATCAAGCAGCATGCCGAGCGCATGCCCGGCCGCATGCAGCATGTCCAATTCCATGGCCTACAGTCCCCTCCGCAACACGATAGCCACCGTGAATTGAGCACGAGCTCAATCCGGCGTGCTTTTTTTGTCGGCGAGGAGGCTATGTCACCGCAAAGGCCGCGGCAACCATGTCCGGTGTCGCGGCCGTGCAGGGGTTCAATGCGGATTCAGGCAGCTGCGCCCTTGGCGTTGCGGATCGCCTGCCACACACGCTCCGGCGTCACCGGCATGTCGATGTGTTTGATGCCGAGCTCGGAGAGCGCATCGACCACCGCGTTCATCACCGAGGTGAGGCCGCCGGCGCAGCCCGCCTCGCCGCAGCCCTTGACGCCGAGCGGATTGGTCTTGGCCGGAACCGGATGCGAAATTGCATCGATCGACGGCACGTCGCCGGCGCGCGGAATCCCGTAGTCCATATAGGAGCCGGTGAGCAGCTGTCCGTCGGCGTCGTAGACCACGTGCTCATAGAGCGCCTGGCCGATCGCCTGCACCACGCCGCCATGCACCTGGCCTTCGACCAGGAGCGGATTGATCACGGTGCCGAAGTCGTTCACCGAGACATACTTCACCACCTCGACCACGCCGGTGTCGGGATCGATCTCGACCTCGGCGACGTGACAGCCGTTCGGGAACGACGACGGCACGCCGTCACTGACATGGCTGACGTCGAGCGTCGCCGGAACGCCGTCCGGCAGCTTGAGCCCGCTCCGCAGCTTTGCCGCAAGCTCCATGATGCCGATCGCGCGGTCGGTGCCGGCAATGACGAACCGTCCGCGGTCGAACTCGATGTCGGAGACCGAGGCCTCGAGCACGTAGGAGGCGATCTGCTTGCCGTGCTCGATCACCTTGTCCGACGCCTGCACGATCGCAGCGCCGCTCGACATCATCGAGCGCGAGCCGCCGGTGCCGCCGCCGACCAGCAACTGGTCGCTGTCGCCCTGGAACAGGCGGATCTTGTCGAACGGAATGCCGAGCCGGTTGGACAGGACCTGCGCGAACGGCGCGGCATGGCCCTGGCCGTAGTCGAGCGTGCCGGTGACGATGGTCACGGTGCCGTCCGCCTCGAAGCGGATGCCGCCCATCTCCTTGTTCGGCGGCGCGGTGACTTCGAGGAAGTTGCCGACGCCGACGCCGCGCAGGCGGCCGCGCTTCTTGCTCTCGCGCTTGCGTTTGTTGAAGCCGTTGTAGTCCGCCGCCTGGAGTGCGTCCCTGAGCACGGCGGGAAAGTCGCCGGAGTCGTAGTTCATCTCCGACGCGGCTTTGTAAGGCAGCTCGCGCGCCTTGATCATGTTGCGCTTGCGCAGCTCGATGCGGTCGATACCCATCTCGCGCGCGGCGTTGTCGATCAGCCGCTCCATGAAGTAGTTGCCTTCCGGCCGGCCGGCGCCGCGATAGGGATTGACGAAGGTCGTGTTGGTGAACACGCACTTGACCGAGTGCTCGATGAGCGGCGTGCGGTAGACGCTCGCGGTGTTCTTGACGAGGTTGAGCGTCGCCATCAGCGGGCACATCATGCCGAGATAACCGCCCATGTCGCCGTAGCCGGACATGCGGAGCGCCAAAAACTTGCCCTCAGCGTCGAGCGCAAGCTCCGCGGTGATGTCGTGGGCACGGCCGTGATTGTCGGAAACGAAGCTGCCGGAGCGCTCATCGGTCCACTTGACCGGACGGCCGAGCTCGCGCGCAGCATGCAGGATGCAGACATATTCGGGATACGGCGCTGCCTTCATGCCGAACGAGCCGCCGACATTGGCGGTGAGGACGCGCACCTTGTCGCCCGGCACGCCGAGGATATCGACCAGCTGGCCTTTGAGGCCCATCACGCCCTGGCTGCAGGAGCGGAACGTGAAGCGTCCGCCTGCGGGGTCGAACTCGGCGATCGCCGAGCGCGGCTCCATCGCGCTGACCACCACACGCGTGTTGAGGAGATGCAGCTTGGTGACGTGCGCCGCACCGGCGAAGGCGGCAGCGACTTTCTCGGCATCGCCGAAGTGGTAGTCGAGCGTGGTATTGCCCGGCACGTCGTCGTAGAGCTGTGGTGCGTCCGGTTGCGTCGCCGCTTCGGCGTCGGTGACGACCGGCAGCGGATCGATCTCGACATTGACCGCCTCAGCCGCGTCCTTCGCCTGGGCGAGCGTGTCGGCGACGACGCAGGCCACGGGATCGCCGACGAATCGCACTTTGTCGGTCGGCAGGGCCTTGCGAACCGGCTTGCGCATGGCGGAACCGTCGCGGTTCGGGAAGTTCACGGCGCATTTGAGCGGGCCATAGCCGGCGAGATCCGCGCCGGTATAGACCGCGAGCACACCGGGCATGGCCCGCGCCGCCGCCGCATCGATCGAGCGGATGACGCCATGGGCGACGCGGCTCCGCACGATCACCGCATGGGCCTGACGCGGCAGCGAGATGTCATCGGTATAGCGACCTGCGCCGCGGACCAGGGTCGGGTCTTCGGTGCGCGGGACCGGCTGGCCGACGGCAAATTTCTCGAACGCCAACGCAGTGGGATCGTCGTGAAAATTCATGGTGTTACCGGTTTGGTGAGGGAGCGGTCGGAGCGGTAAGGCTGAAATAGACGACGCGGCAGGCCGGCACAAGGACGTGACGGTATGGCCAGCCCTGCGGGAGTTTCAGCTCATTTTCCCAGCATAGGCGGCGCGCCCGGCCCCCGGCCTACGGCGCAAAACTCCTCCGTTTACCCAGGTCCGGCACCCGAGTTGCGCCGGATCACGACGCTGTTACATTTGCTCCGATTGAACGGAACATTGCCGCGGCCGTCGAGCCCCATGGAGCTGGCTTCGGCCGCGGCAGGAAGGCGATTAGATGGACGACGAGGCCCGGGACACCGGCGGCCTCGGTTCCGATCGGGGCTGGCACCGCCAACCCCATCGGGGCCGGCGTTCGCCGTTCCGGCACCCACGACACGAGCAGGCGAACGGCGGCGGCGGCCACCGCGGGCCGACCTATGCCGCGCTCGATCTCGGCACCAACAATTGCCGGCTCCTCGTCGCCCGTCCCGCCGGTGACGGGTTTCGCGTCATCGACGCGTTCTCGCGAATCATCCGTCTCGGCGAGGGCGTCTCGGCCTCCGGGCGGCTCAGCGACGCGGCGATCGACCGCGCGCTGTCGGCGCTGTCGGTCTGTCGCGACAAGATGCGCAACCGCGGCGTCACCCGCGCCCGGCTGATCGCGACCGAAGCCTGTCGCGCCGCCGCGAACGCAACCGAATTCCGCAGCCGCGTCAGCGGCGAGGTCGGGCTCGACCTCGAGGTGGTCGACCGCGAGACCGAGGCCTGCCTCGCCGCCACCGGCTGCACGCCGCTGATGGACCCGCAATCAACTGGCGTCATTCTGTTCGACATCGGCGGCGGCTCGTCGGAGCTGGTGCGGCTCGACCGTTCGGTGCCGGCGCGCGGCGGCCCGCCGGTGCCGACCATCCGCGGCTGGACCTCGCTGCCGGTCGGCGTGGTGACGCTAGCGGAGCGTCACGGCGGCCACGTGGTCGACCGGGCGCTGTTCGAGCGGATGGTGGACGAGGTCGCCGAGCATGTCGCGCGGTTTGCCGCCGACCATGGCAGCGATCTCGACAACATGCACATGCTCGGCACGTCCGGCACGGTGACGACGATCGCCGGCGTCTATCTCGAGCTGCCGCGCTACGACCGGCGCCGCGTCGACGGCTGCTGGATGCGCGACATCGAGGTCACCGGCGTGGTCGACCGCCTGATCGACATGACCTACGACCAGCGCGTCGCCAATCCCTGCATCGGCGTCGAGCGCGCCGATCTGGTGCTGGCCGGCTGCGCCATCCTGGAGGCGATCCGCCGGTACTTCCCGTGCGCGCGGCTGCGCGTTGCCGACCGCGGGCTGCGCGAAGGCATGCTGGTGCAGATGATGCGCGACGACGGCGTCTGGCTGGCCGGCGCCGGGGTGGCATCGGCGTGAGCACCGCGCGCGGCGGCGGACGCGATCTCAAGGTGCGCCTGCGCAAATCGAAGGGCCGCACCCAGGCGTCGCGCCAGTGGCTCGAGCGCCAGCTCAATGATCCTTACGTGACGCGCGCCAAGAGCGAGGGCTTTCGCTCCCGCGCGGCCTACAAGCTCGCTGAGATCGACGAGAAGCATCATCTGTTCAAGCCGGGTGGCCGCGTGGTCGATCTCGGCGCGGCGCCGGGCGGCTGGAGTCAGATCGCGGCCAAGCGGATCGGCGAGGGCAGGGGCCGGGTGATCGCCATCGACCTGCTCGAGATGCCGGCGATCGCCGGCGTCGATTTCATCCATCTCGATTTCATGGACGACGCCGCGCCGGCCAAGCTCAAGGAGATGCTGGGGGGCCCGGCCGACGTGGTGATGTCCGACATGGCGGCCAATGCCACCGGCCATCGCAAGACCGACCACCTCAAGATCATGGGCCTCGCGGAAGCGGCGGTGCAGTTCGCGCGCGAGGTGCTCAAGCCCGGCGGCGCGTTCCTCTGCAAGGTGCTGCAGGGCGGAACCGAGAACCAGCTGCTCGCCGACCTCAAGCGTGACTTCGCCAGCGTGAAGCACGTCAAGCCGGCGGCGAGCCGCGCCGATTCCGCGGAGCTCTATGTGTTGGCGACGGGATTTCGCGGGTAAGGCGCAGCACCGGCTACGGTTGGGTGGGCCGGTGCTGCGCCGGATCATCGGCGAACCGAGGGACGAACGCCGATGCGTGGTTGATTTCATCAGCACCTGCGCCAGTACCCCGCGCCATAGGCATCCGTCGGCACCCAACACCGCCGCGGCTCGACATAGACCGGTGCGGGCACTTCGATCGGTGCCGCGGCGACAACGGGCGGTGGCCCATAGACGGGACCGGCGCAGCGAAGCAGGCCCGGATACCAACCCCATCCGCGCCAGCCATAAGCCCAGCAGCCCACGCGTTCGGTCGGCGTCATCGTCTCGACGGCGGAGCGGATCGCGGACGGCGATCCGATCGTCGCGGCCGCGGCGGACGCTGGTCCGAGCCAGCCGGTCACCGTGACGACAGCAGCGGCAGGAATAGCGAGTGATCTTCGCATCGGAGTCTCCGGATATCGTTCGCGACCGCACGTGATACGCGCCCGGCGCCGATATCCCTCGGATCAACGCAGTCGAAATCGATCCACGAGTTTCTGGCGTGTCTCCGGCGAGATCCGCTCGACCGTGTCCTGGACGATGTCGGTCACAAGGTCGCCGAGGCGGATTCGTTTGTCGCGAACATCGCTGATCGCGGCGCGGAACTGCTCGCGGTCGAGGTTGGGCTGGGCGGCAACGACGATCACGTGTGCGCGTGCGTGCTGGTAGGCGGCGCGTGCCGCCAGCAGCTCCGGCTGCCGCGTCCGATAGACCTCGTGCAAGATCTCGGCGTCGCGTGCCGGCAGGCGGTCTTCGAGCGTCTTGATCAGTTGCTGTGCGTTGCGGAGCAACGGCAGCTCGGTCGCCGGTTCGGGTGCCTGCAGGTTGACGGCGATGTAGCTCGCCAGCGCGACGTTGAGGCAGATCGACGCGATGAGGCCGAGCTTGAACAACATGGAACGTCGCGCCGGCGCGGGCACGGCGGTGTCGGTGGACGTCATCGGGTCACCCAATCATGGTCGAGCAGGGCGGCATCGAGCAGCAAGGTCAGAACGTTCCCGGCCTGGGCCGGTGGTCGCGCCAGTGCCAGCGGATGCACGAAGGCAAGCGAGGCGCCGACGATCGCCGCGCAGGCGAAGCTCGCCGCCGGTGCGAGCCAGCGCGTCAGGGGCAGAAGGCCAAAGCGCGGTCTCGCGGGCGCGGATACGGGAGCCGCAGCGAGCCTGGTCGCGACCCGAAACATCGCGCGATTGACGCGGTCGTCGTCGATCTCCGGCGCCGCGCCGCCGATCAGCCGATCGAGCCGGCGCGCCTCCTCCAGGACCTCGCGCGCGGCGGGTGTTTGCGCCAGGGCGTCCGCATCGCCGCGCGTGCGCTCGGGCCAGCGCGCGATGTCGCCGCCCCAGGTTTCGGCAAGTGTCTTGAATTCATCGAGTGTCATGTTTGGCTCCAGGCCGCGGCCGCGCGCCGAGAACATGCTGCTTGAGCGCCGCCCGTGCGCGGATCAACAGGGATTCGAAGGCCTTTTCGCTCAGGTTCATGACGTCCGCGCCCTCCCGACCGGACAGGCCTTCGAAATGAAACAGAGCGATGGCCGTGCGTTGGCGTTCCGAAATCTCCGACAGCGCCCCGTTGAGGATGGCCTGTTCCTCGCTCGCGACCAGACTGGCGAGCGGGTCGGGCGCGTCCGAGGCGACATCGGCGGCGAGGTCGAGCGCCTCCGCGCGCGGCCGGCGCAGCCGATCCAACGCGAGGTTGACGACAATCCGGTAGAACCAGGTGGTGAACCGGGCCATGCGCGGATCGAACGAGGCCGCGTGGTGCCAGACGCGCACGAACGCTTCCTGCGCGACGTCGTCCGCATCGGTGGCGCTGCCGGTGCTCGTCTGCGCGAGGCGCAACGCCCGGCGCATGTGGCGCGCCATGAGGATACGCAGGGCGCGCTGGTCGCGCGCCGAGATCTGCGCCAGGAGGTCTTCATCGCTTGCCCCGTCAAGCATCGGACGGTCACGGAGCGCGACGCATGTGGCCATTTGCAGGCATGCGAGCCGTCGAGATCGTCGTCAAAATCTCCAATTGACCGCGCCGCGCAGCGTGTGGCTGTCGAGCTTGTGGTCGCGGTCGGCGAACGTCACCGCCCCCACGGTCTGCGCGCCGAGTGAGCGGGTTCCATAATTGTCGTAGAGGTACTCGACCCGCAGCACCGCGCGCGACATCAATCCGACATCGAAGCCGCCGCCGAGCGACCAGCCGACGCGCGTATCGCTCCAGGTCGCGGTCGCGCCGGCGACATTGTCGATCGCCTTGTTGTCGACGCCGGCGACGGCGAGACCGCCCGCCGCGAACGGCATGAAGCGGTCGAAGGCGTAGCCGACACGACCGCGCGCGTGGCCGTTCCAGGTGATCTTGGTTTCGAGCTGGCTGTCGGCCGGCGTTGGCGCGAAGCCGATGTCGACCGTTTCCTTGGCACTGACGAACCCGATGTCGCCTTCGACGCCGTAGACCAGCCGGCCCGCCTGCATCGAATAGCCCGCCAGCACGCCGCCGACGAAGCCCTTCGGGTCGATGAAATGGAACTCGGACGAGCCGGGGAACGTCACCTCGCCGCCGCCGGACAGGTATCCCGCGTGCACGCCGATATAGGCGCCCGCCCAGCTCGGCAAGGCCGGCGCCACGGCGGCCGGCCGCGGCGGTGGTGGGGTCCGCGCGAGGTCGGCCGCGTGGGCCGGCCGTCCGAACAGCAACGCAACTATGGAAACCGCTCCGAGCACCACCCGCATGATGTTCCCCTGTGATGAAGGTCGTCAGGGATACGGAGGGGAGAGCGATTTCCTTCGGGGCCGGCCTTGCGACCTCAGCCCGGCCGCTGATCGCCGGAATCGGCCGGGGCAGGGGCCGGTACCGGGACGCGATTGGCGAGCTCGGCGCCGGCATCGGCTGGCAGCCGCATGAACATCAGCGCCGACATCGCCGAGAACGCACCGACGAACAGGAAGGCCGGCCGGAAGTCGGCCGCGGTCAATGCGCCGCCGTGGCCGAAGCGCACGGTCAGCTCGACGGTGAGCGCGCCGAACGCGACGCCCATGGACACCGCCAGCTGCTGGACCACGCTGACAATGGCGGTTGCGCGGCCCATCCGTTGCGGATCGACGTCGGCATAGGCGATCGTATTGATGCTGGTGAATTCGAGCGACCGGAAGAAGCCGCCGACCCCGAGGATGACGATCATCGCCCAGACCGGCGTCATCGGCGTGAACGCGGCGCACAGCGCAACGAAGGCGCTGGCGAGGATCGCGTTGGCGGTCAAGGTGGCGCGGAAGCCGAGCCGCTTGAGGACATGGGGCACGGCCGCCTTCATCGACATGGCGCCCAAGGCCGTCGAGAATGTGATCAGTCCCGACTGCAGCGGCGTCATATGGAAGCCGATCTGCAGCATGAGCGGCAACAGGAACGGCAGCGCGCCGACGCCGGTGCGGAATACCAGGCCGCCGATGACGCTGGCGCGGAACGTCGGCAGGGCGAACAGGCTGAGGTCGAGAATCGGATTCGCCGTCCGGCGTGCATGGAAGAAGTAAGCGACCAGGCAGGTGGCGCCGCCGGCGATCAGCGCCGCCACCACGCCCGCCGGCAGGAAGTCCATGCCGAGCGAGGTCATACCGAACGCCACCCCGCCGATGCCGAGGCCGGTCATCACCATACCGGGGACGTCGAGCGGCACGCGCACCTCGGCGCGGATGTTCTCGATGAAGCGCGTGGCAAGCGCGATGCCGACGAGGCCGATCGGGATGTTGATCAGGAAGATCCAGTGCCAGGAGAAATAGGTGGTGATGAACCCGCCGACCGGCGGCCCGATCAGCGGACCGACCAGCGCCGGCATCGTCACCCAGGTCATGGCGGCGATGAGCTTGCGCTTCTCAATCGACCGCATCAGCACGACGCGGCCGACCGGCGTCATCATCGCCCCGCCGGCGCCCTGGAGAAACCGCGCCACCACGAAGTGCTCGAGCGACTGCGACAAGGCGCAGCCGATCGAGCCGCACATGAACACCGCAATGGCGAGGCGGAACACGGTGCGGGTGCCGAACCGGTCGGCGGTCCAGCCGCTCGCCGGGATGAAGATCGCGAGCGCGAGCAGGTAGGACGTGATCGCGAGCTTGAGCGCGAGCGGATTGGTGCCGATGCTCGCCGCGATCGACGGCAGCGCGGTCGCGATCACCGTCGCATCCATGTTCTCCATGAACAGGGCGACGGCGACGATGAGCGGGATGATGCGTTCGCGTGGCATGAGGAGACGGCCCAGGTCCCCCCTGTAGAGCACATCCCAGCTCAAGTGAACCGGGATACCGCCGAAATCAAGGACATACGCAAAACTATCAAGTCAGGGCGCGACACCCATGGCCCGCAACGCCTCGCGGGCGGTGGCGAGATCCGGCCGCAGCGCGAGCGCCTTCTTGAAGTCCTCGATCGCGCCCCTGCGGTCGCCTTTCTCGCGCCGGCCGATGCCCCGGTTGTTGTACGAGAACGCGTCGGCCGGATCGAACCGGATCGCCTGGTCATAGTCGGCGACGCCGCCCTTGAAGTCGCCCATATAGAGTCGCATCGAGCCGCGATTGCGCCAGCCGCGCGCGTCGGTCGGGGCGACGCGGATCGCCTCGCCATAGTCGGCGGCGGCGTGCTCGACGTCCCGCATGTCGCGAAAAGCATTGCCGCGGTTGATATAGGCGAGCGCGTCGTCTGGCGTGATGCGGATCTGCTGGGTGTAGTCGGCGATGGCGCGGTCGTAGTTGCGCTGCCGGTACCAGGCGAAGCCACGGTTGCCGTAGGCGTGCGCGTTGTGCGGGTCGAACTTGATCGCCGTGTCGAAATCCGCGATCGCGCGATCGAGCATGCCCTTGTGCACCCACGCATCGCCGCGATTGTTGAAGGCGATGGCGAAGGCGGGGTCGCGCCGGATCGCCTCGTCGTAGTCGGCAATCGCCCGGTCGAAATCGCCCTTGAAGGCCCAGACCCGGCCGCGATTGCTGTAGGAGCAGGCGTAGGTGTCGTCGGCGCGGATCGCGAGGTCGAGATCGCCCATGGCGCGGTCGAGGTCGCGCTTTTCGGTCAGCGCAAATCCGCGGTTGCAATACGCAACGGCAAGCGCGCGGCCGGCCTCGCGTCCGCGGTCGATGATGGCGGTGCAGCCGGCGATCCGCTCGTCAGGAGATGACGCTGCGGAGGTGCAGGCGTCCGCCGTGATGGTTTCGGCGTGACCGACACTCAGAGAGGCGAGCACGAGGCAAACGGCAGCCGATCCGGCGCCGGCACGGCGGAAGGCGAACAAAGTGAGGGCCATGAAGCGGACCGATTGAACCCCTGAAGGCGAGGGGGCCATGGTTAGTCGCGCCGGCCGGCCCGAGGTTCAAGATCGGTTCATTCGAATCCTGGTGAGCTATCCGCCGCCCAGCCGCTTCAACGCGTCCGCCGCCTCCTGTGCGCCGGGATCGAGCTCGATCGCCTTGCGGAAGTCGGCCATCGCCTTGTCGCGCTGTCCGAGCCATTCGAAGATCTGCCCGCGCCGGCCGTAGGCCGAGGCGTTGCGCGCATCGCTGGCGATCACCTTGTTGATGTCGGTGAGCGCCTCGCTGGAGCGGCCGGCGAGGTGGTGCAGCCAGGAGCGGTTGAACAGCGCGAGCCCGTAATCCGGCTTCAACGTGATGGCGCGATCGTAGTCGGCGAGCGCCCGTTCGACGTCGTTCTTGGCGCGAAACGCGTTGCCGCGGTTGTTGTAGGCGACCGCGTTGTTGGGCTCGAGCTTGATCGCCTCGTTGTAGTCGACGATGGCGCGGTCGTAGTCGCGCTTGTCCTCGTAGGCGATGCCGCGGTTGTTGTAGGCGCTGGCGTATTTCGGATTGATGAGGATCGCCTGGTCGTAGTCGGCGATGGCGCGATCGACCTCGCCCTTGCGGCGATAGGCGATCGCCCGGTTGTAGTAGGCGGCCGCATATTGCGGATCGCGACGCAGCGCCTCGCTGTAGTCGGCGATCGCGTGGTCGCGGTCGCCCTTGTCGTCCCACGCATTGCCACGGTCGATATAAAGAATGACCTGCTTCGGATCGAGGCGCAGCGCCTGGTCAAAGTCGGCGATGGCGCGGTCGTAGTCCTTCTTCTCGTAGGTGATCAGCCCGCGCTCGCCATAGGCCGCCACGTAATTGGGGTCGAGCCGCAGCGCCTCGGAGTAATCGGCAAGCGCGCGGTCCGGCTCGCCCTTGCGCCGGTAGGCGGTGGCGCGATTGTAGAAAGCGATCGCATAATTGGGATCGAGCTTGATGGCCTGGTCGTAGTCGGCGATCGCCCGGGTGCGGTCGCCCTTCTCGTCGAACGCGTTGCCGCGGTTGTTGTAGGCCGCCGCGTACTTCGGGTCGAGCTTGATCGCCTGGCCGTAGTCGGCGATGGCGCGATCGAAATCCTTCTTGTCGGCGCGCACCAGGCCGCGATTGTTGTAGGCGATCGTGAGTTTCGCATCGAGCTTGACGGCCTGGTCGAAGTCGGCGAGCGCCTTGTCGAGCTCGCCGAGGCTGCGCAGCGCGTTGCCGCGATTGTTGTAGATGGCGGCGGAATTCGGATCGAGCCGGATCGCCTCGGTGTAGTCGGCGACGGCGCCTTCGCGGGCGCCGCTCTCGTAGAGCGACAGGCCGCGCAGGTTGTAGGCGGCGGCGTGTCCCGGATCGAGCTTGAGCGCGCGACTGAAATCGGCGATGGCGCGGTCGAGCTGGCCGAGACGGCGGAAGGTCACCGCGCGGTTGAAATAGGCGAGCGTGTAGTCCGGATTGATGCGGATCGCCTGGTCGTAATCGGCGATCGCGCGCTGGCGCTCGCCCTTCTCGTCGAGCGCATTGGCGCGGCGCATGTAGGTCGCCGCGATGTTCGGATCGAGCCGCAGCGACTGATCGTATTCGGCGATGGCGCGGTCAAAATCGCCGCGCTCGAAATAGACCGTGCCGCGGTTGGCGAAGGCGCGCGCATAGGACGGATTGAGACGGATCGCCTCGCCGTAATCCGCGAGCGCCTCGTCGGTCTTGCCGCCGTCGCGATAGGCGACGCCGCGGTTGTTGTGGATGATCGCGAGGTTCTGGTCCTTGTAGCGGCCGGACTTGATCAACGCCGTGCAGGCGGCGACCTGCTCCTCGGCGTTTGCCGGCGTACCGCCAGTGCAGATCTTCTCGTCCTGCGCAGATTGCGCGTGAAGTGGTATGGCATTGCAGAGGCAGAGCAGAAGCGTCGCTGCCAGGGCCGGAGCGTATTTTTCGCGCATCATGTGGGCGCCCATTCCGCGAATCGGCACGTGATCCGATCACACCGACAATTGGCGGCGCAAGCTCTGGTGAAGTTCCGTAACATGGAACTCATCGGTCAATTTGCCGCCTGCAGCTTGCGCAGTGCCGCACGTGAGTCCTCCAGCTTCGGATCGATCTCGACGGCCTTGCGAAAGTCGGCGATCGCCTTGTCGCGCTGGCCGAGCTTCGCAAAGATCTGGCCGCGCGTGTCGAGGGCGTAGGCGTTCTTCGGATCGAGCTCGAGCGCCTTGTTGGCGTCGGCGAGCGCCTCGGTGGTGCGGCCTGCGAGGTAGTGCGTCCAGGCGCGGCTGTTAAAGGCTTCGGCACTCTTCGCATCGAGCTCGATCGCCTTGTCGAAGTCGGTCACGGCGCGGTCGAGCTGCTGCTTGGCGCGCCAGGCCCGCCCGCGATTGCCGTAGACCTCGGCGATCTTCGGATCTGTGGCGATGGCGCTGTCGTAGTCGGCGATGGCGCCGTCGTAGTCGCCTTTCAGGTGCCGCGAGCTGCCGCGCAGGCTGAAGGCGAACGCGTTGTTCGGATCGAGCCGGATGATCTCGCCGGCATCGGCGATCGCGCGGTCATGGTCGCCCTTCGCGACCCAGGCGCGAGCGCGGTTGGTGTAGGCGATCGGGTCGTTGGGATTGATGCTGATCTCCTTGTCGAAGTCGGTGATCGCGTCGTCGAGGCGCCCACGCGCGAGATGAATGGCGCCGCGATTGTTGTAGACGTTGGCGCGGTTCGGGTTGATCGACAGCGCCTGATTGAAATCGGCGAGCGCCCTGTCGTACTCGCCCTTCGCATAGAACAGCACGCCGCGATTGACCCAGGTCTCGACCCGGTTCGGCTGGATGCGGATCACCTCAGCGAGGTCGGCGATGGCGAGGTCTGTCTGGCCGCGGCTCTGCCGGATCGCCGCACGCTCGAAATAGGGTTGCGCGTTGCCGCGGTCGAGCGTGACCGCCCTGTCGAAATCGGCGAGCGCGCGGTCGAGCTCGCCCTTGGCGCGTGCGGCGATGCCGCGGTTCACCAGCCCGAATATGTTCTTCGGATCGAGGCGGATCACCTGCTCGAAGTCCGCGATGGCGTCGTCGTAACGTCCGAGCGCGAGGCGCAGCAGGCCGCGGTTGCCGTAGGCATTGGCATAGTCGGGCGAGAGCCGGATTGCGTGGTCATAGTCGGCGAGCGCCGGCCCGAGCTGGTTCCCCGCCTGCAGGGCGGCGGCGCGGTTGTGATAGGCGGCGGCGTTCGACGGATCGAGCCTGATCGTCTCGCTGAAATCCGCCGCGGCGCGTTCCGGGTTGTTCTTCGCCGACCAGCCGTTGCCGCGGTTGAAATGGGCGATCGACAGGTTCTTGCCCTGCTCGCGGCCGCCGTCGATCAGTGCCGAGCACGCGGCGATGCCGTCGTCCGGATTGACGTCGCTGCGGGAGCAGCGCTGCCATTCCGCCGACATTTGCGCGGCCGCGGGTGCCGTCGCACCGATCGCCAGGAATGCACCGAGCAAGATGGAGCTGCGCATATCCCGGAAAGATCTAGCAAATAGGACGCGGCCGCACATCAGGGATGCCGAAATGGAGGTGACTGACCACTTTAGCGGCGCCGTTCATCGAGCTGTGAGGGGACATCCCGCGGAACAGCCTTTTCAGCGCGGCTGCGTCATGCTAACGACCCTCGCCAACTCCGCACAGGGGCCCAGAATCGCCAAGTCCGGCCGTTCGACCGGGCAACGCGAGCTCTTACCGGTCGTCACGGCCGGTTTTCGGCGTCCCGGCGGGCATGGAGTTTGGCAATGGCGGACATCACAAACGGCCTGCGCGAAGCCTTTACCTTCGACGATGTATTGTTGAAGCCGGGGCTTTCGGACGTGCTGCCGTCCGAGGTCGATATCCGCACGCGCGTCACCGGCGGCATTCAGCTCAACATCCCGATCATCGCCTCGGCGATGGACACGGTCACCGAGTCGGCCATGGCGATCGCCATGGCGCAGGCCGGCGGCATCGGCGTGGTCCACCGCAACATGGAGCCGGACGAGCAGGCCGCGCAGGTGCGGCAGGTCAAGAAATTCGAGTCCGGCATGGTGGTGAACCCGCTCACCATCCATCCGACCGCCACGCTCGCCGATGCGCTCACGCTGATGACCGAGAACCGCATCTCCGGCGTGCCGGTGGTCGAGGGCGGCGGCAACGGCAAGCCGGGCAAGCTGGTCGGCATTCTCACCAACCGCGACGTGCGCTTCGCCACCGACAAGCGGCAGAAGGTCTCCGAGCTGATGACCAAGGACCGGCTCGTCACCGTCCGCGAAGGCGTCAGCCACGAGGAGGCCAAGCGGCTCCTGCACCAGAACCGCATCGAGAAGCTGCTCGTCGTCGACGGCGACTACAAGTGCGTCGGCCTGATCACCGTCAAGGACATCGAGAAGGCGGTCGCCAATCCGAATGCCTGCAAGGACGACCAGGGACGTCTGCGCGTCGCCGCGGCGACCACGATCGGCGACGCCGGCTTCGAGCGCACCGAGCGGCTGATCGCCGCCGGCGTCGATCTCGTGGTGGTCGATACCGCGCACGGCCATTCGAGCCGCGTTCTCGAGGCCGTCGCCCGCATCAAGCGCATCTCCAACGAGGTCCAGGTCGTGGCTGGCAACATCGCGACGGCGGAGGCGGCCAGGGCGCTGATCGATGCCGGCGCCGACGCCATCAAGGTCGGCATCGGCCCGGGCTCGATCTGCACCACGCGCATCGTCGCCGGCGTCGGCGTGCCGCAGCTCACCGCGATCATGGACACGGTCGAGGTGGCGCGGAAGACCGGCACGCCGGTCATTGCCGACGGCGGCATCAAATATTCCGGCGATCTCGCCAAGGCGCTCGCCGCCGGCGCCGACTGCGCCATGATCGGCTCGCTCCTTGCCGGCACCGACGAGACGCCGGGCGAGGTGTTTCTCTATCAAGGGCGCTCCTACAAGACCTATCGCGGCATGGGCTCGGTCGGCGCGATGGCGCGTGGCTCGGCCGATCGTTACTTCCAGCAGGACATCAAGGACACGCTGAAGCTCGTGCCCGAGGGCGTCGAGGGGCAGGTGCCCTACAAGGGGGCGGCCGCGACGGTGCTGCACCAGCTCGCCGGCGGCCTGCGCGCCGCCATGGGCTATGTCGGCGCGAAGACCTTGGCCGAGTTCCACAGCAAAGCGCAGTTCGTGCGCATCTCCGGCGCCGGCCTGCGCGAGAGCCATGTGCACGACGTGGTGATCACGCGCGAGAGCCCGAACTATCCGAGCCGGGTGTGACTTTTAATTACTTTTAATCAGCTGAGTCGATTTGCCCTGCGGGACGACGCTCGCCATCGGGCGACCGTCCATGCAACATCCGGATGATTTTGGATGATGCGTTTTTTTTGCGCGAGTGACGGCGCGCTCGCGGCCCACGCCGAATTGCGAAGTCGACAGAAGCAGTTGGTGCTGATTGTTGAGATCAATTCGGCGAACCGTCGAGAGCCGGGACCATAAGGGCTCCGAACGCAAGCGAGATGGAAGTGCTCTGCGGATTTCGATGCTCCGCCGGCCGGGTGAGCCGGCCATCGATCTGCGCTGCGAGGCTGCTTGCGTCGTAGCTCGCGCGACGCGGCGATGAAAGCAAAATCCGCGAACCTGTGAGAGTGTGAACAAGCCTGTGGAACGACTGGGTCCCGGCTCTCGCTTCGCTCGGCCGGGACACGAGTCCCTGCCTAGTTCGGCTGCTCGCCGATCTTCTGCAGGTTCTCCACCGCGGGCGGGAAGCCGGGCGCCAGCGCGAGCGCCTTGCGGTACATGTCGACGGCGCCGCCGCGGTCGCCGTTGTCGTTGAGCAGCTTGCCGCGCGACACGTAGGCGAGGGGATGGCTCGGCTCGAGCCGGATCGCCTGGTCGAAGTCGGCCATGGCGCGCTGCTTGTCGCCGAGCAGGTCGTAGCAGCCGCCGCGATTGAGATAGGTCGCGGTGTTGCTCGGATCGATCTTGAGTGCCTGGTCGAAGTCGTCGACCGCGCCCCTGAAGTCCTGGGTGACCATGCGCATGAAGCCGCGGCTGCGCCAGCTGCGCGCGTCCTGCGGGGTGAGCCGCACCATCTGCTCGAAGTCCTTCAGCGCGGACTGGTGGTCGCCGCGGTCGCGCAGCGCATTGCCGCGGTCGAAATAATTCACCGCCTTGCCCGGGTCGAGGCGGATCGCCTCGCCATAGTCGCTGATGGCGCTGGCGAGATCGCCCTTGGCCTGAAACGTCTCGCCGCGCGCGCTGAAGATGATCGCGATCTCGGGGCGTAGTTTTAGCGCCTCGCTGAAGTCCGCGATCGCGTGATCGAAGTCCTTCTTGCGCTTCCAGGCGTGGGCTCGGTTGTACCAGGCGAGCATCAGCTTCGGATCGAGCGCGAGGGCGCGGTCGTAGTCGAGGATGGCGCGATCCGGATCGCCGCTCTTGGCGGACAGGATGCCGCGGTTGACGTAAGCGATCGCATAGTTTGGATCGAGTTGGATCGCCTCGTCGAGATCGACCTTGGCCGTCGCGAACTCGCCCTTGATCGTCAGCACGTCGCCACGATGCGACAGCGCGGCGGCGAGGTTGCGCCGGTTGGCGGGATCAAGGTCCGCCGCGCGCCTCCAGTCGTCGATCGCCAGATCCTGCGCACGACGCTTCTCCTGCATCACGGCGCGGCGGGCGTAGCCGACCGCCGCGCTCGGCTCGAGCCGGATCTGCTCGCCGAAATCGGCGATGGCGCGATCGAGGTCGCCTTTCTGGAACCAGGCGATGCCGCGGTTGCCGTACAGCGCGCCGTAATCGGGCGCGAGCTTGATGGCGGCGTCGAAATCCTTGAGCGCGCGGGCGAGGTCACGCTTCTCGGTGTAGCCGCCGCCGCGATTGGCGTGGATCTCGGCGAGCCCGCGGCCGGTCACCAGCCGGGACTCGATCAGCGCCGAGCAGCTGGCGATGCGGGTGTCAGGCGCCGTGTCGGGGGCGTGACAGAGTTGCCAGATCTTTTCAGACGGAGGGTTCGCCTTGCTCGACTGCGCCGCGGCAGGTCCCGCGGCAAGCAGGGTCATGACGGCCGGCAGCAGCCAGCCGCGCCGATGCGGCGAACGCAAGGTCATCGCAGCTCCCCAACGCGAGCACCCGCTGCGACTTTAGTCGCTCGGAGAGCGCCGCGGGTTCAGCCGAGGGCCGGATTCACATATATTTCCGCACCCGGTAACGGATGTCGTAGTCGCCGTCCGACGGGATCGGCTGGCGGCCAAGCGGGGTGACGAATTCGAGGCCCTGCGGGGGTCCCAACGCCGTGTCGAGCTTGGCGTCGGAGGTGAACGGCAGCCGCCAATGGCGCTCCGGTCCGCCGGGGAGCTGGATCGACATGGTCGGCGCCTCGGTCTCGGGCAGCACGAGCGTGCCGACGATCTCCGGCCGCGGGCCGCTCCGGCGCACCTCCTTGATCTGGACGCCCTGGCCGGACTGGTCGGACCAAACCAGCATCCGGATGTCGTTCTGGTTCGGCGGCAACACGGTCCCCGGCGGCAGCCGCAGCTCGAAGTCGATCACCGGCGTGCCAGACCCTTTCGGCCAGTCGTAGGACGCCGCCATCAGCCCGATGCCGCCCAAGGTCACGACGCCGAGCGCGATCAGGCTGGTCAATCGTGCGCGCCGTGCGGCCCGTGTCAGGGTGAGCGCGAGCCAGACGCCGGCGAGGGCGAGGAACGCGGCGCTGGTGATGACGCCCCAGATCAGGGTGTCCTTGAGCTCGGCGGGGTCGCGGTCGAGCAGGTCGGCGAGCAGATAGCCGGGCGCATCGCCGTAGCGAAAACCGAGCCACGCTCCGCCGCCCGCGGCGGCGAGGGCAAGCACGAATCGACCGGCGGACAGCGCGGACTTCAGGATCGGTCGTTCGGGCATTGGGTCGACGGGCGGGGTGACGTGCAGCCTATTTGGGTGGTGCCGCCGACGCTGTGGGAGGTTCAATTGGAGGGGCAATCGGATATGTCGGGAGGCACTGCGGCGCAGTCACCTCTTCCCGCAAGCGGGGAGAGGTGGCCCCCGCGGCTCTACCGTGCCAAGTGTGCTATGCGCGTCCAGCGGCACCCAAACCTGTGCCCGAAGGAAAGGACAGCACCGGCCATGTCGATCCAGATGGTTCTGCTCCCGGTCTTCGTCGAGGTCGCGCTCACCTTCGTCCTGATGTTCTGGATGGCGCGGGCGCGGGTCGCCGCGGTGAGCGGCGGCGAGTGCAAGGTCAGGGACATCGCGCTGCGCCAGCCGAACTGGCCGGTGGGCGTCACCCAGATCGGCAACGCCTATCACAACCAGCTCGAGCTGCCGGTGCTGTTCTACGTGCTCACCGGGCTGGCGCTCGTCACCAAGCTCGCCGATCTCGCCTTCGTGCTGCTGGCGTGGCTGTTCGTTGCCACGCGCGTCGCGCACGCCTACATCATGGTGACCAGCAACCATGTGCCGCGGCGGTTCCGCGCCTTCGCGATCGGCGCGTTCACGCTCATGGCCATGTGGATCGTCTTCATCGTTCGCGTGCTCATCACTCTCTGACTCATGACCCCAGCCGCCCGAGTTTCCGCCGCCATCGAGGTGCTCGCCGATATCGAGGCGAAGCGCCGGCCCGCGCCCGAAGCCTTGAAGGACTGGGGCACCGCGCACCGTTTTGCCGGCTCGGGCGATCGCGCCGCCATCGCCGGGCTTCTCTACGACGCGCTGCGCCGCAAATCCTCCGCCGCGTTCCTGATGGGCGAGGAGACCCCGCGCGCGGTGGTGCTCGGCATGCTCAAGCTCGAGCGCGGGCTCGACGCCGACGCGATCGCGCGGCTCGCCGACGGCTCGCGCTTCGCGCCGGAGCCGCCGAGCGAGGCTGAGCTCACGGCGTTGCGGGACCAGTCGCTCGCCGCGGCGCCGATGCATGTCGCGGGCGATTATCCGGAATGGCTCGATCCGTATTTCGCGCGCGCGTTCGGCGACGAGCGGGCGGAGGAGGCGGCGGCGCTCGCCCGCCGTGCACCGCTCGACCTGCGCGTCAACACCCTCAAGGCCGACCGCGATGCGGTCGCGGCCGATCTCGCGCATCTCAAGGCCGCGCCGACGCGATGGTCGCCGGTCGGCGTGCGGATCGTGCTCGGCGCCGACGCCAAGAGCCCGGCGGTGCATGCGGAGCCCGCGTTCCTCAAGGGCCAGATCGAGGTGCAGGACGAGGGCTCGCAGATCGCGGCGCTGCTGGCCGGCGCCAGGCCGGGCGAGCAGGTCGTCGACCTTTGCGCCGGGGCCGGCGGCAAGACCCTGGCGCTCGCCGCGGCGATGGAGAGGAAAGGCCAGATCTACGCGACCGACACCGACAAGCGGCGGCTCGCGCCGATCCATGAGCGGCTCGAGCGCGCGGGCGCGAAGAACGTGCAGGTGCGCACGCCGCGCGGCGAGGAGGACGTGCTGGCCGACATGGCCGGCCGCGCCGACCTGGTGCTGATCGACGCGCCGTGCACCGGCACCGGCACGTGGCGGCGCAATCCCGACGCCAAGTGGCGCATGCGGCCCGGCGCGCTCGAGATCCGCCTGAGAGAGCAGGCCGAGGTGCTCGACCGCGCCGCGGCGCTGGTCAAGCCGGGCGGGCGGATCGCCTACGTCACCTGCTCGGTGCTGGCCGAGGAGAACGGTGACCAGCTGCGCGCGTTCCTCGCTCGGCACCCGGGCTTTGCCCTGGTTCCACCGCCGGAGGTGGCCACGCCGCTCGGTGAGCGGGCCTTCATGTTTCGCCGCGCGGTGCTGGCGACCGGCGAGGGGCTGCAGATGACGCCCCGACGCACAGACACCGATGGATTTTTCGTCGCGGCGCTGGTGCGGGGCTAGCCTCCGAAATTTGGCATCCAAAATCTCGCGCCGATGACCGGGCGAGAGCCTGGTCCGCCATGGCGGTTCCATGCCGCAGAGGCATCCCACGTGTAAGGTATGCGTCACAAAGTGATGAAATCAGGCACAATTCTGCCGCGAATCCCTTTCCATGATTTCACGTCCTTCATGCGTATTTTTGTGGGGGAGTCATCATGTCGAAATACATCGGACGCATTTGCGCGCTGACTTTCGCCGCAACCATGGCCGTCAGCGCCACCGCATGGGCTCAGTCGCAGTCGCAGGTCGATCCTGCAGCGGTCAGCGAAGGTCTCAAAGCGATCTTCCGCTACAACAGCGGCACGCGCGACGCCGCCGACAAGCTCAACGCCAACACTGTCATGCTGGTCACGGGCACGATCGGCGGTACCTACGTGCAGATCGGCGCCGACCTTGCCTCGGTTCTCGACGACGGCAACGAGTTGCGAATCGTCCCGATCGTGGGACGCGGCTCGGTGCAGAGCATCGCCGATATTCTGTTCCTGAAGGGCGTCGATCTCGGAGTCGTACGCTCGGACACGCTCGGTTATCTCGAGAAGACGGGATACGCGAGCAACATCAAGCGGCAACTCACCTACGTCACCAAGCTATATAACGAGGAGATGCACGTCGTCGCACCGAAGGCGATCCGCAGCCTCGCTGAGCTCGATGGCAGGACGGTCAGCGTCGGCTTGCCGAATGGCGGAACGTTCATCACCGCGCAGATCGTGTTCGAGCGGCTCGGCATCAAGCCGAGCTTCGTCTTCATCGAACAACGCGTCGCCTACGACATGCTACGCAACGGCGAGATCGACGCCGTGGTCGCAGTGCAGGGTCGACCGTCCAAATTCTTCACCACCGCCAACGACGAGCGGCTTCATTTTCTCCCCGTCGACTATACCAAGTCGCTCCGCACGGACTATCTGCCCGCGCAACTTACATCCGACGACTATCCGTGGCTGATCGAGAAGGGGCGGGTGGTCGACACGATCGCGGCGTCGGCCGTGCTCGCCGCCTACAACTCGGCGCCCGGCACGGATCGCTATCGCAACCTCGAACGCTTCGTCGAGGCGTTCTTCGGCAAGATCGGGCGGCTCCAGCAGCCCCCGTTCCATCCGAAATGGAAGGAGGTAGCATTGACTGCGCCGGTGCCGGGCTGGGAGCGATTCCGGCCGGCCCAGGACTGGCTCAACCGTAACGCAAGTGTTGCGTCGGTGCCCGGCCGGCTCAAGGAGCAGTTCGAGCAGTTCCTCGCCGGTCGCCGGGAGTCCGCATCCCTCGACGCGGACGCGCTGTTTCGTGACTTCATGCAATGGCGCGACAAGCAGGAGCGGAAGCGTTAGCTAGCGCCAGTGAAAGGCCACGGCGGGCGGCGCCTTGTTGGCAATCGGGATCTGCTGTCCGCTCGATCCCGGCAACCTGCGCAGGTGCAGGTTGCCGGAAGGGGTGGCTGAGGCGAGGCGTGGGGAACGTCGGCAGGCGTATCGGCCAGGCGATCGGCGTATTCAGCCCGGCTCGCCGCGCAATCGCGCGCTATAGTAGCCGCCATACAGCCAGCCTTGCCGGGAGGATCACCCATGCCGTCGCCGCATCCGCGCGAGCCGACGCCGCCTATGGCCCGAAAGCTCGAGTTCACTGCCGCAGAAATTGGTGCGCTCGCTCACCTCTATCGCGGCGAAGTCTACCGAAGCACCGTGTGGCGAACGCGCCTCGACAGCTCGACCAACTGGGCGGTGGTCACAACGGGCATTGCGTTGTCCGCAACCTATGCCAGCGCAGAGGCCTCGCCCTTGCCGTTGGTGCTCGTCGGTCTCCTGGTGACTGTCTTCCTGCTGTTCGAGTCCCGGCGCTATCGCTATTTCAACGTCTGGCGCGCACGCGCGCGGCTGCTCGAGACCGACTTTTATGCGCCCATGATCAGGGGGCAAGGCCTCGTGCTGGATTCGGGTTGGACCGAGTTGTTGGCCAACGACTATCTCAATCCGCAATACCACATCAGCTACGCCCGCGCGATCGGCCGGCGGCTTCGCCGCACCTATGCGTGGATTTTCGTCATCCAGGCCATTGCCTATTACGGCAAGCTGGCGATCCATCCGGCGCCGCTGACCACCCTGTCCGAGATTTGGCAACGCGCGGCCATCGGTCCAATACCGGGCGGTGTGGTTGTTACCGCGGGAGTGGTCTTCCATGCCAGTTGGGCGATTTTCGCGCTGCTGACGTATCGGGTTGAAATCGCGAGCCGACGCGAGCGACGGAGCCTGATCGCGATGGGATAGAACGGTCGGGGAGGGCCGGGGTCTGTCTTCGGGACGCGCCCGCGCGGACTAATTCGCCCTGCGCTTCCTCGGTCGAGCGGCCGGCGTGCCGGTATAAAACAGATTGGCCCGGCAGAAGCCGCCATTGCCCGAGAGCGCGGCCATGCATTGTTCATACGTCATGAAGTAGCAGTTGGTGCCACCATCGGCGCTGCCGGCGCCGTATTCAGCGCAGAACGGATATGGATCGTACTTCTGGGCGGACGCCGCCGACGCGCAGCCGCAGATCGCGATCGTGCCGAGAATCAGGACGAGAGCAACTCGCATGCGAGCCTCCTTTCGTCATTCGATGACGTGGTCGGCGCGGACCAGCAGTGACGTGGGAAGCTCGATGCCGAGCGCCTTCGCGGTTTTGAGATTGATGTTGAAATCGAATTTGACAGCCCGCTGAATCGGGAGTTCGGCTGGCGAGGTGCCCTTCAGAATCTTGTCGACCAAAGACGCCGAGCGAAGAAAGCTGTCCACGAGGTCCACTCCGTATTCCATGAGCGCGCCCGCTTCCGCTTGCGGTTTGAATCCAATCATCGGCAATCCGTTTTCCGTCGCATGCGCGGCAATCTGTCTGGCGTTGGATGTTATCAAGGGATCTTCGATGGCGATGAGTGCGTGAGCCTGCCGCGTCACCGCAGACGCAACAGCGGCGGCGATCTCGTTACGCGCACTGACTTCCATGGGCACAAGCTCGACCTCCAGCGCGCTCGCCATGCGCTGCATGGCCGCGAGAGCTATGGGGTGTGAAAGATTGGCAGGATTGATGAAAACGGCGATCCGGCCCAGGGTCGGAATGGCTTCCTTGATCAACTCGACGCGTTTGGCGCAGATCTCCCCGAAGAAAAAGGCGACACCGGTCACATTGCCGCCGGGACGGGCAAGGCTCGCCACAAGCCCGGCGGCGATGGGATCGCCCAGGATCACGACAACCGGAATGGTTGAGGTGGCTTGCTTGGCGGCCACTGCCGACGGCGTAGCAGGAGCCACGATCACATCTACGTTGAGTTTCACGAGTTCGGCTGCGAGTTCGGGGAGGCGGTCGTATCTGCTCTCCGCCCACCGATATTCAATGACAATGTTCTTGCCTTCCTCGTATCCGAGCTGGCGCAGGCCCGTCAGCAGCCCATGGACGAGGTGTCGATACTCCCCGAGTGAGGTCGCGCCCAGAAAGCCGATCCGGTGGGTTTTCCGAGCTTGCTGCGCGCGCCCTTCGCGTGGGCAAAGAACCAATGTCACCACCGCGCCGGCGAGCAGAGTGATTATGTCGCGTCGTTTCATTCGATCACCTCGTCGGCGCGAGCGTGCAGCTGTGGCGGCACGTCCAGGCCGAGTGCTCTGGCGGTCTTCACGTTGATCATCAGCCGGAATTTGGTTGGGTACTGAACCGGCAGATCGCCCGGCTTTTCGCCGCGAAGAATGCGATCGACGTAGGACGCTGCCCGGCGCCAAAGATCGACACGATCAAATCCATATGCGATCAAGCCTCCGATCGCAGCAAACTCAGGGATTGCGTAGACCGCCGGCAGATGGTGCTCCGCTGCCAGCGCAACGATGATGTGGCGATGGCCAATGAGAAAACTGTCCGGCAGAACGATCAGACCACCGGCCGTCCTGCGACTGGCCGTCACGATGGCGCGCTCGATGTCAGTCGCGCTCTCCACCGTTGTTACGGTCAGCTCGCCGGCTGAGGGGGCACAGGCGGCTTTGATCGCAGGCAGAAACATCTTGCCGTAGGGTGCCGACTGCGGATTGAACAGGGTCGTGATTGACCGAACGCCCGGGGCTATTTCGCGGAGCAGCTCCAGCCACTTCGCTCCCATGCCGGGCTCCTCCACCCCGAACCCGGTGATGTTGCCGCCGGGCCGCGCCAGGGTTTGCACAAAGCCCTGAGCAACGGGATCAGCCACAGCCACAAACACAATCGGGATGTTTTGCGTCGCCCGTCGAACGGCGAACAACGAAGGCGTCGTGTTGGCGACGACGATGTCCGGACGCAAATCGATCAGTTCGCGCGCCAAGACCTGGGCACGGCCGATATCGCCGCCATGCCAGCGATGTTCAATCGTCGCGTTGCGTCCAGGCCACCATCCCAGTTCCTCGAGCCCATGCCGAAGCGCGTCAAGTTGCCGCTGGGCTTCATCGCTGGGCGCGCGGCCAGCCAGCACGGAGATGCGCCGCATGCGCTCGCCATGCTGCGCGCGTGCGGCGAGCGGCAACGCTGCCGCCGCGCTGGCCACCAGCGCCATCACCTTGCGTCGTGTGAAGTGGTCCCGGAAAGCCGTCATATTGCCCTCACGGGTGACGACTGCGACATGTCGGGCTCACCTTGCAGGTTAGCATGCTGCCGATCACGGTGTGTGAAGAGGGTCACAAATGCCGCAATTTTCCGACTGACGCGCGGCAACTCCGCTTCGGCTCGCGGCACGAAGCTGACCAAGCCGGCTGGCGACGGAACGATGTACCCTCGGATCGAAAGCAGACACGATCTGTCCCGACTTGAGCCGTTCAGCTTTGACCCGCAGCGGATATTCAGCGATCGCTTATTCGATCACCTCGTCGGCGCGGCCGAGGAGCGCCGGAGGAACTGCGATGCCGAGCGCCGATTCATTCGATCCGGCCGCTGCGCGCGCGCCGCGAGCGGCCACGCGCGCCTGCCGCGCTGCCGAGCAGCGCGATGAACTCCCGGCGTCTCATTCGATCACCTCGTCGGCGAGGGCGAGCAGGGCTGGCGGGACCGCGATTCCAAGCGTCTTTGCTGTCTTCAGATTAATGAACAAGTCAAACTTGGATGCCTGTATCACCGGAAGGTCGGCGGGCTTTTCACCCTTGAGGATCCTTCCTGCATATGCGCCGGCTTGCCTGTACACGTCGTTGATGCTGGCGCCGTAGCTCATGAGACCGCCCGCGACGACGTACTCGCGCAAGGCATAGATCGCCGGTACCGCCCGGTCTGCCACCAGCGCGACGATTCGATGGCGCTGGCTTTCGAAAATTGGATCGGTGGTGACGAGAAGTGCATCGACGCGTTCTCGCATCAGCGATCGAAATGCAGCATCCAAATCTTCCCCTTTAATGATCTTGAGCAGCTTCACCTGCCATCCAAGCGTGCGTGCCACACGCTCTGCGACCGCTGCTTCGGCTTCGCTCGCCGGCGTGGTTGCGTTCAACAGGACACCGAGCGTCGTGGCGCCCGGGAGCAAGTCGCGGGCCAAGGCAACTCGTTTCGACGCGATCTCGCCGGAAAGGAGCGTCACTCCGGTGATATTGCCGCCCGGGCGGTTCAAGCTCGCCACGAGCCCGAACGCGACCGGATCGGCGCCCATCGTAAAGACGATTGGAATGTCGGACGTCGCTGCCCTTGCGGCCCGGACAGACGGCACACCGCCGGTCGCGGCAATGACCGCCGCGCCACGCCGAACCAGATCAACCGCCATTTGCGGCAAGCGGTCGTATTGGCCTAATCCCCAGCGAAATTCGATCGCGACGTTCTGGCCCTCGATGTAGCCTCCTTCCGCAAGGCCGTTACGGAACGCGACGACCCGAGACTCCAATTCCGTCGGCGAAGCACCATTGAGAAACCCGACGATCGGCATTGCCGGCTGCTGCGCGTGCACCGTGAAGGACCAGGCCGCCGCCGTGCCGCCAAGTGCTGCGATGAACTCGCGGCGCTTCATTCGATCACCTCGTCGGCGAGCGCGAGCAGCGTGGACGGCATTTCGAGGCCAATTGCCTTGGCAGTCGTCAGGTTGACGGCCAGCTGGAATTTCGTCGGCTGGGTGACTGGAAGATCGGCGATCCTCGCCCCCTTCAGAATCCGGCCGGCATAGACACCGAGCTGGCGATATCCGTCGCCGATGTCCGGCGCGTAGCAGATCAGGCCGCCAGCCGGCACGAATTCGCGCGCGAAGTAGATCGTCGGAAGCGCGTGGGCCGCGGCCAGCGCGACAATGGCATGGCGTCGGCCGAGGAAGAACGCGTCCGCGGTCACCAACAGCGCGCCGGCCGCCCGTTGTGCGATCGTCGCGAACGCACGGTCGAGCTCGCTTTCGGTGGTGGCCTTGACGACGAAGATCGGCCGCGAAAGCCTTTCCGCAGCGGCCACCGTGTCCTTCATCTCGTGCAGCGATGTCGCGCTGTCCGGGTTGACGAGGACGGCGACGGCGGTGGGGGCCGGCACCAATTCGTGCATGATCGAGAGCCGCTTGGCTCCGAGATCGGCAGCAATCTGGCTCACTCCCGTCACGTTGCCGGTCGGCCGATTGAGGCTGCCGACCAGGCCGGCGGCGACGGCGTCGGCGCCTGCCGAGAAAACGATCGGGATCGTGGAGGTCGCCGCCTTCGCGGCGATCGCCGCCGGCGTGGCCGCTGCCGCGATCAGATTCACCTTGCGAGCCACAAGCTCGGCGGCCAGCGCCGGCAGCCGATCGTACTGACCGTCTGCCCAGCGGAACTCGATCGTCACGTTTTCGCCGGCGATGTATCCCGTCTCCTTCAGCCCGCGAAGGAATGCGGCCACATAAGGGGCATAGCCGTCCGACGACGCGCTGCCGAGAAAGCCGACGACCGGCACTGAGGGCTGTTCGGCGCGGGACACGAGAGGCCACATCGCCGCGCTGCCAAGGATCGCGATGAAATCACGTCGCCTCATGGCTCCTCCGGAGCGAGAGGACCATGCTTCAAGCTTCAGAATGCTATCAGTTTGCGAGTATGCCTTGTGTGATTGCGTTCACATTGCGTCCACTGGCCGCGCCTATGCGAACGAACCGTCGACCTCGGCCCTTTCCTTGATTCACTCACGCACGAGTGGGCATGGCTGCATGGAGGGTGGGCGCTGGGGCCGCGGACGGCAATCCCAGCTGTTCCGTTTCGACGGCGGCGGCAGCGTCGTATCCGTACAGCCAGCCGATCGCCGATATGGACCAGTCGGTGCCGCCGGCGGCCATCTGGGCGTCACGTGCGACCTGCTCGGGCCCATCCGGCAGGTGAAAGCGGGCCTTGTTGGCAGCCGCCAGCGACTGGACGTGCGCCGTCCGCGGCAAGCGCAGCGTTTCGTAGCAGGCCAGGGCCTCTCGGACGTCAGCGAACTTGCAGAGGCATGCGGTCAAGGTGACGCCATCCTCCATGGCCTGGGCCGCGCCCTGGGCGACGAACGGCAGCATCGGATGGCAGGCGTCGCCGAGCAATGTGACGCGGCCGACCGACCAATGTTGCAGCGGCGGGCGGTCGAACAGCCCCCACATGAACGTTTCCTCCAGCGCTTCGAGAATGCCTCGGATCTGCGGATGCCAGCCCTGAAAGCTGGCCAGCACATCGGCGACTTGTCCGCGTTCGGTCCAGGATTCCTTGGTCCAGCTGTCCTGTTCGATGACGCCGACGAGATTGACGAGGCGTTCGGCGGCGACGAAATAATGGACCACGTGCTTGCCGGGTCCCATCCAGATCTGCGCGGTGACTTCGAGATCGAGATCGTCGAGCTTCTCCGCGGGCACTAGGCCTCGATACGCGACGCAGCCGGTAAATCGCGGCGCCGTCTCGCCGAACAGCAGACGCTGGACCGTCGAATGGATGCCGTCGGCTCCAATCAGCACGTCCGCCGTTGCTCGAATATCGCTCTGGAATTGAAGTTCGACTTTGTGTCCGCTGTCGCAGAACCCGGTCAGCTGATGACCGACATGCAGCCGGCCGGCCGGCAATCCGGCGAGCAGCAGTTTGAGAAGATCGGCGCGATGCATCTGGTATTGCGGGAATCCGAAATGCGTCTGAACGTCGATGCCGAGCGGAGTGCGGAGCAATGTGCGGCCGTCATCCCATCGTCGCTGATGCCATGCGAGGGGCTGGACCCCAAGCTTCGCGATGTCTCCGCCAAGTCCCAGACCGTGCAGAACGCGTGAGGCGTTGGGAGTGATGTTAATTCCGGCGCCGACTTCGCGTAACGAGCGTGCCTGCTCAAAGACGTGAACGTCGAAACCCGCCTGAAGCAGACTGAGTGCAGCGGTAACGCCGCCGATGCCGCCGCCGATGATCGCAATCTGCGTATCCACGCCGCAACCTCCAACGGACATCGTGTCTGTGACACGGCAATGTGAATAGGTTCACATATTGCCCGATCAGGGCGTGCTATTGTCAAATCCTCGGCCCGGGGCTACCGGCATGAGGCGGCGCGAGTTCATTGCGTTTATCGGTGGCGTGGCGGCTGGTTGGCCGTTCGCCGCGCGTGCGCAACAGCCCGCCATTCCTGTGATTGGATATCTCCATAGTGAGACGCCCCAGTCGACCGCACGTTTGCTGGCGGCATTCCACCAAGGACTGAACGAAACTGGCTACGTGGAGGGTAAAAACGTAGCCATTGAATACCGCTGGGCGCACAACGACCTGTCTCAGCTCCCGGAATTGGTGACCGATCTTGTCCGCCGCCGGGTAGCCGTCATCGCCCTGCCAGGCAGTTCGGCCGCGGCGCTTGCGGCCAAAGCGGCGACCGCGACCATACCAATTGTCTTCAGCATCGGCTTGGACCCTGTCGAGCTCGGCCTTGTCGCTAGTCTAAACCGACCTGGCGGCAACATCACGGGCGTCAACTCCATGAGCAACGAGTTGCTGGCCAAGCGATTTGCGCTCTTGCACGAGTTGTTGCCTGGAGCCACGCGGTTTGCCGTGCTCGCCAATCCCAAGAATCCAACCACGGAATCAATGAGCAACGAAGTGCAGGCTTTGGTTGCCGTTGGTCGGCAAATCGAAGTCCTCCCCGCCAGTACCGAAGACGACATCGACACGGCCTTCGCGAACCTTGTGCGACGACGGACCGAAGCTGTTCTGGTCCATCCCGACAACGTCTTCATCAGGCTTCGACTGCGACTCGCCACGCTGGCCGCGCGTAACGCGGTGCCGGTCATCTATCCCTTCCGCGCTGATGCCGAGGCCGGCGGCCTGATGAGCTACGGTGTAAGCCTTGTAGACGCGCACCGGCAGGCCGGGGTGTATACCGGTCGCATCCTCAAGGGTGCGAAGCCAAGCGATCTGCCGGTCGTGCAGTCGACCAGGTTCGAGCTGGTCATCAATCTCAAAGCTGCCAAGGCGCTCGGCCTCGATTTGCCGCCGATGCTGCTCGCACGCGCCGATGAGGTGATCGAATAGGGGTGGCAATGCCCGTTCCCGTGAAGGCTTTCGCCTGCCGGCTGCGCACGAACGCGGCCGTGCATTCCGGCGGCCAGTGTCCGAAACCCTTCACAAAACTGGACATTATTGCTCGATAGACACAACCCATCCCGCGACCATAAGCTGAGCGTAATCAGGGACGAAGCCATGGCCAATCCGCACGTCGAACGGCGTTTGGCCGCCATCCTCGCGGCCGATGTTGCCGGCTACAGCCGGCTGATGGGCGCTGATGAGGAGGGGACTCACGCGGCGCTCAAGGTCTATCGGCGCGACATCATCGATCCCAAAATCACGGAACACCGCGGCCGGATCGTGCGGATCATCGGCGACGGGCTGCTGCTGGAGTTTGCCAGCGTGATCGCGGCGGTGCGCTGGGCTGTTGATGTCCAGCGTGCGATGGGCGAGCGCAACGCCGGCCTGCCGGACGAGAAACGGATCGAGTTCCGTATGGGCATCAACGCGGGCGACATCATCATCGATGGCCCCGACATCTGGGGCGACGGCGTGAACGTGGCGGCGCGATTGGAGGCCCTGGCCGAACCTGGCGGGATCTGCGTGTCCGAGCGGGTGCGAGAGGACATCCACGGGAGTCTCGAAATCGGCTTCGAGGATATGGGGGAGCAGCAGCTCAAGAACATTGCGCGACCGGTGCATGTCTATCGCGTGCAGCTCAAGGGTGCGACCAAGACGCCGCTTGCCTTGCAGCACCGCCACAAGCCGTCGATCGCCATTCTGCCCTTCAACAACATGAGCGGCGACCCTGAGCAGGACTACTTTTCCGATGGCATGGTGGAGGAAATCACGACAGGCTTGTCGCGCACACGCTGGCTGTTCGTCATCGCCCGCAACTCGAGCTTCACCTACAAGGGCCGGGCCGTCGACGTGAAGCAGGTCGGACGCGAGCTGGGGGTGCGCTACGTGCTCGAAGGCAGCGTTCGCAAGGCCGCGGACCGGGTGCGTATCACGGCACAGCTCATCGATGTCTCGACTGGAGCGCATCTCTGGGCGGACCGCTTCGATGGATCGCTGCAGGACATTTTCGAGCTGCAGGACCAGGTGACCACAAGCGTCGTGGGAGCGATCGCCCCGAGGTTGGAGCAAGCCGAGGTCGAGCGTGCGAAGCACAAGCCGACCGAGAGCCTCGATGCCTACGACTATTTTCTGCGCGGGATCGCGAGCCTTCATACGTGGACGAAAGAGGGCAACACGGAAGCGCTGCGGCTCTTCAACAAGGCTATCGAGCTCGACCCCGAGTTCGCCTCGGCTTATGGCATCGCTTCGTGGTGTTACGTTCCGCGCAAGGCAGGTCGTTGGATGGCGGACCACGCGCAGGAGACGGCCGAAGCTGCTCGGCTGGCCCGCCGTGGAGCGGAGTTGGGCTGGGATGACGCCGTCGCGCTCGCGTGGGGAGGGTTCGCGCTTGCCTATGTCGCCCATGACGTGGAAGTCGGCGCCTCCTTCATCGACCGTGCTCTCCTGCTCAATCCGAATCTTGCCGAGGCGTGGCATTTCAGCGGGTGGGTGAGAATCTATCTCGGCGAGCCGGATGTTGCGATCGAGCACCTGGCGCATGCCACGCGCATGAACCCGCTCGATCCACTCACCTTCGTGACGCAAATGGCGATCGCATTCGCGCATTTCTTCGCCGGCCGCTACGACGATGCATCATCATGGGCGGAAAAGGCGTTGATCGCATCGCCGCCTCGACTGCAGGAGAGGACAGTCGCTCACCCCGCATTGCTCATCGCCGCGGCAAGCCATGCGCATGCCGGGCGGCTCGCGGAGGCGCGGAACGCAATCGCACGATCGCTCCAACTCAATCCCGATCCCCATCTGTCGAACCTGAAGAAGCAGATTCCGCTTCGCCGGGCGGAGGATGTCGCGAGGTACGCGGAGGGCCTGCGAAAGGCGGGCCTGCCGGATTAGGGTCCTACGAAGCGTCTCGCGGGGGCCCCATATTGCCGATTTTTCCGCCGCTGCGACGGGAACGCAGTCATATTTTCAGCACATCGGCTGTCGGTAACTGACGCGGTGACGGTTGCGGCGGGGCTTGCCTTCCGCTAACTGCTGGTCATGACGGCCCATGACAAGATTCTGATCGTCGACCTCGGCTCCCAGGTGACCCAGCTGATCGCGCGGCGGGTGCGGGAGGAGGGGGTCTATTCCGAGATCGTGCCCTACCAGAAGGCGGAAGCGGCCTTCGCCGCCATGAAGCCCAAGGGGGTGATCCTCTCGGGCGGGCCCGCCTCCGTGTTCGAGAAGGACGCGCCGCTGCCGCCGCCCTCGCTCTACAAGGCCGGCGTGCCGGTCCTCGGCATCTGCTACGGCGAGCAGGCCATGGCGCACCAGCTCGGCGGCAAGGTCGAGGGCGGGCACCATCGCGAGTTCGGTCGCGCCGAGGTGACGGTCACGGACGACACGCCGCTGTTCGACGGCGTGTGGAAGAAGGGCGAGAAATATCCGGTCTGGATGAGCCATGGCGACCGCGTGACCGTGCCGCCGCCGGGGTTCCGTCCGGTCGGCACCTCGGCGAACGCGCCGATCGCCATCATCGCCGACGACGAGCGCAAGTTCTACGCGACCCAGTTCCATCTCGAGGTGGTGCACACGCCGCACGGCGCCGCGCTGATCCGCAACTTCGTGCGCAAGATCGTCGGCGCCACCGGCGACTGGACCATGCGCGCCTTCAAGGACGAGGCGATCGAGCGGATCCGCGCGCAGGTCGGCAAGGGTCGGGTGATCTGCGGCCTGTCGGGCGGGGTCGACTCGGCGGTCGCCGCGGTGCTGATCCACGAAGCGATCGGCGACCAGCTCACCTGCGTGTTCGTCGACCACGGGCTGCTGCGTCTCGCCGAAGGCGCGAAGGTCGTGAGCCTGTTCAAGAACAGCTACAACATCCCGCTGGTTCACGTTGATGCGGCCGACACTTTCCTCGGCGCTTTAAGTGGCATCACAGATCCCGAGGCGAAGCGGAAGACGATCGGCAAGCTGTTCATCGATGTGTTTGAGGCGGAAGCCAAAAAGATCGGCGGCGCAGAATTTTTGGCGCAGGGCACGCTCTATCCCGACGTGATCGAGAGCGTGTCGTTCACCGGCGGGCCGTCAGTCACGATCAAGTCGCACCACAATGTCGGCGGCCTGCCCGAGCGCATGAATATGAAATTGGTCGAGCCGCTGCGCGAGTTGTTCAAGGACGAGGTGCGCGCGCTCGGCCGCGAGCTCGGCCTGCCCGAAGCGTTCGTCGGCCGCCATCCGTTCCCGGGGCCCGGCCTCGCGATCCGCTGCCCGGGCGAGATCACCAAGGACAAGCTCGACATCCTGCGGCTCGCCGACGAGATCTACATCGAGGAGATCCGCCGCGCCGGGCTCTACGACGACATCTGGCAGGCCTTTGCGGTGATCCTGCCGGTGAAGACCGTCGGCGTGATGGGCGACTACCGCACCTACGACTACGTGGTCGGCCTGCGCGCGGTGACCTCGACCGACGGCATGACCGCGGACTTCTACAATTTCGACATGAAGTTCCTGGGCCACGTCGCGACCCGCATCATCAACGAGGTGAAGGGCGTCAATCGCGTGGTGTACGACGTGACGAGCAAGCCGCCGGGCACGATCGAGTGGGAGTGAGGGATACAAACGGCGGCAATAGCGAGATCACCTCGATTGGTCGTGTTGCCAGTGAGGTTGATGATGGTCTCGTAGGTCCGCAGAGGGTGGCGACGACCTCATCGGGGTTCTCTTCCGCGTAGTGAAGAGCCAGGCGGCCGACCGCGAGATCGACGACTTCATGACCGTCCCACGCTCGCGCCCAGGGTGACGAGAAGCTCGTCCAGTTGCTCGAACTGCTCGGGCATCGCATCCGCCGCCCCGGTGCCGGCAGCGTCGAGAGCTTCCTTCGAGGGGTAGAGCTCGTGCAGGACCAGCAGCGTCTTGCCACCTTTTTCCTCGAAGGTCACCGTGGTCACGGCGCCGTCATCACTTTCCTCATTCGTCCAGATGAGGCGCGAGTGCGGCGTCACTTCGATGTACCTACCGAAGAACGCCCAGGAGTTTGAGGCATCCTGTCCGAACTCGAGACGGTATTTGCCCCCGGTACGAACATCCATCTCGCAGGAACGCAGGAACATGCCCATCGACTTCGGTGCCCACCACCGCATGAACAGTTCGGGCTTGGTCCAAGCCTCGAACACGATGCGCGCCGGGCCGTTGAAGGTTCGCGTAACGACTAGCTCACGCTCGGACTTCCGTTCCACCGTCGTGCGGTTCTTCATGGGGTAAGCTCACTCTCTTTTCTTGCGTCCATCGACCTTCTGCTTCCGTTTCAGTTCCTCGACAACCTTGTCCAGCTCGTCGAAGCGTGCGTCCCAGAGCTGGCGGTATCTCTCGATCCATGCCGCCTCTTCCTCCAGTCGGCGCAGGCTGAGCTTGCAGGTCCGCACGCGCCCGACCTTCTCCGTGGTGACGAGCCCCGCCTGCTCCAAGACGCCGACATGCTTCTTCATGCCCGTGAGGGTCATGTGGAACTTCTCGGCAAGGTCCGTGATCGACGCGTCTGCACGTCCGAGTTGCTCCAGAACGCCGCGTCGCGTGGCGTCCGAGAGCGCGGCAAACGAGGCATCGAGGCGGGCTGCGGTATACTGAACCATGTGGTTCAGTATCTAACGCACGGATTGGCGGCATGCAAGGGGAGGCCGCGCGCGCTGAGTTGCCGGGGACGATCGAGTGGGAGTGAGGGATATATCCCGGCTTCGTCACATCGTTTGATCGGGTGAGGCGTCGGCGGACGGCGTCGCAAATCCGATAGAGCCGATGAATTGTGGCAGGCTCAGAGCCTGTCGAGAAACTGCGTTACGCAGAGGTCGTGCCATGCGACGCGGGAATCTTGTCCGGCGAAGCCCACATGCCCGCCATATCGCGTCAGCAGCGGCACAAGATTTCGATTGCCGTCCCACGCGTAGCTCCCATAGGGAGCAGCAGGAACGAGCGGGTCGTCGAGCGCGTGGATCATCAGCGTCGGCACGGCAATTCGACCGAGAAAAGCCCCGCAGGAGTTGCGCACATAGTAATCTTCCGCTCCCGCATATCCGTTTCGCGGCGCGGTGAAATCGTTGTCGAACTGCCAAAGGCTTCGCGCGGCCTCGACGGCACGTCGTTCGGCCACGGTCAACGCAGTGCCGGCCGCCAGGGTGTCGTGACGCATGTGATGCAACAGGTGGCGGTGATAGACGAAATTCCGCCGCCGCCTGAGTTGCTCGGCCGTCGCCACGAGATCGAGTGGCGCCGATACAGCGGCGGCGGCGAGCACCGGAGCGTCGGGCCCGCATTCCCCGAGAAACTTCAGAACCAGGTTGGCGCCGAGCGAGTAGCCGACAGCAACGATGCCCCCGGCGGTCAATTGTTTCGGCAGCGAGGCGATGGCGTCGCCGATATCCGCGGTCTGGCCCGCATGGTACTGGAGCCGGCACAGCGACCGTGAAGGACCGGCCCCTCGAAGGTTGAGGCGAACCACGGGGAAGCCAAGCTCCAAAAGATATGCGGCGGTGCTGGTGATGTACGGGCTTTGCTCGGAGCCGGTGACGCCATGCACCAGCATGACCAATGGCCGCTGGCGCGGCGTGCTGCCGGGCAGATTGACTGTCGCCGCAAGCCGGTCGCCGCTGCCGTCGCGCAGAGAAAGATCGAGCCGCTCCGAGCGATATCCGCTGACGCCATCCCGTGTCCTGATCAGGGAGCTCCGGAGTGTCTGGAGGTCGCCGCCCCACCAGGGCGCCCGCGGCGAAAATCGAGGAAAATCCGTGATGGAGATCAACGGATCGGAGCGGGCAGTGGAGGTCATCGCGGCAGAGTCAGTCATGGCCGCACCGGGCTCTGCGGCTCGGCAATCATGTTCAGGCGATGACGGGCGCGGATCGAGGCCAAGTACACCGCCAGGCGCATGCGATTGAGGCCGCCGAGCGGCTGGTGCTCCGGGAGCGTATTCCAGGGATTGAACATCATGTTCTCGCAATCGCAATCACGCTCGGTGGTCGAGAACTGCTGCAGCGGCACCTCGATGCGGGCGAGAGACACCTGCACGTCGCCGGCGTCAGCCCAGGGGTTGCTGACATCCTCCACATCGTCCACCGAGGGCGCGGCACGCAGCAACACCGCAAAGTCGAAGAGCGCGCCGGTCGGCCGCGCGTCTCCGCCGGGATCCAGCGCCGATCGCATCGCATCGCGCAGAAGATCGGGAGATGTCTGGTTCTCGTTTGCGTTTGCGGTCCGCACCGACCCGCTCTCGCCGAGCACCGGCGTCACGACATAGCGCACGACCCGGTCCTCGCCGAGCAGGTAAGCCGACATGCTGTGATAGGTCGTGAGCAGCGGATTGGTTCGGCGTTGGGACGCGTGGCCGATGAACACGCGGGTCTGGTGCGGCCGGCAGGCCAGGAACGCCACGAACTGGAGCGCGTGCGACAGCCTGGCCCAGGCGGTCGCACACGGCGTCTGAACGAGATGCATGACGCGTGCGTAGTCCGGAACGTTCTTGCCGAAGAACACCGGATAATCCGAAAAGAGAAAATCCTGGGTCGACGCCATGGGTTTCAGTCGATCGGAGGGGTCGAGCGCCTGGTCGAGCAGCTTGTCGCCCCCGACGCCATGCAGCTTGATGGCCAGGCCGCGCCCATCCGGCCGTCGATCGGCGTGCACCTCTCCGGACGCATTGGAGAACCTGATCGTCGCCTCGTACCTGGCGCCCGGCCGGAACACGCCGACGCCGAGCTCCGGCGGCAGATCGTCGTGCACCAGGAACGTCGCCTGAACGCAGCCGTGCTGCTTGGCGTGCTGATCTCGCATCGCCTTTGCTCCCGGGCCGGAGGCCTTGGCGTTGCGATAGTTTTCGAGCACCGCCGTGACCGCGAGCCGGGCGATCCGCAACACGATCTGCGGCTCGTCGGGACACAGCCTCTCGAACTTCTGCTGCATCGGCACAGGCGGATAGTGCGGAAGCTGCACATCGTCGACCAGCTGCCGATAGTACTCCAGGGTGGACGAGTAATTTGGCGGATCGTGGGTCTTGTGCTCATCGAAAACGAACACGCGGGACAGCATCTGGCCCCAGCGGGCGGACCACTTTCGCCACCGTGCAACGCGGACGCCGCGGCGTCGCCGCGGATGTTCGGGCTGTGTCATGCGGTGCGGACCCATCCGGAAGCCATGAGGCGCAGGCCCGTCAGGCTCGGCGAAAAGAAGTAGTCGCCGCCCTTGGTGGCGACGAAGCGCGGAATCCCGCAGCAGAAGAATGGCGGCCTTGCCTCTCGCTCGTCACCGGGGATCACCATTCGCCCAACGCCGTCATGACTGCCGACGATGGAATCTCTGTCGTTTCCCTGGCGAAATTTGTCTCCGTCGTTCATCCATTGGCGCTGAATGAACTCGAATTGGCGTTCAATGTCGGCATTGAAAGCCAGGAACCACAGGCCGCGCGGCATATGGTCGTCCGGAGATCCCGGCGGCAACGGGGCTCCATAGGTGATGCCTCTCCGGATCAATCGGTGGCGATTGACGAGCCGTCCGTTGAAACCGAGAGAGTCGCGGGGGTTCGCGCGTCTGATATGCGCGCCGAGAGGGCACAGCGCCCCCTCCGGATCGTCGGCGTATCCGAACTCGTTGGTTACTACTGTCGCGGCGCCAGACCCGACCTTGGCCAGGGGCGTGCCGTCGGGCCAGCGGCCGATCAATTTCGTCGCGAGGTATGTCGGATCTGCGTCCGGAACGATGCGCCGGAGCAGCGTCGCCTGGCGCTCGACAAACTGACGGAATCTCGCCACGTGCTGGTGGAGCTTGCGAACGACCAGGTATGTCCCGTTCCGGGCGAAAGCGTGCGGCACCGGCATCGCGCCGAGCTCGCCTCCCTCATCCGGATAGCCGAGGATGAACTCACCCAGCGCGACCGGCCGAAACGCGCCGCGGTCGGAGTTCCCGACGCGAAATTGCGGCGGGTCGGCGGGCAGGTTCTCGAGGTCCGGGTTGCTCAGCGCGTCGGCGAATCCGAAGTGCTCGATGCGCTGTGATCCGCCATCGGCGAGTATCGCTTCCGCGTCCTGGTGCGGGCGAAGGTCTTCGACGTCCTCAGGCGCGAGCTGAATGACCTTCCGACACGACTGCTCTAGCCCGATGCGGGTCGCCGCGTAAACCATCACCATGAAGTGGACGGATTGGGAATGCCATGGCGCATCCCATCGCTCTGGAGCGCTCTCTTCGGTGTCGCCGAGCAGCGGGGCCCGGGCCTTCATGCCGTCCTGAAACGCCGAAGGGAAGCTCACGAGGCTGCTGGTCGGGAGACCCAGGGCGCGCAGTCCCGCAAACGTGAACGAGATATTGGTCGCCGCGCGAGGTTCGCTGCCAGCCTTCGCACTGGTGATGACAGGCAACAATGCGTCGATGTATCGCCGGCCTGACGCCGCAGAACGGGCATGAAAGAAAATGAAGCGCGCGTGGTGCAATGCGCGATACCCGCGCAAGATATTGCCCTGGACGTCGTCCAACTGGAGGATCGCGGGCATCACGTGCGCATCACCTCACCAGCTTCCGGGCGATGGGGGACGTGACGCGGTGAACGCCCGCCACATGTCCTGGAATTTTTGCTGGATCAGAGCTGGATCGTCTCCCTGGTGCTGCTGCACGAGTCCGGCAAACATACGCGTCAGGGCGAGCGACCGCAGGATCTCTGTGACGCTGGCGTCCGGCTGGTCGGCGAGAAACAGCGTGGTGTGGAGCTGACAACGCCGGAAATACGCGACCAGATCAGTGATCGCTGCCGCGCCGGGTCCAACGGCCGGCACCGCGACGCAACTGCCCCAGACCGTCCGAAACGTATCGGGAATTCTGGTCGCGATCGCTGTCACGAGGTCTTCGATGTCCGAGCCGTCGAAGTCGCACGCAAACAACAGGTAGGCGGACGAAAGCCGGTCGTGCTTCGCCGGCTCGCCTTGAAATGCAAGCCGGTCGATGATGACGAAGCGGGCCATGTGCACGAGGTCGAGAGACGACAGCGGTGAACCGAGGGGGTGACTGTCCAGCGAGCGCAAGTGCGATCGCAGGACGCCGCAATCCGCATCCCTGTCGATGGGAAACAGGCCGGTAAATCCGTATATGTTGCCGTTGAGATTGCTCACCGGACTGCACCGACCTGATCAGCCGTACGATGCTTGCTGTTGTGCCGCGTCCGGGCGATCGAAGACGTCGGACGAAACGTGATCGACCTCTTTGACCGTGCCGGTCGTTGCGAGATCGTTCTGGATTCCGATGAGCATCCGATTGAACGCGGCGGCGAACTGATCGGGTCGGAGGCCACGAGTGTCCTCGGCGAACCGTTGGAGCTCGCGGTGCACGCGAAGCGCAGCCCGGACGTCGCGCGCCGAGGCGCCGGCATAGGCGCTGTAGTAGTGATCTGACTCGATCTGATTATGAGTGATGTACGCCTTCAGACCCGAAACCGGCCGCGCTCCCGGATAGCCGACGTTCCAGGACCATACGCCGTCAAGCGGATCAGCGAGCACGTCGGCAAAGGCGTCGATATAGGGTCCCCAGGGGCCGGTATAGGCACTGAGAAACAACAGATAATCATAGTGCAGACGCTCGCGTGGCTGCGTCGGATCAAGGTGCGGAAACCGATCGCGCCTGACGACGACCCAGTGAACAAACGGAAGGAAGGCCAAGGCCTTCGCAGTCAATTGCATGCTCTTGCAAGCGTCGAAGAACCACAGCAGGGATTTTACAATCCACGTTGCCGCCGGCGTCATCGGCGTCAACACGTTGAGAGACGACGCCTTGCCTAGCCCATGCGCATTACGCGCGCGATCTGCCATCGTTCGAGGCCCCGTGGATTGCTTTGGAAGGATCGGCCGGCCGGATTTCATCCCCCATGTCGAGCGCCACGCCCGGGATTGGCGTGCGGAGTCCGCGAAGGCGCTGTGCGGCCGCCTCGCGCGTTTTTCTGATCCCTCTGTCACGAGAGGGCTGAACCGGCTCGCTCCGGCCACTGCGTGCCCCTCGATCAGGCGACGGAACTCGCGAGTTCGCCGAGGTATCTGTCCGACCGGCACAACGCACCCTGGCTTGCGTCATTCCAATCAATTACGGCAACAGCGTGAGGCTGCATTATCCTTGTGCCGGTCGTGCAGATCAAGCAAGGAAGACGAGAACGACCATGAACGAATTTCGTCTCGGTGGTTGCGCCTCCCCGGTTTGAAGTACGTGACGTGAGTTGCCCGCCGGTTTGGTGGGCAGCATCCAAGGCTAACCGAGATCTACATCGAGGAGATCCGCCGCGCCGGGCTCTGCGACGACATCTGGCAGGCCTTTGCGGTGATCGTGCCGCTCAAGACCCGTCGGCGTGATGGGCGACTACCGCACCTACGACGACGTGGTCGGCCTGCGCGCCGTGACCTCGACCGACGGCATGACCGCGGACTTCCACAATTTCGACATGAAGTTTCCTGGGCCACGTGGCGACGCGCATCATCAACGAGGTGAGGGGTGTCAACCGCGTGGTCTATGACGTGACGTCGAAGCCGCCGGGGACGATCGAGTGGGAGTGAGGGGTAGTACCACGGAGTAGTATCGGATAGCAGAGGACACCCGGGCGAATCCTAGGCCATCGATAGCAGTCGATAGATGCTAAGCGACCCGTAGATCCGCCGCTCCGTCGGGCGTCACACCGCGTGAGGCGGCGCCTTCACGTCGATGTCATTGAGCGCATAGATGGCCTACGTTTCTGGATCGTATTTTTCGGACCAAATCACACGGTCGTAGATCGATTACTGCTCCTTCTTGAACAAATCCTGGAAGATGAGCTGGCCCCAAGTGCGGCCGCGTGCGTGCACCAGCGCGCCACCCTCGTTGAGCTTTCCCAGCTTGACGGGTGCGAACCCGAGTTGTTTGGCCAAGGCCGCCACGGGAGCGGTCGCGTCCTCGTCGTCGCTCGACAGAAAGACGACCCGGTGGCCGCCCTCGACGATCGGATCGGCAGCCAGGGTGGCCGCAATCAGGTGATTGAAGCCTTTCACGAACTTGGCGCCGGTGAACGCCTTCGCGACGAAGGCGGAGGACAGGAGACCGTCCAGCTCCTCAAGGGGAACCAACGCGTTCATCGCGTCGATGACCGTCTTGCCTTTCCAGCTCGGCAGGGCCTTCGCAACCTCGCGATGCTCCCCGAACGGAACCGCCAAGATGATTGTGTCGGCCTCGAGTGCATCCCGCAGCGACTTGGCGACGACCGTGGGTCCAATCGCCCGAGCCTGCGGCGCCAACGCCTCGGGCGGCCGTCGGCTCGCGACGGTCACGTCGATGTTTTTACGGGCGAAGGCGTGGGCGAGGGCCTGGCCTATCTTACCGAATCCCACAATCGCGTAGCTCATGATGCTTCTCCGATCCGTGTTGGTATTGATTCCCCGGCCCTCAACGGCGCCGGGTTATCCGTGTGTCCGACAGCGTCTCTGTTCCCATTTGCGACATGACGCTTGCTTCAGGCTCCGTCTTTGGCTCGTCCGGGGAGGCCCCGAGAACCTGAACCTCGAGATGGGTCCGCCGGCGTCAGGCGTTGAGTGCGGAAGCGCGCACATCGGTGGTGCGAAATCGATCCGGCTGGACGACTGACGCGAGCGGCGGCGATCGGTGTCCGCCGTTCGGAATTGCGCCGCGCTTGCCGGCATTTGGCTATGATGACCGGCCCGTGCCACCCGCATACGAGATGCTGGTCGATGTGTTGGATACGAGCTTTGGAAGGGGCACCGCGCGGTGCTGGATTGCACCATGATCGACTGGGATGACGTTCGCTACTTTCTTGCCGTCGCGCGCGGAGGCTCGGTGCGGGCTGCCGCCGAGCGCCTCGGGGTGAACCACTCGACCGTGCTGCGACGCGTCGCCCAACTGGAGGAACGGCTCGGGGCGCACATGTTCGAGAAGCTGCCTTCGGGCTACCGCCTGACGGCTGCGGGGGAGGAGGTCCTCGAGCTCGCGGACCAGATGGAAGCGTCGTCGCACCAGTTGGAGACGCGCGTCTTTGGCCGCGACCAGAGCGTGCGCGGGCTTCTGCGAGTGACACTGGCACCGCCCCTCGCGACACACCTGCTCATGCCGGACTTCTCCGATTTCGCGCGTCTGCATCCGGACATCGAGATGGAAATCTTGTCGTCCGGCGAGCTGGCAAATCTGACCAACCGAGAGGCCGACGTCGCGATCCGCGTCGTCTACGACCGCAAAACCCTGCCGCTCAATCTTCACGGCCTGAAGGGACCGGAGCTGTTCGGCGGCGTCTACATGTCCCGCGATCGACTAGCCGCGTGGCGTGCGGGCGCTCCTGATCCCATCCGGTGGATCGTCATAAGCACTCATGGAATCCCGGACTGGGCCAGCGAGGGTGAGGTTCGTACCACGGGGGTTCCGTTCAGGACCACGGACGGCGAGGCGCAAATCGTTGCAGTACGGCAAGGGCTCGGGATAACGACACTGCCGTGCTTCGCCGGAGATGCCGACCCCCTTCTGGCGAGGGTGCCGGGCACCGACCTGCACATGCATGGAACGCTCTGGCTTCTCACACAAGGGGAGACACGCAAGACCAAGCGCGTGCGGCTCTTCACTGAGTTCGTATCCCGCAGGCTCGCCGCGTACGCGCCGCTTCTCGCGGGGCTGTCCGTATCGCGCGACTGACGCGCGGCAGGTCGCCACCTGCAAAGCCCGACGGTAGTTTTTGGTCGCGTCGGTAGCCCGACGGCTGATGGCGGATTGGAAGAAGTTGACCGATCGATAGCATCGATCGTCACTATTACTGATGACCGGTATTTGACATCGCGGCAAGAGCGTAAAGGACAAATGCGGGAACGGAGAATAACGTTCTGATGATATGAAACCGAATCCATCGCGCACGCGTTTGGGCCCATTCGCGCGGTGGATTCTGAATAGACCAGGACGCGATTTGATGGTTGATGCGGACACATGTGGGTACGCCGATTGCTATGACGAGCGCATAGCAGGCTGCACCCGCTGCGGCGAGTTGTCCGGGAATGGAATGGACACCATACATCACGGCAAGGGCAACGCCTCCTGCCAGAGCACCAATGACCACGATCGGCATGTAAGGATCAAAAGTGCGATTCGTATGCTGATGGAATTCGACATAGGCAGAAACTGAAAGCCGGGACATCGCGCGTCCCAGCCCTATCCAGTTGACGATCAATCCGCCGGTCGCGAGTGCGGCGAACGAGAGAACGATCAGTACAAATGACTTTTCCATAGTTCGGTTGCCGCATTTTCATTTGGGAGCAGTCGGCTGATCGTCGACCGGCTCGAGGTAAAACCGCGACCAGGCGAACCGAGCGTTCTCGACTCCCAGGATGGCGACGCCGCCGGTGCGAAAATCGCTGCCATCGGTGGTGGTGCCAATCATGTCCCACTCGCTCCAGAGCGTGTCGCCGTCTTCAACCGAGCGCAGCACCCGCGCTTCGATGTCAGGGACACGACGGAACAAGCCTGTCCAATTCTGCCGGACGTGGTCGTTGCCGACAAAGCTGCGGGATGGATGCAGCGGGATCTCGCACCGGTAATCATCGGCAAAGCAGCCAACCATTGCGTCGATGTCGTGCGAGTTGATGGCCTGCAGCATCCGCTCAAGGGTCTCGGTTGCGCTCATGTCGCTCCTCTCACAGGTTGGTACCGAAGTTGCGGGATGGCGATGGCATGTAAGGATCAAAAGCACGATTACTATTTTCATTGGCAAGCATTCTTGCCTTTGCTGAACGCCGTCATGCGTCGAATTGAAACGCGTTCTTCGCTTCGTCGATGCCTTCACCCGTGCGTAGGTCGATGTCCTGATTGGCGAGGACGAACGGCCGCAGCCGCTTCTCGTAGCGCGCGAGCGCAGCCTCGTGTCCCATCGACCCGGCAAGCTCTCGGGCCAGCACATAGGCGCCCACGAGCGCGAGACTCGTACCCTGCCCGGTGAGAGGCGATGGACAAAAGGCGGCATCGCCGAGAAGTGCGACTCTTCCCCTCGACCACATGTCCATTCGAACTTGCGCCATGCCGTCGGCATACAGATCCTCCGCCCGGTCGAGCTCTTTGATCATGGTCCCGATCGGTCCACCGATGTCGTCGAGATGGGCCCGCAGGGCACTCCGCTGGGCAGCGATGTCGTGGGCAGCGGGACCGGCATCACGAGTGGCGAAATACAGTCCGACCCGAAGCTCGCTGTTGTCACGGGTAGGATAGATAATGGCGCCGCGATCCGGCGTACGGAATACGATCTGCCAGTCCTGCAAGGCGATACGGTTCGGAGCGGTGTAGATGCCGGCGTAGAAACCAAGCGGGCGGACATGAACATCGTCCGGCCCGAACGCCAGGCGACGAACGCCCGAGCGCAGCCCGTCCGCGCCGACGACCAGGTCGACCATCCGTCGCTCGCCGCTGACAAGGAGAGCCTCGATGCCGGCGTCGTGCTCGCGCAGCGACGCGATCTCGTCTCCGAAGCAGTACACGACATGCTTCTCCGTCTCCTCGAGAAGGATCTTGGCGAGGTCGTCCCTGAACAGTTCGATGTCCTGGCTATCAAGCCTGCCGCCGCTCAGTGTCCGCTCTGTCGTGGTTTCGATCTCCCTCCCGCTCTCGTCGTAGATCGACATGCCGCGCAATTTGGTCCGCCGCGCCCGGATGTCGTTCGCCAGCCCCATTTGCTCGACGACCTTCAAAGCCGCTCCACGCACGTCGACCGCTTGACCTCCGGAGCGCGGAGCTGACGCCCTCTCGATGACCGTGACGTCATGTCCTTCGCGCGCGAGCAGCAAAGCCAAGGCGCAGCCGGCGATGCCGGCTCCCTGGATAACGACCTGTGACATTCATCAACCTCGCGATGTCGAGTGGATTTGATCTGACGATCCCGCAGTGCGGGACAGCCAGTACCGGACAAGGACCTCAGGTTCGACCGCCCCATCCTGCTCTCGCGGCACAAAGGAGTGCGACAATGCCTCCAATCGAACAACCTTCAGGACCGGAGACCAAACGACGGCATCATCTTCGCCATCTGCTTGAGCGTGAACTCCGGAGCAATCCGACTCAGAATCTTCATTGCGCTAGCAACGCCTGGACGGATCTCCAGCTTTCCCGCCTCGATGCCGGCAATGGCTTTGTTGACGAACACCGCCACGTCCATTCCTTTCGGCAGCTTCACTTCTCTTTGGAAGGCCCCGTCTCGATAAAGCGCTGTATCAACAGCAGGCGGGATCAGCTCGATGACCGTGACATCGGTGAATGCCATCTGCATACGCAGAGATTCAGTGAATGAGTGAAGGGCGGCCTTCGCCGCGCTGTATACCGGCGATATGGGAAAAGGGATGAGGGCAGCGCTCGACGAAACATTGACAACCAGCGCGTCCTTGCGGGTCTTGAGATGGGGCAGAAACTGCATGATCATCCGGACCGGCCCGCTGAAGCAGATTTCGATTTCGCGCGTGACGTCCTCCAGACCCTGGTCCAGGTTGAACTTCTGCACGCGCTGAATCCCGGCATTGTTGATGAGTGTGTCGAGCGCTGGAAACTTCGCGACGACCCGATCGTACAGCGCAGGTATTGCGCTGGGATCGCCAACGTCGCTTTTGAAAATGTGAACGGCGGGAAGCGCCCGTTTCGCGCTTTCAAGCTTTTCCTGACTCGTGCCGGTTACAATGACAGCATTCCGGCGCTCAAGAAGCTGCTTCGCCAGCTCAAGGCCGATGCCGCTGCTTCCCCCGGTAATGAGAATCGTCCTGTTCTCAAGCTTCATTGATGGCTCCTTCTTTTTGTAAGTTATGTTTGCAGTCGGCGTAACCAGCCTCCTTCCCGCAGTGCAGGACTTGGCAGCCAGTGCCGGACGAGAGACGCCTCAGGTTCGACCGCCCATCCTGCCCTCGCGGCACAAAGGAGGGCGACGATGCCTCCAATCGAACAACCAGACCTACCGCCTTACAGCGTGCGCCTGCAAATACTCGTTGCTGATCAGGGTATGGTTCTCGCCATTGGTCGCGAGATTGTTGTCTATCCAAAACTGCTCCAAGTCATGCAGGAGTGCGGCCTGGTTCGAGGCATCAAGGCGACCGAGCATGAGTTGTATTGGGCCGGAATTCTTTGCGAAGAATTCGGCGGAACCAGCGGCGCTTCTTTGCAACTCCCAGCTAACGGGCGCGACGCTGGTTTCGACCGCATCGAAGCCCGGCTTCAACCTGTCGCGTATCGTAGCTTCTTCTCCCCAGAGGAAAGGGGATACCGTGCCCTGAGGCGGCGGCGGAAGGTGTCGGCCGCTAACCACGCTCATCCTCCCGCTGAAGCCAGATGGGGTCCAGTTGGCCAAGGCAAGCCGCCCGCCGGGCCTCAGGACGCGCGTCATCTCCGAAACAACGGTCTCGGGGAGTGGAGAAAACATGATCCCGAACATCGAAACCAGCACATCGAAACTGCCGTCTGGGTAGGGAAGCGTTTCGGCAAAGCCTTCGTCGAAGCGGATGCGAAGTCCTTCACGAGCCGCGCGCGATCGAGCCTCCTCCAACAGATGATGCATCATGTCCAAGCCGGTCACCACGGCGCCTCGGCGGGCCAATGGGATTGTCACGTTGCCCGTACCGCAGGCGATGTCCAGCACGCGCACGCCGGGTTCGAGCCCGATCCGAGCGACGAAGCGCTCCGCCTCGGGGGCGCCGATCTCCCTAGCTATTGCGCCGAAATCGCCGGCCATCCAGGGCGCGCGCATGGAATCCTTCATTTGGTCGATACTCACGTCTTGCGTGATCATCGCTTTCTCCAAACTCGTCTGCTGCAGTCTTTCATCGGTGGGCACTGGGCGCGATCACACTTGTCGCACCTCCGACGATTACCCTGGCGCCCTCTGCCTGGAAGCACGTCGCCGTCACAGCTCTTGACGGACATCGTTGTTGATTTGGTTCGTGCCAGAAGGCGGCAAGCACGTCAGCGGGCGTCGTCAGGACATTGCGGGAATAAACGCCGCAGTGTCGGTATACTCCTGAGCGAATACCATCTTTCCTTGCTTGTATTTGAAAATATGGACCCAGTCGTACTTTATGGTGTTGCCTGTTCTCTTTGCCCGGACAGATGACGTGCCGATAGCAACTACGGTTTCACCGTGCTCAATCATTTCACGCAGCGCAACCTCGGCAAAATCCAAGTTCTGAGCCACTCGTGCGAAGAAATCCGCGATCTCCTGCTGCCCCTTGAAATTACCCGCCCAAGGCAATTTGTCCTGAGGCCCAGGGGATCTCCAGATACAGGTGGCATCGACAATGTCCTTCACAAAGGTCGAAATGTCACCTTGCTTGAAAAGTTCATAGCCCTTCCTGGTTGTCTCAAGATTGGATGCCATTGAAGCTTCTCCTCGTTGCTGTTGAATGGGATCATCAGAGCCCGCCGCTACGGGCCCTCATACCCTGTGTCTCCTGCGGTGACGCCGCCCGGCACACCGCTTCGCGGAACAGCGCATCGGAGGCATCGGCTCGGTGCGGGCGCTCACCGGCGGGCCGTGGCGGCCCCTTCGATCGGCTCGACTGGACGTGCAAGGCGATCGAGTTCGTGATCGAAAGTCACCCAGGGATGCCGCGTCGTCTCCCACACGGATAGCGTCGGCCGGGGCATCGACGGGTCGGCGAACGCGCCTAAGGCGACGCCGATTAGGTCCGGGGCGGATGCCGCGTACAAGTACACCGTGGAACCGCAGTCGGGGCAGAAATGGAATTCGATCTTTTGCCCCGAATCGCTACCGCGCACGTAGACCTTGCTCGGTCCCTTGGTGCGCACCTGCTTTCTCTGGAATAAGGTGCTGACGCCAAAGGGCGAGCCAGTACGGCGCTGGCATTCCATACAATGACACGCGCACACAAGCGCCGGCTCGCCGGCCGCCTCCGCGCGCAGCGAGCCGCAGCTGCAATGCGCGATCCTGGTCATAGCTGAAGCTCCGAGAGTGCGGTTATGTTCATATTTGGCTGTTGTCCAGAGCATCGGAACTCTGGGCGTCGCTGGTCGCCCACCATTGCTTTGTCGAGAAGCGCCATCATCGGGCTATCCTCCAGATAGCGTGCTTGCTTGTCTAATACCCATCGTCATAGGACTCTCCTGAGGCTTATCGGTTCGATCGACCCTCAGCCCAGTGGAGGAAGGTTAAGTTGTGGCGGCTTCTTAGGGGGATACTTTCCCTGCCGCGTGTCGGTCTGGATCTGCTCGAAGCTTGTGCCGGCTTGATAAGCAGCAAGAACGAGATCGGGGTCAAAGAACGCACCGATCGGGTCTCGGAGAAAATCTTCCGCTGTGCGCAGCCATTCCGCCGATGCGTCCCAATCTCCGAAATTATCAACCTGCAACTCAAGCATGTTTTGGTCAGGATCCGCATAGTAAAGCGACGTCGTCACTCCATGATTGAGACATACCCGGGGCTCGATACCCTTCTTCTTCAAACGCGCGTAGGATGACATCAGGTCGGCGAAAGAGCTGTATTCGAAAGCGGTATGATGAAGTCCTGTGTGTACGAACTTTTGAGGGTCATCCTGAAGCCCAGGAACAGCCAAAAGCGCGATGCGGTGATTGGTCCGATCATTTGAAATGAACGCTCCACCAGGAAACTGAAAATTCACCTTGGTGCCGATGACTGCGGCGTACCAATCAATCATTTCATTCAATCGAATCGTCTTGAGATTGACGTGGTGCATCGTCGGTTTGATCACTTGTTCGTTGTTGTCAGGCATTTCACTCTCCCGAAAGCTGTTGCTCGCAATCGCGCCAATCGCTCCGAAGAACGGCGATCTTCGGCTTCGCAACCTTCTCGGCTGGCGAGACGGTAATGCGCTCATGATAGGCGCGCGAGCAGAGCAGCCCCTGCCATGACGTAGTTGCGCGGCTGGGCCGCAAAGTGCTGGGCGGCGACGCGAAGATCCCGCAGCCGTCGTTGCAGCGGCGAGGTTTCGTACACGGCCCTGCTTCCGGCGAGTTCAAAGCAGCCTTCGGCAACGCGGACGCAAGCCGAGGTGATCCAGATCGCTGCCTGCAATTGTTCCGCCACGCGGGCGATACCCTTCGCCGTTGATGACTCGGGATTTTGCCAGACGCGGGCGATTTGTGCCTCGAACAGCGCACGCGCCGCCATCAGCTCGGCATCAAGCCGTGCCAGACCTTCCTTGAAGCGTTCGGTCTCCACCAGCGGCGTGGTCATGAACAGTTGTTTGACGCCGCTCCGCGCCAGTTCGACTAGGTCCCTGATGGCGCCCTCGGCGATCCCCACGGCGACGGCGCCGTGCGACAGCACGACGGACTCGGCGAACTTGCCGAAGATGCGATCAGGCGCAAACGAGGCTCCGAACGGAAACTCGAAGAAGTTCTCGTCGGGAACAAACACGTCAGTCAAGGCGACATCGTGGCTGCCGGTGCCCCTGAGGCCGACCGTGTGCCAGGTGTCCCGAATCTCCCAGCGTTCGGCCGGCATGATACAGGTGCGGGTCATCGGGCCGGGGCCGTCCGAGGCGACGATGGGAGAACCGCCTTCCATCATCACGCAAGTGCCCGCGATCCACTCGGCGTTCTGGCACCCGCTGGCGAACGGCCATGCGCCGGTTACCCGCCATCCGCCTGGAACGCGCTCGGCCGTGCCAACCGGCTGACCCGAGCCGGCAAAAATGTGATCCTTTCCGTCCTGGTAGATACCTTCACAGAAGCTCGGGTTCACGAGGAACGGCATCAAGGCCCCGAGATGACCAATCATGGCATTCCAGCCAACCGACCCATCGAGCCTTGCCAGGGCCGCGACCGCCCGAAAGGCGCTCGGCGCGTCAAGTTCGAGGCCGCCGTAACGACGAGGTACGAGCATGCTGTAAATCCGTGCCGACTTGAGAGCAGCGACGAGTTCCTCTGGCAGTCGCCGACCTTGCTCGATGTCGGGAGCAAGCCGTGCGACCATCGGCGCGAGCGCTGCGATGCGCGACAGCACCTGATCCAATGTGGCCTCGTCGGAACTCTGGAGTTTACTGGCCACGGACCGTTTCTTGTCGACAAGCGTTGTCATCGGGCTATCCTTCAGGTATCGAGCGGCAAATACGCAGTCTGGAGCTGGCGAAATGCGGTTCGATTGCAGCTCAAGGGAAATGCGTTTCAAATGTAACGGGCAGGTTTTACCCCTCCGGCAGCGGGATGGCCGACGCAAAGACCCCATCGGGATCGAAGCGGCGCTTGAGCGCCCGCAGCCGTGCGGCATTGCCGCCAAAAGCTCCCGCCGCCTGTTCGCGGTCGCCCGGCCCGAGCAGGTTGGCGTAGCCGCCCGGCAGGGCGAACGTGGCGAGGCTCTGCCAGAGATCTTTTGCCCAGCGCCGGTGCGCCGCGCCGTCATCCCCATCGGGCTCCCAACCGGCGATGATCTCCACCATGAAATGTTCCTGGCGCAAGCCGAAAGCGATCGCCTCCGCCGGAACACGCGTGGCCGCGCCGTGGAAGTGGTGCCAGTTGACCATCGAGTGCGGCGACGTCTTGCGGGCAACCGCCGTGATGATCGCATCGACGGCACCGGGCGTGAGCGCAGGCAGTGAGCGCGTCCGGATCTCCCAGCAGCAGCCATCCGCCTCCGCCATCTTCGCGTCAAATGGGGCGAGCATGTCAGTGTAGGTCATCGGTCCGAACTGGGCGAACTGCGGCTTGCCGAGCGCTTGCAGGTGATCCATGGCGCGCTCCCCTTGAAGCTTGTCGCCGTTCCACAGCGGCGCCAGCATGATCGCGGGCTGGCCATCCGGACCGGACGCCATGGCCAAGGGGGCTCCGAGTTCATCAGGCATCGTCGCCGCAAACGCCGCGTAACGGGACAGCACCGTCTCCGCCTCGCTCCAGGGATACAGGATCGTCCCCGCGACCATGTGGCGCATCTCATGCAGCTGGATCCGCAGCGACATGACGACGCCGAAGTTGCCGCCGCCGCCCCGTATCGCCCAGAACAAGTCGGGCTCCTCATCGGGACCCGTCGTCACGCGCCGTCCGTCCGCGAGCACCACCTCGGCGCCAAGCAGATTATCCACGGCCAGGCCGCACTGACCGTTAAGCGGGCCATAGCCGCCGCCCAGGGGCAGGCCGGCCACGCCGACGTCACCGCAG